>Ga0207710_10000248_pt1 | contig 45829 bp, 38 predicted proteins | sample KBSS24metaG_FD_184400 | JGI IMG/M metagenome (GOLD analysis project Ga0207710, IMG submission 184400) | Switchgrass rhizosphere microbial communities from Kellogg Biological Station, Michigan, USA - KBS S2-4 metaG (SPAdes) (version 2) | ecosystem: Host-associated > Plants > Roots > Rhizosphere...
GGTGAACAGGGTGGCGTCGCGGCCGGCGGTCAGTGCCGCCACCGCCTCGTCGGCGGCGGCCAGCGCCACCGGCTTTCCCGTCTCGTTCCCCATCTCGTCCACGTGTTCGACGATACGCCGTATCGCCCAGAAGGCAAGAAGCCCGGGAAAGCCTGTGGATAACCCCCGGATGACCAGCGGAAACGTTCACCCGCGACGGAACCGCCAGCAGGGGTGGAAGAAGATACATGACCGAGGAGATGCCGAGCTGGGCCAGCCGATCAGGCCCGCGGGGCCGCGGGCGGCCGAGCCCAGCTCAGCGAACGAACCGGAACCCAGCTCACGCGAGCGGCCCCGGCTGGTTACGGCGCGCACCGGTTGCCGACACCGCCGGCCAGACCTCGGCCCCCGCCGAGCGACCGTCCGACATCCCGCGCACCGGACGCGCGGCGGGCAGCCGACGCAGGCCGCCGCCCCAGCCGACGCCCGAAGCGTCCAGGCCGTCCGCGTCGAGGCCGTCCGCGTCGAGGCCCAGCCCGGAGAGGTTGCGACCCACTCGGCGGCGGTCGGCCAGACCGAACCGGGCGTCACGACTGTCCGGACCGAAGATCGCGGCAAGCCCGAGCGCGACCACGACCACCAGCACCACGACCACGGCGGTCACCGGACAGTCCGAACGGCGCGAAGGGTCCGAGCAGTCAGAGCAGTCAGAGCAGTCCGAACGGAAAGCGGCTCCAGCCCGAGAGCGAAAGCGCTACTATCTAGGTTCATGACCAACGATAGCAGTGTGGCCCGGGTGACGGAAGCGATCCGTCAGGTCGCCGACACCGAGGCGCCCGGCTCCCGCCTGCCGAGCACGCGCGAGCTACAGCGGGAGCTCGCCGTCGGACCGGTGACTGTCCGCCGAGCCTTAGCCCAGCTCGTGGCCGAAGGCGTGGTCGTGACCCGGCCTGGGGCCGGAACGTTCACCGCCGCCGGCCGGCGGGCGCGGGTCGACGACACCGACTGGCAGCAGGTCGCGCTGGGCGCGAGCCCGGTCCGACCCAGCGGCCTGGAGATGGTCGTCGAGTTCCAGCGGACGGCCGGATACTGCCTGGGTGCCGGGCTTCTCGACACTCCGCTGCGGGCCGACGGCCGGCTGGCCGCCGCCGGCGCCCGGGCCGCCCGCCGGCCGGACGCCTGGGCCCCGCCACCGCCGGAGGGACTGCCCGAGCTGCGGTCCTGGTTCGCGCGCGAGATCGGGGCCGAGCCGGAGGACGTCCTGGTCACCCCGGGCAGCCAGGCCGCGCTCTCGGCCGCGTTCCGAGCGCTCCTGCCGGCGGGCAGCCCCGTCCTGTTCGCGGTCCCGACCTACCCCGGGGCGCTGGCGGTGGCGGCCAGCGCCGGTCTGGTGGCGGTACCGGTACCCGGTGACCGCGACGGCATCCGCCCTGACCTGCTCGAACGCGCCCTGCGGACCACCGGCGCCCGGCTGCTGTTCCTCCAGCCGACGTTCGCCAACCCCGACGGCAGCGTCCTGACCGAGCAGCGCCGGGCCGAGGTGCTGGACGCCTGCGCGGCGGCCGGCGCTTTCGTCGTCGAGGACGACTACGCCCGCTGGCTCGACCACGGGCCGGTCACCCCGCCGCCCCTGTGGCGTTCCGACGGAGCCGGCCGGGTCATCACGATCTGCTCCCTCACGAAGATCATTGCACCGGGGCTGCGGATCGGCGCGATGCTGGCTCGCGGCCCGGTCCGGCAACGGGTGGCCGCGCAGCGGATGGTCGACGACTTCTACGTCGGCGCGACGCCGCAGTTGACGGCGGTCGAGATGGTCACCGGACCGGCCTGGCCGGTGCAGCGGCGTAATGTCTCGGCCGCGCTGCGCGATCGGAGCGCGGTCCTGGGCGCCCAACTGGCCCGCGAGCTGCCGGACTGCTCGTTCGAGCCGCCCCGAGGCGGTCTCGGCATCTGGTTACGGCTGCCACCCGGGTCGGACGACCTGGCCATCGCCCGGCGCGCGATTGGCCTGGGGGTGTCGGTGATGCCCGGGCGGTACTTCACGATCGGCGAGCAGACCGAGGCCCACCTGCGCCTGTCCGTTCTCGGGATCGACGCCGCCGACATCCCGGCCGCCGTCGCGCTGCTGGCCCGGGCTGTGCGCGCCTGACCGGCCACCCAAGGAGAGCCCAGGCAAGGAGAGCCCAGGCAAGGAGGACCCAGGCAAGGAGGACCCAGCCAAGGACCGACCCGGCCGCCACCCATGCCCGCGGCAGAATGAACGACATGCATCGGAAAGCCGAGCGGGTCCAGGCCCGTCTGGTCGAACTGGGCGCGGCCGGAACCGTCCGCGAGCTCGACGACTCCACCCGTAGCGCGCCCGAGGCGGCCGCCGCCGTCAGCGCCGACGTCGCCCAGATCGCCAAGAGCCTGGTGTTCGTGGCCGGCGCCGAGCCGCTGCTGGTCATCGCGTCCGGGGCCAACCGGGTCGACCTGGAGAAGGTCGCCGCGCACGTGGGCGCCCCGGTGACCGGGGTCGACGCGAAGACGGTAAAGCAGCTCACCGGCTTCGCCGCCGGCGGGGTGCCGCCGGTCGCCCACGATCAGCCACTTCGGGTGCTCATCGACCGGGACCTGCTCGGCCACGCCGAGATCTGGGCCGCCGCCGGAACGCCGCGGGCGTTGTTTCCGACCACGCCGGACGAGCTGACCCGGATCACCGGTGGCGAGGTCGTGGACGTCCGCCAGTCCTGAGCGTCCCTCCGTTCGGGCGCAGGCTCCCCGCTCCCCGGCCCCTGGGCGGTTTGTTCCGTGGGGTCGGTGGCTGGGCGGGCCCCGCGGCGGGCCAGCCCGGGCCGGGGGTCGCTGCGCGCGGTTGGTCTTTGGTGTCCGTCGGTTCGGTAGCCGTCGTGTCCGGCCCCGCGCTGATGCCCACTCTCGAACCGTGGTTGAGTTCGTCGACTCGCGAGGCAATAGACTGTCTACCAACGGTTGCGCCGGAAAGTGGGGAGCTGGTCACGATGGCGGACGCGGGGCCCGAGGGCGAAACGTTCTTCACCTCGGCGAGCGACCCTGTCCCCTCGGTCACGTTGCGGACCGACGTTCCGCACTCGGCGCGGATGTACGACTACTACCTCGGCGGCAAGGACAACTTCCCCGTTGACCGGGAGACGGCGGAGAAGGCGCTCGCGACCTTCCCCAACGGCCGGACCGCGGCTCGGCAGAACCGGGCCTTCATGATCCGGGCAACCCGCTACTTGGCGGCTGAGGCCGGCCTCCGTCAGTTCCTGGACGTCGGTACCGGTATCCCGACGAGCCCCAACCTGCACGAGGTCGCCCAGAGCGTAGCCGCCGACGCCCGGGTCGTCTACACGGACAATGATCCACTGGTCCTCGCGCATGCCCGCGCGCTGCTGATCGGTACCCGTGAGGGCCGCACCGCCTACCTCAACGCCGATGTCCGGGACCCGGAGGGCATCCTCGCCTCGGCGGAGCTGCGCGACACCCTCGATCTCACCCAGCCGGTCGCACTGACGGTGATCTCGCTGGTGCCCTTCATCGACGACACCGATGACCCCCAGGGCCTCATCCGTCGCCTTCTCGACCCGTTGCCCGCCGGCAGCTACCTTGCTCTCACCCACGTGACCGCCGACCACGACCCCGGCTTCGCCGCCGCCGAGGAGGTCTACCGGGCCAACGGCGTGACCCTGCGCCTGCGCACCCGCGCGGAGGTCGGGCGGTTCTTCGACGGTCTGGAACTGGTCGAGCCGGGCGTCCAGCTCATCCACCGCTGGCGGCCCGACGGCACGGCCGACACCCTGACCGACGCCGAGGTCAGCTGCTACGGCGCCGTGGCCCGTAAACGGTGACGCCCGGCCTGTATGGGGCGGCGGAGGCGGATCTGATCTGATCTACGCCGAGGCGCGCAGCGCGGTCAGGACGGCGGCCATGTCCAGGTCGCCGTGGCCGAGCGCCGCCGTCCGGGCGTAGAGCGCGCGGGCGGCGGTCAGCAGCGGGCTGTCCAGCCCGGCCGTGCCGGCGGCGGCCACGATCAGGTCGCAGTTCGCCAGCACGTCCCGGATAGCCGCGTTCGGGCTGAACTGGGCGTCGAGCATCGCGGCCAGCTTGTCCCGGGACACCCGGCTCGCCATCGGGCCGGCGTCCAGGACGGCCCGGAAGACATCCGGGTCGAGGCCGTGGCGCTGGGCGAAGTGCACCGACTCAGCCAGCGCGGCCACCGTCGTGACCAGATACACGTTGACCGCCAGCTTGGTGAGCAGCGCGTTCGGGACGGCGCCGGCCCGAACGGTCTGCCGGCACATCGGCTTCAGCAGCGGTTCGAGGACGTCGAGGTCGGCCTCGTCGCCGGCCAGCATCGCGACCAGGTCGCCCGAGCGAGCCGGGCCGGCCGAGCCGGACACCGGCGCCTCGACGTACCGGCCGCCGGCGGCCCGGACATCAGCGGCCAGCCCGGCCGAGTAGGCCGGCGAGGTCGTCCCCATGGTCACGACCGTCCGCCCGGCGACCAGGTCGGCGAAGCCCACGCCGCCCCGCCCAGAACCCGCCCCGCCCCGCCCCAAAACCGTGTCGCCCCGCCCGAGAACCGCGTCGATCGCCGCCGCGTCCACCAGCATGAGGATGACCACGTCGCTGGCCGCGAACAGCGCCGCGACGTCCGGCGCCACCGTCGCCCCGGCCGCGCCGAGGGCGGCGGCCCGCTCCTGCGAGCGGTTCCAGACCGTCAGCGGCGTCCCGGCCCGCACGAGGTTGCGCGCCATCGGCTCACCCATCAGCCCAAGCCCGGCGAAGCCCAGCCGGGGCAGCCCTTCCGCTCCGCTCATGCCCTCGATCGTCTCATGTCCCCGATCACCGCGGCCGGACCCGTTCGCCGGCCCGAGCCCAGGCTGTGGTCGACTCATCCCCAGGGCGCGGCCGTACCGGGGTCGCCTCCGTCCGCTCACCTGAAAGGGACCGTTGTGACGATCACTCCCCCGGTCGGTCTCGACGGCACCGGAAGCGGTTCCCGCGTCGGCGCCGACGCCGGAGCCGACGCCGGAGCCGGAGCGGCGCCCGGGCCGGCGCCGGCCGACCGGTTCGGCGCTCCGCGGCCCGGCGCCCACCGGGTGCTGGTGGAGCTCGGCGAGCGGACCTACCCGGTCGACATCGGCGCCGGTGTCCGCCACAGCCTGGCGGCTGTCGTGGCCAGCCTGGGCGCGGCCCGGGTGGCGATCGTCTCGGCCCGCCCCGACGGCGCGGTGCCCGACCCGGGCGTGCCCGCGGTACGCATCTCCGCCCGCGACGGCGAGCCGGACAAGAACCTGGCCAACGTTGAGCGGCTGTGCGAACAGTTCGCCGCGTTCGGCCTGACCCGGACCGACGTCGTGATCTCCTGCGGCGGCGGGTCGACCACCGATGTCGTCGGCCTGGCCGCCGCGCTCTACCACCGGGGCGTGGCCGTCGTGCACCTGCCGACGTCGCTGCTGGCCCAGGTCGACGCGAGCGTCGGCGGCAAGACGGCGGTGAACCTGAGCGCCGGCAAGAACCTCGCCGGCGCCTACTGGCAGCCGGCAGCGGTGCTCTGCGACACCGACTACCTGGAGACCCTGCCCCGGCGGGAGTGGACCAACGGCTACGGCGAGATCGCCCGGGCCCACTTCATCGGCGCCGGCGACCTGCGCGGCCTGCCGGTCGAGCGGCAGATCGCGACCAGCGTGGCCCTCAAGGCGGCGGTCGTCGCCCGGGACGAGCGTGACGCCAGCCTGCGCCACATCCTCAACTACGGGCACACCCTCGGCCACGCGCTCGAGGTGGCCACCGACTTCGCCCTGCGCCACGGCGAGGCGGTCGCGATCGGGACGGTCTTCGCCGGGCGCCTGGCCGGCGCGCTCGGCCGGATCGACGCGGCCCGGGTGGACGAGCATCTGGCGGTCGTCCGCCACTACGGCCTGCCCACCGCGCTGCCGGCCGAGGTGGACGCGGCGACGCTCATCGCGGTCATGAAGCTGGACAAGAAGTCGACGACGGGTGGGCTGACGTTCGTTCTCGACTCGCCGGCCGGCCCGGAGCTGGTGGCCGGGGTCGACGAGGAACTGGTCGCGGCCGTCCTGGCCGGCATGGACCGGGAGCCGCTGGCGCCGACCGGGGCTCGGCCGTGACGCTGGCCCAGGCCCGGGCGCTTTCCATCACCGGCACGACCCGGCTGCTGGCCGTCGTCGGCGACCCGATCGCCCAGGTCCAGGCGCCGAGCCTGGTCAATCCGCTGCTGGCCCAGCTGGGCCGGGACGCCGTCGTCGTCCCCGTCCACGCCCGCCCAGCCGAGTTCCCGACTGTCCTGGCCGGCCTGCGGGCCACGGTCAACCTGGACGGCGTCCTGGTCACGATCCCGCACAAGGCGGCGGCGGCTTCGCTGGCTGACCGCCGGAGCCCGGCCGTCGAGATCACCGGCGCCGCGAACGTGCTGCGCCGGGAGCCGGACGGGGCCTGGCGGGCCGAGAACTTCGACGGAGTCGGGTTCACCCGGGCGCTGTCCCGGGCCGGCGACACGTTGCCCGGGGCCAGGGTCAGCCTGGTCGGCGGGGGTGGCGCTGGCAGCGCGATCGCGGCCGCCCTGCTGGACGCCGGGATCGCCCGGCTGCACATCCATGATCCGGACGGCCCTCGGCTGGCCGCTCTGCTCGCCCGGCTGGAGACCCGCTGGCCCGGCCGGGCCGCGGTGGCGCCGGCCCCCGCGACCGCCGGCATCGAGATCATCGTGAACGCCACGCCGCTCGGCCTGCGCCCGGGCGACCCGCTCCCGTTCCCGGTCGACGACCTGCCGGACGGCTGCGCCGTCGCCGACATCATCATGAAGCCGCCGGTCACGGCGCTGCTGCGGGCGGCGGCCGAGCGTGGGCTGCCCACCCGGCCCGGCCGGCCGATGCTGGCCGAACAGGTCGAGCTCTACCGCGAGTTCTTCCGCCTGGACTACCTCCCCGCGCTGGACGCCTCGTGAACGGCGCCCACCTCGGGGTGGACGTCGGCGGGACGAAGGTCGCCGTGCGTCTGGAGAGCGCGGACGGGTCGGTCGTCCACGAGGACGCCTTCACCTGGGCGGCGGGGGCCGACGTGGCGGTCGACGTGGCGATGCTGGCCCGCGGCGCGCGGGCGCTGGCCACCCGCTGGGACGGGTCGATCGGGGGAATCGGCGTGGCCATGCCGGCCACCGTCGACGCCGCCGGCCGGGTCACGGCCTGGCCGAACCGGCCGTCCTGGGTCGGCCTGGACCTGACCGCGGCGCTGGCCGGGCTGGTACCCGGCGCCCCGGTGGCCCACGCCGACGACGGCGACCTGGCCGCGCTGGCCGAGGCGGCCGCGGCCGGCGTCGACGACCTGCTCTACCTCGGGGTCGGGACGGGCATCGGCGGCGGGATCATCCACGGCGGGCGGATCTGGCCCGGCCCGGACCGCGGCTCGTGCGAGATCGGCCATCTCGTCGTCGCGTTGGACGGGCCGGTGTGCGGCTGCGGGCGGCGCGGCTGCGTCCAGGCGATCGCGTCCGGCCCGGCCACGCTGCGTCGAGCCGGGGCCTACCGGTCGGGAGCCGACGCCGGGCCGGTCGAGTACGCCGAGCTGCGGGACGGCTGGCTCGAGGGGACGCCGTGGGCGACAGCCGCGCTGGCCGAGTCGGCCCGTGCGCTGGCCACCGCGATCGCCGGGATCGGTGAGCTGGCCCACCCGGCACTGGCGGTGGTCGGCGGCGGTTTCGCCGACGGCCTGGCCGGCTTCGCCGACGCCGTCGCGGCGGCGACGGCGGACCTGACCCGGCCCGGCCACCCGACCCCGGCGGTGGAGCCGGCCCGACTGGGCGGCCTGTCGTCGCTTCGGGGCGCACTCGAGCTGGCCCGCCGTCTCGGCGCGGCCGCATCCCGCCTCCAACCGCGTCTCGACTGAGCCCCACTGGTACCAGGCCAGCCGCTTTCATACCGAAAACCAACCGCCGACCCGCGCGGCCGCGATCCGGTATGCCCGAGCACACAGCTCGACTGAGTTTTGATACCGAATGTCTCGACTGAGCCTGATGTCTCGACTGAGCCTGATGTCTCGACTGAGCCTGACACGACCGTCGCGAACCACGCGGAAACTGCCACCTGGTCCCAGCCCCGAAATGCGCCGCGCATCCGGCGGCGGGCGGGCAGGGATGCCGCCGGGGTCACTACGCTCGCGGGCGGACGAGCACTTTCCCAGGGGAGGGAGCGCCAGTGCTCAAGGGTTTCAAGAACTTCCTGATGCAGGGCGAGCTGATCGTCATCGCGGTCGGCCTGGTCGTGGCCCTGGCCTTCAGCACGCTGATCAAGGCGTTCACCGACAGCATCATCACGCCGTTGGTCAACGCGGCCGGGGGCGGCGGAGCCGCGGGAAAAGGCCTCGGCTGGACGGTCAACGAGCAGCGGATCGACGTCGGCGCCTTCATCGCCGCCATCATCTATTTCCTGATTTTCATGGCGGTCATCTATTTTCTGATCGTCGTCCCGTACCGGGCCTACATGCGCCGACGTGGCCAGGAGGTTTTCGCGGAGGCACCCCAGACCCGGAAATGCCAACCTGCCGCCCTCCGCGACCGGGGGCTCCGCCCATTCTCCCGGTCGCTTCGGGCTGGTGGCCCGAGCTGCGTGTCGCCCGACATTCCCGTCACCGCGACGAGGTGCCGGTACTGCGCCAGCGAGCTCCTCCCGGCGGCCTGACCGGCGCGCGGGCGCGGGCCCGCGCGCCGGAGACCAGGCGGAGATCAGGCGGAGATCAGGCGCTGGTCGCCGGCCGGGCGGCTCCCGGCGGGCCGGGCACCGGGACGGCCGGCCCTCGCTCGCCGTCGAGCAGCGCCAGCAGTTCGCCCGGGTGGCGCAGCGCCGCGTCCGGCGCCGCCGCGAGCAGCTCGACCTCGTCGGCCTCGCCCCACAGCGCGGCGACGGCCAGCACCCCGGCACCCCGGGCGCTGGCCAGGTCGGTCACCGCGTCCCCAAGCATGACCGCGCCGGCGGCCGAGGCACCGAGCAGCTCGAGCGCGCGCAGGACGATGTCCGGCGCCGGCTTGGGCCGGGCCACCTCGTCCGACCCGATGACGTGGTCGAACAGGCCGAGGACGCCCAGCTGCTCGAGCAGCGCCCGTGCCCGCGGCCCGCTCTTGCCGGTCGCCACGGCCAGTCCGTACCCGTCGGCGCGCAGGGTGGTGAGCAGCTCCCGCACCCCGTCGTAGAGGACGACCTGGTGGGAAAGCCGGTAGCTCTCCCGCACGAACGGCTCCTGCATGGCCAGCGGCAGGCCCATGATCCGCATGATGTCGGGGAAGTACCGGCCGAGGTGCCGGTTGTACTCCGCGAACGGCGCCTCTCCCGGCCCGACGACCTCGGCGTAGGCGATCCGGAACGCCTCCCGCATGACCGCCATGCTGTCGGCGATCACCCCGTCGAGGTCGAAGACGACCGCCCGCCGGGCGCCCACCGAACGGCTAGCCACCCACACGCGCCATCGGGATCGGCGTCCGGGTCAGGCGCGCCGAGTCGTAGACCCGCTCGATGGCCGCGATCGTGGGCCGGGCCTCGGCGATGGCCCGGCCCAGCTGATCCGGGTCGGCCAGCAGCGCCGGCAGCCGGTCGAGCTGGCGGCGGTACTCGGCGCCGACCTCCTCGGCCGGCAGCGGCACGTCCCGCGTCTCGCCGGCCCGGGTCACCGTCAGCGTCGAGCCGGGACGCCGGTTCGGGCTGAAGCCGAACGTGCAGGTCAGCGTGGCGACGCCAGCGCTGCCCTCGACCGTGATCACGGTGGCGTCCAGCGCCTGGTGCGAGGCCCAGCTCGCCCGCAGCGCGACCGACACCCCGTTGTCGCCGACCAGGAACGCCCGCGCCGTGTCCTCCACGTCACCAGCGCTGGCCGGGCCCGGCCCTAGGCCGGCCTCGTCGGTCTCCCGCCAGGACGCGCTCCAGGACGCGTTGCGCACGAAGTCGTCCGACGTCGTGCCGATGGCCTGGGCGAACCCGCTCGCCCCGACGACGGGCGCGACCGTGTCCAGCAGGTGCCAGCCCAGGTCGACCAGTGAGCCGCCGCCGGACAGCTCCCGGCGGGTGAACCAACCGCCGGCGTCGGGCACCCCCCGGGCCCGTACCCAGGACGCCTCGACGTGCCGGATCTCCCCGAGCGTCGCCGCGACCTCGTAGAGGGCGGCGACGTCGGCCCGGTCCCGGGCGGCGCTGCCGGCCAGCAGCGTCGCGCCGGTGCTCGCCTCGGCCGCGGCCAGCTCGTCGGCCTGCGCGGTGCTCAGGCACACCGGCTTCTCCAGGAACACCGGCACGCCGGAGCGCAGCAGGTCGGCCGCGATCTCGGCGTGCCGGTGGTTGGGCACGGCCACGATGGCCAGGTCGACGGCCGCCGCGAGCGGCTCGCGAGCCCGCTCGCCGATGCTGGCGGCCGGCGCGCCGAGCGCGGTCAGCTCGGCCGCGAACGCGGCCCGCGCGGCCGGGTCCGGGTCGAGGGCGACCGTCACCTCGAAGCTCGGGTGCTCGGCCAGCCGGGGCGCCCAGATCGAGCGCCCGGCCCAGCCCAGGCCGACGAGGGCGACCCGGACCCGGGTCGCCTCCCCCGCCGGGCACTCCTCACTCACTGTCTGCGCGCCTAACGCCTCATCGCTGGTCACGCTCACGCGAGCGCCAGGGTCCGGGCCACCACGCTCGCCACGATCTCGGCGATCTGGTGCATCTGCTCCTCCGTCCCGAGCAGGGTGCGGTGGTGCAGCCAGATGCCGTCGGCGCTGAGCGACTCGACGTTCGGGCAGCGGGCGGCCAGCTCGTCGACGGTCGCCTCCGGCGCGCCGGTCTCCCAGAAGCCGTCCGACCGGTAGATCGAGCGGAACGCGGCGAACGCCGGCAGCCCGGCCTCGATCAGGTCGTCGACCAGCGCGTTGCGCCGGTCCTCGCCCAGCCCGGGGACGCGGAACATCGCCATGTAGTGCGGGTCACGGTCGCAGCGGGGGTCGCGGCCCTGCGGGACGACGCCGGGGATCTCGGCCAGGTCCCGGGCCAGCACCGGCCAGCGCTGCTCGCGGGTGTCGATCTGGCCGCCGAGCCGGGCCAGCTGCGCCCGCAGGACGGAGGCCGAGAACTCGTTCATGCGGAAGTTCGAGCCGGACGTCTTGTGGAAGTAGCGCCGGTCGGTGCGCGGCCGGCCGCAGCTGTGCCGCAGGAACGCCTGCTCGTACAGGCCCCCGTCGGGGAACGTGACGGCGCCGCCCTCGCCGGCGGTCATCAGCTTGCCGTTCTGGAAGCTGAACGCGGCCACCGAGCCGTGCTCGCCTACCCGGCGGCCCATCCAGCGCGCGCCGTGGGCGTGGGCCGCGTCCTGGAGCAGCGCGACACCGGTGTCGGCGGACAGCTTGGCCAGCGCGTCCATGTCGGACATGTGACCAGCCATGTGCACCGGCATGATCACCTTGGTGCGCGGCGTGACGGCGGCGGCGGCCGCGGCCGGGTCGATGCAGTAGGTCTCGATGTCGACGTCTACCGGCACCGCGACCGCCCCGAGCCGCTGCGCGGCCTGGGACGAGGAGATGAAGGTGAAGCCGGGGACGATCACCTCCGTGCCGGGACCGACGCCCAGCACCTGCAGCGCGAGCTCCAGCGCGTGCGTGCCGTTCGTCACGGCGAGGGCGTGCTCCGCGCCGTGATAGTCGGCGAACTCACTCTCAAAGGTCTCGACCTCGGTGCCACCCATGCGCCACCACTGGCCCTGCTCGAGGGCCCGAACGAGCCCCGCACGCTCCGCGTCGTCGAACTGGGGCCAGGCCGGGAACTCCGGCGCCGGACGTGAAACTTCGCTCAATGTTCTTGCCCCTTCGCGCCCAAAGTGCTGCTCAGCGTGAGGCCGCGAACATGCGACTCCCCCCCACGCGTCTGGCCAGCTCGCTTTCTCGGCTGCGCCGGACCATCGGACGGTACCGCGCGAACCGGCACCCCTACCTCAGCCCCCCTTGACCTCGTGCTTGTCGGTTGTTTGTCGAAAGTTTCACTACCCAGACCCAACACGCCGCCACCTCACGCACCGCGTTCAGTGACGGCGGAGGGTGATCCGCGAACGGGCAGACACGTCGGGCGATGTTATAAAGGCGCGTTCGCACCCAGTGCCACCAGCACGTTTCCTAGCGAGACCCACGAGGTGGAGACAGTGAGCTCTCTGTTGTTGATCAATGGCCCGAACCTGGGGATCCTGGGCCGGCGCCAGCCCGAGGTCTACGGCACCGCGACTCTGCGCGACATCGAGGAGGCGGTCTCGGCCCGAGTCGCCGACCGGGGCTGGAAGGTCCTGTCGATCCAGCGGGAATCCGAAGGAGAACTGATTCACGCGATCCAGGACAACTACGAGTCCGTCGGCGCGATCGTGAACCCCGGGGCGCTGATGATCGCCGGCTGGAGCCTGCGTGACGCGCTCGCCAACTACCCACGGCCGTGGATCGAGGTTCACCTGTCCAACGTGTGGGCCCGGGAGTCCTTCCGGCACGAATCCGTGATCTCCGCGCTCGCGGCCGGCGTCATAGCCGGGCTCGGCCCGATCGGTTACGAACTGGCCGCCGCCGCCCTGCTGACAATGGTCCCGGCCACCTGACGACACCCAACAGTCGGGTTGTGTATCCATTGAGCTGTCCACACACTCGTTGCTTGCTCAAGACATCAACAACCGAACGCCGTCCGAGATAGCCGGCGCGACCCGGAGATACCGTCGGGCCGGTGGAACGGGAACTGTCCGGCCGGCCGGACGAGACGTCGGCCGCATCACCGACGGTCACAGCGCCTTCAGACAAAGCAGCCCTCGACAATGCGCCGCCAGACCTAGCGCCAGAAGATCGGTCACCTTCAGGGAGGGCGGCGCCGGGCCGGGCGCCGTCAGACCAGGCACCGTCAGACCAGGCGCCGTCAGACCCGGCACCGTCAGACCAGGCGGTGCCAGACCAGACAGCATCGGCCCAGGCAGCATCGGCCCTCGTGGCCCTCCCGCTCGCCGCCGAGGCGGCGCTGGCCACCGCCGCCGCGGGCGGCGTCGTCGCCGCCGCCGAGACCTTCATGCCGTGGGTGAGCGCGAGCCTGCGTGACCGGGGCGCGGATCTTCTCGTCACCCACCGCACCGGGCTTGAGCTCCACCCCACCGGCGCCGCCGTGCTCGCGCTCGGCGCGCTGAGCGCGAGCCTGGCACTGCTCGTAATCCTCAGACCCGCCGTGGTTCGCGCGACCGGCGCGCTGCCGCCGCTGGGCGTCGCCATCGCCGTGCTGGCCGTCACCCGCCGGCACGCGGGCGACGCGGCGGCGGCCCACCTCCTGCGCCTGCGCATCGGTACCGTCGAGACCGAACGGCCGACGGCGGTGGCCGCCGCCACGCACGGCCTGTGGCTGACTGTCGCCGCCGGCCTGGTGATCGCCCTGGTCGGCGCCGGGTACCTCGCCTATCTCGGCGCGGGCCGGCGCCACCCTCGCGCGGTCACCGCCGCGTCCTGGACCGCGTCCCAGGCCGTACCCGAGAACAACGACTGAAGGTCACTTAACCGATACCTACAGTGAAAAAATCTTAACAAGGCACCCCCCGAAGGCAACACCTATTGCTAAACCGCTACCGTCCTTCCAGACAGCGCGCCCGGGCCGGCCGCATGCCGTCGTCCCATGCTGGCCGGGGCCTATCAGTGACGACTTGGACGAGGGATTGATCTACGATTACGGTGCCTTCTCGCGCCTGACCGGACCCCTACAGGAGGTCGCGCGCGGTGAGAAGTACACCGTCACCTACCGCAAGGTAATGGTTGGTCGCGAGTTGTGGATGATCCTGCCACTACTCGTGATCACAGCCGGCTTGTCGTCGCTGTTCTTCGCCTGGCTGATTCAGCCCGCGCACTACCCCCACACGGCCTTTTTGCCGACGCCCGTCCGGATCGGCAACGCGGTGATGTTCTGGACGATCGTGGTCACCGAGGGCCTGCGCCTGCTGAACTCGTTCACGCTGTGCTGGGCGGCCGCCGTCATGCGCAACCCGGTGCCGGTCGAACCGCCGACCGGCCTGCGGGTGGCCTTCACCACCACGATCGTCCCGACGAAGGAGCCGCTCGACGTCGTCCGGGACACCCTGATCGCCGCCCGCCAGCTCCGCTACAGCGCCCTGATCGACATCTGGCTGCTCGACGAGGGCGACGACCCGGGCGTCCGGCTGATGTGCAAGGACCTGGGCGTCCACCACTTCACCCGCAAGGGCGTCGAGAAGTGGAACCAGCCCAAGGGCCCGTTCCGGGCCAAGACCAAGCACGGCAACCACAACGCGTGGCTTGATGCACACGGTGACGCCTACGATGTGGTGCTCTCGGTCGACCCCGACCACATCCCGCTGCCCAACTTCGGCCGCCGGATGCTGGGCTACTTCCGGGACGAGGACGTGGCGTTCGTCGTCGGACCCCAGGTCTACGGCAACTTCCGCTCGTTCCTGACCCGGGGCGCCGAGGCCCAGAACTACATGTTCCATTCGGTGATCCAGCGCGCGGCGAACCGCTTCGACGCCGGGATGTTCGTCGGCACCAACCACGCCTACCGGGTGGCGACCTGGCGCCAGATCGGCGGGTTCAACGACTCGATCACCGAGGACCTGGCCACCTCGTTCGCCGTCCACGGGGCGCACAACCCGGCGACCGGCCGGCGCTGGAAGTCGGTCTACACCCCGGACGTGGTGGCGGTCGGCGAGGGCCCGGCGACCTGGACGGACTTCTTCAGCCAGCAGCTGCGCTGGGCCCGGGGCTCGAACGAGGTCATGGTCACCGAGTCGCCCCGCCGGATGCGGAAGCTGTCCTGGCCGCAGCGGTTCCACTACGCGATGCTGATGGTCCACTACCCGACAGTCGCCATCACCTGGCTGCTGGGCACCGTGCTCACCCTCGGCTACATGTCGTTGGGCTCGACCGGCATCAAGGTCCACGTCTCGTCCTGGCTGGCGCTGTACTTCGACGTGGCCCTGGCCCGGCTGATGCTCTACATCTGGCTGCGCCGGTTCAACATCTCCCCGCACGAGGAGCAGGGCACCGCCGGCATCTCCGGGATCTTCGTCTCGGTGCTGTGCACGCCGTTCTACTCGACCGCGCTGACCGGCGCCCTGCTGCGCCGCCCGCTCGGCTTCGTCGTGACGCCGAAGGGCGACAGCGCCAGCCCGGACCGGCTGATGACCTTCCGCAAGCACATCTTCTGGGCGGTGGTGGCGGCCGGCGGCCTGGCCGGCGCGGCCGTGTTCAACCACGTCTACCCGGCGAACATCGTCTGGGCGGCGCTGTCGTTCATCACCTGCGTCCTGCCGATCCTGCTGTGGGCGGGCGGCAACGCCCTGGCCCGCCGGCGCCCGGCCGCGCGCCCGCTGACCGGGCTGGCTGGCACCGGGCCGGTCCCGGCCGTGACCGGCCCGCGCGACCTGTTCGAGGCGGACACGTCGCCGTCGCCCACCACCGGCTGGGCGAAGGCGCCCCGGCTGTCCTACCTCGAGGACACGACGCTCACCCTCATCCGCCCGGTCTTCGCCCCCGCTCCCCGCGACGGCGGCGATCTGGCGGGAAGCCCCGTCGAAAGCCCGACCGTGATCGTCAAGACGCCGGTCGGCGCGGACGCGGCCAGCGCCGACGGGCCGCGGGCAAACGCCGCCCGCGCGCCCCGCCCGCCGGCCAGGGCGGTCAGCGCCCAGCTCGACCCGGCCACCATGAAGATCACTCCACGCCGCCGCCGTGTCTCGCCCGACGGCACCGTGGAGACCCTGACCGACCTCGACGATCCCGGCGCCTCCTGAAGCGAGCACACCATGATCCCCACGAACCGGGAGCGGCTGCGCCGCCGCCGGATGGTCCAGGGCAGCGTCATCGCGGTGCTGGTCCTGATCGGCAACGGCCCGTTCATGACGTCCTGGGCGAACGCCCGCTACGAGACCTGGCGCTCCCACCAGCCCGGCTACGAGAAGCGCTACGGCCGCTGGGATGTCGTCGCCGACGACGCCGGCCGCTCCATCCACGCTGCCGTGCTGCACACCGGCAAGGTCCTGCTGATGGCCGGGTCCGGCAACAACCAGGCCAACTTCAACGCCAAGAAGTTCACCACTCTGCTGTGGGACCCGGCCACCAACGTCTTCCAGAACGTGGCCACGCCGTGGGACGTGTTCTGCGCCGGCCACTCGTTCCTGCCAGACGGCCAGCTGCTGGTCGCGGGCGGGACCAAGAAGTACGAGATCCTGGCGGCGGACTCGCCGACTGGCAAGCAGCAGGAGTACCAGGGGCTCAAGGACACCTTCATCTTCAACCCGGACACCGAGCGCTATGAGAAGGTCGGCGACCTCAACTACGCGCGCTGGTACCCGACGCTGGTCACCCTGGCCAACGGAGCGGTCGTCGCCGTGTCCGGCCTGAACCAGAAGGGTGACATCGACAACGGCAACACCGAGTCCTACGACCAGGCGACGAAGACCTGGATCAAGCATCCCGACCTGCACCGGGTCTTCCCGACCTACCCGTCGCTGCTGGTGGCGGCGGACGGCCGGCTGTTCTTCTCCGGCGCCAACGCCGGCTACGGGCCGGCGTCGGTCAAGGCGCGGGCGCCCGGGCTGTGGAACCTGGCGAACAACGCCTTCCAGCCGGTGCCGGGCCTGCCCGACCCCCAGGACAACGAGACGGCCGCCACGGTCATGCTCGGGCCGGCCCAGGACCAGAAGGTCATGTTCCTCGGCGGCGGCGGGGTCGGCGACAGCCAGCGTGCCACGGCCAGGACCGCGATCGTCGACCTGAGCAAGCCGAACCCGTCCTGGGTGGCCGGGCCGGACCTGTCGGTGGCCAAGCGCTACCCGGGGGCGGTCGTGCTGCCCGACGACACCGTCCTGGTCGCCGGCGGCTCGAAGGGCTACCGGGCCCGGGACTCGAAGACGGCCGAGCTCTACCACCCGGACACGAACACGTTCACGGCCGCGGCCGACCCGCACATCGGCCGCGACTACCACAGCGAGTACCTGCTGCTGCCGGACGGCCGGGTCGCGGTGTTCGGGTCCAACCCGCTGTCCGACGACAACTACTTCGACACCCACGTCGAGGTGTACTCCCCGCCCTACCTCTACGCCGGCGACCGCCCGAAGATCAGCTCCGCCCCGTCGACGATGACGCTCGGTACCAGCGTCTCGATCAGCTCCGACCAGAAGATCAGCAAGGCTCGCCTGATCCGGCCGGGGGCGTACACGCACGTCACCGACACCGAGGCCCGCTCGGTGGCGCTGCCGATCACCGCGCAGGCCAATGGGAGGATCCAGGTGAGCGTGCCGAGCAACGCCAACCTGCTGCCGCCGGACTGGTACATGCTCTTCGTCGACAACGGGGCCGGCACGCCCTCGGTGGCGACGTGGGTCCACGTCGGGTGAGCGTGGCGGGGAAGGAGCCCGGCCTTCGGTGATCGGTGCTGGACGGACTCTGCCGCGACCTGCCGGCGGGCGCGGGACGGTCGGCGGGCGCAGAGCGACGCTGGCCGCCGTGTGCGCCGCGACGCTCGTCGCGGCCGCCGGCTGTGGGGGGCTCAGCAGCGCGGTGGACGCGGGGGGCGCGCCGGGCGCGAGCGCCGGCGCCGGCGGGCCGACGACGCTCGGCGCGGTCGGCCCGGCCTGCCCGGGCGGCGCCGCGGCCGGTGCCGTGGGCACGACGGCGATCGCCGCGACCGGCCCCCGCCCGAGTGGGCCGCTACTGGTCGACCCGGACAGCCAGCCGGCCCGGGAGCTGGCCCGGCTGCGCACCGGCACCGCGACCGCGAGCGAGCTGGCGGCGGCGGACGCCGTCGCGACGATCGCCGAGCAGCCGCTAGCCTTCCCCGTCGGGACGTGGCTGCCCGACCCGCGGGCCGCCGTCGCGGCCCGGATGGCCGCGGCCGCCCAGCACGGCGCAACCGCGATCTTCATGGTCTATGCCCTGCCCCACCTCGATGCCGGGGCCGGCTTCTCCGCCGGCGGGGCGGCGAACGCCGACGCCTACCGGGCGTTCACCGCCCAGGTGGCGGCGGGCATCGGAACCGGGCGGGCGATCGTCGTGCTGGAGCCGGACGCGCTCGGCCAGATCGACACGCTGGACGCCCCGGCCCAGGCCGAGCGCTACCAGCTGCTCAACGAGGCGGTCGACGCCTATGGCCGGCTCGGCGCGACCAGCGTCTACCTCGACGGGGCGAACTGCGGGTGGACGCCGGCGCCGGCGATCGCCGACCGGCTGCGCCGCGCCGGGGTGGCCCGCGCCCGCGGGTTCGCTCTGAACGTGTCGAACTTCTACCCGACGGCCGACGAGGTCGCCCGGGGCGATCTCATCTCGGCGCTGACCGGCGGGGCGCACTTCGTCGTCGACACCTCTCGCAACGGCCGGGGGCCGGCCGGGAGCGGCCTGGCCAACCCGTGGTGCAACCCGCCGGGACGGGGGCTCGGCCGGACGCCCACGACCGACACCGGCGACCCGCGGGCGGACGCGTTCCTGTGGGTGAAGACGCCTGGCGCCAGCGACGGCGACTGCGGGCGGGGGAATCCGCCGGCCGGCACCTGGTGGCCGGCCCAGGCGAGGGAGCTGGTCGGCGATCGCGCGTCCTGATCAGAGCGTCCGCGCCACCGGGCCGGGCCCGACCGGGGAGCGCGCCGGCGGCGCCCGCCACAGCCGGGCGCCACGGGCGGGCCGCCCGCCACGCGCGGGCCGGGCGCCACGCGCGGGCCGCCCGCGGCGCGCGGCTCGCCCGTGGCGGCGCCGGGGGGCTGTCGCGGCGGCGCTCCTGGCCGTGCTGGGCGGTGTCGCGTTCCAGCGCGTCGTGCTCGCGCCGACACCGACCGCGCTGGACCGGGTGACCGCCGCCGACGGTGCTCCGCTGACCGGCGCCGGCGGTGTGACCGGGCAGGTCGGCGGGACGCTCCCGGCCGCGGGATCCGCCGCGCCGTCCGGGTCCCCCTCGGCGCCACCCGGGTCCCCAGCGGCGGCGACCGGGACCACCTCCCCTGCGGTCGGCGCGCCCGTCCCCGCCGCGGCGGGGAGCGGCTCGGCGGCCGGCGCGTGGCCGGGCGGAATCGGACCGCTGGCCGGCGGGCCAACCGGCGGACCGGCCGCCAGGCCGAGCGGCAACCCGTTCGCCGGCGCCCGCTTCTACGCCGACCCGGACAGCCAGGCGCTCGCGGACGCGGCTTCGGCCGGCGGCTCGACGGCGGCGGCGCTGCGGCGCCTGGGCGCCGGGCCGCACGCCTACTGGTTCGGCTACGCCGACCCGGCCGAAACCACCCGTTCGGTCGCGGCCCGGGTCGCGCTGATCCGCGCGGCGGGGGCGCTGCCGGTCCTGGTCGCCTACGGCATCCCGAACCGCGACTGCGGCGGCTACTCGGCCGGCGGCGCGCCGGATGCCGCCGCCTACCGCTCCTGGTCGGCGGCGTTCGCCGCCGGGCTAGGCGCCGGGCCGGCCGCGGTCATCCTGGAGCCGGACGCGCTCGCCCAGACCGACTGCCTGGCCGCGGCCGATCTCCAGACCCGTTACTCGCTGCTGGCCGGCGCGGTCAGCGCGCTGGCCGCGGCCGGGGCGAGCGTCTACCTGGACGCGGGCAACGCCGGGTGGCGCTCGGCGGCGGACATGGCGGCCCGCCTGCGCGCGGCGGGAGTCGCGGGCGCGCGCGGCTTCGCGCTGAACGTCTCGAACTTCGGGACCACCGCCGCCCAGGACAGCTACGGCGACGCCGTCGTCGCCGCGCTGACCAGCGGGGATCAGGGCAGCGGAGCCCATTTCGTCGTCGACACCAGCCGCAACGGTCTCGGGCCGGCGTCCGGCAACCAGTGGTGCAACCCGCCGGGGCGCGCCCTGGGCACCGCCGCGGACGCCGCCACCGGCGACCCGAACGCGGACGCGCTGTACTGGATCAAGATTCCGGGAGAGTCGGATGGCACCTGCAACGGCGGACCCCCGGCCGGGCAGTGGTAGCACGACTACGCGGTCGGCCTGGCCAGCCGCGCGGCCTGACCGGGCTGACCGGACCGACCGGGCTGACCGGACCGACCGGACCGACCGGGCTGACCGGACCGACCGGACCGACCGGGCTGACCGGCCCACCCGCGTCCGGGCGGCCGTCGTCGTCCTGACCGGGCTGGTCGGGCTCGGCATGGTGCTGTCCTCGGCCGGCTGCGGCACCCCGTCCGACGTCCCGAGCGCCTCGTCGATCGTCAACCTCAACTCGGCCAGCGCGGCGCCGGGGCTGCGCGGCTTCGCGCTCCAGACGCCGCTGGCCGAGCCGGCCGTCACACTGACCGACACGGCCGGGCGGCCCCGCGACCTGCGGCGGACCATCCCCGGCCACGTGACGATGCTGTACTTCGGCTATACCCACTGCCCGGACATCTGCCCCACCACGATGGCCGACATCGCCGCCGCGCTGACCCTCGTCCCGGCCGCCGTCCGGGCCAAGGTCGATGTCGTGTTCGTGACAACCGATCCCGGCCGGGACAATCCGTCGGTGCTGCGGCGCTGGCTCGCCGGTTTCGACCCGTCGTTCGTCGGGCTCACGGGCTCGGCCGCGGACATCAACCGGGCCGCGACCGCCGTCAGCGTCGCTCTTCCCTCGCCGAGCCCCGGGCCGGACGGGACGCCGATCCTCCTGCACGGCACGCAGATCACCGTGTTCGGCCCGGACGGGGTGGCCCGCGTCGCCTACGACGCCGGGACGTCGATCGCCGACTACGCCCACGACCTGCCGCTTCTCCTCGCCGGGCAGTCCTGATCCGGCGGCCGTCCCCCGGCCGGGGGACGAAGCTCCGAAAAACGGCCTGGCGACGGTATTCCAACGTGGCGTCAATAGCGCCCCATCGGTAAGAAAGGCCCGTATAGCCGCCGACTGGCGGAACGCCGGGGGCGCGCTTAACTTGACGGCGCGCGCCGCGCCTGCGCCAGGCGGGGCGGGGAACAAACCGGAGAACGCGTCGTCGCAGGGGGACCAATGGTCATTCGAGGAAAACTGTTCGCCCTGGTCGCGGCGGTTCTAGCGGCCTTCACGATCACGGCTGGAGCGACGGTCGCGCAGGCCGCGCCGGCCTCGCCCGGGGGCGCGACACCGTCGCCGCTGGGCACGCCGCCGCCGCTGAGCGAGGCGAAGGCCGCGGCCACCGTCCGGGCCCTCGGCTACACCCCGACCAGCACCGGCGGCTACGACCCGGCCCGCGACCTCAGCGTCATCGTCGGCTACGACTCCGCCGCCGTCGACGGGCATCCGCAGGAGGCGTTCCTGTTCCACCTCGGCCGTCTGGTAGGGCCGGCGGCCTCGCCCAGCGCGGGCGTGCGGTGGCTGTGGTCGACCGGCGACACCGTCGCCATCGGCTACGACCTGTACAAGCCTGACGACCCGCTGTGCTGCGCGACAGGTGGCGCCGCGACCGTCCGGTTCCACTGGACCGGCGACCACGTCGAGGCCCTCGACCCGCTCCCCTCCACGGACTGGTCCGCGCCGCTGAGCCGACGCGGCTGACCCGAGCAGCGGCCTGACTCGACGGTCCCACCCGACGGCCTGACCCCACGGCCTGACCCCACGGCCACCCCGACCCCGCGTCGGGGTGGCCGTCGTGGATTGGGTGGCCGTTTCGCGTTGGCTCGTCGGGAAACGAGCGCCCGGGAAGTCCCTGATTCGCGACAATGTGCGGGGCGGGCGGGTGTCGGCGGGGAGGGCACATGGCCATGGCGGGCGGCGATCGGTCGGACGGCGCTCCGACGGGCGGGCTTACCAGCAGCGACGCGCGCTTCCTGGACCGGGCGCTGCGCGGGCTGGCCCGCCGGTTGTCGGGGGCGAGCGCTCCGGTACCGCCGGTCTGGGTCGCCCGCCTAACTGACGATGCCCTCGAGCTGTGGATGCCGGCGCCGGCTCCCCCGGCCGCCCATCCGCCCCCGCCGCCGTGGCGACGGCTGACGGTCGCGGCTGGTCCGGCGCCGCTCATCGGCTGGCGGGTCGACCGGGCGGCCGCTGAAGCGGACGCCGGTTCGTTCGAGGCGGACGGAGGCGCGCCCGCCGCGCCCGCCGCGCCCGCCGCGGCGGCGGCGGCGTCGTCAGGACCGCTGCCCGGTCTGGTCCCGCTGGGCCGGGACGAGACCGGCGCGGTCGTCCTGCTCGACCTCGAGGGCGCCCCCGGGATCGTCTGCCTGCGCGGCGACGGCGAGCGAGCCACCGACCTGGCCGTGAGCATCGCCGTCGCCCTGGGCACCGGCCCGCACAGCGCCGGGACGGCCGTCCACCTGGTCGGATTCGCCGAGGACCCGAGCCCGCTCGCTCCCGACCGACTGCGGGTGGCGCCCGACCTGGCAGCGCCGCTCGGGGAACTGCTGCGACGCGGCGCCTGGCGCGCGGCGCCGCTGGCCGCCGGGGCCGCGGTCGTCACCGGGCGTCTGTCGGACCGCGACAACCCCCTGTGGACGCCGGACATCATCGTGCTGGCGCGTCCACCCGGGGCGGCGGACGCGGCCCGGCTGGCCGAGCTGGCCCGGGACCGGGACAGCGCCGCCGGCGTCCTGGTAGTCGGCGACCTGCCCACCGCCGCCTGGCACATCGACGTCGGGCCCGAGTACATCGAGCTCGGGCCGCTGGGCCTGACGGTCCGGCCCTGGCTGACCACCGTCGACGGGCGGCTGGCCCGGATGTCACGCCGGCCCGCGCCACCCGACGAGCCCGTGCCACCCGACGAGCCCGTGCCACCCGTCAAGGCTTCGCCGCCCGACGAGCCCGCGCCGCCTCACCGACCCGCGCCACCGGACAAGGCCGAATCGGGCGAGGTGCCGGTCAACGGGGCACCAGCCCCGGCCCTCGGCTCGCCGCCGGTGGAGGTCCGGGTGCTCGGCACGCCAGCCGTCGTCGCGCCCGGCCCGGTCGACGAGCGCGACCGGGAACGACTCACCGAGATCGTCGTCTTTCTGGCGCTGGCCGAGGAACCGACCGAGCCGGCGGAGCTGGCGGCGGCGCTCGGGCCGGACGCCACGACGCGGCCGACCCTGGACCGGCTGCGCGCCTGGCTGGGCACGGATGGTGGTGACCAACCACGTCTGGAGGTCCTCGACGACGGCCGGTGGCGACTGTCCGGCGACGTCCGGCGGGACTGGAGCCTGTTCGTCGCCTACGCCGCCCGAGCCACCCGCCCGGACGCCGACGCCGAAAGTGACCTGGTCACGGCCCTCCGGCTGGTCAGAGGTCCCCTGCCACAGGCCGGTGCCGCGCCTGATGCCGAGGCCGCGCCTGATGCCGAGGCCGGGGCTGAAGCCGAGGCCGGGGCTGAAGCCGGGGCCGGCTACGGCTGGCTGGCCGAGCGCGGACTGGCCACGTCGATGGCGAGCGCGGTCGTCGACGTCACCCATCAGATCGTCGACCTGACACTCGGCTACGGGGACACGAACGTCGCGCTGGCGGCCTGCCGGACCGGGCTCCGCGCGCTGCCGCGCTCCGAGGCTCTGTGGCGAGACCTGCTGCGCACGGCCGCCGTCCGGGGCGACCGGCGGGCGCTCGACGGCCTGGTCGACGCGATGTACGAGGCGGTGGCTCCGACGGACGGCGACCGGCTGAGCCGGCCGACCGAGGCGCTCGTTGCCGCGCTTCTCCCGGACCGGGCCGCTCCGGCATCCACAAGTCCGCCTACCGACCCGCTCGCCGCCGCTGGCAGCGCCGGCAGCCGCGACGGCGACGGCGACGGCGACGGCGACGAATAGCGCCGGTCAACGGCGGTAGGACGCTCCGGCCGGCGGGGGTGCCCACGGTGGCGGCGCGGTCGGCGGCGGGTAGCGGCGGGGCATGACCCGGGTGACGCGCCGGAAGCCCGCCCCGGCCAGCAGCACGACCACGGCGAAGGCGATCACATGCACCTCCGCCCGATCGCTGACCGGCCCCGACGGCTCCAGCGGTAACAGCAGCAGGCAGGCGACCGCGATCCGCCCGACGAGGAGGAACAGCCGGTCGTGGTAGCGGTCGGCGAACACACCGACGCCGATCAGCCCGATCGCCGCGACCACCGAGTCGGAGCGCAACGTCCCGTACAGCGTCCAGTGCGTCGCCCTCGCCTCGCCGTGGAAGCCGAACATCTCTCCGGCGACGATGGCGCACAGGGCAGCCGCGATGAGGAAGCGGGGGCCGCCGGCCGGGCGGAACAGCGTGATCAACGCCAGGATCACGACCGCCGCCAGCACCACCTTGTCGCGCCCGGCGACCGAGCTGGGAGGGAGATACCAGCCCGCGTCGACCCGGCCGAAGGCGACGATGCCGAGCCCGGCGGCCGCGACAACCAGACCCGTCCACCGGATCGGCGGCCAGCGCGCGCAGTACCCGCGCCAGCCGGCGACCACCAGAATGGTCGCGTACGCGCCGAGCGCCGGTAACCACCAGCCCGCGCCCTCGGTCGATCCGTTGGCGCCGCCGGCCCAGACGGCCTGGCGGACCACGGCGAGGTCGCCCAGGACCACCACAGCCAGCCCGAGGGCGACGCCGGCGGCCGCGTCCCGGCCCGCTCCGTACCGGTTGCTCGCGATCAGCGCGCCGATCGCCAGCGGCAGGCCGAGGAACTCCAGGCCGAACCGTCCGAACAGCCGCCACACGTCGTAGCCGGGGAGGACGTCCGGCGTGCGCAGGGCGACCGGGATGAGCGCCAGCAGCCCGGCCACTCCCAGGGCGACCAGCAGCGGTGTCGGCAGTGGGCGGGACGTCCCGTGCCAACCAGTCTGGACGGTCGCGGCGGTCACCGGCGGCGGGCCCGGCTGGTTCGTCCCGGTCGCCGAGCCGCCCTCCGTCCCAGGGCCGCTCCCCGTCCCCGGGCCGTTTCCGGCGCCCGGTCCGGCCGGCGGGCGAAAGCCCGGATCGGAACCCGGTCCGGACAGGCGCGGGCCGGGTGGTGGCGGAGGTGTCGACCATGCCGGCCCCGAGCCGGAGCCCGTGCCGGCCAGGGGGCTGTAGCCGCCTTCCAGCGTGGGTGGCGGCAGCAGTGGGGTGCCGGTGGGCGGGGTGTCCGGGCTGCCCCCGCCGGGCGGCGTCTGCCAGCCGGCCCAGACGCCGGGGCCGCCCGGCCCACCAGGACCGCCAGGGCCGCCCACGCCACCGAAACCTCCGGGGCCGCCCGCGCCGAGGCCGCGCACGATCCTGGTCGCGACCTGCTCGGCCTGCGCCGCGTCGAACAGGCCTCCGGACACGTCCTCGCCGGCCAGGGCAGCGACGACGCCGGCCGCGGCCGGGCGTTCGGCCGGCACCTTGGACAATGCGCGGGTCAGCAGCGGGGCCAGGTCGGGGGGGATGCCGTTCAGATCGGGGTTACCGGCGATGATCCGGCCGAACGAGGCGGCCGGGGTGTCGGCGGAGAACGGGTGGCGACCGGTCGCGGCGAACGCGACGATCGACGCCCAGGCGAAGATGTCGGCCGCCGGCCCGGCCCGCTCACCGTTGAGCTGTTCGGGGGCCATCCAGCCGACGGTGCCGATGGCGAGCCCGGTGCGGGTGTGGGCGCTGGCGTCGGACAGCCGGGCGATCCCAAAGTCGATCACCTTTGGGCCGTCCCAGGCCATGATGATGTTCGACGGCTTGAGGTCGCGGTGGACGACTCCGGCCGCGTGGATGGCCACCAGCGCGTCGGCCAGACCGACGGCCAGGCTGCGCAGGGTCTGCCCGGTCAGCGCTCCACGCCGGCGGATGCCGTCGGCCAGGCTGACCCCGTCGACGTACTCCGTCGCCATCCACGGCCGGGGCGCGTCGACGTCGGCGTCGAGGACCTCGGCGACGAAGCTGCCCCGCACCCGCCGGGCGGCGGTGACCTCCTGCCGGAAGCGGGCGCGGAACTCCGGGTCGCCCGCCATGTCGCGGCGCGGGAACTTGATCGCGGCGGGCCGGCCGCCCTGGTCGAACCCGAGGTAGACCACGCCCATGCCGCCCTCGCCGAGACGGCCCTGCAGCCGGTAGCCGCCGACCGAGAGCGGGTCGTCGCCGGTGAGCGGAGCGAGCATTCCGCGGCTCTCCTCCCGACGAGTACCGACGCGTCCGGGACATTACCGGAAGCGATCCCGCGAGCCACGCCTGGATCAGCCGCGCTACTCGCTATGTCACCTATGTGGCCCAGGCCCGTTCGGGCCGGTTGTTCCGGCCGCGCCCGCGGTTTCGTCCGCGCGGCGCCCGAGAACCGGCGCAAGTACGACGATCACGGTCAACAGCCCGACCACGGTGACCAGCGCCGCCCGCAGGCCGACGAGCTCGGCCAGGGCACCGAGCAATGGCGGACCCAGCAGCCAGCCGGCGTAGCCGCAGCTCACCACGACCCTGACCGGCATCCCCGGCAGTCGCGCGGCGGCCGAGACCGTCGTCGGGATCACCAGCGCCGCGCCCACACCGATCGCCGCGAACGCGACCAGCCCGCCCGCTGTCCCTCTCTCGGCCAGTCCGGCCGCGACGAGTAAGCCCGCGCCGGCCGCCGCCGTCCGGACGACCGCCGTCGCGCCGAACCGTTCGACCACCCGATCCCCGACCAGGCGTGTCAGCAGCATCGTCGCGGTGAAGGCGACATAGCCGGCTCCGGCCAGCCCAGCGGGCGCGCCAGTCACGTCCCGCAGGTAGACCGAACTCCAGTCCCCGGCCGCGCCCTCCGCGAAGAAGCTGGCCAGCGCGAGCGCGCACAACGTCACCAGCCCAGACGTCCACCTCCTACCCGTGCTATCCGTCGGCCGCCCCTCGCCGCTCCTGTCCCTCTCAACCTTCGCGCGCCGCCCCGCCCCCTCCGTACCGGCCACTCCCACCGGCCTATCCGTACCGGTCGCTTCCGTACCGGTCGCTCCGCCCGCCCCGACCATGTCATCCGGATGGTCCGGCCCAGCCGCCCTGCCCGCGCCGACGGCTCCGTCTGGCCGGCCCGGCCCGTTCGCCCCAAGGGCGGGCGGGCGAAGGCCGGTCGGCAGGGCGACCATCAGGCAGCCCAGCCCGACAGCCGTCACCTGGCGTTCCGGCGAGATCCCGAGCGCCGCCGCCCCGGCGCCCAGCGCCGACCCGCTCAGCGCGCCCGCCGTCCACGCCGCATGCAGCGACGACATGATCGGCCGCCCGTGTAACCGTTCGACCTCGACGCCGTAGGCGTTGACCGCGACGTCCAGAGCGCTGCTGATTCCCATCCACAGACCGAGCGCGACGAACAGCTCGGCCTGCGAGCGGGCCAGCGGCGTCAGCGGCCCCGCCAGGCAGTAGCCGATGAGCGTCAGCCGCATGAGCCGGGCGCTGCCGAGCCGCCGCAGCGGCCACCCGGCCAGCATCGTCGTGATCACACCGCCGACCGGTGCGCCGAGCAACGCGACCCCCAGCGCCCCGTCACCGAGCCCCAGCTCCGCCCGGATGGCCGGGATCCGCGGCGCCCAGGACGCGAAGTACAGCCCCAGCAGGAACATCGCGACCACGACCGACCACCGCGCCCGCCGGACCGTCGCCGGCGGCGCGCTCATGCCCGGGCCGCTTGCTCGCGTCCACGCGGAGGAGTCGATCGCCATGAGCTCACTGTCCCCGCAACCGGCAGCCATAGGGAGCACTCGGCGCGATCCCGCGCCGGCGCGCCGGGTCGACCGATTTCGCGGGCACTCTTGACGCATGCGACTGCTCCTGCTTGCCGACACCCACGTCCCGGCCAGAGCCCGCAACCTGCCGGCACCCGTCTGGGACGAGGTCGACCGGGCCGATGTCGTGGTCCACGCCGGCGACTGGACGTCCCCCGTGCTCCTCGACACCCTGCGAGGCCGGGCCCGGACACTGATGGCCTGCTGGGGGAACAACGACGGCCCCGAGCTGCGCGCCCGCCTGCCCGAGGTCGCCCGGGCCACCCTGGCCGGAGTCCGCGTGGTCGTCGTCCACGAGACCGGTCCCGCCGCCGGCCGCGAGCGCCGGGTCGCCGCCGCCTACCCCGACACCGATCTGGTCGTCTTCGGCCACTCACACATCCCCTGGGACAGCACGATCGCCCGCGCCGCAGCTGGCGCCGGCGCGGCGGTGTCCGAAGCCGCCGGTTCGCTCCGTCTGCTCAACCCGGGCTCCCCCACCGACCGTCGCCGCCAGCCGCACCGCACCTACCTGACGGCCACGCTGGCCGACGGTGCGATCACCGATGTCGTCCTCCATCCCCTGCCGCAACCCCCGTCCCGCCCGGCCCGTTCGAGATCGGACCGCCCCCGGCTGGGAGATCGGCCGGTTCCTCCTGTAGGCTGACGTTGTCAGTCACGCTGAGGCGCGCCTGACATGCGCTCGTAGCTCAACGGATAGAGCACTTGACTACGGATCAAGAGGTTGGGGGTTCGAGTCCCTCCGAGCGCGCGTCTGGTTGAGACAGGTCAGAGCCCCCGCAGCCCTACTCCGGCGCGGGGCTCTGTTCTTTCTGGGCCCGCGGCCGCCGGCCCGAGCCGTCCACGACTCTTCGGCGGGACACCCGTCGTGACGACGCCGGACGCGACGGCGACCAGCCCCTGTCCGACCGGCTCGACGCCGACATCGCCTACACAGCCGACGTACTCGGCGGACACCAGCCGCTCGACGGCTACCTCACCGCCACGCAGGGCTGCCCGCCGCCAATGCCTGCAGCAAGCGCGCCGGACCCCCGCGACGTGATCAAGGTCGTGGGCCGGGTGGCACCGGGGCCGGCGAACGTGAACGGATGCCGCCGGAGAAGATGGCGGTGTGAACGTCCACGAGATAGCGCCCGTCGACCAGGTAGTCCAGTTCGTGGCCTGGCTGGGAGAAGGCCGCAAGCTCACGCAGACCGGACGCCTGCGGCTGGCCGACGCCCGTGAGCTGGTGGAGTTGCTCGGCACTGGCGACCGCGTCGACCCGGAGATCGGCGGCCGGGTGTTCCGGACGAAAAGCAGCGATGAACTACACGAACTCACCACGATCGTCGCCTGGGCCAAGGCAAGCCGACTCGTCCGCGTCGCCGCCGGAGCACTCGTCCCGGTCAAGAAGAACGCCGCCCTCGTCAGCCGACCGGACGACCTGTGGGACCGGATGTTCGAGACGTTCGGCCAGCTCGGTCTGACGCTGTGCCCTGATGGATGGTTCCCATCGGTCCTCCGGCTCACGTTCGAGGAGTCCGTCGAGCAGACACTCCGCCTGCTGGTTTCCGAACGGAAGGACGTGGCCTTCGAGGAGATCAGCGGCCTGGTCTGGCGGATCGCGCAGGCCCGGTACGTCATCGACGGAACTCCGGAGCAGGTGGAACACGCCCGGAAGGCGAATGACCGCGACCTGCGGACCGCGCTGGACTGGCTCAGCCGGTTCGGCGCACTCGAAACAGGCAACGGCGACCGGTACACGCTGACGAACGTCGGGTACGCGGGCATGCGCCGACGCCTCGGTGCCCCGCGGCCGGGCGCACCGGTGCTCCGGCTGCGGGTCACGCTCACCGACTCGGAGAATCCCGAGATCTGGCGGCGGATCCTCGTCCCCGCCGCCATCCCGCTCGACCGGCTCCACGAGACGCTCCAGGCCGCCATGGGATGGGAGAACTACCACCTGCACGAGTTCTCCGCCGGCGCACGCCCCGACGGCCGCCCAGCGGCGCTGTACGGACTACCCGACGCGGATCTTCCGCACGCGGACGAACGCCAGCTCACCCTCGAGGGCATGGTCGCCGCCCACGGCGAGCAGTTCGGCTACACCTACGATTTCGGCGACGGCTGGGACCACGAGATCGTCGTCGAGCTCCGCACGACGGCGAGAGACGGCGAGGACTATCCCGTCTGCGTCGCGGGCGAAGGCGCCTGCCCACCCGAGGACTGTGGCGGCATCGGCGGCTACCAGCATCTCCGCCAGGTACTCACCGACCGCGGCCAGGACGAGCACGACGACCTGCTCCGCTGGCTCGGCCTGACCACCGCCGCCGACTTCAACCCCGAGTTCCTCGACCTGGCCCAGATCAACGCCAGACTCGCCGCCGTCGACCTACGCCCCACCGTCTGACCGCGGCCGGAAGAAGGCGGCGCGGCGGCCGGCGGCGGTTCTTCAAGCCAGATCAGGCCGGCGCCGATACCCGCTCGGCGCCTTGGCCGCTCTCACGGGCATCACCGGCGGACCCAGCCGTGCGACCCCAGACGCCGTCGATCTCGTCCCAGCCGTGCGCGCGGTCATAGACCGCGTTGAGCTTGCCCGACAGACGCGGCCCGCGCTCGGGCACGGCGAGCTGGTGCTCGTCCGCGTGCTCCCGCAGCCAGGCCCGAACCTCGCTGACGGACACGCTCTCATGTGGACGCCGTAGCCCGGTGGGGACGGCCGCCGGACGCCGGCCGTTCTTGCTCGAGGCTGGCTGGGCTGTCGCGTCGTTCTGCTCGACGTCGGTCCAGGTGGTGTCGACCTTCGCCGTCCGGGAGACCGGAGTTACCTCGCCGTAACCCGCGTACTCACCGAGCACCGAGGCCATCTCGTCGCGGCACTCGTCGCACAGATCCAGCCGGACGAGGTTGCCGTCGTAGACGAGCGACACGGCCTTCGTCGCCGGAACCCTGTCCGCGTCGTGCCGACCGGAATTGTCGCACCACACGTTGACGATCGATATGACCTCACGCGCCACCAGGAGGACTCCGCATCGGATAGCTGGGAAAATTCGTTCCGTCGAGCGTTCCGGATCATCCTAGCTGTCCAGCGAGGCGTCGTCAAACGTATGTTCGGTTTCCGGAGCTGCGCCGCAGCGCGGACGACGCCACGCCGCGGCGCTCGCTCTCCCGCCATCAGGCCCGCAGGACAGCCTCAGGCCCGCAGGACGGCCTCGGTCTGGGCCGTGTCCTCGCTACCGCGGTAGTACGCGATCCTGCCGTCGCGGAACGTGAACCGGTGGTGCAGATACATCGCCCCGGTCTTCCCGGTCTGCCGGGACCGGGCCCGGAACCGGATCACCGTGAGGACGTCGGTCTCGTTCGCCGCGATGGAGACCGGCGTGAACTCCTCCACCTCCATGGCAGTGCCGAAAGCCGTGAAGAACGCGGTGACGCCCTGCTTGCCATGGCGGACGCCGTACCAGGGCGCGCCCGTCGAGACCGTCTCCGTCGCCCAGTCCACGTCATCGGTGACGGCTTCGAGGATCGCGGCCACGTCACCCCGCCCGAACGCCTCGTAGACCGCCACGATTGTCTTGATGTTGCCCTCGGTGTCCACCGCGACTCCCTCCCCACGTGGCCCCGGGCACCCGCCCGCGACCTCCACGGCGGTATTCGTCGCGCCCACGCCCGCCGGATCACCCGTCGCGAAACTTTCTGCCGGAGCTCCGAAGGCCAACCCAGGATCTTCGTGGCGCGCGGTGGTTACCCTTGATCCGTAGGATCCGCGGCGAAAACGGGGGCAAGCGGATGGGCCGTTTCGCGGTTCGATGGCGTCGGCGCTCGTGTCGGTGGCTGGGGTGACGGGGCGTGGCACCGCGCTGGGCGGCGGTCCTACTCGGCATCGCGGCCGGGCTGGCGGTGTACAAGGACCTGCTGCTGGTCCACCTCTCCACCGCTGTCCACGAGGGCGGGCACGCCGGGGCCAACCAGGGCGGAGTCCGCGAAAGTCCCACCGTCGCGTCATCCGGAGCCCCGTCTCCGGCGAACACACAGCGGGACGGTCGAGGTGCCGCCCTGATGTCACGACTGGTAAGGGGAAGAGCAATGTCGGTAACGGTGATCGTGAAGCTGTCCGTCGACCCGGAGGCCTTCGAGCGAGTCAGCCAGGAACGGGCCGGCGACTTCGAGGCCGTGGCCGCCGAGGGCCGGGCCGCCGGCGCGATCCATCACGGCTTCGTCGCGGGTGAGGACGAGATCGTCATCATCGACGAGTGGCCGAGCGCGGAGGCCTTCCAGGCCTTCTTCGCCACGCAGCCGGTCATCGCGAAGCTGATGGAGGCGGCCGGGGTGCGCAGCGCGCCCGAGATCGCCGTCTACCGCACGCTGGAGACCGTCGACAAGTTCTGAGAGGGGCGGCTCACCAGGCACGGGCGGGCGGGCCGGCGACCCCCCTGGGGGACGGCCCCGCTTGTCCGGAGCACGCCCGCCCGGCCCGCGAACGCTTGCATCTCACGCAACGAGATGAGGTCCAGCGTGGTGGCTGGACGCGCGTGTTACCGGGAGTCGGCCTCGACCATGAAGTCGTACGCGTCCGAAGATCCCACATTCTTCCGCAGGGTCTTCATGACCTTGCGCGGGTCGTCGTACGGGCCAGAGATGTAGAACGGTTTGCCGTCCCGCCCGAAAGTGATCGCCGCCGGCCCCTCCCAGGGGCCGAGATGGCCCGCGGCCGGGGCCAGGTCGGGATGGGGCTCGAAACCGAGCCCACGGGCGTACTCGACGCCCCCGAACACCAGGTCGGCGGCCAGTTCGATCGGCGCATCCCGCCAACGGGACCCGAACCCGTCGAAGTAGCTCGACCGGTACGAGGACAGCTCGACATCGGTCATGACCAACGGGCCGAGCGCGTTCTTCACACCCAGGCAGTAGGCGTCCACCAGATAGCCGCACACGGAGACCCGGTCATAGTTGTGCCGGCGGGCGACAAGGACACCCACCAGCCCCCCGAGCGAGCCCGCCGCGGCTGCCTCGTCATCGTCGACCCAGCCCCGCGACGGGTCGACGCCCAGGCCCGCGCTCCAACCGGCGTTGACCCAGCAGCCGACAACCGCCGGCGCGCCCTCGACCGCCCTGGCCTCGGCCGCGACGGCCCGCACCAGCGGCGCGACCACCGATGGCGCCACACCCAGGGCGCGGGCTATCTGCTTGGGCGACTTCCCCTCGCCGCGCATCCGGGACACCCGTTCGCGGAGATCACCTTCGTCCACCCGATCATCCTAGCGAGAGCCCGGCGCGGATCGTCCCGCTGCCCACAGGCGTACCACAGCGACCGCGGCTCCCACGTGACAGCACCCTCGACCCCGGTCGGACAATTGACTCGGTCGTCGAAGGGGGTCCAGGCGTGGGCAAGGCAAACCGCGAGCGGCGCAAGGCCAAGCAGAGGAGCCGGGCGAACCGCGCTCGGCCCACCGGGCGCTCGGCCGGGCTGTTCGAGCAGCCGAGCGACCGGCGGGAGCGCCCGCGGGAGGCCGCCGACGCGCTGGTCGCCGCCGCGCTCAACGCCCATCTCGACCAGAACGAGGCGGCGCTGGCTTTCTGTCTGGAGTCACTGACGGCGCCTCCGGACGGGCTGACGAGTCGGCGAGCCGTGAACCTAGCCCTGGCTGAGTGGTTCGATCGGCTGGTTGAGTCGGTCTGGCGGCGGGGCTGGCAGCCGGTCGATGTGCACCGGATCGTGCACCGCCGGGCGGGCCCGCGCCAGGCGCGCCTCGTGGTCGACGCCATGGCCGGCCAAATGCGCCGGTACGCACCGGCCACCGTCGACGACCGGTGGACGGCCCAGCTTCACGCCCTCGGTGCCACCGTCTGGTGGGACCGGGACGAGAACTGGTTGGACGCCTGGGGCGGGCGGGAGTCCCTGGACCGGGCGGCCGCCCTCGCTGACGCCGTCGAGTTGCTCAATCTGCTGTACCGGCTGCCCACGATCGAGTCGCTGTGCCCGCCGCCGGGGGCGGCGCGGCCCGGGGGCGGCCGGTCCGGCGCCGACCGACCCGCGGGCAAGCGCGGCGGCGGCGGGCCGGGCGGCGGCGGGCCGGGCGGCGGCGGGCCGGGCGGCGGCGGGCCGGGCGGTGGCGGGCCGGGCGGTGGCGGCACCGACCCGCGCATCCTCGACCGGGTCCGCGCGCTCCTCGCGAAAGCCGAGTCGACTGAGTTCACCGACGAGGCTGAGGCGCTGACCGCCAAGGCCCAGCAGATCATGGCGCGGCACAGCATCGACGAGGCCCTCCTGGCCGCGCGGGAAGGATCGGCCGAGAGACCGGGCGGCCGCCGGGTCGGCATCGACAACCCCTATGAGGCGGCCAAGGCGATGTTGCTCAACGTGGTCGCCGCCGCGAACCGGTGCCGCTCGGTGTGGTCGAAGTCCCTCGGCTTCGCGACAGTCGTGGGATTCCAGCCCGACCTCGATGCCGTCGAACTGCTCTACACCTCCCTGCTGGTTCAGGCGACCACGGCGATTACCCAGGCCGGATCCCGCCAGGACCCGTACGGGCGGTCGCGCACCCGGTCCTTCCGCCAGTCGTTCCTCACCTCGTTCGCGACCCGCATCGGCGAGCGCCTCGCGGACGCGACGGACCAGGCGAGCAAGGAGGCCGGAACGGATCTTGGCGAGAACCGGCTGCTGCCCGTCCTCGCCGCGCGCAACGATGCCGTCCAGGAGGCGACCGAGACCATGTTCCCGGAACTCGTCGCCCAGACGGTAAGCGCCAACGACCGCGAGGGCTGGGCGGCCGGCCGCGCCGCCGCGGACCTCGCGACCCTGAACACCCGCGACACGCTGAGACCTCACGCGACCGCCAACCCAGCAGGTTGACGGGCACGTTGTTCGGCAAGTATTCGAACGCGACTCGGCGGAGCGGGAGGCGTCAGTGCCGACCGCCTGATCAGGTCCGCACCGCGCGGATCTCGGCCCTTAGGCGGAGACGTCATGTTGACCGGAAGACGGTGCTTGGTATTCAGTCGTGCCTCGCCAAGGCTGTCCGGAACGGCTGCGCGGCGCGGCCGGAGAGGGAGGTCATGAGGGGTTACCCGGCGCGACTGGATGGTCCTGTGTACCCGCTGCTCTCGCCGCCGGCGAGGCAGAACGACTGGAGCGCCCCATGAGCGGTCCCGGACATCCGCCCGACGCCACGAGCGCGACGGCCGCCCGGGATCACGCGGCCGAGCACACCCATCCGGACCCGCTGCGCCACTACCCGCTGCGGGACGACCCGCTGACCACCCTCGCCGCGCAGCGCCTGACCGTCGGAGGCCGGGAACTCCTCGCGCTGTCCGACGGGTTCTTCAGCATCGAGGCGTTCCCGACCTTTCTCGGCTCACCCGACCGGCCGCGAGCCTTCTACGAGGACATGGCGGCCGAGGGGGTGACGCCACCGCGAATGCCGGTCGGGGCGTTTGTCTGGCCCGGGGAGCGCAACGTCCTGATCGACGCCGGGTTCGGCCCGCGCGTCGCCGGCGGCGGGGCGATGGTCGGCGGCCAGCTCCCGCTTCAGCTGCGCCAGTTCGGTTTCGCCTTCGACGACATCGACGTCATCGCGCTCAGTCACCTGCACGGCGACCACACGGGCTGGCTGGCCGACGCCGAGGGCAATGCCCTGTTCCCGAACGCCCAGATCCACCTCGGAGCCCGGGACTGGGACCATTTCGTCGCGCCGGACGCGCCGGACGCGCCGCCCGGCGGGCTGGACCCGGCCGTCCGCCAGGCGCTCGTCACGATGGCCGACGCCGGCCGGGTGACCCTGCTGGACGGGGACACGACCATCGCCCCGGGCATCCGGCTGCTGAGCGGGCCCGGGCACACCCCCGGGCACTCGCTGTACGTCGTGGAGGACGACGGCGACCGGGCCATCATGTTCGGCGACGCCATCTACTGCCCGCAACAGCTCACCGACACCGACTGGGCCGCCACCAGCGACGTCGACCCGGTCGCCGCCCGCGCCACCCGGGAGCGGTACCTGCGCGAGCTGGACGAGGACGGCGGCCTGGCGATCGGCTGCCACTTCCCGGGGCTCCGGGCCGGCCGCGTCCTCAACGGTCGGTGGCAGGCCGCCTGACCGCGCCGACGATGGACAGCGCGAACTGGCTGTACTGTCCATCACGCGCCCGCCACGGTTGCCGTCGCGGTCACGCGATCACCTTCTGGGCGCGCAGACCGGCGATCGTCGCCTCGTCAAGACCGATCTCGCCCAGGAGCCGGTCAGTGTGCTCCCCGTGCCCGGGGACAGGGTCCATCCGGGCCTCGACGTCGCCGAACTGGGCGGGAGGGCGCACCGCGTCCACCCGGCCCACCTCCGTGCCGACGGAGGCCCAGCGGCGCGGGTCGGCGAGCTGGGGATGCGCGGCCAGCGCGGTGACGTCCGTGATCTGGGCCGCCGGCACCCCGGCCGCCGCCAGCCGCGCCAGCAGGACGTCGGTGGCCAGCGGACGGGTGGCCGCGGCCACCTCGGCGTCGAGGCGCGCCCGCGCGGCCACCCGCTGCCGGTTGGTGGCCAGCTCCAGGTCGGCCGCGAGGTCGGGACGGTCGACGGCGATGGCCAGGGCCACCCACTGCCGGTCGTTCTGGACGCCGATCAGCACCTGCCCGTCGGCGGTGGGATAGGCGTCGTAGGGGACGATCGCGGGGTGCGCCAGCCCGTTGCGCCCGACGGCGGCGCCGCCGTAGAGGGCGGTGTAGAGCGGGTGCCCCATCCACTCCACCAGCGCGTCGAACATCGAGATCCGCAGGCTCGCGCCGACGCCGGTGCGGGCCCGTCGCAGCAGGGCGGCCAGGATCGCGTGCGAGGTGTGCAGCCCGGCCGCGATGTCGGCGGTCGGGATGCCGGTCTTCGCCGGGTGGTCCGCTGTCCCGGTGACGGAGACCAGGCCGGCCTCGGCCTGGACGAGCATGTCGTAGGCCTTGCGGTCCCGGTACGGGCCGTCATCCCCATACCCGGACAGGTCAGCGACGACGAGCTCCGGCCGGGCCGCGCGCAGCGCGTCCGCGGCCAGGCCGAGGCGCGCCGCCGCGCCCGGCGCGAGGTTCTGGACGAGGACGTCGGCCTTCGCCACCAGCCGGCGCAGGACGTCCTGCCCGGCCGGGCCGCGCACGTCAAGGGCGATCGACTCCTTCGAGCGGTTGAGCCAGAAGAAGTGTGAGGCCAGGCCGCGCACGGCACCGTCGTAGCCGCGGGCGAAGTCGCCGCCGTCGACGCGCTCCACCTTGATCACCCGGGCGCCGAGGTCGGCCAGCAGCCGGGTGGCGAACGGCGCGGCCACCGCCTGCTCCAGGCTGACGACGGTGAAGCCGTCGAGCGGAAGACCGCTCATCGGCCGCTCATCGGCCGCGCACCGGGAAGGACTCGCGCTCCTGCGCGTAGCGCAGCGCGTCGTCGAGCGCGGCCTGGGCGACGCCGAGGGCGCGGGCGGCGACCTGCACGCGGCCGACCTCCAGCCCACTCATCATGTGCTTCCAGCCCAGGCCGGGTACCCCCCCAGGACGGCGCTGGCCGGCGCGCTCGCGCCGTCGAAGACCACCTCGCACGCCTCGACGCCACGGTAGCCGAGCTTGGGCAGTTTGCGGGACACGTCCACGCCCGGCCCCGGCTCGATCAGCAGCACGCTGATGCCCTCGTGGCGGGGCCGCGCGTAGGGATCGGTCTTGCGGAGCAGGGCGATCAGGGCGGACCGCTGCGCGTTGGAGATCCACGTCTTGGCACCGTTGATCGTGTACGCGCCGCTCGCGTCCGCCCGCGCGGTGGTGCGCATGTTCTGCAGGTCACTGCCGCCGCCGGGCTCGGTGAGCGCCATCGTGGCCCGCAGCGACCCGTCGGCCATGCCCGGCAGGTAGCGGGCCTTCTGTTCGTCGGTGCCGAACCGGCGCAGCAGCGTGGCGACGACGGAGTGGCCGCCGGTCGCCCCGGCCAGGCTCATCCAGCCCCGGGCCAGCTCCGCCGTGGCCAGCGCGAACGCCTGGCCCGACAGACCGATCCCGCCGTACTCGGCCGGGACGAGCATGCCGAAGAAGCCCATCTCCTTCATCTGCTCGATCAGCGGCTCGGGGTAGATGTCGGGCTGCTCGTACTGCCGGACCTGACTCCGCACCTGGCGGTCGACGAAGTCCGCGACCAGGGTGACGAGGTCACGCTCGTCCGCGCTCAGCCCCACGTCAACCACCATCACTTTCGTGTCAACGCATATCATCTTTGAACGCGTTCGTCTCCGGCGAGCTGGCCGCGCGGGCCAGCCGGCCGGGGAGGCTGCCCCCCGGGCAGCCGCCGTTCACACGCCGCTTGAGGTGACGTGGTCTTCGTCCACCCCCAGGACCGCCGCCGCGGTCTCACCACGCAGCCCGGCCGCCGAGGGGAGCGCCCGCGCCACGCCCCCGTGCGCGAGGTCGGCACCGGAACGGAGCAGGTCGCGCCAACGCCGGGCGTTGTAGGACGCGGGCTCGGTCGTCGCGAGAAAATCCTCGACCATAGCCACAAAACGGTCGGGATCGCTGTGGTGCGGGAAATGCCCGGCCTGCGCGAAGACCTCCAGCCGGCTGCCCGGCATCATCGCGTTCGCCAGGCGCGGGTGCTCGGGGGGCACGACCGCGTCGTGCCCCCCGCCGACCAGCAGGGTCGGCATGAACTCAGTCAGGTAGCACCGGTCGAGCATGGTGATCGTCTGGCCGTGCCAGTCGACGGATGTCCGCAGCGTACGGAGGAACGCGCGCCGGGCTTCCGCGCTGGCCAGAGAGTTGAACATGTGCCGGAGGTCGTCGGCGTCCCGGCCGATGTCCGTGCCCGCCGCCCGCAGCAGGCGCAGCGTGACTTGCCCGAGGGTGCGGGGCGGGGCGCTCGTCAGGGCGGCCAGGACCAGCGCGGCGCCGGGCAGAGTGCTCGCCTTCAGCAACGGATGGATGTCCGGCCCGACCCCACCGGGAGCAACCAGCACCAACCGTTCGCACCGCTCGGGGAACTGGTAGGCGAACTGCATCGCGACGCCCGCGCCCAGCGAGTGCCCGACGGCGGTAACCCGGTCGATGCCGAGCACGCTCAGCAGGTCCCGCATCCCACAGGCGTATCCGGCGATCGAGTAGTCGGCTCTGGGCTTGTCGGACAGGCCGTGGCCGAGCAGGTCTGGCGCGACCACCGTGTGATGACGGGCGAACCGCTCGAGCAGACCGTCCCAGGTCCGGAAACTGTCACCGATGCCGTGTATGAACAGCAAAGCCGGGCCGCGCCCAGCCCGGATGTACGCCCGCCGGTAGCCGTGGACGACTCGGAAACGCGGTTCGAAACGCCGGATAGGCGCCGTCGGCGGCAACTCGGCCGACGGTGCACGATGGTAGGCCTCGAAATCACGCTGGACCATGTTCCGTCTCCCCTCCCGCCACTTGCCGCAATGCCGGCGCCCCCGCCCTTCCTCCCTCGGGTAGGGGACGACGCCTGACCGTTCCCAAAGCTTCGAGCCTCAACACATCATCAGGGCGCGTCACCATCGTCCCGCCAGAATCTCCCGACAGATCCGCCGTGGAGAGGTCCTGAGGACGGCGACCACGAGGCATGGGCGGGCGGGCCGAGCCCAGCCCTCCGCGCCAGGGTGCACAGCACCGGCGGCCGACACTTCGGACATTGCGTATTCTATTGTCGTTTCAACCCCTGACGCATTTCTTCGTGCCATAGTGTGCACCGGCACCAACCAGTGACGGGCGTGCCGGGTCGCGGCGCGGGGTCGAACGGGGTACACCATGATAGTTTTCACCGAGACCGCGGGCGCGGCCGGAAATATTTCTGAACTGTTCCAGCGTATCAGCGAGTTGTCGGCGCTGACGTTAAGTCTGACCGGCGGCCGGATCACCATCGAGAGAGATCTGCGCCAGTCCGGACAGCAGCCCCGGTCGGCCACTCTCGCCGCCCGCGTCAAGGACATGGTCGACTCCGCTCGCACCGTGACGCTCGAGAGCGTGATATCGATGCCGTTCGGCAGCTACGGCGAGGTACAGAAGATCAACTGCGGATTCGCTCTGGACGTCGACGACAGCGCGCCGGGATTCGGTATCGGCTGCGCCATTCACGAGATGTGGGAGAACTACCAGGCGCGGGAAATCCTGAACGATTCATGGAATCATCGGTTCGGACCGGCCCACTCCGGGGCAATCGACGTTGAGAACGCAGTCGTGAGTGAGCTGCGGGGCGGCCGGGTCGCGCGGATGGCCACCCACCGGGTCCGCGACGGCGGCGACACCTACTACGTCATGGACTATCACACCACTCTGGTGGCGATCCGGCAGAACGGGCATGGCCGGCGCCAGGCGTACGAGACCGCGGTCATACCCCCCAGGATCGTCGAGACGATCCAGCTGTACCCGGGCGCCGTCAGCGTCGACACGAACGCGAAGGCCATCTCGCGCGCACTCAAGCTCCTGGCGGAGAACCCTCCCGCGACGGCGGGGATATCCGGCCCGCTGGCCACGTCCATTCGCGACATGATCGCGGTCCAATTCAAGCAGGACGTGTACCTCGACGGCGATCCGGCCCGCGGGCTCGAGAAGATTCATGACAAGGGGCAGGGAGCCGACCGGGGCGACCTCCGCGCCTTCGTGGAGGCGGCGACGCCCCAGGACGCGCCGGACGGTCAGATCGTCATCCGCGGATTCCCCGAGGACTAGAGGCATCCCGCGCGGAATGTCCGCGAGCGGGGAGGAGTACGCGACGCTCGCCGACCGGGCCCGCGCCGACGAGGACATCGCCCGGCGCCACGCCCGGGCCGTGCACGAGCACCGCGTCCTGCTCGACATGATCCGGGCGGGCCACGCGGTCGCGGCGAGGATCACTGGCGCCGGCGTGTCGGGGCTTCGCCGCGTCCACCGACGGCGAGTTCGTCACCGTGCTGCCGCCGCCGGCACCCGGGCCGCCGGCACCCGGGCCGCCGGCCACCGCCACGGGAATGTGCCAGCGGCTGAGAGCGCGCGAGCGCGCCCGTGGTCATTTCACGATTGCCGTGTCTGGCCAGACGCGATAAGTCACGATCTTTCGAAGCTGCCACCACCATCCTTAGGTAGCTCCGTCGGATGGGACTATCGGATGAAGGGAGGGCGTCATCGCTGTGAATCCACTGACCGTGTCCGCGTCCGAGAGCGCGCGGACTGACATAACGATCACCGAAGAGGCAATCGTTGCGCGAACGATCGTTGAGCAGACGATTGTTGAACGGCTGTCCGATATGGTGGCCATTCGTGGTGATGCCGTCGCCGTCAGTACCGAATCGAGTGTTCTCAGTTACGCCGAGCTGGATCGCCAGTCATCGCGGGTGGCCCGGTGGCTGACCGACAAAACCCGATACCTCGGGGACGAGGGCAGCGTGGGGTCGGACGGCTGTGTCGGGATTCTGCTCGGATCGGACGCGAGCGCCGTCGTCGCGATGGTGGGCGCCCTGAAGGCCGCGCGCCCGTTCATCCCGCTCGACCCGACGCTGCCGCCGGCCCGCCTGGGCCAGATCATCCGGCTCGCCGGCGCGACCGTCTGCGTCACCGACGCGGGGCGTCTCGACCTCCTGGCGGCTGCCCGGACGGCCGGTCAGCCGCTCGAGCGCGCCGCTGACGGGGCCGACGGGCGCCCGCCGGCCGGCACTCTCCTGATCGAGCGGGTCGTCGCCGGCGCCGACCCGGAGACCGAGACCGACACCGCGGCGGCCAGGACCGGCGCGGGCCCGGCCGGTGCGCCCGCGCCGGGCGACGCGGCCTTCGTGGTCTTCAGCTCCGGCTCGACCGGGGTGCCCAAGGGGGTCGTCTGGCGCCACCAGACGATCATGAACGAGCTGTCGATCGCCGAGGACCTCCTCGGCATCGGCCCGGCGGACCAGATCGGACTCGTGCTGCCGACCGCCTTCGCCGCCGGGATCACCGTGCTGTTCTGGGGTCTGCTGACCGGCGCCACGCTGCACCCGTTCGACCCGCGCGAACGCGGCACCGAAGCGTTGGCGGGCTGGCTCGCCGAGCGCGGCATCACCACGCTGCACCTGACCCCGGCGCTCATGCGCGCGCTGGTGGCCGCCGCCGCCCCGGACCGGCAGTACAGCGACCTGCGGGTGGTGACGAGCTCCGGCGAGGCGGTGTTCGGCCCGGACGTGAGCGCGCTGCGCCGCCACCTGCCGGCCGGCTCTGTGTTTCACAACTGGTCGGGCTCGTCGGAGACCGCCTCGATCGCGCTCTACCCGGTCCGCCCGGGTGACGAGGTGCCGGCAGGCCCGCTGCCGGCCGGCTGGCCGGCGCCCGGCAAGCAGATCACGATCGTCGACGAGGACGGCGCCGCCGTGCCGGCCGGGACGGCCGGCACGGTCGTCGTGACGTCGGCTTTCCTGTCCGGCGGCTACTGGAACGCGCCCGAGCCCGCCGCGGCGCGCTTCCGGGTCGCCGCCGGGGCTGCCGTGGCCGATACCTTAACCGGCGGTGCGGCCGGGGAGGCTGAGGGGGAGGCTGAGGCCGGGCACGGGGCCGGCGGGCCGGTCGTCGTCTACCGGAGCGGCGACCGGGGCCGGCTGCGCCCGGACGGCTGCCTGGAGCTGCTGGGGCGGGCCGACCGCGCGGTGAAGATCCGGGGCTACCTGGTCGAGCCGGCCGAGGTCGAGGCGGTGCTGGTCGCGCTGCCCGAGGTCGTCGAGGCCGTCGTCGAGGTCGGGTGCTCGGACGACCGCGCGCCCCGGCTCGTCGCCTACGTCGTGTGTAAGAACGCCACCCGCAACCCGCTGGTCGCGGTGCGGGCCGGGCTGGCCGCGAAGCTGCCGCCGTACATGGTGCCGGCCTCGATCGTGCCGCTGCCCGCGCTGCCCCGCAACGAGCGGGGCAAGATCGACCGGCTGGCGCTGCCGCCGGCGCCGCCGCGCCCGCCGCTGCGGCGCCCGGTCGGCCGTGACTACTGGCAGCAGGCGCTCTGCGACCTGTACGCGCGGGTGCTGCGGGTGGAGGAGGTCGGCATCGACGACGACTTCCTGGCCCTGGGCGGGGACTCGCTGCTCGCCCAGCAGCTGCTTGGCGAGATCGCCACCGGCCTCGGCGTGGAACTGCCGGCCTCGTCGCTGGTCGAGGCGCCGACGGTCGCCGAGTTGGCCGCCCGGGCCGCCGCGGCAGCGGCGGCCGCCCGGTCGCGGCGGAGCGCCGTCCCCGCGCACCCGACTTGCGTCCCGCTGAACCCCGCCGGGCACCGCCCACCGCTGTTCGGCGTGGCCGGCGGAGGCGGCCTGGCCATGAACTTCCTGTCGCTGGCCCGCCATCTCGGCCCGGACCAGCCGATGTACGGGTTGCAGGCCCATGGCCTGGAAAAGCGCGCGGTCCCGGACTGGAGCATCGCCGCCCACGCCCGCCGGCACCTGCCGGTGGTCCGGCTTATTCAGCCGCGCGGGCCGTACTATTTCGTGGGCCATTCTCTCGGCGGTCTGATCGCGCTGGAAATGGCGCAGATGCTGCGGGCCGCCGGGGAACAGGTCGGGTTGTTGGCACTCCTCGACACCACCCTGCCCCGGTCGGCCGGCGCGGATTCCCGGCCCGACGAGCTCGCCGTCGCCGGAAGCGATGCCGGCAACGATGCCGGTGCCGGCCCCGGAACGGCTCTCGAACTCCGGCCAGATCCAGTGCGGTCCCAGCGTCTCCCCCACCTGGTGACCGAGATCCTGCCCCGCGTCAAAAAGATCCACAAGGCGTTCCGGCTGCCGCTGACCGGAATCGTCCGCTATCCCGGGCTGGCCCAGTACGACGTCTTCTTCCACCAGTCCCGCTATCTGACCGCGTCCTACCGGCCGGAGAACTACGACGGGCCCGCCGTCCTCTACCGGCCCGAGGACACCCCGAACGCGGACCGGGCGGCGTGGGCCCGTCACCTGGCGCCGGACGCGGCGTTCGTGACGCTCCCGGGCAGCCACAACACGATGCTCAGCGAACCGAACGTCGCCCTCCTCGCCGCCGACCTGCACGCCCGCCTCGCCGCCACCTGATCCCGGGTGCCCCGCGAGCGGACCGGCCCGCTCAGACGGGTAGGCGCTCCGTCTGGGTGGAGCGGCCGATGAGGAAGACGGCCGTGACGATCAGGAGCGGGCCGCAGATGAGGAGGCCGGCCGGCGGCCCGACCAGGGTCCACAGGCCGCCGGCGGTCACGGTCGCCAAGACGCGCCCGGTGTTCTGGAGGCCCATCAGAGTGCCGACAGCCAGGAAGCGGTTCTCGGGCGTGGCCAGCCGGGCCACGCCGGCGTACTCGGCGGCGTCGACGGCGCCGGCGGCCGCTCCGGCCAAGACGAAACAGCCGACCAACAGGCCGAACTCGTTCCGGCCCGCGTAGGCGAACCCGGCGTAGGCCACGAGCAGGCCGACCGCGCCGACGGCGACCACCCGCGCGGCGCCGAACCGCTCGGCCAGCGCGCCGGCCCAGGCCGCGAAGGCGGCCGCGCTGAGCTGGTAGACGACGTAGAGCAGCGCGACTGCCTGTAAGCGGCTCAACGAGCCGACGCCGGTGGGCAGGACCTTCGCCGCGCGCAGCAGGAGCAGCGCGGCGGCGATGTTCGACGCCTCGTACAGGGCGATCCCGATCAGCAGCCGGCCCAGCGGCCCGGAGCGGCGCAACTGCGCGACCGCCTCGCGTGCCGGGGGCATCCGAAGATCACCGGCACCGGCACCACCGGCACCGACCCCCGGGCCGCCGGCGCCGAGGCGGGCGCGAGCCGCCCGCGCGCCCAGCGCGCTCGCGACGCCCGCCGCCACCGCCGGCACCACCGCCAGCAGGAGCACCGTCCGGACGCTGGCGAACGCCAACAGCAGCACGGCCATCAGCGGGCCGGCCGCCGCGGCCAGCGCGTCGACCGCGCGCTCACGACCCAGCCGCCCGCCGGCCCGGTGGGCCAGCGCCGCCTCGCTCACCGGGCGCAGCTCCGCCGGAGTGCCCAGCCCGCGCGCGGCCCACGCCCCGGCCCGGCAGGCCCCGGCCTGCCACACGGCGCCGGCGCCGGACAGGAACGCGGCGGCCACCGCGGCTCCGACGTAGCCGACAAGGTCGAACACGCCCCGGATCCCGGGCCGTCGCAGGGCGACACTTGAGCCGCCGGCCCGCGCGGCCGCGCCGCCGGTCCGGCCCGCCGCCTCCACCACGGCGATCACGACCGGGGCGGCGCCCAGCGTCCCGGCGAAGAACGGGGCGAGCACGGCCGTCGTGCTCTCCTGCCCGACCGACGACAGAAGCGAGGAAACCCTGGTCCAGGTGAGATACGGCGTCGGATCGGCCGAGAGCGAGCCGGCGGCGGATCCGGGCAGCGGATCAACGGTCGCGGCCATACCGGCCGGCGCGGAAACGGGACCTGGGCCGGGCCGGGCACGGTCGGCGTCCTCGCCCTCCGTGGCGGCCGCGCGCGGCATCGACACCGCGCCATCGTAGGGCGCGATAGGACCAACGTTGCGCAAATGATCCAAATGCCGACAGGGCATCACTTTCCGTAACGGTGGTGGCGAACCATGGGCGGCCGGGCTACAGGCGGCCGGGCTACGGACGGCGTCCGGGCTGGAGGCCATCCCCGCCGGTAGCGCTCCGCAACGGTAGGGACCGCGGCCATTTCTCCCGACGGGCCGGGCCGGCAACATTACCGGGGCCGGCTTCACGATCGACCGCGGTCTCATCACCACCCTCTGACCCGGCATCGGGGTTCGGACGGCGCGCGGCCGGGGACCGGGACGGTAGGCCCTGACGGAGTCCGCCCGGCCCCGCGACCGTCATGCCTGACATGTCCGACCTCAGCGCATCGCGGAGGCGAACGATGAAGATCGCTGTCATCGGTGGCACCGGACTCATCGGGTCGAAGGTCGTCCGGATCCTCACCGCGAACGGGCACGAGGCCGTGCCGCACTCGCCGTCCACTGGCCTGGACCTGCTCAGCGGGCGAGGTCTGGCCGAGGCGCTGGCCGGGGCGGACGTCGTGGTCAACCTGACGAACTCGCCGACGTTCGACGACGCCTCGCCCGCCTTCTTCCGGACGACCATGGACAACCTGATCGCCGAAGCCCAGGCCGTCGGCCTCGGCCACACCGTCATCCTGTCCATCCTGGGCGCCGAACTGGTGCCGGGCCTGGCGTACTACCGGGCCAAGGTGCTGCAGGAGGACATCCTGAAGAACAGCGGGGTGCCGTACTCGATCGTGCGGGCCACCCAGTTCTTCGAGTTCGTCGACTCCGTGCTGGCCTGGACGTCCGACGCGAGCGCCGTGCGGCTGCCGACGACACGCGTCCAGCCGATGGCCGCCGACGACGTCGCCCAGGCCGTGGCCGATGTGGC
>Ga0207710_10000249_pt1 | contig 45249 bp, 36 predicted proteins | sample KBSS24metaG_FD_184400 | JGI IMG/M metagenome (GOLD analysis project Ga0207710, IMG submission 184400) | Switchgrass rhizosphere microbial communities from Kellogg Biological Station, Michigan, USA - KBS S2-4 metaG (SPAdes) (version 2) | ecosystem: Host-associated > Plants > Roots > Rhizosphere...
CACCGCGACGTTGGACGCATGTCGCGGCCGCGTACCAGCGGCGCGCGGTGACATACGCCACGCCCCGCGACTCCGCCCACTCCTTGAGGTTCAGATGACCTTGTAGATGCCCAAAGCACGCTAGAGAGCGCCAATCCGGCAACAGTAGCAACCCCACGACTCGTCGATGCCCACCCCGTCGTGACCTTAGCGATGCTAAGAAGTACAGTGATCCGATGGAGAGCGTGACCGAGGCTCGTCTGGCGTCCGCGTTGCGCCTGTCCGTCATGCGCCTGTCCCGGCGCATGCGGCAGGAGCGGTCGAGTTCCCTCTCGCCCACCCAGATCGCCACCCTGGCCACTCTCGAGCGCCACGGAACGATGACCCTGGGCGAGCTCGCCGCGGCGGAGCGGGTCCAGCCGCCCTCGATGACCCGGGTGATCGCGTTCCTGTCCGACGCGGGACTGGTCTCGCGTTCGGCCCACCCGACCGACGGCCGGCAGGTCATCGCCTCGCTCACCCCGGCCGGGGCCGCGCTGCTGGCCAGTGACCGGGCCCAGCGGGACGAGTGGCTGGCCGGGCGGCTGGCCGCGCTGAGCGCGGAGGAACTGGCCACGATCAGCCACGCCGCGCCGATCCTGGACGCGCTGGCGAATTCTTGACGGCCGACGCGCCGCCGACCGGGGCCGCGGCCGAGGCCGGCGGCCGAGCGGGAACCGAGGTCGGCGACGAGATCGGGGACCGGGACCGCGGCGCCGGCGCGCGAACGTCGCGCTGGGCACTCTTGGACTCACTGACCGTTCGCAATTACCGCCTGTTCGCGGGCGGGCAGGTCGTCTCGCTCGTCGGCACCTGGATGCAGCTCACCGCCCTGGACTGGCTGGTCGTCGACCTCGGCGGCGGCGGGGACGCCCTGGGGGTCGCGGTCGGCCTCCAGTTCCTGCCCACGCCGGTCTTCGGCCTCTACGCCGGCCTGCTGGCCGACCGGACCGACAAGCGGCGCCTGCTGCTGGCCACCCAGTCCACCGCCGGCCTGCTGGCGGCCGGGCTGTGCGCGCTGGTCGCGTCCGGGCACGTCACGCTGGCCGTGTTGTTCGTGTTCGCCGCGCTGCTCGGAACGGTCAACGCCTTCGACACGCCGACCCGGCAGGCATTCGTGTCCGAACTGGTCGGCGTCGAGCGGGTGCCGAACGCGATTGCCATCAACTCCATCACGTTCAACTCGGCCCGGGTCGTCGGGCCCGCCGTGGGCGGGCTGCTGTTGGCCGCGGTCGGGTCGCGGTCGGGCGCGGCGACCGTGTTCGGGGCCAACGCCGCCTCCTATCTGGCTGTTCTGGCCGGCCTGGCCCGGATGCGGGTGGGCGAGCTCTACCCGGCGCGCCGACTGGCCCGGGCAAAGGGCCAGTTACGGGCCGGGGTGCGCTACGCGGCCGGATCACCCGTCATCGCCGGCGCGATGGCGCTGGTCGCGGTGGTCGGGACGCTCGGGATGAACTTCCCGGTGACCCTGACGCTGATGGCCCGGCGCACGTTCCACGGCGGCGCGGCCACCTACGGGACGCTGACCGCGCTGGTCGCGGTGGGCGGGATCGTCGGCGCGGTGTTCACGGCCCGGCGCCGGTCGGCGCCCCGGCCGCGCACACTGATCGCCAGCGCGGCCGTCTTCGGGCTCGGCGAGACGATCGGGGCGGCGATGCCCAACGTGTGGGCGTTCGGGGCGGTCCTCATCCCGACCGGGGCCGCGCTGCTGGTGTTCACCACATCGGCCAATGCGACGGTCCAGCTCGCGACCGACGCCGGGATGCGCGGGCGGGTGATGGCGGTCTACATCCTGGTCCTGCTGGGGACCACGCCGCTGGGGGCACCGACGGTCGGGGCGGTGGCCGACTGGCTCGGGCCGCGGGCGGGGCTGGCGCTGGGCGGGCTGGGCAGCCTCGCGGCGGCCGCCGCCGGTGTCACGCTGAGTACGGTTCTGGGCTGGTTCCGGGCACGCTCCGAGAGCGTCGCCGGAGCCGGGCCGGCCGGCCGGGCCGACACCTAGCCCGCCCGGGGGCGCCTGCCGGGAACTGTCCGACCCGCCCCCTAGAATCGGGGCCTACCGCGCTGGAGTTCACTGGCGTCGGAGTTCGGGTAACGGATGGTCGGCTTCACCGCTGGGGGCGCAACTTGTCTGATACAGGCACCGGGTCAGATCAGTTCGTCCATCTGCACGTGCACACCGAGTATTCGATGCTCGACGGCGCGGCGAAAGTCGGCCCGCTACTCTCCGAAGCCAGCCGGTTGGGAATGCCCGCGGTCGGGATGACCGACCACGGGAACATGTACGGGGCGGAGGAGTTCTACCGACAGGCCCGCAAGAACAACGTCAAACCGATCATCGGAATCGAGGCGTACGTCGCCCCGAACAGCCGTTTCCACAAGAAGCCGGTGTTCTGGGGGGAGGCGAAGCAGCGGTCCACGGACGCGTTCGGTGAAGGCGGCGACGTCTCCGGTGGCGGCGCGTACACGCATATGACGATGTTGGCCCGGAACGCAACCGGGCTGCGCAATCTTTTCAAGATTTCCTCGCTCGCCTCGATCGAGGGCTACTACCGCAAGCCCCGGTCGGACCGGGAGCTGATCGCCGAGCACGCCGAGGGCGTGATCGCTACCACCGGCTGCCCGTCGGGCGAGGTCCAGACCCGCCTGCGCCTGGGCCAGGCCGACGAGGCGCTGCGGGCGGCGGCCGACTTCCGCGACATCTTCGGCCCGGAGAACTTCTTCCTCGAGCTGATGGACCACGGCCTGGCCATCGAGCGCTCGGTCCGTGACGGTCTGCTCGGCATCGCGAAGAAGCTCGACCTGCGGCCTTTGGCCACCAACGACTCCCACTATGTCACGGCGGACCAGGCCGACGCCCACTCGGCCCTGCTGTGCGTCCAGTCGGGCCGGACGCTGAACGACCCGACCCGGTTCAAGTTCGACGGCGACGGCTACTACCTGAAGCCGGCGTCGGACATGCGGGCCTACTGGGACACCGAGGTCCCCGGCGCCACCGACTCGACGCTGCTCGTGGCCGAGATGGTCGAGAGCTACGGCGACGTCTTCGACAGCCGCAACCGGATGCCGAAGTTCCCGGTCCCCGAGGGCGAGACCGAGGAGACGTGGCTGCGGAAGGAGGTCGACCGCGGCCTGCGGGAGCGTTTTCCCGACGGCGTTCCGGAAACACATGTCACCCAGGCCGAGTACGAGCTCGGCGTGGTCATCCAGATGGGTTTCCCGGGTTACTTCCTGGTGACCGCCGACCTCGTCGGCTACGCCAAGCGCAATGGCATTCGAGTCGGCCCGGGCCGCGGTTCCGCCGCCGGCGCGCTCATCGCCTACGCGCTCGGTATCACCGACCTCGACCCGCTCGAGCACAAACTCATCTTCGAGCGGTTCCTGAATCCCGAGCGCGTCTCGATGCCCGACATCGACCTGGACTTCGACGAACGCCGGCGCGGCGAAATGATCCGCTACACCACGGAACGCTACGGCGAGGACCGGGTCGCGCAGATCATCACCTACGGAACCATCAAGGCGAAGGCCGCCATCAAGGACGCCTCCCGTATTCTGGGATTCCCGTTCTCGGTCGGCGACCGCATTACCAAGGCGATGCCGCCGGCCGTGATGGGCAAGGACATCCCGCTCTCCGGCATTACCGACTCCAGCCATCCGCGCTACAGCGAGGCGCAGGAGATCCGGACGCTCTACGAGACCGACCCGGACGTCCGGACGGTCATCGACACCGCTCGCGGCCTGGAGGGGCTGATCCGCCAGGCCGGCGTGCACGCGGCCGGCGTGATCATGTCGAGCGAGCCGTTGATGGACGTCGTCCCGGTCTGGCGGCGGGACGCCGACGGCGCGATCATCACGCAGTTCGACTACCCGACCTGCGAGTCCATGGGCCTGCTCAAGATGGACTTCCTGGGCCTGCGCAACCTGACGATCATGGACGACGCCGTCGTCAACATCAAGACCAACCACGGCTTCGACCTGGATCTGCTGAAGCTGCCGCTGACCGACAAGGCCACCTATGAGCTGCTGGCCCGGGGCGACACCCTCGGGGTGTTCCAGCTCGACGGCGGGCCGATGCGCTCACTGCTGCGCTCGATGGTCCCCACGGCGTTCGAGGACATCTCGGCCGTGCTCGCGCTCTACCGGCCGGGCCCGATGGCCGCCAACGCCCACAACGACTACGCCGACCGCAAGAACGGGCGCAAGCCGGTCGTCCCGATCCACAAGGAGCTGGCCGAGCCCCTGGAGGAGATCCTCGGCGAGACCTACGGCCTGATCGTGTACCAGGAGCAGGTCATGGCTATCGCGCAGAAGGTCGCCGGGTACTCGCTCGGCCAGGCCGACCTGCTGCGCCGCGCGATGGGCAAGAAGAAGCGCGAGATCCTCGACAAGGAGTTCGTCGGCTTCGAGGCCGGCATGAAGGAGCGCGGCTACTCCGCCGAGGCGATCAAGACGCTGTGGGACATCCTCGTCCCGTTCTCGGACTACGCCTTCAACCGGGCCCACACCGCCGGCTACGGGCTCGTCTCCTACTGGACGGCCTACCTCAAGGCCAACTATCCGGCCGAGTACATGGCCGCCCTGCTGACGTCGGTCCGCGACGACAAGGACAAGATGGCGATCTATCTGACGGAGTGCCGCCGGATGGGTATCCGGGTGCTGCCGCCGGACGTCAACGAGTCCGGCCTCGGCTTCACCCCGGTCGGCAAGGACATCCGCTTCGGGATGGGCGCGGTCCGCAACGTCGGCGCGAACGTCGTCGCCTCCATCGTGGAGACCCGGGCGGCCAAGGGCCGGTACGTCTCGTTCGCCGACTTCCTGGAGAAGGCGGAGATAATCGCGTGCAACAAGCGGGTTATCGACTCCCTCATCAAGGCGGGCGCGTTCGATTCGCTCAACCACCGCCGGCTCGCGCTCCAGGTCGTGCACGAGTCGGCCGTGGACGCGGTCATCAGCTTCAAGCGCAAGGAGGCCGAAGGCCAGTTCGACCTGTTCGGCCTGGACGACGACCCGCTGGAGGCCGAAAGCACATCCCCGCTGGCCCACCTGATCGTCGGCACCGACGAGTGGCCCCGCAAGCAGCTGCTCGCCCACGAGCGGGACATGCTCGGCCTCTACGTCTCCTCCCACCCGCTGCAGGGCGCCGAGCACATCCTGGCCCGCCACGCCGACAGCACCATCGCCGAGCTCCTCACCACCTCCCCCACCGACGACTCCGGCCGCGGCCGCTCGGTCCGGATCGCCGGCATGATCGCCTCGATCAACCGGCGGATCAACAAGAACGGCGAGCCGTGGGCGGTGGTGACGCTGGAGGACCTGGACGCCGGCGTCGAGGTCCTGTTCTTCCCGAAGAGCTACCCGATGGTGGCCGAGCTGCTGGAGGAGGACAGCGCGATCAGCGTCACCGGCCGGCTCAACGACCGGGACGGCGCCGTGAGCGTGTTCGCCTCGTCGGCCGACCCGATCGACATCTCGATGGCCGGTACGGGCCTGGACGAGAACCCGCCGATCGTCCTGTCGGTCGAGGCGTCCCGGGTCACCAACGACCTCGTCCTCGACCTGCGCCGGGCGCTGGAGACCAACCCGGGCAACACCCCCGTCCGGCTGATGATGAACAGCCGCCGGGGCAACACCCTGCTGGCCCTGCCCGGCTTCCTGGTCAACCCGAACCCGGCGTTCTTCGGCGAGGTGAAGGAGCTGCTCGGCGCGGGCGCGATCCTCTCCGACGGGGCCCGCTGAGTCGAGGGCCGCCGACCGGCGCTCGCTGAACTGGTGAGCGCCGGCTGACAGCCGGCGCCGTTACAGCTCGACCCAGCCGCCGGACTGCTCGGACTGGGTGGCCGCCGCCAGCAGCCGGGTGACCGAGTGCAGGTCGTAGTAGGTGCCGCCGCGCGCCCCGTCGGAGCGGGGCCCGCCGAGCTCGACCGCCCGGACGAGGTCGTAGGTCGCCTCGGTCAGGCCGGGACGGTCGGAGGGCACCTCGGTCAGCACCAGCTCGCGGACGCCGTCCGGGTCCTGGCGCAGGGTGCGGCGGCCGGAGACGACGGCCCGCGCCCGCGTCCCGCACAGCGTGACCTGGGCCGTCCCGATCCGCCCGGCCGACGTCTCGTTGATCAGGATGGTCGTCCCGCTCGCGGACAGCAGGGCGAGGGTGACCGGCGCGCCCGGGGCCAGCTCGCGGGCCGGCATCGCGTCCGGGTCGGCGCAGACGGCCGCGATCTCCCCGCACCAGCGGACGATCAGGTCCATGATCTCGGTCCGGCCGAGCTGCCCAGCCGGCGCGCCCAGCACCGTGACCTGCGTGATCCGCCCCAGGCTGTCGGCCCGGGCGCGTACGTGCCAGGCGGCCGGCCAGGCCCGGCTGTCGAACGCGACGAGGTGGGCCACCTCGGCCCGCTCGGCCCGTTCCGCGATGTCCAGCGGGATCTCGGCGTCGGCCGTGTCGGGCCGGCTGAGCAGGACGTGCATCTCGGCCTGGACGGCCCGCAGCGCGATCCGGTCCGAGCCCGGCGGCGACACCTCGATGCAGATCGCCTCGACCCGGTCGGACAGCAGCGCCCGGAAGTCGCTGTAGGCGCGGGCCACGCCGGCCTCGGCCGCCCAGACCAGCGACTCGGGCGGCTCCGGCCCGAGCAGGCCGGCGACCTCCACACCGGCGTCCCGCAGGACGTCGGCCGTGCCGAGCCGGGAGCCGTCGGTGACCAGAGCCACGGTCAACGGCAGCTCGGGATCGTGCAGGCGGGCGATCCGGCGGTCCCGCCGCCACTCTCGCGCCCACTCGAGGTCGGTCGGGATCACCAACTCGGGTACCGTCGTCACGCCACGATAGTGCCTCGCTCGGGCGCCGCCCGGGTGTTATCCACAGGCACTCAGGCGGAGATCACCCGATCGGACCAGTCCATTCCGGACCATCGGGCCAGCAACCAGCGACCCCACCGCGACGCGAGCGTGAGCAGCCTGGTCATCCCCCCGAGCCGATGACCAGACACCCGCGCCGCGCCGAGGCGGGCCGCGCTCCCCGCGGCGCGCGTCTAACGGTCCCGCGGGGCGGAATCGTTGTCATCGGGGCGGACACGGTGAAGAGTCAGGGATTTCCCCCAGGCGAGCGTCCCCCGTGCGGTGGGGCCATTGGGACCGAAACGGTCGTCGCCCCAGGCGACAACCGAGGGATAGCCCTCTGTCGGCGCGACCCCGGCCCGGTCATAATTCCGGAGTGGATCAGGGCGTGTCGCCCGGCGGGGATGGTCCGGTGGCCCGAGACGATCTGGCGGCGGCCGGGCCCGTAGCGCGCCGTCGGGGCAGCCGGCCCCCGTGGGGCCTGGCCGGCGCGGCCGGGGTCGTGACGGCGGCCCTGGCGTTGGCGGCCCAGTGGCCGGCGGTTCGTCCCGACCCCGCGTACGCCGCCGTGAACGCCGCCGTCGCCGTCGGGTTCGTGGTCACCGGGGTGGCGACCAGCCGCGAGGAGTCGTTCGCCCAGCTGTCGGTGCCGCTGGTCGAGGCCGGCGTCCTGTGGGGGCTGGGCTGGATCGGGGTGTGGAACACCGGCATCCTGCCACTGCTGGCCTACGAGTCGGGCGCCCTGTTCTGGATCGTCATCGGGCTCGGCATGCTGCGCTACCCGCGCGGGCTGGTCCGCCAGCAGCGGGAGCGGTCCCTGATCACACTGTCGGTCGTGGCGCTGCCGGTCTCGTCGTTCATCCTGGCCGCCGTCTCCCGGCCGGCGTGGTACGGCTACGACGCCGGCGTGATCTGGCCGGCGCTGTGGCCGAACCGCGACCTGTTCAACCTGCTCCGCGGGATCACGGTGGCCTCCTTCGTTGTGGTCACGGTCTGGTTCGCCACCGAGATGCGGGCTCGGCTGGCAGCCCTCTACCCGCTGCAGCGCCAGGTGATCGCGCCGGTGGTCATCGCGCTCATCATCGCCGCCGTGGTCTCGACGGCCTGCTCGCTGACGCTGATCGCCCCGGGCGGAGGGACGCTGTCGCTCGCGTATCTGCCCAGCTCGATCGCCCTGCTGATCGTGCCGGCGGCGTTCGTGTCGGTCGGGATGCGCCGGCGCGGTACCCGGGACCGGATGGTGCGGCTGCTGGCCCGCCAGGCCCGTCCGACCACGATCGAGTCGGTGCGCGCGGTGCTGCGCGAGGCGCTGCGCGACCCGACCGTGGACGTCGTACTGGACGGCGGGACCGGGCCGGACGGCGGGACCGGGCCGGACGGCGGGACCGGGCCAGACGGCGGGACCGGGCCAGACGGCGGCGAACGGTTCGCGCTCCCGGTGCGGGCCGGGGACGGCAGCCCGCTGGGACGGGTGATCGTCCATCCCTCGATGGCCCGCGACCGGGCCCTGGTCGAGATCGCCGTCGCCGCCACCGGGCCGGCGCTGGAGAACGTCCGGCTGCGCGAGCAGCTGCGCGACCAGCTCGACGAGCTGCACGCGTCCCGGTTCCGCCTGGTGGAGCATGGGATGCGGGAACGGCGGCGGATGGAGCGCGACCTGCACGACGGCGCGCAGCAGCGGCTGCTTGCGCTGTCGGCCCGGCTGTCGCTGGCCCGGGCAGCCACCCAGGACCCCGACACCCTGGCCGCCCTGGCCCTCGCCCGCGACGAGCTGCGGACCGCGCTGAAGGAGCTGCGCGAGCTGGCCCGGGGCATCCACCCGCCGGTCCTGAGCCAGGCCGGGCTGGTCGCGGCGGTCGAGGCGCTGTGCGAGAGCCTGCCGCTGGAGGTCCGCCTCGACCTGGCCGGCTACGACCACCCCGAGCGCGACCGGCCCGAGCGCGACCGGCCCGAGCGCGACCGGCCCGAGCGCGACCAGGCCGAGCACGACCAGGCCGAGCACGACAAGCTCCCGGACAGCGCGGCGGGGGCCGTGCTGGCCCGGCGGCGGCCCAACCAGACCACCGAGACCGCCGCCTACCTGACGATCCAGGAGGCGCTGGCCAACGCCGTCGCGCATGCCGACGCGACGACGGCCACCGTCGTCGTGCGTCAGGAGGGGGAGACGCTCCTCGTCCGGATCGACGACGACGGCAAGGGCGGAGCCGCCCCGAGCCCGGCCGGTGGCCTGATCGGCGCGGCTGACTGGGTGGGTAGCCTGGGGGGCGAATTCCACGTGGACTCCCCGGCGGGCGGGGGGACCCGGATCATCGCGAGGATCCCGTGCGAGTAGCGCTGGCCGACGACTCCGCGCTCTTCCGGAACGGCCTGACGCTGCTGCTGGACGGGGCCGGGGTACAGGTCGGCATCCAGGCCGGCGACGGCGACGAGCTGCTGGCCCGCCTCGCGCGCTGCCCGGCGGAGCAGTGGCCGGACGTGGTCATCCTCGACATCCGGATGCCCCCGACGTTCAGCGACGAGGGCCTCGTCGTGGCCGAACGGCTGAAGCGGGCCCATCCCGCCCTCGGGGTGCTGCTGCTGTCCACCTACGCGCTAACCGGGTACGCCGGCCGGCTGTTCGGCACGCACGCCGGCGGCCTCGGCTACCTGCTCAAGGACCGGGTGGACGACGTCGACGCCCTGACAGACGCGCTGGAACGGGTGGCGGCCGGCCGGCTGGCCATCGACGAGGAGATCGTGGCCGGTCTGCTGGCCCACCGGCGCAAGGCGTCCGAGCTGGAGATCCTCTCGGCGCGGGAGCGGTCGGTGGTCGCGCTGATGGCCGAGGGCCGGTCCAACCAGGGCATCGGTGCCCGCCTCAACCTGTCGCCGAAGACGATAGAGAACCACATCGCCAGCATCTTCGCCAAGCTGGGCCTGTCGAACACCTCCGACGACAACCGGCGGGTGCTTGCCGTCGTGGCCTGGCTGCGGGCGACGATTCCGGCTGGCTGACCGGCCGAGCGCGGGCCCGTCCCGCCCCGGCCGGGTCCAGCCGGGGCGGCCGGAGCAGGTTCAGCCGGGGCAGCCGGGGCGGCCGGGGCGGGCGCCGTCGGTGGCCCAGGTCGGCAGGACCATGGTCAGGCGGGTGCCCCCACCGGGCCGGCCGCCCACGGTGAGCTCGCCCCCGAGCTGCGCGGCCCGCTCGGCCAGGCCGGCCAGCCCGCTCCCGGTCCCGGCGAGAGCGACCCCAGTGAGAGGGACGCCGGTGAGAGGGACGTTGGCGGGAGGGACGTTGGCCCGGCCAGTCCCGTCCGCCGGTGGGAACCGCCCGGCGGGTAGTCCCTGCCCGTCGTCGACGACCTCGACCCGCAGCGCCCCGTCGAGGACGGTGACGTGCACCCCGGCCTTGGTGGCGCCCGCATGCCGCACGACGTTGGTCAGTGCCTCGCAGACGGTGAAGTAGACCGTCGCCTCGACCATCTCGTCGAACCGGCCGGCCGGCAGGTCGAGGCGGACCGGTAGCGGCAGGGAGTCGGCGACCAGCGTGACCGCCGGGCGGATCCCGGCCTCGCGCAGCGCCGACGGGTGGATGCCGCGGGCCAGGTCGGTCAGCTCCCGCAGGGCGCTGAGCAGCTCGTCATGGGCGGCGGCGATCGTGGCGGCCGCCGCCGGCTCGCCGGCAGCGGCGCCGGTCGCCCGCAGCCGGCCGGCCAGCCCGGTCAGCCGGCTCTGGGCGCCCGTGTGCAGCGCCCGCCCGAGCTGCCGGCGTTCGGCCACGCCGACCTCGAGGATCCGGCCGGCCTCGGCCCGCGACCGCTCGCGCGTCTCCGACAGCCGCTCCCGCAGCCAGTGGTTCTCCAGGCGCATCGCGCTCGCGGCGACGGCCTCCTCGACCAGGTCACGGTGCCGCCGCAGCTCGCTGCCGCCGACCACCCGGGCCAGCGGCGTCCCGTCGGTCGCCCGCACCGGGATCACTGTCGGTGCGGTCGCCGCCGGGAGCGGGGTCGCGACCGTCGGAGCGAACACCTCGAGGCTCGGGTCCCGCAGGGTGCGGCGCAGTGAGTCGCGGATGTCGCCGACCGACGCGCCGGCGGTCCGGATGAAGATCTCCGCGAACTCGGCCCGCACCAGGCGCCGTTCCAGCGCGGCGGCGCCGAACGCGAGCGGGATGGTCAGCGCGGCCAGGCTCTGCGGGCAGAACACCGGGTCCAGCCGGCCCCGTCGCAACGGGATACAGAACACGGAGGTCACGGCGCCGGTAACCGCGGCGAGGATCAGCGCCACTCCGACCGGAGCGATCAGCACCCGGTCCAGCTCGTTCGACGCGCGCAGCCGCCGGTGCATCAACAGGACGAACAGCGCCGCCAAGGACAGGTCGATCGTGTCGCCGGCATCCACCAGCCAGCGGCGCAGGCCCCGGTCGGCCCAGACCGTCGGCCACCAGACGTCATCGCCGTAGTAGTTCCAGGCCGGTTTCGAGACCAGCGCGATAAACGTCCACAAAACCGGTATGCACACTACCAGGGCCGCGAAGTACGCCCGCTCGAGCCGCGAGACGACCCGGGCGTTCGGGTAGCGCAGAACCCCCCAGCAGGCGACGACCCAGAACAGGTTCGCGGCCTCGTAGGAGACGAACGTCAGCGGCCCCTGGCCCCAGATGTAGAGCCACCCGCAGGACCACAGCACGGCCGACACGACCATGGGACCGGATACCGCACGCAGGGCTGGCGAGGCGCTCGGCCAGATGCCGACCAGCACGAACGCGCTCGGCACACCGGCCGCGAGGAGCAGCGGCGCCGGATCGTGGCGGATCGCCGGAAACGCGCAGGCAAGCGCGAAGGCCCCGGCAAGGCCGGCACACAGCACAGCTTGGACGACAGTCCGGGAACGCGGGGGGTCAGGCACTCAGAGATCCGGGGTTGTATTCGGGCGGGAATAACTACCGGGACCGCAGTGTGCCACAACCCGGGGGATATCCCTCACTTGGTATGGCCGTTGACCCCCAGCCGGGCCAGCGCCGAACCGGAGCGCGGCGGTCGCCCGGCCGCGCCAGCGCCCGGCCGCGCCAGCGCCCGGCCGCGCCAGCGCCCGGCCGCGCCAGCGCCCGGCCGCGCCCCGCCGGACCGCGCCCCCGCCGAAGCCCAGACTGGGGTTATGGCCGGTCTGTTCGTCGCCGTCGTGCCCCCGCCGGGCGTCCGCGCCACGCTTGCCGCGGCTGTGGCCGCGTTCCGGACCGCGGCGCCCGACGCCGACAGCGCGATTCGCTGGGTCGACCTCGAGCGCTGGCACATCACCCTGGCCTTCCTCGGGCCGTGTGACCCCGGCGTTCACCCGGAGCTGACGCGCCGGCTGGCCCGGACGGCCGCCCGGCACGGCGAGCACGGCGGCCCCACGATCACCCTGGGCGGCCCCGGCCGGTTCGGTGACCGGGTGCTCTGGGTCGCGGCCGACGGGCCCGGCCTGGCCGAGCTCGCGCGCGGCACCCGCCGGGCGGCGGCCCGGGCGCTCGCGGCCCCCACCGGTGGGGCAGGCACCCCGGGGGCGGGCGGCGGAGGGCTGGACGAACACCGCTTCCGCGGGCATCTGACGCTCGGCTACGCCCGCACTCACCAACGGGTGACGCCGGCCTTCCTCCACTCGCTGTCCGACGCGCTGGCCCGGGAGCTCGCCGACGCCGCGACCGGCCCGTTGACCTGGCCGGCGACCGCGCTGGAACTTTTCGACAGCACGGGCGGCCCACGACCCGAACATCGTCTTGTGGCGTCCTGGCCCCTGACCGGCCCGGCCGGGGCGCAATCGCCCTGACCAGCGGCATTCCTCGCCGGCCACCCCCACAGCGGGGTGATATAGGCCACGGCGGACGTAACCGGCCCAGGACAGGCGTGTCAGGCCGCGATTCGCGAGACTTGACCCAACCCGTTGCCTACCGCTTATCCGATCAGGTCCCTACCCGGCTGACCCGATCACGGCGAAGACCAGGCCCGACGGCGTCGCTACAGCGAGAGGAGCCCGGCGTGTCCGAGCAGGTAAGCACACTGACAGTAACCGACAACCGTACGCAGAAAAGCTACGAGCTGCCGATCACCGACGGAACGGTCCGCGCGTCGGCGCTGCGTTCGATCAAGGTCGCGGACGACGACTTCGGCCTCATGACCTACGACCCGGCGTTCACCAACACCGCCGCCTGTCGCAGCGCGATCACCTTCATCGACGGCGACGCCGGCATCCTGCGCTACCGCGGCTACCCGATCGAGGAGCTGGCTGAGCAGAGCAGCTTCCTGGAGACGGCCTACCTGCTGCTGGCCGGTGAGCTGCCGACCTCCGACGAGCTGGCGACGTGGGAGGACGAGATCACCCACCACACGCTCGTCCACGAGTCGATCAAGAAGTTCATCGACGGCTTCCACCACGACGCCCACCCGATGGGCATCCTGCTCTCGACCGTCGGCGCGCTGTCCACCTTCTACAAGGACGCCAAGACGATCGACGACCCTGGCCTGCGGCGGCTCCAGATCGTCCGGCTCATCGCCAAGATCACGACGTTGGCCGCGTACTCGTACCGGCACTCGGTGGGCTTCCCGTACGTGTACCCGGACAACGACCTGTCCTACGCCGGCAACTTCCTGAACATGATGTGGAAGGCGACCGAGCTCAAGTACGAGCCGGACCCGAACCTGGAGCACGCCCTCGACGTCCTGTTCATCCTGCACGCCGACCACGAGCAGAACTGCTCGGCCAATGCGATGCGGGCCGTCGGCAGCTCCCAGGTCGACCCGTTCTCGGCCGCCGCCGCCGCCATCGCCGCGCTCTACGGCCCGCTGCACGGCGGGGCGAACGAGCAGGTCCTGCGGATGCTGAACCAGATCGGCTCGCCGGAGAACATCCCCGCCTTCATCGCCGGGGTGAAGGACGGCAAGCAGAAGCTGATGGGCTTCGGCCACCGGATCTACAAGAACTACGACCCGCGGGCCAAGGTCATCCGGCAGATCGCCGACGAGGTCTTCAAGGTCACCGGGACGAACCCGCTGCTCGACCTGGCGATGGAGCTCGAGCGGATCGCGCTGTCCGACGAGTACTTCATCTCGCGCAAGCTCTACCCGAACGTGGACTTCTACACCGGCATCATCTACCAGGCCATGGGCTTCCCGGTGGAGATGTTCCCGGTGCTGTTCGCGATCGGCCGGATGCCGGGCTGGCTGGCCCAGTGGGAGGAGGGCCTGCTCGACCCCGAGCAGAAGATCGCTCGCCCGCGCCAGCTCTACGTCGGCTACGACCAGCGGCCCTACGTGCCGATGGGCAGCCGCTCGGCCTCGGCCGACGCCGGCACCGACCCGATCGCGGCCCAGGCCGCGCAGGCCGCCCCAGCCCGCCCCCAGCGCTGATCCAGCTACCCGCCGGGCGGGCCCTCGGCCCGCCCGGCGCCCGTGGCGCGTCGACTCAGCGTCGGGACAGCAGCTCGAGGAGGGCGTCGAACGCCTCGTCGGACATACAGATGACCGTTCGGCCCGCCGTGATGTCGGCGTACGCCTCGTCGATCGCCCGCTGGGTCTCGGGATCGGGTGCGTCCACCCACTCGAGCGGTTCCGGGTAGGCCGGCTGTCCGGGCCTCTGGTTCATCGCGGCACCTTTCTGACCGGTCGATCTTCCGGGGGCGAAACACCCGGGCAGGGCTGAATGGCGCGATGGCCCACGGCGTGGGCCTGGGCCGGCTATGGTCCGGGCGAGCCGGGTCCGGACGGTCCCCGGCCCCCGGCCGGGTGGGGTGGCGACATGCGCAGGCTCGCGGTGACGTTCATCCACGGCGTCGAGGTGACCGACCCGGACTACGCCCGGCGGGCCTCCGACCTGCTGGCCGGGGAGTTCGAGGCGGCCACCGGCGTCCCGGCCGACGATGCGCTGACCATCGTCCCGGTCTTCTGGTCGGGCGCGATCGAGGACTACCCGGAACGGCTGGTCACCCACACGCTCACGGACGGGCCGTCGCCGCTGCCGCGACGGGTGGCCGAGCTGGTCAGCAAGGTCAACGCCGGGTCGGAGTCCGCCCTGCTGGCGCTGCTCGCCCTGGCGCCGACCCGGTACGCGCCGGGCACCGGCCCGCTGCGCTATCCGACGCTGCGCTGGCTGGTGCTCAACCTGCTCGGGGACGCGGTCGCCTACCAGGTCACCCCGTCCGGCCGGGAGCTGTACGGGGCCATCCACGCGACCGTGGCCACCGCCCTGACCGAGCTGGCCGAACGGGCGGGCCCGGACGCGCCGCTGGCCGTGATCGGCCACAGCCTGGGCAGCGTGATCGCCTCCAACTACCTCTACGACCTTGAGGTCGAGCGGGGCGACCGGGCGATCCTGCGGGCTCCGGTCCGCCGGCTGGTCGGCCCGACGCCGCTGGAGCGGGGCGCGACGCTGGCCTTCCTGGACACGCTGGGCAGCCCGCTGGCCGTCTGGGCCGGCCGGCACACCGACTTCGGCGTCCCGGTGACCGTCCCCGCGCCCGAGCTGACCCGCCACCATCCCGGCTGCCCCGGTGCCTGGCACAACGTCGTCGACCCGGACGACGTCATCGCCTACCCGCTGGAGCGCCTCAGCCCGGCCTACGCGGACGTGGTGACGGACGTCTTCACCCGCGTCGGCCCCTGGTGGGCGACCTGGAACCCGCTGTGCCACCTCTGGTACTGGAACGACCGCCGGGTCATGCGCCCCATCGCCCGCCGCCTGGCCGACGCCTGGCGCCTCGTCAACCGGTGACCCCACCGAAGCTGCTTTGACAGAGCGTAGGCTCGCCCGTACGTTCCGAGTTACTTCTTCCCCGCCGTCCTCAGGGACTGCCGGGGCTTTGTTCTCAATCCGCGAGTCCATGGCCCCGCGGGGGTGCCATCTTGATCAATCGTCAGACGGATAGATCGATCCTGCGTCCCAGTGAGACACACCGTGCCACACTCTAAGTATGCAGGTAATCACCCAACGCGAGTTCCGCGTCGAGGACGCCGGTGAACACCGGGCCGTCGCGGTAGATCGCCCTCGCCGGGTCGAGGATGTAGGTGTACGCGATCGGCACGCCGGTGGCCGCCGATTCGATCCGCCAGTAGAACGCGACGCCCGCCCGGGCGTACTGGTCGGCCTTGACGACCCGATCGGTGGTCTCGGAGCCGGGCGAGACGACCTCGACGAGCAGGATCACATGGTCGGGGCGGGCTGGCATCACGTCGAGGGTGTCAGCGCGATAGACCAGCACGTCGGGACGCCGATCGGTGAGCGGCACATCCTAGCCGAGACCTGCTCGTGCATCCAACCGGGAGCGACTGTCTCCGCGGTCACGGTTCACCCCTCCTCGATCTCCTTACAGGCGCTCGACCACGTACTCGATCGAGGCGACGAGGGCTTCGACGTCGGCCGGCTCGACGGCCGGGAAGCAGGCCACCCGCAGCTGGTTGCGCCCGAGCTTGCGGTACGGCTCGACGTCCACCACCCCGTTGGCCCGCAGCACCGCGGCGACCGAAGCCGCGTCCACACCGTCGAAGTCGATCGTGACGACGACCTGCGAGCGCGCGCCCGGATCGGCCACGAACGGCGTCGCGTAGGACGTCTTCTCCGCCCACGTGTAGAGCACCGAGGACGACTCCGCCGTCCGCCGCACGCACCAGTCCAGCCCGCCCTGGGCCAGCATCCAGTCGATCGAGGAGCCCAACAGGAACAGCGTCGCCACCGCCGGAGTGTTGTACGTCTGGTCCTTGCGGCTGTTGTCCAGGGCGGCCGACAGGTCGAGGAACGGCGGGATCCAGCGGTCGCCGGCCGCGATCTCGGCCAGCCGCTCGACGGCGGCCGGCGAGACCAGCGCGATGTAGAGCCCGCCGTCGGAGCCGAAGCACTTCTGCGGCGCGAAGTAGTAGACGTCGGTCTCGGCCACGTCCACCGGCAGCCCGCCGGCCCCCGACGTCGCGTCGACCAGGTGCAGCGCCCCGGCATCGGCCCCGGCGGGCCGGCGCACCGGCCGGGCCACGCCGGTCGAGGTCTCGTTGTGCGGGGTCGCGTAGACGTCGACGCCCGGCTCGGGCGCCCAGTCCGGGTGCGATCCGGGCGGCGAGGATACGACCGACGGCTCGGCCAGGAACGGCGCGCCAGCCGTCGTCTCGGCGAACTTGCCGCCGAACTCGCCGAACACCAGGTGCTGCGACCGCGCGCGGACCAGGTTGAACGCGGCCGCGTCCCAGAACGCCGTCGAGCCGCCGAGCCCAAGGATGATCTCGTAGCCGTCGGGCAGCGAGAACAGGTCGGCCAGGCCGGCCCGCACCCGTCCGACCAGCGCCCGCACCGGCTTCTGCCGGTGCGAGGTGCCCATGAGCCCCGCCCCGGAGGCGGCCAGCGCCTCCAGGGCGGACGGGCGGACCTTCGACGGACCCGACCCGAACCGGCCGTCGGACGGCAGCAGCTCGGGCGGGATCACGATCGAATCAGGCATGTATTACGTCCCCCAGCGGCCGCGGGGCAGGGCCGACGTAGCGCGCGGACGGGCGGACCAGGCGGCCGGCCCGCTTCTGCTCCAGGATGTGCGCGCTCCACCCGGCGGTCCGGGCGCAGGTGAACATCGAGGTGAACATGTGCGCCGGGACCTCGGCGTAGTCGAGCACGACGGCCGACCAGAACTCGACGTTCGTGCGCAGCGGCCGGTCCGGGTAGCGGTTGGCCAGCTCCTCGATGGCCGCCGCCTCCAGCGCCTCGGCCACCTCGTAACGGTGCGAGCCCAGGTCACGGGCGGTGCGGCGCAGTACGCGGGCGCGCGGGTCCTCGGCCCGGTACACCCGGTGCCCGAAGCCCATCAGCCGCTCCTTGCGGTCCAGCGCGCGCTTGACGTAGCCCACCGGGTCGCCGGTCCGCTCGACCTCGTCGAGCATGGCCAGCACCCGGGACGGCGCCCCGCCGTGCAGCGGCCCGGACAGGGCGCCGACCGCCGACGACAGCGCCGCGGCGACGTCGGCCCCCGTCGAGGCGACCACCCGCGCGGTGAAGGTCGACGCATTCATACCGTGCTCGGCCGCAGACACCCAGTAGGCGTCCACCGCCTGGACGTGCTTCGGGTCGGGCTCGCCCCGCCAACGGATCATGAACCGCTCGGTGATCGAGCGGGCCTGGTCGACCTGGGTCTGCGGGACGGCCGGCTGGCCGAGGCCGCGGGCGGCCTGCGCGACGAACGAGAGCGCCATGACGGACGCGCGCGCCAGGTCGTCACGGGCCTGCTCGTCCGAGATGTCGATCTGCTGGCCGAGCCCCCAGTAGGGAGCGAGCATCGCCAGAGCGCTCTGCACGTCGACGCGGATGTCCCCGGAGTGCACGGGGACGGGGAACGGCTCGGCCGGCGGCAGGCCGGGCTCGAAGGACCCGTCGACCAGCAGGCCCCATACGTGCCCGTAGTCGACCTTGCCCACCAGGTCCTCGATGTCGACGCCGCGGTAGCGCAGGGCGCTACCTTCCTTGTCGGGCTCGGCGATCTCGGTCTCGAAGGCGACGACACCCTCGAGGCCCGGTTTGAAGTCGCTGCTCTTTTCAGCCATCGAAGTCGGGATCTCCGCTTCTGGTCTTCGTAGTCGCATGGTCGTGTCGCGTGGTCGTGGTGGTCGCGGGGCCGTGGTCGCGGGCCCGTGACCTTCCGGCGTCGCGCCGGGCGTGTCCTGTGCATCCTGCTCCTTCGACCCGAGCCGTGCCAGGACGAACGGGATGTTCGTCCCCGACCGCGAGGCCGCCGCCGCCCGGCGTTTCGCGCCGGCCGGCCGGGCGTGACACAGCTCACGCACCGGGACTCCGGCTCTGAGCTGGCAGGATGGGAGGAGTGTCCGTCGATCCCCGTGAGCAGCGACGGACCTACCGGGCGTCCCATCTGAGCGAGTCCGAGCTGGCGCCGAGCTGGCTGGACCAGTTCCGGGCCTGGTTCGCCGACGCGAGCGCGGCCGTGGCCGAGGGCCGCCTGGCCGAGGCGAACGCGATGGTGTTCGCGACCGCGACGCCCGACGGCGTCCCCAGCGCCCGCACCGTGCTGCTCAAGGGCTACGACGCCCGCGGCTTCGTCCTGTTCACCAACCTCGGCTCGACCAAGGCCCTCGAGGCGGCGGCGAACCCGCGGGCCAGCCTCGTCTTCCCCTGGTTCACTCTCGAGCGGCAGGTCGTCGTGGCCGGGACGGTCACACCGGTGGACCGGGCCGAGTCGGAGGCGTACTTCCACTCCCGGCCGCACGGGTCCCAGCTCGGCGCCTGGGCCTCGCCGCAGTCCCGGGTGATCACCGGCCGGGAGATGCTGGAGCGGCGCCGCGACGCGCTGGGAGCCCGCTGGCCGGCCACGGTGCCCGCGCCCCCGTTCTGGGGCGGCCTGCGGGTGGCGCCGGTCAGCGTCGAATTCTGGCAGGGCCGGCCCGACCGGCTGCACGACCGGCTGCGCTGGCGCGTGGTGCCGGCAGCCGGCCAGCCCGGCGCGGCCGGCCCGGAGTGGATCGTCGAGCGGCTCGCGCCTTGACGGCACGGCGGCGGCTTCCCAAGATCGTAATCGACCTGAGCCCGCTACGGGAGCATCCGTCCTTCCGCCGGATGTGGGCCGGCGAGGCGATCTCGATGATCGGCACCCAGCTCACCGCGACCGCGATCCCGCTCCAGGTCTACGAGATCACCCACTCGTCGTTCGCGGTCGGCCTGACCGGGCTGGTGGCGATCTTCCCGATGATCGCCGGCGGCCTGTTCGGCGGCGCGGTCTCGGACGCGGTCGACCGCCGCCGCCTCGTCGTCGCGACCAGCTCGGGGCTGTCGCTTATCTCGCTCGCCCTGTTCGTGCTGGCCCTGCGTGGGCTGGCCACGGTCTGGCCGCTCTACCTGATCGTCGGCGTCCAGAGCGCGCTGACCGCCGTCGACTCCCCCGGCCGGCGCGCGATCATCCCGAACCTGGTGCCGCCGGAGATCCTGCCGGCCGCGCTCGGCCTCGAGCAGGTCGGGTTCAACACCGGGCTGACCTTCGGCCCGCTGCTGGCCGGTCTGGCCGTCGCCGGCGGCGGGTTCGAGCTGGCCTACGGCCTGGACGCGGTCAGCTTCCTGGCCGCCGTGTACGGCACGCTGCGGCTGCCATCGATGCGCCCGGCCGGCGGCGGCACGAAGGCGGGCCTGGCCAGCGTGGCTGACGGCCTCCGGTTCCTGCGCGGCCAGCCGGTGGTGATGATGACGTTCGTCGTCGACCTGCTGGCCATGATCTTCGGGATGCCCCGCGCGCTGTTCCCGCAGATCGCGCACACCCAGTTCGGCGGCGGGCCCCGCACGGCCGGCTTCCTCTACTCGGCGGTGGCGGCCGGGGCGCTGCTGGGCGCGGCGGTCGGCGGCTGGTTCGGCCGGGTCCGCCGCCAGGGGCTGGCCGTGCTGGTCGCGGTGGCCGCCTGGGGCGCGGCGATCACCCTGTTCGGGCTGACGCACCATCTCGCGCTCGGGCTGGTCCTGCTGGCGGCGGCCGGGGCGGCCGACATGGTGAGCGCGGTCTTCCGGGTGGCCATCCTCAACACGGCGACTCCGGACGGCATGCGGGGGCGGCTCCAGGGTGTGTTCATCGTCGTGGTCGCGGGCGGGCCGCGCCTCGGCGACCTGGAGGCCGGCGTCACGGCGTCGCTGGTCTCCCCGGGCTTCTCCGTCGTCAGCGGCGGCCTGGCCTGCGTCGTCGGGGTGGCGGCGCTGGCGGCGGCCGTCCCGTCGTTCCGCCGGTACGACGACCGGCTGGCCATCGCCGCCCGGGCCGAGCGCGAGGCGGCCGGCGCGGCGTCGGAGCCGGCCCCGTCCTGACGAGTCTCCGGCTGGCGACCACCCGAATCCGGCAGATCCGGCAGTTGTCGCGCCGCTGACGAACGGTTGACCCGGATGGGCCCCAATCCGGGGGCAAATCCGGCCTTGGTACCGTCGCGCGGACGACCATGGTCGCGGTCACCTCCGGCCCGTGGCGTCCAGGCAGCGCGGCAGCCGGCCCGCTGCCCGGCGAAAGGGAATTCCATGCGGTCACGCACGACGCGGCTCGCTCTGGCCGCGGCCGCCGGCGCCGTGGCGGTCAGCACCGCGCTGGTCGGGCTGAGCAGCCCGGCTCTGGCGCAACCCACGACGGGCCCGAGCCCGTCGGCCTCACCGACCACCCAGGCTCCGCTGGTCACGCTGCCCGGCTCCGAGCAGTCGACGACCGCCGCCCCGGCGGGCGGCGGCGGCCCCAGCGGGATCCCGGTAGTCCCGCTCGGCGGGAGCAGCGACACCCCGACGCCCGGAGCCTCGGCGTCGACCCCGGCGCCGGTGGCGGCGACGGCCAGCGACTCGGCGAGCCCGACGGCCAGTCCCAGCCCGGGCGCCGGCATCGCGCTGAACCTGCCGGTCTGGGTGGACAACAAGAAGGTCAGCGAGCTGCCGGACGCGATCATCAAGCCGATCTCGCAGCTCATCACCGCCTTCGGCGTCCAGATCCCGAGCGTCGACACCGCGGACATCCCGCCGGCGCCGTTCGTCCCGCACTCGGTCTGCAAGGCCGGCGGCGGCACGCTGTGGACGATCACCAACACGGCTGACCACGCGCTCGGCCTGGCCTGGTTCGGCTCGGACATCAAGGGCGGCGTGGCCCAGATCGGCGCCGGGCAGACCGTGACCATCGGGACGACCGGCTTCCTGGCCCTGGCGCTGCCGTTCAACCTGGATGGCAAGTACACGCCGATGCTGCCGGCGATCGGCCTGTCGACCTGCGCCGGCCCGATCCCGGCCACGATCCCGGCGGCGGCGAGCGCCACCCCGGCCGCGGCCACCCCGGCCGACGCCGTGCTCGCGACCCCGCACTTCACCGGATGAGGCCGATGGGGCGGCCGGTCGAGGCCGGCCGGATCCTGAACGCGCTGAGCCTGCGGATCGCCGGCGTCCTGCTGGCGGGCATCGCCTCGCTGGCCGTCCTGGCCGGCTGCGGCGGCTCGTCCGGGACGCCGGCGGCCGCGGCGCCCAGCTCGGCCGCGGCGGCCTCGGCGTTCTCGGGTCCGAACATCAGCACGATCGTCACGGCGACCGGGCGGGCGGTGGACATCTACCGGTCGCCGACCGCCACGGCGTCGTCCGGGCAGTTGTCCAACCCGAACGCCGACGGCGCCAAGCGGGTATTCCTGGCCGTGGCCAAGCTGCCCGGCTGGTGGCAGGTGATGCTGCCGGTGCAGCCCAACGGCAGCATCGGCTGGGTGAAGGCCGACCAGGTCGTCGCCTCGACCACCGGCTACCACCTGGTGCTGGCCCGTTCGGCCCACCAGCTCAAGCTGTACAACCAGGCTCAGCTGGTGAACACCATCCCGGTCGCCGTCGGCACCGCGGACACGCCGACGCCCGGCGGCCGGTACTTCCTGATGGAGCTGCTCAAGGCGCCCAACCCGAACGGCGTCTACGGGCCGTACGCCTTCGGCCTGTCCGGCTTCTCGACGTCGTTGTCGACGTTCGACGGCGGGCCGCCGATCATCGGGCTGCACGGCACGAACCAGCCCAACCTCATCGGCACGGACGTGAGCCACGGCTGCATCCGGATGAGCAACGACAACATCACCCGGTTGGCCCAGATGCTCCCGCTCGGCACACCGATCGAGATCCGGGCCTGACCGCCGGCGCGTCCTGACGCCCGGAGCGCGTCCTGACGCCCGGGCGATCGCCGGAAACACGAGGGCCGGCCGCGTTCGCGGCCGGCCCTTTCGGCGTTCACGGGCCGGCTGCGCCGCGGGCGGCCAGCTCCCGGGCGGCGACGGCCAGGTCGGCGACGAAGCCGGCGTAGACCTCGTCGCGCCGCTCCGGGTCGGCCCGCAGGACGGCACTCGGGTGCAGGGTGGCCAGCAGCGACGCCCCGGCCCCCGGCGGGCCGGGCAGCAGCCGCCCGCGCATCTTCGTGACCCGGAACGACGGGCCGAGCAGAGCCTGCCCGGCCGTCGCGCCCAGCAGGACGACCAGAGACGGGCGGATCCGGTTGAGCTCGGCCGACAGCCATGGCCGGCAGGCGGTCACGTGCCGGGCCTCCGGCGTCTGGTGGATGCGGCGCGGGCCGTCGCCGCGCCGATAGCGGAAGTGCTTTACCGCGTTCGTCACATAGACGCTTGAGCGGTCGATGCCGGCGTCGCCCAGGGCCCGGTCGAGCAGCTTGCCCGCGGGCCCCACGAACGGGGCGCCCCGGCGGTCCTCGACGTCGCCCGGCTGCTCGCCGACGAACACGCAGCGGGCGTCGGGCGCGCCCGCTCCGAACACCGTCCGGGTCCCCTCCAAGCCGGCCAGGTCGCAGCCCCGGCAGCCGGCGGCGGCCGCCACCAGGCCAGCCAGATCGGCCCCGGCCGGGACGAAGGCGGCCGCGCCGCCAGCGCCGCCCGCCCGCGCCGCTTCCGGCGTCCCCGCGTCCCGCGTCCCCGCCTCCGGCGTCATGGGGGCTTCCGGCGCCATGGGGGCTTGCGGCGCCATGGGGGCTTGCGGCGCCATGGGGGCTTGCGGCGCCATGGGGGCTTGCGGCGTCACGGGGACTCCCTCGCGTGCTGGTATCGGGCCAGCGCCTCCCGGCGCTGCTCGGCATGGTCGACGATCGGGAGCGGGTATCCCCCGGGAGGGCCGCCGGAACGCTTCCACGGCTCATGGATCTCTCGGCCTGACAACTCCGCCAGCTCCGGAACGTAACGACGGATGTACGTACCGTCCGGGTCGAACTTCTCCCCCTGCGCGACGGGATTGAACACGCGGAAGTAGGGCGCGGCGTCCGCACCGGTGCCGGCCACCCACTGCCAGCCGTGGTTGTTCGATGCCAGGTCGCCGTCGACCAGCCGCGCCATGAAGTACCGAGCCCCGTGCCACCAGTGGACGTGCAGGTCCTTGCACAGGAACGAGGCGACGATCATCCGGACCCGGTTGTGCATCCAGCCCTCGGCCCGCAGCTGGCGCATGCCGGCATCGACGATCGGGAAGCCGGTGCGGCCGGCCTTCCAGGCCTCGAACTCCTCCCCGGGCTCCTCGTAGCTCATGGCCCGCGCGCTCGGCGTGAGGTCGTGGCGGGCTGAGGACGGCGTCGCGAAGAGCACGTCCGCGTAGAACTCGCGCCAGGCCAGCTCCTTGCGGAACGTCTCGGCCCCGGCACCGAGGTCGGAGCGGCCACCCGCCCGAAGCGACCGGGAGAATGGGCGGAGCCCCCGGTCGCGGAGGGCGGCAGGTTGGCCACCCGCCCGAAGCGACCGGGAGAATGGGCGGAGCCCCCGGTCGCGGAGGGCGGCAGGTTGGCCCTGTCCGGACCGGCCGAGGCGGGCCAGGACCGTGCGTGGGTGCACGCAGCCGAAGCGCAGATAGGGCGACAGGCGCGAGGTGGCGTCCCGCCCGGGCGCGTCCCGCGCGTCGGCGTAGCCGGCCAGGTGCCGCTCCACGAACTCGTCCAGGCGCGCCAGCGCCGCCCGCTCACCCGGCGGCGGCAGGTCCGGCGGCAGGTCGGCGTCCGGGTCGGGGCCCAGGCCCGGACCCGGCCGCCGGTCGGAGCGCACCGTCGCCCAAGGGACCTTTGCCGGCTCGGCGGCCGGGGCCCGCCAGCCGTGCTCGACCCAGGCCCGGTAGTAGGGCGTGAAGACCCGGAACGGCGTCCCCGCGGCCGTCGCCAGCCGCCCCGGGGCGACGGCGTAGGGGGAGCCGGTGGCGACCAGTTCCCGGCCGTCGTCGGCCAGCGCCCGAGCGACCCGGCGGTCGCGCTCGGCGCCGTAGGGCCCGAAGTCGGCCGAGTGGTGCACCCTGGGCGCCTCTACCTCGCGGGCGACGGCCGGGACGACCTCGGCCGGGTCGCCCGCGCGGACGCACAGGCGGCCGCCAGTCGCCTCGTCGAGTTCGCGCAGGCAGCCGGCCAGGAAGGCGCGCCGGGGCGGGCCGGCTGGGCGTAGCAGCGCGTCGTCCAGGACGAACAGCGCCAGCACCTCGCCCTCGGCTCCGCCAGCCCCGTCCGCCCCGCTCGCGTCATCGAGCGCCGCCAGCAGCGCCGGATGGTCAGCCAGCCGCAGATCGCGGCGCAGCCACAGCACAGCGTTGGTCACGCCGGGTAAGGCTAGGCCGGCCCACCGCCCGGACGCCGCGGTGGGTCCCGGCCAGCCTCATCGGCCCACAGTGTGGGCCCGAGTGGGCCGCGATGTCCCCAACGGGTGGGGGCGGCAGGCGTCGGGGGAATGTCGGTTCAGCGAACCCCGCGCGCAACGCTGTCCGGCGTGGTGCACTCTGGGAGGGACGAGAGCGCCGGGAGACCGGGCCCGCGCCGGCCCGCGGGACGGACGGCGTCCCGCGGCCGGCTGCGTCTCGGCAAGGCGGGTTCTCGCAACGGCGGGGCCCTCGGGAAGGCGGGGCGAGCACGAGGAGACCCGGGCCGGCGGGCGGGACCCGCGAGGTCCGGCCGGCGCGGCAACCAGCTGAGCGGCAACCAGCTGAACAGCACCAGAACCAGCACCAGAAACGCAGGGCACCGTCGGGGGGCGGCCGGCTCTACCCGGCGCACACTCGCACCGGCGATGCCTTTGTTGGCATTGACGACGCGGGGGTGGATGGGTCCTTGTCCGGCGGCGCGCGCGCCGCCCGGTGGGCGGCGCGCGGAGCGGAACCGAACGGTCGACGACGAGCGGAAGGGGTTCGCGATGAACGAGCCATCCGATCTCGAGCGGTCGCGGCTCCTGCTCGCCTGGCTGCGGGCCCGGCGGGCCGTCGATCGCTGCCTGTCCGATCTGCTGGCCGCCGCGCCGGCCGGGGAACGCCGCGTCCGCGAGCAGCTGGAGCTCGTCGACGACCTGGAGAACCGGGCTCGGGAGGCCTACCTCCGGTACGCCCAGTTAGCTCGCGAGACCAGCGACCTGGAGCGGTCGGGTGAACTCGGGCTGGCCGACGAGTTCGAACCCGCCGGACACCTCGAACCCGCCGGACACCTCGAACCCGCCGGACACCTCGAACCCGCCGGACACCTTGAGCCCGCCGGTCGCGCTGAGCCGACTGGTCACCTTGAGGCGGCCGCTGACCGTGAGCTGGCCGGCGACCGCGAGCGGGCCGGCGACGCCGAGCAGACCGGCGACGGCTCCCGCGCCAGCGCGCCCGAATTGGTGGGGGCACCCGGCTGGGCCGAACGGTCCCGGCGCTCCGCCGACAGTGAGCGGCGCGGCACGCCCGGGTGGGCGACCCGGCCCGATCGGCTGGCGCAGAGCCGATCCGGCGTGCCCCGGCTGGGCGTCGTCCCGCCCCCACCGACCAGCTCGGCCGAACCGAGCCGGCTGACCGTCTCCCGCTCGCCTCGCCCGTCGGCGGGTGAACGCGGTGAGCGGGAGCCCAACCGGGACCCTGGACGGAATACCGCCCATCCTCCGCCGCCGGACCCGAACAACCCATCATCACCCAGAGGTCAACGCCGCCACCGGTGAAAGATCGCCGGAGTGAACGGGACAAAATGGGACCGTGAGGTTGGTCCCGCCCTGTCCCGGACATCGTCGGCGGGTAGTGGCCATCCTCGGGATCATCGTCGCAACGGTCCTGCCTCTGGCCGCCTGCTCACCTTCAGTGAACGCGAGGCCGGTCGCGGACGCCCGTTCCAGCGTGCCGCACCCGAACGCCTACGAACGTTCCGGCCGGGTCGGCGCCGTGGCGGTCAAGCTCCCTTCGGCCGCCTTCCCCGGCCCGTATCCGCTGGTCGTCGCCCTGCACAGCCTCTACCACTCGGGCGACGAGACCGAGGAAGGGCTCGACTCGCTGGCCGCCACGGCCGGCTTCGCCGTCGCGTACCCCAACGGCATCTCCGAGTCGTGGAACGCCGGCTCCTGCTGCGGCGTGGCCTCGGCCACTCGGGTAGACGACGTTGACTGGCTGCGTTCGCTCATCTCGGACCTGGAGCAGCGCTACCCGATCGACCCCCGCCGGGTGATCCTCGTCGGCCTGTCCAACGGCGGGATGATGGCGCTGCGTTACGCCTGCGAGCATGCCGACGAGATCGCCGGCGTCGCCGTCGTCGCCGCCAGCCTCGAGGTGTCGGACTGCCATCCGTCCAGCCCGCTGGACGTCGTCGCCGTCCACGGGCTGCTCGACCAGCACGTGCCCTACAACGGGACGGCCTGGTCCGAGCCGCTCCAGACACCGATCGCCAGCGGGCCGGCCAGCCTGGCGCCGTTCCGGGCGGTCGACGGCTGCCCGGTGCCGTCCCAGCCCGACGACTCGACGCCGACCGGACCGGACGGCCTGCCAGCCACCCTGCCGCCGGCGGCCAGCCGGGCCCAGGGGGTCCGAGCACCGGTCCTTCCGGCCGGCCCGACCGCGTCGGCGGGAACCGCGCCCGGAGCAACCGCGCCGGCCGGAACCGCGCCCGCCGGGACGGCCGCGACGGCGGCGGCGACGACCTACACCGCGGTCCGGAAGGAGGCGACCTGCGCCGGCTCCGCCTCAGTGATCGAGTACCTGCTCCCCCACGCCGACCACGGCTGGCCGCCGACGACCGGCCCAGCCGCGTTCGACACCGGCGCGGTGATCTGGCGGACGCTGGCGTCCGCCCGGTCCGCTCATGCCGGCCCCCTCATCTGAGGTTGACTCGCCGTAGCCGGGGCTCTCGGTAGCCGGGGTTCTCTCGGTAGCCGGGTTCGCCGGCGGCCGCGCGCGGGTAGGGCCCCTTGACGGCGCGACGCCCGCCCGCCCGAGGAGGCCCCATGCCCGAGACCCACGAGGTTCTCAACCAGGTGCCGCCGCTGGTCGACTACGACGTCTTCGCCGCCGACCGTCCGCTCACCGAGGCGCTGGAACGTCACGGCGCCGGCTGGGCGGCCGGCGAGCTGCGGGCGCTGGGCCGGCTGGCCGGCTCGGCCCGGGCCCAGGAGTGGGGCAGCGACGCCAACGCCTTCCCGCCGCGGCTGCTCACCCATGACCGCTACGGCCACCGGATCGACGAGGTCGCCTTCCACCCGGCCTACCACGAGCTGATGACCGTGGCCGTGCGGGCCGGCCTGGCCGGCGGCCCCTGGCGCGACCCTCGCCCGGGCGCGCACGCCGCCCGGGCCGCCGGGATGATCGTCTGGTGCCAGGTCGACGCCGGGCACATCTGCCCGATCTCGATGACCTACGCCGCCGTGCCGGCGCTGCGGGCCGCGCCCGAGCTGGCCGCGGTCTGGGAGCCGGCGCTGACCAGCCCTGAGTACGACCCAGGGCTGCGCCCGATCGGGACGAAGACCGGCGCGCTGGCCGGCATGGCCATGACCGAGAAGCAGGGCGGTTCGGACGTCCGGGCCAACCGGACCCGGGCCGTCCCCCGGCCCGACGGCACCTACGCCATCACCGGTCACAAGTGGTTCTGCTCGGCGCCCATGAACGACGTCTTCCTCGTCCTGGCCCAGGCGCCGGACGGGCTGACCTGCTTCGCGGTGCCCCGGGTGCTGCCGGACGGCACCCGCAACACCTTCCGGCTCCAGCGGCTCAAGGACAAGCTGGGCAACCGCTCGAACGCCTCGTCCGAGGTCGAGTTCGCCGACACCCTCGGCTGGCGCTGCGGGCCGGAGGGACGCGGCGTCGCCACCATCGTCGAGATGGTCGCGGCGACCCGACTCGACTGCGTCCTGGGCAGCGCCGCCCTCATGCGGGCCGGGCTCGCCGCCGCGCTGCACCACAGCGCGCACCGCCACGCGTTCGGCCGCCCAGTCATCGACGCCCCGGCGGCGCGGAACGTGCTGGCCGACCTGGCCCTGGAGTCCGAGGCGGCGACGGCGTTGGCCCTGCGGCTGGCCGCGACCTTCGACGCGACCGGGTCCGGCGACGCCAGTGGCCCGGACGCGGAGCGCGAGCGCGGGCTGCGCCGGCTCGGGACCGCCGTCGCCAAGTACTACGTGTGCAAGCGGGCGCCGGCCCACGCTGCCGAGGCGCTGGAGTGCCTGGGCGGCAACGGCTACGTCGAGGAGTCCGGGCTGCCCCGCATCTACCGTGAGGCGCCGCTGAACTCGGTCTGGGAGGGCACCGGGTCGATCAACGCGCTTGACGCCGAGCGGGCGATGCTCCGCGAACCCGGGGCACTCGAGGCGCTCCTGGCTGAGGTCGAGCTGGCCGGCGGGGCCGACCGTCGACTGGACGCGGCGGCGGTCGCGCTGCGGACCGAGCTGGGCCGGGCCGACGAGTTCGGCGCCCGGCGCCTGGTCGAGATGATGGCGCTGGTCCTGGCCGGGTCGCTGCTCGTCCGCCACGCGCCGTCCGAGGTCGCGGACGCTTTCTGCGCGTCCCGGCTCGACGGCGAGGGCGGCCGGGCCTTCGGCGCGCGCACGTTCGGGACGCTCCCCGACGGGCTCAAGGTCGACCCCATCCTCACCCGGCATCAGCCTATAACCTAAAAACAGGTAGCTTGTCAACCGGGTTGGCGCAACATGGTCTCAACGACGTGGTACACCCATGGGGCCGGATTGTCTGGGTCCGCGGCGGTTGGAGGCTCTCGGTGACTGAAGGCGGGCGTTGGCCTGATGCCCCACCACCGCGCCAGTCGCGGCCGGGTTGGCCCGATTCGCGGGATCCGGACGGGCGTTACCCGGACCAGACCTACGCTGAGCAGCGCTATCCCGATCCGGGCTATCCCGACGCCCCCTACGGGCAGCCGGCGGCCGGGCCGGGCTATCCCGATCCCGGCGGCTACGGATCCGTACCACCGGGTGGCTACCGCCTGGACCCCGGAACGGGGGGCTACCCGGCCGGTTCGGGCCATCAGCCCAGCGCGAACGAGGGCTATTCACCGGCACCGGCCTACCCATCCGGGCCATCCGGGCCATCCGGGCCGACCGGGCCAGGCGAGCCCGGCGGCTACGGTGGCCCCGGCCCGAGTTCCGGCGGCTACCCGGCCGGCGGTGGAGGGGGCCCGGACCCCTACGGAACCGGACAGTTCGGGCTCGGTCAGCCGGGTCCCGACCAGCGCCATCCCGACCAGCAGGGTAGCGCTCCGTACGGGACGGGACCACAACCCGACGAGCGGTTCGGGACCGGGGAGCTCGCCGCCGACCAGTACCGCGCCGACCCATACGGCGCCAGCCCGTACGACACCGGCCAGCACACCGGCCAGCAGGCCGGCGGCCAGTACGGCGCCGGTCAGTACCGCGCCGACCCGTATGGCCCGGGTGACCGGTACGGGAGCGACGAGATCCCGAACCAGGCCGGTGGGTACCCGACCGGCGCGGAGGCGTACGGACCAGGCGCCGGTGGCTACGGGACGGGCGCCCACCCGGCGCCCGGACCGGGCTTCGACGCCGGGACCGACCCGGGTGGCTACGGCGCCGACGGCTTCACCGGCGGCGGCGTCAGCGGCGGCGGATTCAGCGGCGAGGGCTACCCCGGCGGCTTCCAGGGCGACGGCTATTCCGCGGCCGGCTATCCCAGCGGCGCCTACCCGAGTCAGGCCGGCCCCGCCAGCCCGAGCGGCCCTCAGCAGGCCAGTCCCCGGCCGAGCACCGGGCAGCAGGCAGGCCGGTTCGGCGCCCCGGACGCCCCGCCGGAGGCGGCGGGCTACGGTCCGGCCGCGCGCGGCGCGAAGGCGGCCGGAGCCACCGCGCTCGACGATCGCGACGACCAACGGACGCTCTACGCGCCGGCTTCCCGGCCCGACGGTCCGCCCTCGGCTCCCGATCCGGACCCACCGCGGCCGGGGACGGCTCCCGGTCGGACCGCGGTCCGCCCCGGAACCGGGCCGGGCCGAGTCGGGCCATCCAGGCCGGCCGCGCGTTCCGGCCCGGCCGGCCCTTCCACGCGCTCCGGTCCGGACGAGGTGAGCGATCTCGACGACGACCTCCCGGAGCGGGGTGGCTTCGCCTCGATCGTGCGCGGGCTGGTCATCGGCGCCCTCGTCCTGGTGGGCGCGTTCGCGATCGGGATCGGGCTGGCCTTCGGCTGGCAGAAGATCCACTCCTCGCCGTCGCACTCGGCGGCGGCCGGCGGGCCCTCGGCCGCGGCGAGCGCCACCGCCAAGCCGTCCGGCTCGGCCGCCCCGGGCGCGGGCGGTTCGTCGGCCTCGGCCGGGACCGGCGCGGGCACTGGCACGGGCGGGGGGACGGGCACCGGCACCGGCGGGGGAACGGGCGCCGGGGTGCCGGCCGACTGGACGACCTTCACCGACACCACCCAGCGGGCCACGTTCTCGCACCCGGCGAACTGGCAGAACAAGCGGGACTCGACGGCGGTGTTCTTCGTCGAGCCGGCGACGACCGCGAGCGCCGGCAGCCAGATGGTCGGCGTGGCCCGGGTCGCGACGACCAGCGCGTCCGGCGCCCTGGAAACCGTCCAGCAGTCCGAGTTCGCCTCCCAGCCGAACGTGTCCGCCTCGGCCGCCACCCCGGTGCCCGGCGGCGGGACGGGCCAGCAGATGACCGGCACCTACACCCGCAACGGGGCGAAGGTCGCCTACGTCCTGCGGGCGGTGCCGGGGAACGGCGCCACCTACGTCCTGCTCTCCCGCGGGCCGGACGCGCAGACGGCCGCCACGCTGATGTCGTCGTTGGCGGCGTCGCTCAAGACGAGCTGAAAGCCAGCTGAAGGCCGCCTGAGCAGCGTCGGCGCCGTGTCCGGGGGCCGACCCACCCCCGCCGGCGGGTCCGCTCAGGTGTGACACTGGGTGGTATGACCCGGCCGTTTCGTGCTTCGCCGCCGCGCGCCCTGCCCCGCCTGGGCGCGCTCACCGGCCTGCTCGGCGCGCTGCTGGTCGCCCTGGTCGCCCTCGCCGGGCCGGCCTCGGCGCACGCCATCCTGGAGCAGAGCAACCCGGTCGACTCCTCCGCCCTGAGCGCGCCGCCGAAGCAGGTCACCCTCGGCTTCAGCGAGTCGGTGACGATCAACTCCAGCTCGGTACAGGTCGTGGACGCCGGCGGCCACCGGGTCGACGTCGGCGGCGCCCGGCACGGCGCGCAGGACTCCGCCGTGGTCATCGGCCTCCGGCCGGACCTGCCCCGGGGCACCTACATCGTCAGCTGGCGGGTCATCTCGGCCGACAGCCACCCGGTCTCCGGCGGCTTCTTCTTCGGGATCGGCGAGGCGCCGGACTCCGCCGCCGCCGCGAAGCTGGCCCGTTCGGGCGGCGCGGCGACGAGCGTCTCCTACACCGCCGGCGCACTCCGCTTCCTTCAGTTCGCCGGTCTGGCCCTGCTGATCGGGACCGCGTTCTTCGCGCTCGCCCTCTGGCCGGCCGGACGCTCGTCGACCTCGACCGACCGCCCGCTGGGCCCACGCCCGCTGGGCCCACGCACGCTGGGCCTGCGCCGAGCGCTGTGGATGGGCTGGGCTCTGACGTTCGTCTCGACCGGCTTACTGATCCTCATCCAGGCGCCGTACTCCTCCGGCGCCGGCCTCACGAAGATCTTCGCGAGCGGCCCGTTGTCCGAGGTCGTGCACTCGCGGTTCGGCCACCTGCTGTTACTGCGGATACTCGCGCTGGCACTGGCCGTCCCGTTGTTGCTGCGCGCGCTCCCGGGCCTGGCGCCCATGCCGGCGGCGCCCGGGGGCGGCAACACCGACGGCGAGGCCAATGCCAACGCCCGGCCCGAGCCCGGCGACCTCGGGCGGGGCGGCCGGCTCGAGCTGGGCGCGCTCGGCCTGGTCGTGCTGCTCACCGTCGCCTCGGCCGGGCACGCCGGCGCCGGCTCGCAGACGCTGCTGGCCACCGTCATCACGATGGCCCACATCGCGGTCGCCTCGATCTGGCTGGGCGGGCTGGTCGCGCTCGGGCTGTTCCTGCGGGCGGCTGCGCCGGCGGACGGGCCGGAGCTGGCGACCGTCCTCCCCCGCTGGTCACGGACGGCGATGATCTCCGTCGGCCTCCTGGTCGCCTCCGGGCTCTACCAGACCTGGCGCGAGGTCGGGACGCTGGCCGCCCTGCCGAACACCAGCTACGGCAAGGTGCTGCTGGTCAAGCTGTGGCTGTTCGCGCTGATGGCCTGGCTCGGCTGGCTCAACCACCGGTGGGTCACCCGCCGGCGGCGGCTGGTCGTGCACGCGCTGTCCGCCACGGCCGACACCGTGACCGGGCCGCCCGGCCCGCCCCCGACGGACGGCCGGAACGAACTGTCCGTGCTGCGCCGGGGGGCCGCGTTCGAGGCCGCCGCCGGCCTGGCGGTGCTGGCGGTCGCGGCCGTCCTGGTCAATGGCGTCCCGGCCCGCACGTCCTACGCGCCGCCGCTGAAGACGACCGTCCAGGCCGGCCCGCTGCGGGCCAAGGTAGACGTCACGCCGACGACCCGGGGCCCGGAGACGCTGCGCGTCACCACGACTGACAGCCACGGCAGGCCGGTCACGCTGGGGGCGGCCCTCGCCGAGCTGTCCCTGCCGTCCGCGAACCTGGGCCCGCTGACCACCCCGCTGGCCAGGATCGGCCCCGGCAAGTTCGGCACCAACAGCCTCCAGGCCCCGCTACCGGGAGTGTGGCAGCTGCGCCTGACCCTGCGCATCGACGACTTCGACCAGTACGTGACCACCGTCTTCTACACCGTCCGAAACTGATCGCGGGCAGATTTACGCGGCGGCCCCATCGGCAACCCCGAATAATTCCCTAGAGCCCTGGATATGGCTGGCGTCCTACACTTTGTGACTCCCGGAAGTCAGGGTGCGGGAGCGGAGGCCAGCAGGTGGACCAGCTCGGACCAGATGATCTCGACTGCCTGCGGTGCTCCCACGACGACATGAACGAGTACGAGGACAACGACTGTGAGGGCCCGATCCCCGTTGCCCGCGACCTCGAGATCACCGCGCTGGTGCGGCGGGCGCGGGACACCGACCAGATCGCCACGCTGCTGGCGCTGATCGAGCGCGAAAGCGACGATGAGGCGTTCATCCTCACCGTCTACGCCGGTCGAATGGCGTCACTCGCCGCCCGCCAGAACGATCCGGACCTCCTGCGCACAGGCTTCCTCGCGCTGGCGGTCGCGATCCGGCACGAGGACCTCGATCCGCGCGACGCCCTCAGCGTGCAGTCGTTACTGTGGCGGGGCGCCCAGCTTCTTGAGCTCGATCCGGCGGCGGAGCTGGACCGGGCAGCCCAGCTGGTGCCGAGCTCGGCCGATTTCCTCAACCAGTGGCACCAACGGACTCCGAGCAGCCAGTCCATCGAGGCCATGGGTTACCGGGAGTCGGACGGCCCGGAGGGCTTTCGTTTTCGAGCCGCGCATTTCGAGCCTTTCCCCGCTCACGTGATCGACGAGCTGCGCCAGGATTTCATGGCCAAGCACTCCGGACCGCTGAAGTTCTTCCAGCGGAGAAGGATGGAGGCAATCCTCCGACGCATGCAGGAACCAGACCCGTCCGATCCGTCGACGCGGAAATGACCCCGGCCCGGCCCAGCCCCTCCCCGCGCGACCATAAGATCACGCACCCGCCACAACGGGCGGGCTAGGCGATCGCGGGCCGGAAGAGCACCTCGACGAAAACGATCTCGTCCCCGACGACGTCCAGCGCCGGCACGGCGGCGGTCGACCGCGGCGATTCCGTCAGCTGCGCGGCGAAGACGGGCCAGCGGTCCACCAGCAACGCATGCTCGCGCCGGCGCTTCAACCTCCGAACTGGATCAGACGGTGCCGCTGACGACCGGCATCCGCATGAGCTCGGTGCTCGGCGGGCTGGACGACGAGCCGGTGGGGCCGGACTGACCGGTGGTCTGGCCGCCGGCGCCGGTCGGTGCCGCGGTCGTCGGCGCGGGGGTCGGAGCCCCGCCCGAGCCGGGCGGCGGCGTGGCGCTGGTGGGGCCGCCGACCGTCGGGGTGCCGACCGTGGGCGTGCTGATGGTCGGTGTGCCGATCGTCGGGGCGCCCACCGTCGGGCCGCTGGACGTGGGGCTGGACGAGGTCGGCGGCCGGGTCCGGGTCGGCTGGGTCGGCTGGGTCGCCGGGGCCGACGGAGCCACCGAGGCGGTCGGCGCCGTCGCGCCGGGCGCGGAGGCGACCGGAGGACCCTGGCGGCTGGGCGGCGGCGCGACGACTCCGCCGCCGCCGGCCGGCGGCACCGCCTGGGCGGACGGCACGGACAGCGCGTGGCTCAGCGGTGAGGGCCGGTGGGTGAACTCTCCGGCCACCGTCGGCGGGAGGCTGACCGGAGTGAACGCCGACGACACGGGGGCGGTCGGCGCTGGCTGGGCGATCACCGAGACCGCGGGCTGGTTGCCCCTGTTCAGCTCGGGAGCGGCCGAGGGCCAGTTCACGGCGGCGGCGACACCCGCCACGACCAGCGCCAGCGAGGCCGCGACGGTGATCGTCGAGCGGCTGCGCCAGTCGATCGGGATGACCCCGGCCCGCGCACGGCGGGCCCGGGGGAAGGCGTCCTGGCCGTCGCCGGCGTCCTGTCCGTCGACCGGGGCCATGATGCCGACCAGCGGGACCAGCGCGGGATGGGTCCGGAAGGTCTCCTCGTCCCCGGGGTGGGACGGCGATGGGACGAGCGGGCGCGGCTCGAGTGGTGCCATGGCGACCGGCCGGACGACGGTGGGCACCTCGGTGACCTCGTCACCGGGCGCCACGTCCAACGGCTCGCCGTCCGCCGACCCCGCGGCCGCGGCCCCCGCGGCCGTCGACACAGCGTCCGCTGACACGGCGTCCGCTGACAGGGCGTCCGCTGACAGGGCGCCAGCGGCGGTGTCCTTTGACCGGGCGGTCGCGGGCTGGGACGCGGCGGCAAAGGCGGCGGCGCCGTCGTCCGGCGCGAGAACCGGGCCGGCGGCCCGAGCGGCGGCCCGAGCGGCCTGACCGGAGCCCTTGGCCGCCGCCGCGGCCGCGGCCCGGTCGAAGGTCCGGGACAGCCCCACCCGGAGGCTGGGCGGCGCCGGAGCGATCGTCGCGCCCTCGAGCATGTGCTCGGGGCTGACGCCGTAGGGCACCGCCACGGTCCGGGCCCGCGGTGAGCCGGACCAGGCCAGCGCGCTGCCCCGCGCCACCTCCAGCAGCCAGGTCCGCAGCCGTTCGGGGTCGGTCAGCGGGTTGAGACGGGTTCGCGCGACCAGGGCGAACGCGGTGCCGGCCGCCGCTCGGGCGACCGTCGCGTCACCCAGGATGAGCAGGCACATCGAGTAGACGTCGTCGGCGTAACGGTCATACAGATCATCGAACGCGGCTCTATCACCCTGGCGTACCCGGTCGACGAGCTCCGCATCCGTTGCCCATACAGCCGCGCCATCCCCGTCCTGGCCACCGCCGTCCATGCGTTTCATTCTCCCGCACATCTCACCCGGTCGCGCCGTCCGGGTTGAACTGAAACGCATTCGTTCCCAGGCGGCTCCGCCCCGCCACGGTAGCCGGGTCGAGGGCCCGACGGGTAACCACCGAGCAAACTACGGTGTCGGCCAGCGGACACCCCGCTTATGCCACCGCGACACACCTATCCGCCTACCAAAAGTAGCGATTGGCTCGACTTTTGGGGCATTCCTCCGGGGTTGCGGGGTTCTCAGGGTTGCTGAGTCAGGGTGACCTTCGAGCTGAGAGTCCGACCGTCGCGCTGGTACGTGACCGTCACGGCCTCACCGATCGAGTGCGAGCGGATCGCCGCGATCAGACCATCTGTGCTGGTCACAGCCCTGTCGTTGACCTTCGTGACGACGTCCCCGACCTTGAGACCGGCCTTCGCGGCCGGACCGCCGGTGACCATCTCGCGGACGACGGCCCCGGTCCCGTCACCGGTAACCCCGTTGGGGGACTCGGTCGACACGCTCACGCCCAGATAGGGGTGGGTGGCCGACCCCTTGGTGATCAGCTCCTCGGCGATGGTCCGCGCGTAGTCGGCCGGGATGGCGAAGCCGACGCCGATGTTGCCCGACTGTTGCTGCTGCTGGCCGCCGCCGAACGGACCGCCGCCGCCGCTGTCGACGGTCGCGATGGCCGAGTTGATGCCGACCAGGTGGCCGGCCGAGTCGACCAGCGGGCCGCCGGAGTTGCCGGGGTTGATCGGGGCGTCGGTCTGGATGGCGTCGAGGACCGCGTTCTGGTCCTGCACGCTCGAGTCGCCGGTCCGGGTCGGCCGGTGCAGGGCGCTGACGATGCCGGAGGTCACCGTTCCGTTCAACCCGAGCGGGCTGCCGACAGCCACGACGAGCTCACCCACGGTCAACTTGTCGGAGTCACCGAAGGTCACCGCCTTCAGCCCGGTCGCGTTGATCTTCACGACGGCCAGGTCGGACGACGGGTCGGTCCCGGTGATCTGCGCGCTGTAGTTCTTGCCGTCCTGGGTGGTGACGGTCAGCGAGCCACCGTTGGCCGCGGCCGAGACGACGTGGTTGTTGGTCAGGATGTAGCCGTCGGCTCGGATGATCACACCCGATCCGGTGCCGGCCTCCTGGCTGGACTCCTCGGCGATCGTCACCGTGCTGGGCAGGACGGTCTTGGCCGCGGCCGCCACCGTGCCCGACGCCGCCGGCGAGACGCCCGACGAGCTGGAGCCGTTCGACTGGCTCAGGCCAGCGTCCGACGACACCGTGGCCGACGACCCGCCGTGGTTGTGCGCGACCAGCGCGCCCACTGCGCCGCCGACGCCGGCCGACACGAGCGCCAGCGCCAGCGCGACGCCGATCAGTCGGCGGCTGACCCCGCCCGGGCGGCCCCGCGGCTCGACCAGCGAGCCGCCGCCGTATCCGCCGGAGCCATCGGGTCCGCCCGGCCCGCCGTATCCCGGAGCCGCGTAACCCGACGGTCCGTAGCCCGACGGTCCGTAGCCCTGCGCGGCAAACCCCTGCGTCCCGTAGCCGGATGATCCGGCGTCGCCCGCACCGGCCGCGGCCGAACCGGCGGGGAAGCCGGCCGAGGTCGCCTCCGCCGGGTCACCGGAGCCGAACGGGCCTGCCCCGGCCGGGTACTGGGTCGTCGGCTTCGGAGCGGCCGGCGCCCACGGCGCGCCCCACGGAGCGGGGGCCTGGGCCGGCGGCTGGCCCGGGTCGGGCCGGGCCCATGGCGAGCGCCCGCCGGCCCACATGTCCGCCGGCGGAGCGGCCGGCGCGGGCGGCGCCGGGGCTCCGGCCGATCCAGGGCCGAGCAGTCCGGCGCCGGCCGGTCCGGGGCCGACAGCCGGGCCGGCCGGCCCGGCTGTCGCCGGACGGATGCGCGTTGCGTCGGGGTCGTCGCCCGGGCCGGCGCCGCCGGGCGCGCCAGGCACGGATCCGCCGCTCGGTTCCCGTCCGCCATCCGGGGCGTGGTCAGGGCGCGACCCGGCGGCGGCCTCGGGCTCGTGGGGATGCGGCGTTGTCATGAGGTGGAGGTTCCCCCTGGACCCTGAGCGATTCCTGAACCGTGACCAACGGGGCCCTGAAGCATCGGCCTCCGTGGCCGTCGGCTACCTGACGCTACCTGAGCGCACCCGCTCCCGGTACGGCCGAGTCGCCTTGGTCGGAACGCCGACAACCATCCGCGCTGGCGCCTGAACAGGCCCGCCGCTCCCGCCTGGGCGGGCCGTCCGCGCTACTCGAGCGGCCCGACCGGACCGGGGACGACCGGGCCGGGGACGACCGGGCCGGGGGCGACCGGGCCGGGGACGACCGGGCCAGCCGGTCCGGCCCCCGCCGCCAGCAGGTCCCTGATCTCGGCCAACAGCCGGGCCTCGTCCGTGACGACCGGCCCCGCCTCTGGCTCGGCGACCTCGCCCCGCGCCCGCCGCTCGTTGAGCTTGGCCAGCGGGAACACGACGACGAAGTAGATGACCGCCGCAACGCTCAGGAACGTGATCAGATCATTGATGAACGCGCCGTAGCGGAAAACGCTGTCGTTGATCCGGAAGGTCAGGTTCGAGAAGTCGGGCTTACCGAAGATCGCCGCGATCAGCGGTGTGAAGAGGTTCTTGACCAGCGACTGCACGACGGCCGTGAACGCCGTGCCGACGACGACCGCGACCGCCAGGTCGACGACGTTGCCGCGGAAGACGAACTCCTTGAAACCCGCCAGCGGCGAGCTGACCGCTCCCGGAACCTTCACCTGGATCATGCCGTCCTTCCGGCCCGTGCGGGCCATCCCCCCAACGCCGCCCGGGCCGGCCGACGGGGTCCTGACCTGGCCCGATACGAACCTCGGCGGCCCAACCCGCCGTCTGGGCGCCAGTATGTCGCCGATCAGCGCTTTCGACACCTCTTTGGCCGGATGCCCTGTTCAACCGGATGCGCCGGATGGCGAGACGGGCGGTTCGGCTCGGCGAGACGGGCGGTTCGGCTCGGCGAGCCGGACGAGCGGCGGCACGACAGCGGCACGACAGCCAGGTCGCGCACCGGACACGCGCGCCCGACCACCTCGGCCCGGTTGCGGCCGGCCCGGTGTGGCAGGCTGACCGGATGTGACGGCACGCGCGGCATCGGCCGAGGTCCGGCCGTGCTCGCCGACGGGCACGCCGGGACGGCTGCTGCGCGCGCTCACCTTCGCCGGCAGCACCGTCTGCCTGGCCGTCGCCGCCCACGTCGCCGGCGGCGCGCCCCGGCCGTCCGCGCTCACCGTCCTCGCCGCCGCCACCCTGCTGACCAGGATCTGCTACGGGACGAGCCGGAGCGAGGCCGGCGCCGGCCGTCTTCTCGCGGCCGCGCTCGGCGCCCAGCTCGCCCTCCACACGGCGTTCTGCCTGCTGGCCGGGCACGCGGCCGCGGCCATGTCGACCGGCGCCGGCTCGATGAACCCGGCTGGGATGGATCCGGCCTGGATGGATCAGCGCGGGATCGGCCTGAGCGGGATCGGCCTGAGCGGGATCGGCCTGAGCGGGATGGGCCTAGGCTCGACGGGCGGCGGCCCGGCCCGGACGGCGATGGCGCCGATGAGCGCCGGGTTCGTCCCGGGCGCGCGGATGCTCGTCGCCCACCTGATCGCCACGGTCGCCGTCGCGGCGTTGCTGCGCCGGGCCGAGCGCACCTGGTTCGCGGCGGCGACGGGCTGGCTCGCCGCGCTCCGGCACGGGGCCGCCATCCAGGGACTCCGGCGGTTGCGTCGCGCGTGTGCCGCGCTGACCCGCGTCTCGCCGTCGCCGCTGCCCCGGGGCACGAGCGGGCCGCTGACCCCGCTCCTGGCCGCGCGCCGCGCCATCGCCCGCGACCCGGACCGCTGGCCGACGCCGCCGTGGCGCGACGTCCCCGCCCGGGTGCCCCGGCGCCGCGGCCCGCCGGGCACCCGTCCGGTCTTCCCCACCTTCCTCGCCGCCATCGGCCGTTCGGCCAACGGCGGCATCCACCCGCACCGCGGCTGCGTCCCGCCCGGGATCGCCGCGCCCGCCGTCGCCGCCTGACGTCCTGGCCCGCCCGGGCCGGCCGCGGCGCGGCGCCGGGCGCGCTGCCCGCGCGGGCATCCACAGATCACGACGGCGACGGGCCTCCCGCGCGCCCGGGGCATCGGCCCCGGACGCCGGCGCGGCCCGTCCCAGGGCAGGAGAAACCTGATGTCCCGCTTCACCCGCGGCGCGGCGCTTGCCGCCGCGACCGCCGCCGGCCTGATCGCCTTCGCCCTCCCGGCGTCGGCGCACGTCACCGTCAGCCCGACCACCACCCCGGCCAGCGGCTACGCCACGCTGACCTTCAGCGTCCCGAACGAGGAGAACAACGCCAACACCACCAAGCTCGACGTCCAGCTCCCGCCGGAGGCGCCGATCGCCTCGGTCGCGGTGCAGCCGGTGCCCGGCTGGACGTTCGAGGTGCGCAAGACGACGCTGACCAAGCCGCTGCAGACCGAGGACGGTTCGGTCAGCCAGGTCGTCAGCGAGATCATCTGGACGCCGACCAGCCCGGACGCGGCCATTCGTCCCGGCGAGTTCCAGCGGTTCACGATCTCGGCCGGCCCCATGCCCGACCGGCCCGGCTCCCTCTCGTTCAAGGCCCTCCAGACCTACAGCGACGGAACGGTCGTGCGCTGGATCGACGTTCCCCAGGCGGGCCAGCCCGAGCCGGACCACCCGGCCCCGACGCTGACCGTGACCAACGCCGCCGCGACGGACTCGTCGACCGGCGCGGGCTCGACGACGGCAGGGACGGCGGGGACGGCTGGGACTACGGCGGCCAGCGGTGCCACCGCCGCATCCGCGAACTCGAATGACTCGACCGCCCGCGGCCTGGGCATCGCCGGGCTCGTCCTCGGCGTGCTCGGGCTGGCCACGGGCGCGTTCGCGCTGGTGACCAGCCGGCGACGGGGTGGTACGGCGAGCTGATCGGCCGACGGGCGCGCGATCATGGGAGGCCGCGCGTCCGGAAGCCACGAGACCGTGCGTCCAGCGCACCGGCCCGGGCCGCGCTCCGCGACCCCGGGCCGATGCGCCACGCTGAGGTGGTGAGCACTCCGCCCCGTGACCCCGGCCAAGACCGTGCCGAGGCCGATCTCGACGCTGACACCGACCCCGGGATCGGCGGCCCGGCCGAGACCGTCACCCGGCCGCCGGTCCAGCCGGAACCGCCACAGCCGGAGCCGCTGGTCCAGCCGGTCGCGGCCGGCATCGAGCCGGTCGAAGCAACGGCCGCGCCGGGTCCGTCCGCGCCGGGTCCGTCCGCGCCGGGTCCAGGAGCCTCCGGCCCAGGCCGGGCAACCTCCGGGCCGGTCCTGACAACAGGGCTGAGTGCGACCGGCGCGGCTGACGGGCCGGAGGCCGCGACGCTCCCGCCGGTGCCGCTGACCTCGTCCGACCTGCCGCGGCTGCGCCGCCTGCTCGGCCCGCCGCCGCCCCGGGCAGCGACGCACCGCTCCGGCGGGGCGGGCCGCTCCCAGCGAAGCGAACGCCAGCGGGTGGTCGGCCCGGGCGGAGAGCTCGCCGCTCCCGGCACGACGATGGTGCTGCTCGCGCTGATCGTCCCGTTGCTGGCGGCGACCGGACTCGGCCTGCTCGTGCTGTGGCCGGGCCTGCTCACCCACCCCGCCGCCGTCACCCTCACCACCCCGACCGACCTGGGCCGGGGCTCGATCCGGGCCGACGCGACGGTGACCGCCGTCTCCACCGAGGACTGCCCGACCAGTGCCCCGGGCGTCGTCTGGTGCGAGCGGGTGACGGCTGCGCTGACCAGCGGGCCCGACAGCGGCATGACGGTCTCCCTCGACCGGGACGTCGTGCCCGGCGGAGCCCGGGTCGAGCCGGGCGAACACGTCCGGTTGGCCGCGGCGGCGAGTGCCCCGGCCGTCGGCGCCCAGCGGACCTACCTGCTCGTCGACGCCCGCCGGGGTGTGCCGCTGGCCATCGTGGCCGGGGCGTTCGCCCTGCTCGCGCTGGCGGTGGCGGCCTTGCGCGGCCTGGCCGCGCTGGTCGCGCTGGGCCTGGCCGTCGCCGGCGAGACGGTGTTCACCCTGCCGGCGCTGCTGCACGGCCAGCCGGCGGCCGGGGTCGCCCTGGCCAGCGGCGGGACGCTGGTGGCGATCTTGGTCTTCGTGGGCCATGGCGTGTCGATCCGGACCGCGACCGCCTACCTGGGCGCCGCCGCCGCCGTCCTCGTCGCGACCGTCGGTAGCCGCGTCGTGCTCGGCTGGACCCATCTACCCGCGGTGGAACCCGCGACGACCGCTCTGACGACCGGCGGCCGCCCCGGGCCGGCCGACCTGTTCACCGCCGCGTCGACCCTGGTCGCGGCCGCGTTCGTCGCGCATGTCGCCGCGGGCCAGGCCCGGGTGCTCTGGACGCTGGCCGCCGCCCCGGCCGGGCCGCGGGGGCCGCGCCTGGCGAGGGCGGCGCTGTGGGCCGGGCGTGAGCAGGCGGCGTCGCTGACGGGCGTGGTGGCGGTGACGGTCGCGGCCGCCGGCCTGCCCGCGCTCGCCCTGTTCAGCGTGAACGGGGTCGGCACCCTGGACGCGGCGACGTCGGGCGAGGTCGCCGCGCTCATCGCCCAGACGGCGCTGATCGGGCTGGCGGTGCTGGTCGCGGTGCTGGTCACGACGGCCGCCGGGGCCTTCGCCCTCCGCCGCTGAGCACTACTCTGAGACCGATGCCTGCGCCCGTGCCGATGCCTGCGCCCGTGCCGGAGCCGGTGCCCGTGCCGGAGCCGGTGCCCGTGCCGGAGCCGTCGCCGGGGCGGCCGTCGGTCGCCGCGCTCTACCGCTACCCGGTCAAGGGTCTGTCCGCCGAGCCGTTGTCCTCGGTCACCCTGCGTCCCGGACGGGGCGTACCGGGCGACCGGATCTGGGCGCTGGCCCGGCCGGATACCGCGTTCGACGAAGCCGACCCGGTGCCGCTGCCCAAGACCCGCTTCCTGGCCCTGGTCAAGGACGCGGAGCTGGCCCGCCTGCGCACCAGCTTCGACCCGGCGACCGGCATCCTGACGATCGTCGACGGCGCCGAGACCTTTCAGGCCCGGATCGGCGAAGCGGCCGGAGCGACGGCGGTGGCCGGCTACTTCGCCCGCCTGGGCGTCGACAGCCTGGGCGGGGCGTCGCCCCGGCTGGTGGCCGGCTCGGACGCGCACCGGTTCACCGACGTCAGCGTCACCTCGGCCGAGTACATGCACGCGATCTCGGTCATCAACCTGGCCACCGTGCGGGACCTGGCCGCGCACACCGGCCGCGACGTCCACCCGGTACGGTTCCGGGCCAACGTCTACATCGACGGGGTCCCGCCCGGCGCCGAGCTCGGCTGGGTCGGGGCCCGGCTGCGCCTGGGCGCGGTCGAGGCGGACGTGCTCAAGCGCACCACCCGTTGCATGGCGACCGCCGTCGACCCGAGCACCGCCCGGCGCGACCTGCACGTCCCCCGCGAGCTGAACGCCGCCTACGGCCACACCGACTGCGGGATCTACCTCGCCGTCCGCTCGGCCGGGGCGATCCGGCCCGGCGATCCGCTCACGGTCCCGGCCTCGTCCGCGCCACCGACTCAGACGCCACGCAGGTAGGCCAGGACGGCCAGCACCCGGCGGTGGTCCGACGACGACGTTTCGAGGTTGAGCTTGGCGAACACGTTGGAGATGTGCTTCTCCACAGCTCCGTCGCTGACGACCAGCGCGGCGGCGATGGCGCTGTTGGACCGGCCCTCGGCCATCAGGGACAGGACCTCCCGTTCCCGCGGGGTCAGCGTGCCCAGCGGGTCCATCCGGCTGGAGCGGGCCAGCAGCTGGGCGACGACCTCGGGGTCCATCGCCGTCCCGCCGCCGGCGACCCGGCGCAGCGCGTCGACGAAGTCGCGGACGTCAGCCACCCGGTCCTTGAGCAGGTAGCCGACCGCGCCCCGGCCGTCGGCCAGCAGCTCGGCGGCGTAGGAGTTCTCGACGTACTGGGACAGCACCAGGACCGGGCTGGCCGGTACGACCCGGCGCGCCTCGATCGCGGCCCGCAGCCCCTCGTCACGGTGGGTCGGCGGCATCCGCACGTCGACGACGGAGACGTCCGGGCGGTGCTCCCGCACCGCGTCGACCAGGCTCGGGCCGTCCCCGACAGCGGCGACGATGTCGCACCCGGCCTCGATGAGCAGGCGGGAGATGCCTTCGCGGAGCAGCACCGAGTCCTCGGCGATGACGACGCGCATGACGTCCTTTCAGGCCGGTCCTCCGGCCGGTTGGGCCACTCGGGCCAGCGGTCGACGTCCGGTCATCCACCGGGCCGACATCGGTGACGTACGGGGACGCGCCGACGGTAGTTCACCGAAATGCGCATGTGAGGCCATACGCTTCGGGCTGTGAGCCCCGTCCTCGCCACGAATCGAGCCGGCAACTTCGTCCGCGCGCTCCTCACGATTCTGGTGATAGCGGTCGTCTTCCGCGAGGTGTACCTGCTGTGGTTCTTCCACACGGCCGCCTGGACGAGCCGGCCCAAGGAAGTCCGCTGGTGCGGCCAGTGGTACCAGAAGGCCGACCGGGCCGACCTGAGCCGCGCCGACGCCGTCGAACTGGCCGGCGGGCGGCTGAAGACGGTGACTCACTCGCCGGTGTTCCGGCCGATCATGGCACACAAGCCCGGAGGAAGCTGCCCGACCTACGCCTTCGCGAAGGTCGGACAGGACCGCTATGTGGCCTACGCGGCAGAGGACTGACGAGAGCGTGGTCGGGGCCTTGGCCGACGCTCGGCCGCGAGCCGACTTCCGTAACCACTCGGCAACACAAGATCACAGATCGTAGTTCCTCCGAGCGGCGTCATGCCGCGCCGGAGGCCCGGACAGAGCGCGGGTCGGCCTGTCTACCTGCGCGAACGCTGGCGCGAAAATTCGTTGGCCGCCGGGGCGCCGGTGGGTTTTCGCCAGGCTCTTGCGTCGGCTGATCCGTGACCTACGATGGTGCGTATGTTCGATTTCGGGGTTGGTGGTGGCGGGGAGCCGGCGGTGATATCCGCTACCCGTCAGGCGTTGGCCGCGATGGCCACCGCCCACAATTCCGCCCTGTTCGCGCTGCGCCCCGACGAGGAAAACACTCTCGTCGACCTCCTCGAACAGCTCCAGCGTAAACTGTCCGCCACCCGGCTCAATCTCTACCGGCGGATCGACTCCGACCGGCGACCCGGCAGCGGCTCGACCATTGACCGGATCATCGACCGGACCCTTGCCCATCCGGACTGGGTCAGC
>Ga0207710_10000252_pt1 | contig 44807 bp, 51 predicted proteins | sample KBSS24metaG_FD_184400 | JGI IMG/M metagenome (GOLD analysis project Ga0207710, IMG submission 184400) | Switchgrass rhizosphere microbial communities from Kellogg Biological Station, Michigan, USA - KBS S2-4 metaG (SPAdes) (version 2) | ecosystem: Host-associated > Plants > Roots > Rhizosphere...
TCGGCTGGACGGTCGGGGCGTTCCTTCCGGCGTATTAGGTTGAAGGGATCTCGTGTCCTGGTGCGCACGGTGGAGCGCTTTCGGCTGGACGGTCGGGGCGTTCCTTCCGGCGTATTAGGTTGAAGGGATCTCGTGTCCTGGTGCGCACGGTGGAGCGCTTTCGGCTGGACGGTCGGGGCGTTCCTTCCGGCGTATTAGGTTGAAGGGTCCTCGTGTCCTGGTGCGCACGGTGGAGCGCTTTCGGCTGGACGGTCGGGGCGTTCCTTCCGGCGTATTAGGGTGAAGGGATCTCGTGTCCCGAAAGCTCAACCGAGAGCGGTATCCGTCGGTCTGATCGGAGGGTCTCTATGCGTCGCTTCGGCACGAACCTCGCGTCCAACCTGTCGGCGCGGGACGGGCGGCACCACTTGGGGGTGGCCGCGCTTCTGTGCGTTCTGGAGCTGCTGTTGCTCGTGTCCGTTGAGGTCCTGCTCATTCACGTCCTGATGGCGGTGGCGATCTTCGGCCGGGACGTGGTCGACGCGTGCCTGCGAGGCGACAGGTCCAAGTCCTCGGACTGACCGGCGACGGACAGGAGGCACACCCACACGGGCTGGTGTGCCTCCTGTCCGCGCCGTGCGGTTGCGCCCGCACTAACAGAAAGGACTAGACCTGTGTGTGTCCGTGACACGGTCGCGCCGGACTTCCTGACGCGCTTCGAGCTCGGGGTCTGGCGGACGCTGATCAGGACGGCGGTCGTCGAGTGGGCGCCCGATCAGTCCACGAACCTCTACGGCAGTGGATTTGACGGAACCGAGATTGAGTTCCTCGACGGCGCTCCGGTCGAGGACATCCGCGACTTCCTGGTCGACGGCATCGGCGACCTGTTCAGCCTCGCGTGCCGTCTCGGCGACAAGGCGCCGACGCCGGAGCAGCTGGGTGCCGAGTACGTGCTGTCCCGTCAGCGTGCCGGGACGGGCCTGTGGGACTGCGGCTTCGGCCCGGAAGGCGACCGACTCCACGAACAGGCCCGGCTGCTGGGCGACATCGAGCTTCAGGTGTCCGGCCAGGCCGACGACTGCGACAGCTGGACGGTCGACGTGCTCTAAGCACGCCCCGCCCGGTCGGAGCCGAACAGAAGGGAACCCAAAGTGATCAGCTATGTGGCTCCGGGTGAGACCCGCAGCGTAGTGCTGCCGTATTCGGAGGTGTGCATGTACCTGCGGGTCGCGGGCCGCCGGATGCGCTGCGAGATCCAGGCACCGGACGGCCGGGCACCCGCGGTGCAGCTGCTCGACGACGACGGCCGGCCGTTCAGCTTCCCGATCACGCTCGCCGAGGCCGGTTTCCACCGCGACGACCACGGACGGATCTACACCGAAACCTGACCTGGCCCGAAGGAGGCGGAAGGGACGATGTTCTCGGTGCAGGTCGACGGCCGGACCGTCGACACCGTAGACGACGACCACGAAAGCGTCACCGTCGAGATCGGCGGCGACGACACGACCTACCGGTGCTCCAGCTGCGGCGACGCGCTGTCCGAAACCGCAGACGGCCGCTGGCTGGGGGAATCCAGCGGCGCGGACTGCCCGGACGCCGACCCCGACGACGAGGACACCAGCGGGGGGCATGTGCCGGAGGCGGTGCCGCTGAGCTGGTGCAACCACGCCGGCGTCACGGCGGACGAGTCCGAGGACTCGGTGACAGTCCACATCTCCGTCGGGGACCCGCGCGGGGCGTTCACGTTCACCGTGCGCCGCGTGCCCGACGACGCCGACAGCGTGCTCGCTGGCCGGCTGCTGCTGCATGTGCCGTACCCGGACGCCCCGGGTGGGCACCGGCCGCTCACGGCGCTGCACGACGGCACCTACCTGATCGGCAGCTGACCCTCTCACCTCGCCGTCCCCGGACCCCTTCGGCCCGGGGCCGGCGTCAGCCTGCCCGCCCGCTGTAACCGGGCGGGCGTCACGGAAGGAGTGACGCCGTGGACGTTGCGACGCGCGTCGACGATCACGAGCTGTCCGTCGACGTGCAGGATACGGTCACCGAGATCCTGAACAGCGTCAGGGTGGGCGACGCTCCCGCGCTGGCGACCGTGCTGCGGATGGCCAACCGCCCGGGTGGCTACGACGGCAAGACCAGCCTGTATGTGGCAGACGCCCTCACCAAGATCAGCCGGGAGGATGTGGCGCCCGGAACTGTGGGCGGTCCGGAGTACCTGGATGACGCCGACGGGTTGCGGGAGCTGGAAAAGCTCGGCTACCTCACCGTGCACGATCTCGCCTACGAGACGTCCAGTTCCAGCTACCTCGACGAGGGCCGCAGCCTGACCGCGATCCGCGTCCTGCGCCCGTTCCACACCGTCGGGGTCGTCTACCGGTGGCGCCGCGCGCTGACCGGCCCGGCCGACGAGTGGGACATCGTCAACCGCCCCGGGATGGTCTGGCCCGGCGTGTACGTCCACGGCGCGGTCGGGGACTACCGCTCGCGCGACGTCGGGCTGGTGTACGCCGGCCCGCCCGACCTGGACACCGACGCACTGATCTACGCGATCCGCGACGAGTCCGACGTGTTCACCTGCCACGCCGTGTGCGACCGGTGCGGCGCCGACTGGTACGCCGACGACGGGTCGTGGCTCTTCCAGGCCAACCGGGCACACGCCGACTTCGACTACCAGGATGCGCGCCGCCACGACGGCACCACGGTGATGTGCCCGGAGCCGCTGTGCGTGGACGGCCGGGTCAGTTTCACCGTCGGCTGACTGCCCGGCACAGCCCACAACCCCGTTTGTCGCGGGCCGGATAACCGGCCCGCGTCTGTTCTCCACCCGCTGAAGGAAGGTAGGGCCGCCGCATGCCCGAGAGCATTCCGACCCTTCAGAGCGCGACCGACTTCGTGCTCTCCCACGCCAGCGACGACGACCTGACCCGGCTTGCCGCCGCGATGAAGCAGCGTCGGGCCGCGTTGGGCTCGATCCGGACCGCCACCCTGACGACCGGCGCCACGGTCAGGATCGCGGGCATCCGACCGAAGTACCTCAACGAGCTGACCGGCCAGATCGCCCGGATCGATGGCAAGCACGCGACGGTCACGCTCGATGCCGACTCCACCGACCGGCTGCGCTACGCCTCGCAGTCCCGCTTCGTCGTGCCCACCGAGGCGGCCAGCTTCGACCTGCGCGGCGTCCCGCTGACCTGCTGCCTGCCCACCGGCTGACCATCTGACCGGCTGACCTGTGATCGGATCGGCCACAGGACAGCCGGTAGGTCCCTGGTGCTCACCTTTGGGGACATGCCATGACACCCACCGCAACCATGCGCGTCACCATCAGCGGCGTCTTCACCGAGTACGAGGTCCCGGCCAGCGACGAGCGGTGGAACGGCTGGGCCGTTCCTGGTTTCACCGCCAGCCAGGTCCGCCAGTTGGCGGCCGAGACCGCCGCGCTGGCCGCGACCGTACCCGCCGACCAGGTCGACACGATCACGATCGGCGACGACGGCACCGTCTCGGTCCACAGCGGCCATGGGAACACCACGACCGTCGTCGAACCCGCCGGGGACGGCCTGTACTACATCGGCGCGCACGAATGGACCTGGGAGATCGTCCCGGAATGAGCGAAGTTGCGTTATCCGCAACATTCGTCTACCTGATCGGCCGCCGCTCGGCCCCGCCTGCGCCGGCCACCGCGCCCGGGACACGGCCATCACTTCGCACCCTTTCCCGCACTGGAGCCGCCCATGACCGCGCCCACCGCCGCCCCGCCCCGGGTCGGCGTGCACATCGCCGAAGACCTCGACTACTACGCCAGTCCGGTCGGCGACCCGGAGATCGTCGCCGAGGAACGCCGGCACTTCGCCGACGGAACCTGGACGGCCTACCTGCTGTGCACCGTCGTCGAGTGCCCGCACTGCGGCCGTCGCTACACCACCGACGTCCTGGGCGGTGTGGCCGTCGACACGACGTCGTTGGTCGACTCGATCGTGCGGGCCGACGACCCCCAGCTCGCGGACGCCGAGGACTGCCTGTCCGTCCAGATCCGCGACCTGATCCATACCGAGCAGGCCAACCCCACCCCACCGACGGAATGGGTGCCCCTGCCCACCGACTGAACTGTTCGCCGCCTGCGTGCGGCTCGCTTTCCGAAACGACGTACCGCTATGGACGACCTTGACGCCGCGATCGTGGCAGCCGACGCCGACTACCGCCGGACCGCGTTCGCCCACTCCCAGACCACCGACCGACTCGTCTCCCTGCTCGCGACTCGCATCGCCCGCGACGTCCGCCGCGTCGGCGCCTTCCGCGATGCGACCGAGATCGGCGTGGATGCCGATCACCAGCTGGACGTGGTGTGCACCCTGACCGCTGTCCTCGCCGACCGGAACGGCGACCCCGGCTTCGAGCAGCTCGCCGAGCAGATCCGGCTCGACCTGCTCCGCATCGCCGACACCGGCCACTTCCACGCCGACAACCGGCTCCTCCAACTCCCACGCACCCCGACCGCCCGAAGGAGGTAGGCCCCGTGCTGCTCGACCTGTCCATACTCCCGACCGCCGACGAGGCCGACCTCGGCGAGGCCCTGTCCGCGATCAACGCCGAGCTACGGCGCCGGATCACCAGCGACGACGGGCTCGCCGCGCTGGTCCACCAGATCTGGCCCAGCGCGGTCGCCGTGCTGTGCGACGTCGTCTGGGAGGACTACCCGACCGCCTCAGCCGAAGGCGTCCTGCTCGCCGACAACACCACGATCGACATCGACCCTGACGACGCCCCGGAGCAGTGGAGCGAGATCTGTGACGAGATCGCGAACCTCGCCGCCGTCGACGGCGCCATCAGCGACGACGTGGAGCACGGCTACCTGATCCGCATCGACCCGCCACCCGCCGCCGCATCGGCACCCGCCCTTGCCACGGTCGCCGAAGCGGCCGGGAGCTGACGATGAGCCGCCCGCCACGCCGTCGCGCGGGCCGCGCGACGGCTGACCTTGACGAGCTGCGGCGGCGGCCAGTCAATCGGGGCGGTCCGCCGACCGACGACGATCGTCTCGACGCCGCCGCGTTGCTGGCCCCGCTGACCGGCGGCCACGGCGAGCGGCACGAAGCGCTGCGCGCCGCTGGGATCGGGGACCACTCGATGCCCGGCTACGACCCGGATCGGGTCGTGCGCATCCTGGCCGCGCTACGCGACCGGCTGACCCAGGAGATCGACACCTGGACCTACTCCCAGGTCTCGCGTGCCGGGGTCGAGCAGCACTGGCGCGACGCCCTACAACGCGGTGACTGCGCCCACTGCACCCACCCCTGCCACAGCTGTCATGTCTGGGCTGACGCGCTCGGCCTCGAACGGGTCGACGACGATGGCCGGCCCGTCTGGCGCCCACGACCCACCGCGGACCTCTGACGCCCGCCAGGCCCCGGGGTTCTGTATTCCTCCCGCGAAGGGACGAACAGCAGCGCCGCTGCCAGCAGAAACGCGCTATCGCGCCGCGTGCCGACGGATGCCGTCGCCGGGCCGGCAGCGGCGCGCCCACCGCCGCCGGCTCCCCGGCACGGGGCCTCTGATCCCGCGCAGGCCGGTTCCCTTGCGCGGCTGCCCGCCGCCTCCTGTCCGGGAAATCTGGTCGATTCTTTGTGAGAAAGGAGTGGGAGTGGACCCTGCCCGTGAACTCCCTGACCTGATGCGGTCGCTTCCTATCGACCGGCATCGAGGGGTGCCGATTCCGGCGGTCACCGCGCGCCACCCGGACGGCGCCCCGGACTTCTCCACCGTCGATGGCCGTGAGGCGTTGCGCCTCGCGTCCGAAGGCCGCTGCGGTATCTGCGGAAACCCGTTCGACTCCGAGGTGGCGTTTCTGGGTGGTCCGGGTGCGGTCGCGGCCCGTGCCTATCACGACCCGCCGATGCATGAAATCTGTGCCGAGGCGTCCACGATCTGGTGCCCGCATCTCGCGCGCCGCGACATGCGCCGGCTCACCGATCGTCGATCCACCGGCGTCCTGCCGGCTACCAGCGCGGAGGAGAAGCCGGACCGGTGGGTGATGTGGATCTGCCGGGGTTTCGCCGCGTACGTCGTCGACGGAATGCCGCTGTTCCGGCCGACACCTTACCTGCGGCTGCGGACCTTCACCTATACCGACGACGGCCACCTCCGCGAAACACCCACCACCGGCCCGCGCTCGTAGCGCGGGCGGGACGAGGAGAAAGGAAACGATGGCGATGAGTCTCATCACCGACCGCGAACCGAAGCTGTTCGTCAACGACGCCGACCGGCGTCTCACCTACCAGTGGACCGTGCGCCGCGTCAACGAGGACACCGACCCGGCGACGCTGCTGGTCAACCTCACGATCCGCCACTTCGGGAGCAGCAAGGAGTACTACGCCGAGCTGCGCAACGAGACCGAGACCGACCGCGGTGTCGGGATCACGAAGTTCGGCATGCACGACCCGGTGTGGCAGCGCCGCCAGCCCGTGGCCCGCTACTCCCGCAAGGGCCTGCGGGCGTTCGCCGAGCAGACCCTCGCCGCGCTGCGCCAGGCCGACGCCGCCGGCGAAGCCCTGTACGTGGACCTGGCCGACACTCCGCCCGACGACACCTCCAGCGCCACATCGCGGCCGGCCACCGCCCCGGCCGTCGGCCTGACGGACGGAGACAGGTGATGGGGGTGGGCAGCACGAGGCACAGATGGAGGCGATTGGGTCGTGGCCTGCGGACGGCGCTGGTCCGGCGGTCCGAGACGCCCTACGACCGTGCCCAGCGGCGCCGCGAGCAGGTCCGCGACGCGTTCCTGAACGCCCGCGACGAGTGGCGACAGCTCGTGGAGATCCTCATCGAGGCCGAGACCCGCGCCGTGTGCCCGGCCGCCACCGAGCTGGAGGTCGAGATCTACACCGACGAGCTCGGAGAGCCGCGTGCCCGGCTGGTCACCATCGTCACCGACGAGGGCAGCGCCGACGAGGACGAACAGGCCGTCACGGAGCAGATCTCCGAGCTGCTCGACGAGTGGTCGATCGTCGCCGACCCCGACACCACGGACATCACCTTCAGCCTGCCGGCGGGACCGCCCAGGCCCGCGACACCGACCACGCCCTGACCAGGGCCCGATGAGGTCGCGGCCCCGACGCCCGCGTCGGGCCGCGACCGCACTTTCCCTGACCGGATGCGGAGGCACCCATGCCGCCCGATTGCTACTACCTGGTCCACGCGCGGCTGACCCGCCGCGACACCCGCGAGGACATCGTCGAGATCGCCAGCCGCGACAGTGTGACGTTCGCGGTCAACGCCTGGAAGCAGGAGCATCCCGACGTCGAGGTCGGCGCGCCGACCGTCGTCGCCGAAGGGCTCGACGCCTACGCCGAGATCCCCGTCGCCGCGGCCGAGGCCGCCGGGAAGCTCGCGGCGTTCATCGCCTGGCTGACCGACGCCCCCACCCACGTCCACGACCACGACGACCCGGCGGCCCTGCCTGGTGCGCTCACCGCCGACCAGTTCGCCGCCCTGCTACCAGGCTGCCACGTCGAGTTCCTCGTCGAGCGCACCTGGTATCCGGGACAGGTCGACGCCGCCGGCCTGACCGACTCCGACGGCGACCCGATGCTGATCGTCACCTACACCGGCGCACCGACCCTCAACCCGAAGATCGGCAAAGGGGTCGTCGAGCCGGGCGACCGCTTCCAGGTCTACCCGGGTGAGGTCCGCCCGCCCGGCACGAGCGGCCAGCCGGTCACCCCGCCCCGGCCGACCCTCCACGCCGTGCGCGACGCGCTCGTGCGCGTCTACGGCGCGGCGCCCGACACGAACGACGCCAGCGACATGTATGTCCTGGAGATCGACGGCGTGAAGATCCTCTTCCGGCTGGTCGCCGAGGAGGACGACGGCGAGGACGGCGAGAGCGAGCCGTCAGTCTACGTCTACCTGGAGAACACCGGCCGCCCGAAGGGCACCGCCCTTGTGGTCGACGTCAACGGCAACGCCAGCGACTACCGCTTCTGACCAGCGCCACGGTACTCGACCTTCCCCTGACCGGCGGTCACCCGTCCACGACCAGCCGTCGGGACGTCGCCATGCCCACATCCGGCGGATCAAGAGCAATCCCCGCAAGCAGCAGCGCTCCCCGCGCGGGCGGCCCCCGGCTGCCCGCGCGTCGCGCTGAAACCCAAGGAGGTGTAGTGAGGTGACGCGGCAGAACGTGTACGAGATCGTCACCGACACCGTCGTTCAGGCTTTGGAGAACGGCACGGTCCCGTGGCATCAGCCCTGGAACGTCGAGGTCGGCGTACCGCTGTCCCTCGCGACGGGCAAGCCGTACCGGGGCGTCAACCCGTTCCTGCTCGGGCTGACCGCGCTCGCGAACGGCTACCGCTCGCCGTGGTGGGGCACCCTGAAGAAGATCAACGAGCGGGGTGGAAGCGTCCGCAAGGGCGAGCACTCCACCCTGGTCGTCTTCTGGAAGTCCTACCTGCACAAGGCGAAGGGCGACGACGAGCAGGACGAGCGCCGTTTCCTGCTGCGCTACTACCGGGTGTTCAACGCCGACCAGGCGGACTGGGCCGACGGCAAGGAACCGGCCTACGCCGCCCTGGAGCGGCCCGACGTCGAACGCATCGCCGCCGCCGAGACCATCGTCGACGGCTACCCGGACGCCCCGTCGATGCGGACCGGTGAGGCGGCGTACTACGAGCCCGGCGCGGTCGACCGGGTGACGATGCCGCCGATCGAGGCGTTCGACTCCGCCGAGGCGTACTACGCCACCCTGTTCCACGAACTCACCCACTCCACCGGCCACGAATCCCGCCTCGACCGAGACGGGGTCCGGACCGGATCGTTCGGCCGGTTCGGCGACCCGGTCTACTCGAAAGAGGAACTGGTCGCCGAGATGGGCGCGGCCCTGCTGTGCGCCCTCGCCGGAATCGACCAGAAGGCGCTCGTCGAGAACAGCGCCGCCTACCTGCGCTCCTGGCTCGACGTGCTACGCGAGGACAGCAAGCTGATCGTCCAGGCCGCAGCCCAAGCCCAGCACGCCGCCGACCACATCCTCGGCACCACGTTTCCCGAGGACGGCTGACAGCGCGGCCGTCGACAGCACGACCGGTGCCAAGATCGGTCTCCCCGACGAGCTTCCCCACGGCTGGGTGATCATCGATGGGCCGGAGGGTTTCTACCTCCCAGGGCGGCGCCGCCGCGGTCCGCTTCACCGTCGTGCACGTTCCCACGGGTCTACAGCCGGTCCGAGGACCTGTGGGATCGACGGCGAGCCCGTCGCCGTGCCGCTCCTCGCCCACGGGGCTGCTCGCCGAGCGAGCCGCCCGGACGCTGCATGCCGCCAGCCGGGTCATGGTCATCGGCGAGCCGCGGTCCTGCGACGGACAGACCGCGATCGTCGCCAGCGACCTCGGTGTGCCGCTGTCCGCCGCACCGCCCGGCCGGTAGCCCGTCGGCGAGATATCGCCGCACGCGGTCGGACGTCCCGCCGGCCCTTCGGGTCACGCCGCGGCGCTCGCTGTAACGCGGCGGTGGGTCCGCCTGTCCCTGTGAGGTTTCCCGTGTCCCGCATCATCGCGCCCCGCTTCGAGCTGGAGCTGCACCCGGTCGGCGACGACACGTGGTGGATCGTCGCCGACCTCCTCAAGCCCTCCCTGCGCCTGATGCTGCGCATCGAGGGTCCCTACACGGCCGAGTACGCCGCCATCCGGCTACGCACCCTCGTGCCCCGCGAGGTCGCCGAAACGCTGCTGACCCTGGCGGGCGCGGCGATGACCACCGGCCGGGCCGCCCCCGTCCACCACCTCACCCGCCCCACCTGACCGCACCTCTCTGCCTGCGAGCGCCCCCGCCACCCCTGCCGGTGGCGGGGGCGCTCACGTGTTCCCGCCCCTTGTGAAAGGAGATCGCGATGGGCGCATCATCACGCCCCGTCCGCGCAGCAGGCCCGGCCCGGGACCGGCCCACCACACCGGCCGGCGCGCTCGCGCAGGCCCATCGGATCGCCGAGGCCGTCGACCAGGCATGGCACACCGCCGCAGCCAGCGACAGGACCGAGATCCCGCTGTCCATCGTCGCGGCCCTCGCGCTGCGCACCCCCGACGACGCCGACGAACGCGCCTGGGTCGCCACCCAGCTGACCGACACCGACGACGACGGGCTGCTCGGGTTTCTCCGCGCAACCTGGCAGCTGTTCGCCCGTCTGCGCCCCGACCTGTTCCCTCGGGTCGCGTCGCTGGCCGCATCGTGGTTCACCGACCCCGCCCCCGACCGCGACCTGCTGCGCGCCGTGCGCCGCGTCGTGGAAGCCGCACTGCGGGCCGGGCTGCACGAGCTACTCGATGCGGCCCGCTACGACGTGGACCTGTTCGGCCCGCTGCTCTCGGAGCTACGGACCCGCGGCGCCCGCGCGGCTCGCGGCCAGTACTACACCCCACCCGACGTGGCCGACCTGCTGGCCCGGCTCGGCGGCGCCCTGCCGCAGCCCGGTGAGCTGATGTTCGAGCCCACCGCCGGCACCGGCGGGCTGCTGCGCGCCGCCGCCCAGTCGATCCGCGACGCCGGCGGCGATCCGCGCACCATCCGCTGGGTCGCGCTCGACCTCGACGAGCTCGCACTCGCCGCCCTCGCCGTCAACGTGATCATCTGGGATCTCGGACCGCACGTCCTGATCGCACGCGGCGACGTCCTGGCCGACGACTGGCAGGACCGCGCCCTCGGCGAACGCGCCGAAACCCTCACCCTCGCCCGCGACATCCAGCGGGCCACACACGCGCTCGCCCTGCTCCGCCACCTCGACCAGACGGAGCACGACCTGCCCTGACCTCACCACTCCTGGCCGGGCGACCAATGCCCGGAAAGCACGATTGGACCTTTCCTATGTCCTCGGAGCCGCTCGTGTCGGTCCGCCGTCCCCGGCCCGACACCATCCACCTGACCGTCCGGCCGGGCGCGGACGGCGCCACGCTCAGCGCCGCCCTCGCAGACCTGCCCGACGACGCCTTCTACGTCGACCACCACGGCGACCCCACCCACGTCACCCTGATCTTCCGCGTGCCCCCGGACCTGCCGGCCGTGATGGTCCCGCCCGCCGGCTGGACCCCCAACACGAACGGCCGCCGCCCCGCCGTCGACACCGCCGCCCAGGCCATCCACGCCGTCACCGCCGGCCTGCTGCTCGGCACCTACGACCGCGACATTCTGCGCCCACCGCCGGACCCCACGGCGCCCACCGTGCTCACCGTCGTGCGCCTCGTCCGCGCCCGCGCCGACGCCCTGAGCCGCCGCACCCGCCGCTGACCGGCCCATCCCGGCCGCCGCAGCACGCCCTGCCTCGACGAGGCCGGCAGCCTGCTGATCCACATCGACATCGCCGTGACCCTCGACCTCGCCCACGACGCCCCGCCGTTCGAAATCTACGTCGATGGCGGCCACGACTACGGCGATCTGACCGGGGTCGACCGGTCCGACTGCGCCAACCCGGGCCACGGCCTCCCCGTCCCCTGGCGCGTCGCCGCGGGCGGGTCCGCCCCGCCCCCGCGACGAGCACCCGCCGACCGAGGCATCGCGTGACCATCAGCAACCCGCAGCGGCGAACGCGACCGAGCGGCCTGACATCACCGGCATGCCCTGATCTCCGAAGGGCCACCGATGTCCACCCAGCCTGCGCCACCGGGCCCTCGTGGGAGGACCGATCGAACCGATCGGTCACACCCGCCCCGCCGCGACGCTCTACGTCAACCAGGCCGGCAAGATCGACAAGTTGGCACGCAACGGCAGGGCCACCCTGCTGACCTGGGTCCACGTCGCGGGTCTGCGTGGCCACGACGTGATCGTCGGGGCGACATCCTCACCGGCCAGACCTGAACGCCTACGACACAGGGTCGGCAACGACGGTCAAGACCTGGCGGCAGCACCGTCAGCCATTCCGCCTCGACCGCCGTACTCGCTGACCCTCCGCGCCGGGGATCTCCTCGCAGACCTACCGGCCGGCTCGTACCGCCGGGCCTTGGCCCGTCACCAGCCCCTCCCGGGGACGCCCGCAGGAGTGAAGACGGCGGGCGTCTGCGCGGGCCGCATCCGACGGTCCCGTGAGCTGTCGCTCAGCCCGCCCCGCTGGTCTCGGCCGCGCGGCTGGACCAGCGCACTGATCGATCGCTGCGCGGGCGCGTGTCGCACACACCCTGCCTCGGACCCCACGGGGAAGCGCGCTTTGACCGCCGATCCCTGTGCCACTCCATATCGCGAATAACCCAATCCATGGGGAGGAATCATGCCCACGACCAGCGAAAACCGTGCCTACGCCCGTGAGGTGGGCGCCCGACTTCGCACCATCCGCACCCAGCAGGGCCGTTCTCTCCAACAGGTCGAAGCTCTCTCCCGCGGCCGGTGGAAGACCGCGGCGGTCGGCTCCTACGAACGCGGCGACCGCATGGTGACCGTCGAGAACCTTGCCGCCTTGGCCGCGTTCTACGGCGTCCCCGTCGCCGAGCTCCTGCCGGACACACGGCCCGACCCGCTCCCGGCGCGTACAGCCCGCGTCGTGCTCAACCTGCCCGCCCTCACCGGCGCGCCCGGCGAGCACGCCGGGCCGCTGCGGCGCTGGGTCGCCGAGATCCAGCGGGAACGTGGCGACTACGCGGGCCGGGTCCTCTCGATCCGCCACGGAGATCTGCGCACCCTCGCCATCCTCTACGACCGCACCCCCGACGAGCTGATCGACATGCTCCGGCGGTGGAAGGCGCTCGACCCCACCAGCGATATCGGGGCCGCCTCGGACGCCGCCTGATTCACCCACCCCGGCAGGGCCATCAGGCTGGCCGGCGACGGCGCGAGCGCGGTTCGTCCCACCGCGCTCGTCGCCGTGTGCACAAGGCACGAACGACGCTCGACGATCTCCAGCGCCGCCATGAACCGGCGGATCGCGGGCGCCCTCGGCCGGGCGGGACGTCGGCGAGGTTTCCGGCCGCGCACCCGCCACGGCCATCCCAGGGGCCGCGAGGCCGCCGGCCGATAGGGACCCTGCGACCCTTACGAATCTTGCTCTCGGGAAAGAAAGGTGTTTGCTGTGCGCGAATTCATCGCCCGCCACGGTGACGCCGACGACGCATGGCTGTGCCGGTGCGACAACACCCCGGACGGCGACGGTTTCGTTCCCGTCGCCGGACGCCGTGAAGTCGCCCCGACCTCGGTCCGGTGGCGTGGCCGCTATTGCTGTGTGCGCTGCGGCAGGATCATCCGCTGGCCGACTCGGGAGATCATCGGCCACCTCGACCTGGCTGATCTTAGGCTACGACCCCGCGCCCCGCAGGCGCGTGTGTCAGGCTGGCTGCGCCGCGCCGTATGAAGGAAAGACAATCACGGGATACAAGCAGAACAGCCGCACGATCCACGCCGCCATCCCTTGCCCGGCGGCGGACTATGTCTGGAGGATCGGTTCGGTCGCGAAGGTCGACGACGGCCGCCACGTCATCGACCTCGGACATGAGGGGACGGTGACCATCGCGACACCGTCAGAAGTCGGTGGCACGCACCGGACCGGGTCCGGTCAGGCCGCGCGGGTCGCGGCCCCTGCCTAAGACAGGCCGGTACCGGCGAGACCAGACTGGAACCAGCCGGTCCCTGCCACGCACCCGACCCGACCGAAGAGGACGTCCTGGTGAACATCGAGTCCCACATCCTGCTGGACACGACCATCGGCGAACTCCAGGACGCCCTGCGCGCCGGCGACCAGCCCGCCCTCGCGGTCCTGGAAGGCCAGCCCACCCGCGAGCACAGCTTCGCCGACTACCTGCGCGACCCCGCCAAGGCCCTCCAGTACGAGCAGCAGCTGGCCCGGGAGGTCGCCGGCATCGACCTCGACCGGCTGATCCTCGCCGTGCCGATGATCGTCACGCCGCGTCCGCTCGTGGGTGAGGACTCGGTACTCCTGCGCTCGCCCTTCTCTGGCCCACTGCGCGAGGACCTCGACGAGTACGACGTGATCGCCTACACGCTCTTCGACGTCGAGGAAGGCGTCACCACCGGGACGGCGCTCTACACCCGCAACCCCGACGGCACCTTTACCTTCGGCCTCGATGGTGACGAGAAGTTCACCGTGACCGTTCCGATAGGCCCGTCGCGGAAGTTTCCCGGGATGGCGCTGCTGCGCGAGATCCTCGACGAGACCCTGCACCTGCGCGCCGACCTGCGCCGAGAAGGCGACCCGGAGCAGGGCTGACATGCCCGCACCCCGCGGCCTGCTCCCGGGTTGCCCGCCCTTGCCCCAGACCCGAAGGACCCCGCCATGAACGACGACACCTGGACGCTGGTCACCGACGTCGTCGGCCGTGTCCAACGCGCGATCGGCCTCAAGGACGCGCCCGCGATCGTCATCCTCGACGGCGACCGCCGTCAGATCCTCTCCGACTACGACTACCTGCGCGACCAGGTCGCCACCGTCGCCTTCGAGCACAAGGCCGCCGAGCACGCCCGCGCGCTGAACCTGCGCCGATTCGCCTTCGCCGTCCCCCAGGTCGTCATCGAGACCGAACCCGGCATCTACAGCGCCAGAGCGGTCTCGAACCATCCGCTGCGCCCCGGCGAGCAGGAGACCATCGCCTGGACCGCCTACGACACCACCGACGGCGCCGACTTCGGCTTCGCCCCCTACACCCGCCGACCCAACGGACGGCCCGTCTTCGACGAGCCGGAGATCTTCGACGTGCCGATGCGCGCCGACGACCGCATGCCCGGGGTCCGCCTCCTGCGCAAGCTCACCGACAGCTGAGCGCGGCCGACACGCGCCCGCGCCGCGGCGCGCTTCGGTCACCGATCCCTGAGCGGGTGGCGGGTCGACGGCGCTAGCCGGCAGGGGTGCGGCGGCAGCGCCGGTCGCGCAGGTAGACGAGGGTCGGTTTGCCCGCGCTGTTAGTACGGCGCTCGACCTCGAACAGCTCGATCGCGACGATCAGCTCGCCCAGCTTCCGGTAGCCATAGTCGCGGGGATCGAAGTCCGAGGTCCGCCGACGGATGATGGTGGCGACCTTCGCCTGGCTGGCCCAGCCGTCATCGTCGGACGCCTCCTCGACGGCGTCACGCAGCCTGGTCACCAGCTTCGTGTCGCCGCGAAGCCGGGAGCCGGGGATGGGTTTGCGCGCGGCGGCCGTCGCGACCTCACCAGCAGCCTCGGCCGGCCGAACGGGCAGCAGGTCGGTGGGCGCCGGTGCCGCTGGTGCCAGGTTCTCGACGTAGACGAACGTGTCGCAGGCCGCGACGAACGACCGCGGGGTCTTGCGTTCCCCGAAGCCGTAGACGGTCCGGCCCGACTCCCGCAGCCGGGAGGCCAACCGAGTGAAGTCGCTGTCGGAAGAGATCAAGCAGAAGCCGTCCAGCTCGCCGTTGTAGAGCAGGTCCATCGCGTCGATCACCATCGCCGCATCCGTCGCGTTATTCCCCGAGACATGGGCGAACTGCTGAATCGGCTGGATCGAGTGGGCCAGCAGCTGGTCCTTCCAACTGCGCAAATGTGTGCCGGTCCAGTCACCGTAGGCACGTTTGACGTGGGCGGTGCCGAACGTCGCGACCTCCGCGAGCACGTGCTCGACGAGCGACGCCTGCGCGTTGTCGGCGTCGATGAGCACCGCCAGCCGCGCCCGCCCCAGGCTCCCGCTGTCCACAGCAACGGCGGCAGGGGCCGGTGCCCGGGGACGGCGCGGCTGCCCACCTTGGGCTGGCACGCCTCGCGGCCACGGGACCGCGAGCGCCGCCGTCCCGCCGCGCAGCCACTCGTGCGCCACCCGCGCCGCGGCCAGCGAAACCACCGCCAGCAGGCCCCGCACATGGAGCCGCCCAGCACCGTCGGCGGGACTCCCGACCGTCACCCGCATCCCACCTCCCCGCGCCGTCAGACCAGCTCCACCGGTCTCAAGGATCGCCGAGCACCCGGCATCATCGCGACCCGTCCCCAGGGAATCCGGGCGGGCCGCATCGGCCACCACCGGACAGCAGGGCCTGCGTTGGAGGAGCTATAACGTTCGCACGCCGCTACCTCGCCGCGTGGTCAGCTGCCCAGCCGGACCTGAAGTGCCTTGAGTTCCTCGTCGCCCGCGATGGCCCATCCCACTCGTAGCGCGTAAACGAGAGCTCCCTCGACAGCCGCCATCTGGCGCTTGAGGCTGTCCAATTCTTCGGGTGATCCCGTGTCGGCGTGCTTGATCTTCTCCAGGACGCTACGAGCTTCGGCGAGCGCGGTTGCTACTAGCTCGTGGAGTCCATTTGCGTTGTCCTTGGCGGGCTGTCCAGCGTAGACGAAGCATAGAGCCTCGGCCCGCTTGGTAGGTCGCAGTCTGCCTTCTTTCTCGAACAGCAGGAGATGCCTCGATTGTGGATATTCTCGCTCCACCCATTCGACCACCGAATCACGGTCGAACGACTCTCGAAGAAGTCTGTCGACGAGTTCCACCAGAGAGTTCGCAGCCTGCGAGATCCCGTCCTCCGAGAACTCCAGCGCTTGCCGCGCGCCCTGGACCTTACGGGCCAGCTTTCGACTGAGGGAGTTGATTAGGGCGCCCGACTGACTTTCCAGCAGGATATGGAGCTGATCCGCCAGCTCATCCAGATCGAGCTTGGAGGCACGGACCTCCTCCTCACGGGCGGGCACCGAGAGAATAGGCAGTCCGATGTCGATCGCTTTGTCCAGTAGCGTGTCGATCTGTAGTATAGCTTGAAGCACCGAGTAGCTGAGCTGACTGAACTGGCTGAACTGGCTGAGCTGGCTCAGGCTCGATAGATGTGCCATCTGACCTGGCCTGACCACGGCAAAGCAGTCATCCAGCGCGACGGCGATGGGCATGATGTTGCGCAGAATGCGCCGCACAGCCACGACCATGACGGCCGCATCGCTTCTAAGCGCTAGTTCGAGGCGATCGTAGCGCGCCGCACCAAGAAGTCTCCGGAGGAAGCGCTGGAACCCCTCATCCTTGATCCTGGCGAGGGTCGGGTTCCCTTCCCGAGCCAACTCCGACAAGCCGTCGGCGAATAGCTGGAGGCGCTCCTCATCGATCTCCGGAAGTGCAACATCAACGTCCTTTAGACGTTCACGCCAAGATCGACTGTCGCTGTCGTCGATGAGCACGCGCGATACGGAGATCATAATGTCCGTGAATACGATCAGACCGTCGTCGATCACCAGGAGTTCTCTGAGGTCGGGCGGCAGCCTGCTCAGTTCGAGCGCGAGCGCAGATCGACCGGACAGCTCGATCCTGGCTTCGCGACTTGAACTTACATCTGAGGTGGATGCGTGCACCGAGGGTCCCTGCCTGGCGGTTGACATCGACGGGATCGATGATCAGCGTACTCGAACATCCGTACCCATCAAAACGAGTTACAGTAGCGACAGGCGAACCTGGCCGCGATTCCCCGGACCAGACCTGCGGGTGACGTGCTCTCATCGGATTGACCGCCGGGAGGAAGGTCGCGGTGCTGCGGTTGGCCGTGCCTGTCGGCTGCCCGTCGACGCGTCCGGATCGTGGGGGCCCACCGTACCGCTCCGATTTCGAGGACACGAGCAGCGTCGCCGTCCTCGCGCCCGCCGTGTCAGCTCTAGCCCAGCTCGTCGTGGTTCCCCGGGCTGATACCACAGCAATGCCCTGATAAAAAAGGTCTCGGCCACCTGGACACCACGTCGCGGCGGTGCGAACCAACATCCGCAGGGCCGGTCGTGCTGGGGGCAGCTTCGAGAGGACTCCCGCGATCGCCTGAGGTGGCCGCCGAGTCAGCACCAAGAATGTGCAGGTCGGCACCGCACCGGAGCCGACCTCGCACAACATAGGCCAGAGCGGTTCACCGCCGCGCCGGCCCCGGAGCACCCCGAACTCTGCGGTCGCAGTTCTGGTCAGGTGCAGCAGTCGCAGCCGGGCGTGCATCCGCAGGCGTCGACGGTGCCACCCAGGTCGACGGGGGTCGGCAGGACCGGGCAGCAGCTGTCTCCCGCCCAGGCGTTACGGCCTTCTATGACGGCGATGACGGCGATCACCAGGGCGGTGATCGGGTCGGTCCAGGCCCAGTCGAGGGTGGCGTTGGCGGTTAGGCCGATCAGGAGCACGGCGGACAGGTAGGTGCACAGCAGGGTCTGTTTGGAGTCCGCGATAGCGGAGGCGGAGCCGAGTTCCCGGCCGGCGCGGCGTTGGGCTGTGGACAGGAATGGCATGACGGCCAGGGACAGCGCGGCGAGGACGATCCCAGGTAGGGATCTGTCCGCCTCTCCGGTTCCGGTGAGCGTCCGGACCGCGTCGATGGTGACATAGGCGGCGAGCGCGAAGAACGACACCGCGATGATCCGCAAGGTGGTCTTCTCCCGGGCCTGGCGCGAGGTGTGGTCGGCGGCGGAGAACTGCCAGGCGACCGCGGTGGCGGAGGAGACCTCGATGACCGAGTCGAGACCGAAACCGATCAGTGCGGTCGAGGACGCGATTGTGCCCAGGGTGAGGGCGACTACGGCCTCGATGACGTTGTAGGTGATGGTCGCGGCGACGAGGAACCGGATCCTGCGGGTGAGAGCTGTCCGGCGGGCAGGGGAGGGGCTGAGTGTCGGCTGGGACATCAGCAGCAGCCCTTGTCCTCGGTGTCGGGGCAGGAGCGGTCAGCCGCGACCGCGAGGACTGCGGTGCGCAGTACGTCGAGGGCCTCACCCAGGCGGGGGTCGGCCAGTTCGTAGCGGGTGCGGCGGCCGACAGGGACGGCGACGACTAGACCGCAGCCACGCAGGCAGGCCAGATGGTTCGACAGGCGGCTTCGGGAGATGCCCAGCTGTTCGGCCAGGTCGGCGGGGTGGGCTGGAGCGTCGCGCAGGGCGAGTAGGAGCCGGGCGCGGATCGGGTCGGCCAGGGCGCGGCCGAACCGGGCAAGGATCCCGATGTCGGGGGCTACGGTCAGCACGGCTTCACAGTACAGACAATCCTGAACTCACACACTGCTGAACTAGAGGCAGGCGCGGGCTGGTCGTGTTCATCTCGTGGCAGTGCAGAGTCGGGTCCGATCAAGCGCCGCCGACCTGGCGCGAAGATCCCAAAGTCGCTGAACAGGCCTCTATCGGCATCACCTGCCGTGGCCGGCCACCGTCCGCGTACGGACACCGGTGGGCGCGGCTCTGTCGAGACCACGGTAGCCCGCCAGCATGGTGCGGGAAGCGCGGCGATCCGGCTGGTCGGCACCGCCGTATGGCTGGCGACGACTCGGTGGCGAGGATGTGTGCCCCCGGCGGGGCGGAGGCGATTACCTCCCTTTTCAACTTGTAATGGTTTCCATTACCAGCTACGTTGATGAAAATGGATCCCAGTACGGATGGTGGGTCCGGTCGGCTGACGAGCGGGGAGATCGTGGTGGATGGTGCGAGGCTGGTCGCGGTGCGGCGGTGGCGGGTCCGGTGCGGTCTGGGGGTGGTGGCCGCCGGTGTGGTGATGGTCGTGGCCGCGTGTGGGACGTCCTCGTCGGGGGATTCTGGGAGCGCTGACGGTGGCGGCGGGAAGATCGCGGTGGTGGCGGCGGAGAACTTCTGGGGCAGTATCGCCGCCCAGCTCGGCGGTGATCGGGTGGCGGTCACCAGCATCATCGACAATCCTGACGCCGATCCGCATGACTACGAGCCGACCTCGGCGGATGGCCGGGCGATCGCCGGTGCGCGGTTGGTCATCGACAACGGGGTCGGCTACGACCCGTGGGCGGGCCGGCTGGCGGCGGCGAACCCGGCAGAGGGGCGGACGATGCTGACCATCGGTGAGCTGGTCGGCGCAAACGACGGAGACAACCCACATCGCTGGTACAACCCCGGGGACGTCGCCAGGGTGATCGGTGCGATTACCGCGGACTACAAGAAGATCGATCCGGCGGACGCGGCCTACTTCGACCGGCAGCGGGCGTCGTTCACCGCGACGACGTTGAAGCCGTACACCGATCTCATCGCGTCGATCAAGAAAACGTATGGAGGGACACCGGTCGGGGCGTCGGAGAGCATCTTCGAGATGCTGTCTCCGGCTCTCGGGTTGGACCTGCTGACCCCGCCGGCCTTCCTGCGCGCGATCTCGGAGGGCGCCGATCCGACCGCCGCGGACAAGACCACCATCGACGATCAGATCAAGACTGGGAAGATCAAGGTCTACGTGTACAACAGCCAGAACTCCACCCCGGACGTGCAACGGCAGGTCGAGGAGGCGAAGGCGGCCAAGATCCCGGTGACCGCTATCACCGAGACCCTCACCCCGGCCGGCGCGTCTTTCCAGGATTGGCAGGTCGCCCAGCTGACAAGCCTGCGGACGGCGCTGGCGCAGGCAACCGGAAAGTGACGCGATGACGGTGCGCACACGATCTGCTCAGGTGGCCGTCGACGCCGTCGGCACGGTCCTGCCCCCTGGCACCGACCGGCCGACCGCGGTGAACACAGCGGCGGTGTTGTTCCGGAACGCCGCGGTCCGCCTGGGTGGGCGGCTGGTGTGGAGCGGGGTGGATGTCGAGGTCGCCGCCGGAGAGTTCGTCGCGGTTCTCGGGCCTAACGGGGTCGGTAAGTCCACCTTGCTCAAGGCGGCTCTGGGCCTGCTGCCGCTGTCCGCGGGGCGGGCGGTGGTGCTGGGTCGGCCTCCCGGGCGGGCCCGCGCCGAGATCGGGTACCTCCCGCAGCGACGCAGCTTCGACCCGTCGGTCCGGATCCGCGGGATCGATGTCGTCCGCCTCGGTGTCGACGGCCACCGGTGGGGTCTACCTCTACCCGGCGGGGAGCGCAGCCGGGCAGCAGGGCGGCGCGTGGTCGAACTCGTCGAGCTGGTCGGCGCCACCGGCTACGCTCACCAGCCGATCGGCCGGCTCTCCGGTGGGGAGCAGCAGCGGCTTCTGATCGCCCAGGCGCTTGCCCGCCGGCCCCGGATCCTGCTCCTCGATGAACCGTTGGACAGCCTGGACCTGCACAACGCCGCCGCGGTCGCGGCACTGATCCGCACCATCTGCCAGACGGCGGGGGTGACCGTGCTGATGGTCGCCCATGACGTCAACCCGATCCTGTCCAGCCTCGACCGGGTCATCTACCTCGCCGGCGGCGGCGCGGTGTCGGGCTCTCCCACCGAGGTCATCACCAGCGCGACGTTGAGCCGGCTCTACCAGACCCCCATCGAGGTACTGGCCACCTCGGATGGGCGGCTGGTCGTCGTCGGCCAACCCGAACCGCCCGCGGCGCACACCGACCGCCACGACGGGACCGGCCATTCATGATCACCGCTGCCGCGGCCGACGCGGCCCTGTCGTGGAACCTGGTCCGCGATGTCCGACAGATGTTCGCCTACTCGTTCATGGTGAACGCGTTCCGGGCCGGGACCGTCGTCGCGGTCACCGCCGGGGCGACCGGCTGGTTCATGGTCCTGCGCCGCCAGACGTTCGCCGGCCACACCCTGGCCGTGGCCGGTTTCCCGGGCGCGGCCGGCGCGATCTGGCTCGGCGTGGGCGCGACCTACGGCTACTTCGCTTTCTGCCTGGCCGCAGCGCTTCTCATCGCGGCCATCCCCACCGCGGGCGGAGCCACCGCGGGGCGGGCCGCGGAGTCGGCCACCGTCGGTACCGTGCAGGCGTTCGCGCTGGCCTGCGGGTTTCTGTTCGTCAGCCTGTACAAGGGATTCCTCGGCGGGGTGAACACGCTGTTGTTCGGCAGCTTTTTGGGGATCACCGATGGCATGGTCCTGACCCTGACCGCCGTCGCCGTGGCGGTCCTGGCGGTCCTGGCGGTGCTTGGGCGGCCGCTATTGTTCGCCTCCCTCGATCCGGCCGTGGCGGCCGCCACCGGGGTGCCCGTGCGGGCCCTGTCGGTGGCCTTCCTGATCGTGCTCGGGAGCACCGCAGCGGAGGTCAGCCAGATCACCGGCACCCTCCTCGTCTTCACCCTGCTGGTCATCCCCGCGGCGACCGCACAGATCCTCACCCCTCGGCCGGCGCTCAGCCTCGCCCTCACCGTGCTGTTCGGGCTGCTGGTCACCTGGGCGGGGCTGACCGTGGCCTACTACTCGCCGTACCCGATCGGCTTTTTCATCACCAGCTTCGCCTTCGGTCTGTACCTGCTCGCCCGCCTCGCCGTTCACGCGCACGACCTGCTCGGCCGGACCGCCCGCACCTCCCATCCCGCAGAGGCGGCGGCATGAGCGCGCAGACGGCGGACACCGGACTGACCGCGATGTTCGACCACCCGTTCATGCAGCACGCCTTCCTCGCCGGAACAGGGATCGCCTTGGCGGCGGGGCTCGTTGGCTATTTCCTTGTTCTGCGTGCGCAGGTCTTCACCGCCGACGCGCTGTCCCATGTGGCGTTCACCGGCGCGCTCGCCGCGCTGGTCACCGGGGTCGACGCTCGCATCGGCCTGTTCGCCGCCACTATCACCGTCGGGTTCGCCCTCGGTGCTCTCGGCTCCCGGGGCCACGCCGACGACGTCGTCATCGGCAGCGTGTTCGCCTGGATCCTTGGTCTCGGCGTGCTCTTCCTCGCCCTGTACACAACCCACCGCAGCAGCGGCAACGGCACCGCCGGCGTCACCGTCCTGTTCGGCTCGATCTTCGGATTGGACGCCTCCCACGCCTGGGAAGCCGCCGTGCTCGCCGCCCTGCTCTGCCTCGCCGTCATCGTGATCGGGCGTCCCCTGCTGTTCGCGAGCCTGGACCCTGCGGTCGCCGCCGCCCGCGGTGTCCCCGTCCGCCTCCTCGGTGTCGGGTTCCTCGGCCTGGTCGGGGCGGCCGCGGCCGAGGCCACCCAGGCCGTCGGCGCGCTCCTGCTCCTCGGTCTGCTCGCCGCACCCGCCGGCACTGCCCAACGGCTCACCACCCGCCCTTACCACGGCATGTGGATCTCCTCCTCGGTCGCGGTAGCCGTGACCTGGGCTGGCCTGACCACCAGCTACCTCGCCCCGCGGATCCCCCCGAGCTTCGCCATCCTCGCCTTCGCCACCGCCACGTACGCCGTCGCCCTGACCGTCACCACCCGCACCGTCACCGCCATCCACCCGCCCGTACCGTCCCCGGCAACCTCGACGGCGCAGAGGTCCCCGACCTCCTCATGAGCCCCAATCTCGTGAGAGGAGAGACGGTGCCCACCGACGACGTTCATGCCTCTGACGAATCCGACACCCGCGACGCACGGCGGGAACCGCAGCGGTGGCGCATGTCCCGCGGCCCTCGCCCCCCACGCGACACCCCGCAACGCCGTACAGTGCTGGCTGCGCTCACCGCCGCCGGCGGCGGGTTCCGCAGCGTCCAGGCCTTGCACGAGCAGATACGCGCCAGCGGGCACCGCATCGGCCTCACCACGACGTACCGCATTCTGTACGACCTGGTAGGCGACGCCACCGTCGACACGATCCGAGGCGAGGACGGCCAGCAGCTGTTCCACCTCACCCGAACCACCGGACACCACCACCACCTGGTCTGTCGTAGCTGCGGACGCAGCATCGACGTTGCCTCCGACACCGTCGAGACCTGGGCGGCAGACCTCGCTGCCGCACACGGATTCGCCGACCTCAACCATGCGATCGACCTGTTCGGACTCTGCACCGGATGCCAACCTGACCGGTGATTCTGGGGCGGTCGGGTCAGTGTTCGTCCCAGTGCCCGTCGTGGTCGGCGTGGCGATGGTTGTCATGGATGTAGTCGATGTGATCGTGGTGGGGGACAGCGACGTGACCGCAGCCCTCGCCGTGAACGTGGTCGTGGCGGCCGGTGTGGGCGCTGTGGTCGGCAGGCTCGCAGTCATCGAAGTGGTCGTCGTGGGCGCGGTGCAGGTGCCCGTCATGGGCGTAGTCGATGTGGTCGTGGTGAGGGACGGCGACGTGGCCGCAGCCATAGGTGTGCGGGTGTTCTGAGGTGGTGTGGTGGGCCGGGTGGCTGGTGGTGGTCACAGGCGTTCTCCTTGGCGTGTGCGATCGCGTCGGTGAGCCGGTTGACGATCTCCTGACCGCGACGCGTCGAGGCTCCGGTCCCGCGCCCTTGGAGGATCTGCAGGTGCAGGAGATGCTGACCTCGAGGGCGTCGAGCGGTGCAGGCGTGGGACACGGCCCGTCGGCGAGGCAGGTGATCATCCGAGGCGTACCGACGCGCGAGTGCCCCCAGCAGCGGGCCGTCCCTCCAGTGCGCGGCGGAGGGTAAGCGTTTGATCACATGAAAACGGTAGGGCCTCTTCCTGTCTCGCGCCATGTGAACGTGCCACTTCAATTGGTATTGACAACGGTTGTCAAATCGGAGATTGTTGATGTACCAAGTACCTGCGTCAGGAGGTCACTGATGTCCTTGACCGTGTCCCCGGATCTGCTCGCCCAGGCCGAAGCCGGCCATGTCGACCAGGAGGCGTTTCTCGCGTGTGTGCGGGACTCGCTTCCGTATGCCTACAGCCTGGTGGAGCGGCTCGCCGGTGAGCTGCCCACCGCCGAGCGGGACTTCGCCGACAACCTGGTTCCGCCGGCGGACGACGTGGCGCAGGGGCAGTTGCTGCGGGCGATGGCGAGCACCTCGATCCGGGAGGCGTTGGAACGGCGTTTCGGGGTGGCGTTGGCGTTCCAGAACTGCCACCGGCTGGCCGCGTTCCGCCCGCAGGCGGTCGGCGGTGAGCAGTACCGCCGGTTTATCTCCGCGGAGAGCCAGGTCCTCAACCAGCAGCCGGAGTTCGTCAACTGCTGACGAACCGTCACGGTGCCCGGCTGTGTCGCGTGACCGGCTCGGCCGGGCGTCGGTTCGGCCGGGATGTCGCCACAGCAAGGGGGTTTCTCCGCCGGCTCCGGTTCTCCGTGCGGCGGCCTCTGGCCAAGCCGCATGTCGGGAAGGCCGGAGAGCGGGCTCTGGTCATCCTTGTCCTCCTGGCTATCCGTTCAGGTCCGGTAGCCAGGCAGGGAAGGGGTCCGGTAGCTCGCGCCAGCTGTCCTCGCCGAGAGCGAGTTCGACGTCGGTGAGCAGGCATGAACGGAAGACTCTGGTGAGGGCCGCCGGGTCGGCGTGCAGACCGATCAGGGCCAGTTCCTGGCCGCGGTAGCCGTAGTAGGGGTCCCAGTCAGGACAAGCGGCGCTGTGGTCTGCGGGTGCGGCGTCGACGGCGGGCCAGTAGCCGTCGGGAGCGAGCGTGAGTCCCCGCCCGGCGTGGTCCCACGCCATCCTCTGGTCGGGTCGGCTGGCGAGCCACAGCCAGCCCCGGGAACGCACCACGCCGTCGACCAGACCGTCCATGCAGTCATGCAGCCGCTGCGGGTGCAACGGCCGGCGGGCTGTGAGCACCGTGGCGGTGATCCCGACCTCGCTGGCCGGCAGGTCGTCCGCGGTGCGTGCGCAGAGCATCCGCAACCAGCCCGCGTGCCGGTGCGAGCCGATCTCGTCGTATCCCGCGCCGCCGTCCGGACCGGCGGCGGCGAGGACATCGCTGGCCGGTGTGGCTCGGCCGACGACGGTCACCGCTCGGGCCGCCGGGTTCAGCCGCCGTACCAGCGTGTCGAGCTGCAGCATGTCGCAGACATCGATCTCGTCGGTGGCGGCGAGGGCGACGACGTCAGCGCGTTCGACCTGGTCGACGAGGGCCGCTGGCACCGTCCGACCGAGACGGGGAACGGCGAGGCCTCGGCCGGCGAAGGAGTCACATCCGTCCAGGTCCTCGAACGCGGTCGTCGCGTCGACCAATGCCACCGACGACACCACGCTGAGCGCGGGACAGCCGGCCAGACCCGGTATCAGGTCCAAGGGAACGTATCCCGGCGGTGCCACCACGACGGCTTCGGCATGTCCATCGGCCGTGAGTTCCGAGGCTGAGGCGGCGATGTCCCGGGAGACGACGTCGACGAGGCTCACGTCCTGGGCGGGTAGCGAGGACCTGCACGGCGATCCGTAACCCACGTCGAGCGATCGGACGACGACCCCTCCCACCGGGTGGGACGGGCACCGGTAGGAGAGCACGGGGACGGGGCGAACCCCACCGCCTGCGGGGGTCGCCACCACCCCGAGGTCACCCCCGGCAGTGCACACCAACGTCACAGACAGTGGGATCGGCTGGCGCATGGTGGTCGCTCTCCGGAAGCGGGCTGGCGGGTCTCGGGAACTGGCCGGCCAGGCCGGTCAGCTGCTGCGTCTCGTACCGGTGCCGGGCGGACTGTCCGACGGACGGACCGCGCTCAGCCGGCCGCCCTGGGTGCCCGCCACGACAAGCGCCGCGTCGGCGGTCCAGGTGACCGAGCTGACGGGCGCTCCCAGATCAACCTCGAAATGCGGGCGCCGGGAACCACCACTGCTCCGCCAACCGGCCAGGCGGCCATCCCTGCCACCACTGGCGAGCAGCGGCGGGGCGGCCGTGCGCCGGCCAGCCCGGCCGGCCGAGCCTGTTCGGACCGGTGGGACGGGGGCGTAGGCGAGCGCGACGACGAGTCCGGCGTGCGCGCGAAGTGAGGCCGGGCGCTGCCCGGCCGGGCCCTTGCCGCCGAGGTTCCACACGGTGACTTCCTCGCCGCCGCCAGCGGCGAGCCGTTGGGAGTCCGGAGCGAAGGCGATAGCGGTGACCTTGGCGGGGTAGCCGCTCATCTCGTAGTCCTCGCCAGACCACAGCCGCCACAGGTGGATCGAGGCGTCCTGGTTTCCGGAGGCGGCCCAGCGGGCGTTCGGCGCGACGGCGATGGTGAGCAGCGAGCCCTTCCAGTCGAAGATGCGTACCGGTTCAGTGCGGTTGCGTCCGGGTTCGTACCAGCGGATGCCGCCGTAGCAGGCGACGGCGAGCCGGTGGCCGGCCCAGGTGAGCGCGGTGACGGTGCTGGGCTGGCCGGGCCAACGGGTGACGATGGCTCCGTCGGGCCGCAGCAGCAGGACCTCGCGGCCTCGACCGGCGGCAAGGTACTGCCCGTCGGGGGACCAGGCAAGTGCGTGTACCCAACCCTGGCCCATGACGGCGTCGCGCCGGCCGATCGTGATGTCGGCGATGACGACGGTCCCGTCGGCTCCGCCGACCGCGAGGCGGCGCCCATCCGGCGACCACGCCGCCGCCAGAGCCCCGAGTTCGTGGTGCGGCATCTCGGTCACGACAACCCCGTCGTCCGCGTCGATGACGACGGTGCGGCCGGAGAGGGACGCGGCGGCGACCATCGGCCCGCGCGGTGCGGCGGTGACGGTGCTCACCGCGTCGTCGAGGTCGATCGACCAGACGGGTGTGGTCGGTGTCCGACCGGCGGTGCGGAGGTTGGCGGTGCGGCTCACCGTGCGCTCGCGAGACAGCGGCGTAGGCCGGTTTCGAGGGCGGCGCGGTCGAGGTTGCGTCCGATGAAGACCAGCCGGCTGACCCGGGCCGTGTTGCCCCAGGGCTGGCCGTCGATGCCTTCGAAGAGCATGTGGACGCCCTGGAAGACGTACCGGTTCTGCTGGCCGGCGACGGCGAGCACTCCCTTGGACCGGAAGATGTCGGCGCCCTTGGTCGACAGCAGCTCGCCGAGCCAGTCGTTGAGCTTTGGTATGGACAGGTCTCCGGTCAGTTCGATGCCGACGCTGGACACGGTCAGGTCGTGTTGATGTTCGCCGTCGGTGAGGAACGAGGGGTCGACATCGAGTGCACGCTCGAGATCGAACGCGCCAACGTCGAGGACCTTGCCGAGGTCGATCTTGGCGTACTGGGCGGGCAGGATCTCCGCAACCCTGTTGATCGCCCGGATCCGGCCGATCACCTCGTCGAGCTCCGCCTCGTCGACGAGGTCGGTCTTGTTCAGCACGATCCGGTCGGCGAACGCGATCTGCTCGACCGCCTCGTTCTCCACGCCCTCGGGCTTGGCGTCGTCGAGGTGGCGGCCCAGGTGCCGGGCGTCCACGAGCGTGAGAATGGCGTCCAGCCGGAGCTGGCCGGCGATCTCGTCGTCGACGAAGAAGGTCTGCGCGACCGGGGCCGGGTCGGCCAACCCGGTGGTCTCGATGAGGATGTGGTCGAACCTGTCCCGGCGGCGCATCAGCGTGCCAAGGACGCGGATCAGGTCCCCGCGCACGGTGCAGCAGATGCAGCCGTTGTTCATCTCGAAGATCTCTTCTTCGGTATCGACGACCAGAGCGTCGTCGATACCGATTTCACCGAATTCGTTTTCGATCACGGCGATGCGCTTGCCGTGTTCTTCGGTGAGGATTCGGTTGAGCAGCGTGGTCTTGCCGCTGCCAAGGAAGCCGGTGAGCACGGTCACCGGGACCTTGGTGGCCTGGTCGGCCGGCTGCAAGGGGGCGTCAGTGGGCATGCGTTTCTCCGCAGAGGTGGAAGGCGCGGCGCACGTCGGACTCGGTGAGGCGCGCCGCGGGACCGGGCAGGGTAACCGAGCGCCGGCCGGCTGCCGGCAGTGCGGCCAGGACAGTCTCGACGGGTGGACAGCCCGGCTCTGCGCACGCCAGCTGGGCGACGAGCACGGTCACCTCCTCGTCGAGGTCCAGCGCGGAGCGGATCCAGCCGCGCAGCTTCTCGGCGATGTCCGGATCGACCGCGGACGGCCGTGCTCCACCGGGACTGATCACGCTCATCCGGCGGTCACGGTGGGCGCGACGGGGACGCGACGATGCATGGTGCCACTTTGATGAAAACGAAAACGATTGTCAATATATGGAGATCGTTTCCTGGGCGTGGAGGGCGATCGGCGGGGGCTGCTGATGCGTTCCGGGGAGGCAGAGCATGCCCGGGCCCGTCCGGCCCGGTGGTCAGATGGCAGGCGAGTCAGGCGAGGACTCTGACAGGCGCCAGCGAGGGGTCGGCCCTCGACGTCGAGCTCGTAGCGGCCCCGGTGGATGGTCTGACCAGGGCGTGCCCCACGCTGATGATCTGGACGGACCGGGGCCGTTTCAGGCCGCGCGTCTCGGTGCCTGGCTGTCAGCTGGCCGTGGTTCGACTTGATCCGCCGGGCGGCAACGTGGCAGACCTTCGGCAGCGGGCTCGTCGAGGACCCTCGGGCAGGCGGCCGCCTTGGTGGCGGTCACTTCCGGAGGGAATCGGCGGCCTGAGGGCCAGCGCAGGTAGGGCAGGTGCCGTAGATCTCCAATGTATGAGTGATCGTGGTGAAGCCCTCGGCTGCCGCCACGCGCTCGGCCCAGGCCTCGATCTCGGGTCCCTCGATCTCCACGGCGCGGCCACAGGTGTGGCAGACGAGATGATGGTGATGCTGATGGGTGCCACACCGCCGGTAGAGGTTCTCGCCGTCGTCGTTGCGCACGACGTCGAGTTCGCCGGCGTCGGCGAGGAACTGCAGGTGTCGATAGACGGTCGTCAACCCGACTGGTTCGCCCTGTTCGCGTAGACGGGCATGTAGGTCCTGAGCGCTGGTAAACGTTTCGGTATCAGCCAGTAGCGCGGCCACGGCGCCACCTTGGCGGGTGGCGCGAGTGCTGGTACTGCGTGCCACGCCCCGCTGGGGATCCGCATTCATGTCCTCGACCCTGTCAGAAGTAACGCGGGGGCTGAGAAGGGCGGCTCAGCGGACGCCGCGAGCGTCCGCCGAGCCTGTCGGGTCCGGTCAGCGCGTGGTGACGGCCTGATGTGGGTCGCGGGCACGGGGAAAGGTGAAGCCGGGGTCGATCTGGGTGGAGAGGTCTGTTCCGGTGGCGGTGTCGGCCCAGGATCGGGCGTTGCGGAGGTGGAGTTCGTGCATCTGTCGGAGGAAGGCGTCGGGGTCGTGGTCGGTGGCGTCGACGGTGTCGCGGATGGCGTCGAGTGCGATGCGGATGGCCGGTTCGAGGTCGTCGAGGTGGAAGGGCCGGCCCTGTTCCATCGCTCGTACGGGTGCGGACGGGCCGACACAGACGAGCAGGTCGTCGCCGATCTCGCGGCGTAGGAACTCCTCGTCGGCCTGGTCGGTGACCTTGTTGCCGACCACGGAGAGGGTGATGTCGAACTCGCGGGCGTAGTCGCGGTACTGGCGGTGGACGGCGACGGCTTTGCGGGTCGGTTCGCAGACGAGGAAGGTGTGGTCGAAGCGGGTGAACAGGCCTGAGGCGAAGGCGTCGGCGCCGGCGGTCATGTCGACGACGGCGTACTCACCGGCGCCGTCGACGAGGTGGTTGAGTAGGAGTTCGACCGCGCCGAGCTTGGAGTGGTAGCAGGCCACGCCGAGGTCTTCGTCGGTGAAGGCTCCCGTCGCGACCAGTCGCACGCCGTCGGCATCGATGCCGAAGCGGCGCCACAGCGGGTTGTCGTCGGTCAGCTGCAGCAGTCGTGATCCAGTGCCAGGTGGAGTGGTCTTGACCATCACGTCGGCGGACGGGATGCGGGGGTTGTCGCCGCGGAGGTAGTCCTTGATCTCGTGGAGGTGCTCGCCCATCGGTACCGGTACCGCCGCGTCGTCGAGGCCGAGCGCGGCGCCGAGGTGCTGGTTGATGTCCGCGTCGAGCGCGAGCACGGGTGCGCCGGCTGCGGCGAGGTGGCGGCAGAACAGCGAGGACAGCGTGGTCTTGCCGCTGCCGCCCTTGCCGACGAACGCGATCTTCATGATGGTGGCTCCGAGGTCGTGGCGGCGTTGCCGCGAACCAACTGCGCTATGACTGTCTGCAATAGTAATCGTTTTCGTTAGTGGCGCTGGCAGGCCCTGCCGGGGGCCGCCTGCCTCCGCCCTCCAACGCGGGCATTGCTGGTCACTGTCGGGGCGGGCTGGCGGGCAGACGATCGCGGCCACCGGCCGGGCCCCGGCCCCGACGGGCGGCGCCACTATGTCGCCGGGGATACCTTCCACACGTGCTTACGGGCACTCGCGATGGTTCGGGCCGCTCCCTGGTCGCCGCTCTCAAGCGGGCTTGGTGATCAGGGGCTTGTCTTCTCCGTGATCGGCCGGGCGGGGGTGTGGGTGTGGGGTGCCGGCTCGCCGTCTGCGTGGTCGGGCAGATTCCGGTCGGCGTGGTCGGCGTGGAACAGCGCCTCGGCGAGCAAGGCTTGCACGTGGACGTCTGCGGCGGAGTAGTAGACGAAGGTGCCTTCGCGGCGGCCACGGACCAGCCCGGCGAGGCGCAGTTTGGCCAGGTGTTGGCTGACCGCCGTGGGTGCGGCGCCGACGAGGTCGGCGAGACAGGCGACCGAGGACTCGCCCTGCAACAGCGCCCAGAGAATCTTGATGCGGGTGTGATCCGCGAGCAGCCGGAAGCCTTCGACGGCCAGGTGGACCTGCTCGTCGTTGGGCATCTGGAAGCTCGGCAGATCACTGTGCACGCATCAAGACTAACTGTCCTACCCAGCTGCCTATCAGGCTGCCTGCCTAGCTGTATGCGTATCTACGCAGGTAGTGTCGTTAGGGTGACGCTGACGACGAGCCCCGCTTCCCCATCCATCGGTCCGGTCGAAGCGCATGCTGTGCCTGCGTCGCGGGGGCTGGCCTCCCGCCTCTGGGCGCTTACCGAGGTCCGTGGGTCGGCGCTGGCAAGCGTGACGTTCGCGGCCGGCAGCGTCATGCAGGTGACCGGCACTCCCGCGCCGGTCTGGTGGGCGCTGTACCTCGTCTGTTACGCCGCCGGCGGATGGGCACCTGCGGTGGCCGGGATACGCGCGTTGCGCGGACGCACACTGGACGTCGACCTGCTGATGATCGTCGCTGCGTGCGGCGCGGCCAGTATCGGCCAGGTCTTCGACGGCGCCCTGCTGATCGTCATCTTCGCCACCTCCGGAGCCCTGGAGGCGGTCGCGACCGCGCGAACCGCTGACTCCGTGCGCGCGCTGCTCAACCTGGCACCCGAGCGGGCCAACCGGATACGTCCCGACGGAACGGAGGAGACGGTAAGCACCGTGGACCTTCAGGTCGGGGACATCATCCGGATCCGCCCCGGGGAACGCATCGGCGCCGACGCCATTGTGGTCGACGGCGCCAGCGAGGCCGACCAGGCCACGATCACCGGCGAACCCCTGCCGGTCACGAAGACGACCGGCGACGAGGTGTTCACCGGCACGCTGAACGGCACCGGCACGCTGACCGTCCAGGTCCACCGCCCCGCCGGCCAGTCGGTGATCGCCCGCATCGTCGCCCTGGTCGAGGAGGCCTCCGCGACCAAGGCAAGAACCCAGCTCTTCATCGAAAAGGTCGAACAGCGCTACTCGATCGGCGTCGCGGTCGCGACCGTCGCCCTGTTCGCCATCCCCCTGCTGTCTGGGGCGGCGCTGCGACCCACCCTGCTCCGCGCCATGACCTTCATGATCGTCGCATCGCCGTGCGCGGTGGTCCTCGCGACGATGCCACCGCTGCTGTCCGCGATCGCCCTCGCCGGCCGCCACGGCGTGCTCGTCAAGTCCGCCGTCGTCATGGAGAGGCTGGCTGACACCACCCTGGTGGCGTTCGACAAGACCGGCACCCTCACCGAAGGCACTCCCTGCCTTGTGGGCATCCACGTCGCCTTCGACGGCTCCAGCGACGACGAGTCCAAAGCGCCCGCGATCGACGCGGACCGGCTACTCCAATTGGCCGCCGGCGCCGAATATCCCAGCGAACACCCGGTCGCCGCAGCTGTGCTCGCCGCAGCCCGCGACCGGAACCTCGCCATCCCCACCGCGCACGACTTCACCTCAACCCCCGGACGCGGCGCGAGCGCCACCGTCGACGGACATCACGTACAAGTCGGAAACCCATCACTGCTCGACGGCCCGCGGGCCGGCCCCACCGCCTCACCGCTGATCGCCCAGACACTGGCCGCGGCAGACGCCGCGCAGGCCAGCGGGCACACCGCCGTGATCGTCACCATCGATCACGCCCTCGCCGGAGTCCTCACCCTCACAGACCGGACCCGCCCGCATGCCGCCGCCACAGTTGCCGCCCTGACCAGACTCACCGGCACACCCCCCGTCCTGCTCACCGGCGACAACCTCGGCGCCGCAGCCCGACTCGCCACCGAACTCGGCATCCACGAAGCGCACGGCGGACTGCTGCCATCTGACAAGGTCACCCGAATCCACGCCCTGCAGAACCGCCGACAACGAGTACTGCTGGTGGGCGACGGCGTCAACGACGCCCCCGCGCTTGCCGCCGCCGACCTCGGCGTCGCAATAGGCCGCCACAGCTCCGACCTCGCCCTACAGACCGCCGACGCGGTCCTCGTCCGCGACGACCTCACCACCCTTCCCACGGTCATCGCGCTGTCCCTCCACGCCCGCCGCATCGTCACGGCCAACCTGACCGTCGCGGCGACCTTCATCACCGCACTGGTCGCCTGGGACCTGTTCGGCCACCTGCCCCTACCCCTCGGCGTCGCCGGCCACGAAGGCTCCACCCTCATCGTTGCCCTCAACGGACTACGACTCCTACACCCCCGAGCCTGGCGCACGCCCCAAACCCATCCCTTTTCAGGATCGTCGGGCAGGATGTGACCACGGTGTTGTTGAGGAGACCTCGACGCGCCGAGGCGAGCTTGTCTGGCCTCCAGCGGATCAACTGCAGGCCGTCGGCGGTCATCCGGATGCGCCGTCGGCGGCGTCGGTGTGCGCGCGGGTCCGCAGCAGCCGTGCTGGTGCTCGGGCCGGGGCTGGCGGGGTGTGCACGAGTGCGTCGAGACGGTCGCGGTGACGCAGTCGGGTGAGTGTCCCGGCGAGCAGGGCGAGGGCGAGTCCGCTGCCGCCGACGCCGAGGGCGGGGCCGAGCCCGGCGTGCTCGGCGGTCATGCCGCCGAGCAGGGCGCCGGCGGGTTGGCCGCCCCAGGCGATGATCCGTGCGGTGGTGTTGACGCGGGCCTGGAGTTCGAGGGGTGCCAGAGTCTGGCGGACGACGATGCCGTTGAGGCTGACGAGGGTGTTGGCGGCCTGCCAGCCGAGCAGCGTGACCGCTCCGAGGATGAGGGAGCGGCTGGCGGACCAGCCGCCGAGGAAGAGCAGGCCGGCGGCGAGACCGCCGAGAGTGATCCAGCCGACGGGTAGGTGTCGTTGCAGGGGAGCGAGCAGGAGGCTGGCGAGCAGGCTGCCGGCGCCGGCGGCGGCGTACAGCAGACCGATCCGGCCGTCGTCGCTGGACAGGTCGAGCTGGCGGACGGCGACCACGACGACCAGCCCGGTGACGAACCCGGCGGTGAGGCTGTTGCCGACGCCGAGCAGGGTCAGGGTGCGGACCAGCCGGTGGTTCCACACCCAGCGCAGTCCTTCACCGATCTCCGTTCGCAGCGACCGATGCGGGCTGCGTGCTGACGGAGTGGGTGTCAGCGGCAGCCGGGTCATGAGCAGGGCGGAGAGGGCGAAGCTGGCGGCGTCGACCGCGATCGCCGCGCTCGCCCCGAGGGCGGCGGCGAGCAGGCCGCCGGCGGCGGGGCCGGCCAGGGCGATGACGGTGCTGACGGCGCTGAGGTGTCCGGTGGCCTGGCCCATCCGGCCGGGGGGCACGAGCGCGGCGAGGGCGCGGAACCCGGCGGCGTCAGAGAAGGTCAGTGCGGTCGCGCTCCCGGCCGCGGCGACCAGCAGATGGCCGGTGGTCAGCGCGCCGGCGGCATCGGCGAGCGGGACGCTGGCCAGCAGAAGACAGCTGGCCAGCGCGGAAAGGCCGAGGACACGCCGTGGGTCCATGCGGTCGGCCCAGGCTCCGGCGGGCAGGCCGAGCAGCAGGTAGGGGATCGCTTCGAGGGCGCTGAGCAGGCCGGTGAGCGCCGGGCTGCCGCTGCGTTGGTAGATCAGCAGCGGCAGGGCCACGAGGCTGATCGCCGAGCCGGTCCAGGAGATCGAGCGGGCGGTCAGGAACAGCCGGTAGCCACCCCCTCCTGCCTGGTCCGCGGGGGTGTCCGGCGGGGCCGCGCCGGCCGTGGGCGTGGCGGTCATGGGTGCAGAGCGGCGGCGAGGGTCTCGACGCCGTCGACGCCGGCGAGGTTGGTCGAGTTCCACTGCGGCAGGAAGACGACGTGCCCGGTGCGGACCGCGGTCACCGTCGGCAGGGTCTCGGCGAGCGCCGTCCGTGCGCTCGCTTGGGTCTCGCCGCCGCTGAGCAGGTAGACGACGGTGTCCGGGTCTTTCTGGAGGATGCTCTCCTTCGACAGTTCCCCGTAGTACTGCCCGGCGGGCAGAGTCCCGGCGTAGACGTTGGTCGCGCCTGCGAGGGCGGCGATGTCGCTGTAGACGCCCTCGTAGGTGTAGATCGCCCCACCGAAGCTACTGATCATCGCGACGGGGACGGGCGGCTTACCGTCCACCTTCGCGGCCACCGCGCCGAGGCGGGCGTCGACCTGGCCAGCGAGTTCCCGCGCCTTCGTCTGGACGCCGAAGATCCGACCGAGCGCGGCCAGGTCGGTCTTGACGTCGGTGACGGTGGCGCGGGTGGCATCGTCGGTGCAGAACCCGCTGAGGATCATCACCTGGGTGCCCTGGGCGGCGAGTTCGTCGATGGTGGGTAGCTGCCGTCCGTCGAACAGGTAGGAGCCGTCGGCCCAGATCAGGTCGGGACGGACGGCGAGGAGCTGCTCGCGGCTGGGGGCGGCCTCGCCGAGGTCGGGGACGTCGGCGACGGCCGCGGCGTAGGCGGCCGCGGCGGTGCCGTTGCTGGTGTTGTACTGGCCGACGACTCGGTCGGTGAGGCCGAGCGCGGCGAGCAGGTCGGTGCTGGTGGGCCAGCCCGAGACGACCCGACTCGGCGCCCGGTCGAAGTGCAGGGTGCGTCCGCAGTTGGTGACGGTGACCGGGAAGCCTTTCTGTCCGCCGTCGGCGGCGGCCGGCGTCGGGGCCGGCGAGCCGCCGCAGGCGGTCATCAGCAGGGCGCCGGATAGCAGGAACGCCAGGACGAGCGCGGGCGCGGTGCGGCGCAGCCGGTGAGGGTGACAGGCGCGGTCGTTCACGGGGGTCCTTCGTGGAGTAGGAGCGGCGGCGCGTCGACATGCGCGGGTGGTGGACGGTCGGACGGCCCGGCCGGCTGGTCTGCCGGCGGCGCGGTGAGGGAGGCGAAGGCGAAGTGGGGCCGGCCGGTGATCGGATGAGTGGTCCGGTGGGCGGCGACCTTGAAAACCTGGCGGAGTAGGTCGGGGGTGAGGACCTCGGCGGGCGGCCCGGCCGCGAGGAGCTGTCCGTCGGCGAGGACGTGGACGAGGTCGCAGTAGGCGGCGGCGAGGTCGAGGTCGTGCAGCGCGGCCAGCACGGTGATGCCGAGCGAGCGGATCAGGTCGAGCAGGTCGAGTCGGGCGCCGATGTCGAGGTGGTTGGTGGGCTCGTCGAGGACCAGTACCCGCGGTTGCTGGGCGAGCGCGCGGGCGAGCAGGACGCGTTGTTTCTCCCCGCCGGACAGGTCCGCGAAGGGCCGCCGCGCCCGCCCGGCCATGCCGACGGTGCGCAGCGCGTCGGCGACCGCCGCCCGGTCCTCTTCGGTGGATGGGCTGAAGCTGCGCTGGTGCGGGAGGCGGCCGGTGGCGACGACGTCGCCGACCCGCAGGTGGACCTCTCCGGCGTGCTCCTGGGTGAGCGCGGCGACCTGCCGGGCGGTGGCGCGCGGGCCGAGGTGGCGGTGCACGTCGACGCCGTCGAGGAGCACCGCTCCGGCCCGGGGCCGCAGGGCGTGGTAGACGGTGCGCAGGGCGGTGGACTTGCCGCTGCCGTTCGGTCCGAGCAGGCCGACGAACGTGCCCGCAGGGCAGTCCACGGTCAGGTTCCGCACGATCGGCGTGCTGTCCAGGTGGACCTCGACGGCGTCGAGGCGCAGCCCGGTCATGGCGTGCCCGCCGGGGTGCCGCGGCGCAGCAGGACCAGGAAGAACGGGACCCCGACGACGGCGGTGACGATGGTGAGGGGCAGTTCGAGCGGCTCACTGAGCGTGCGGGCGGCGAGGTCGGCCAAAACCAGGAAGTTTCCCCCGAGCAGCGCCGACAGCGGCAGCAGCCGCCGGTGGTCGGCGCCGACGAGCAGACGCACGCAGTGCGGCGCGATGAGGCCGACGAACTGCACCCCGCCGGCGACGGCGATGACGGTGCCGGTGAGCAGGGCGGCGACGACGAGGAGTTCGGTGCGCACCCTGCTGACGGCGACGCCCGCGGACGCTGCGAGGTCGTCGCCGAGCAGCAGGGCGTTGAGCGCCCGCCCACGCAGGACCAGCCATACCGTGCACGCGGCGACGACCGTGGCGGGCAGGCCGAGTTTCTGCCAGTCCGCGCCGGACACCGTGCCGAGCAGCCAGAACAGCAGGTGCGCCAGCTGGTTGCTGCTGACCCGTAGTTGCAGGTAGCTCGTCGCGGCCTGCAACAGGTAGCCCAGCGCCACGCCTGCCAGCAGCAGCCGGCCCGGGTCGACGCGGCCGGCGTGCCGGCCGAGCAGGAGCACCGTGCCGAGAGCGAGCAGACCGCCGGCGAACGCCGCGCCGGACACGCCCAGCCGGGACAGCCAGCCGACGCCGCCGACGCCGCCGAGGGTCAGGGCGGCGACGGCGGCCAGCGACGCACCGGAGGAGACCCCCAGCACGTAGGGGTCGGCGAGCGGGTTGCGGACGACGGCTTGCAGGGTCGCGCCGGCCACCGCGAGGCCCGCACCGACGACGAACGCCAGCAGGACCCGGGGAACCCGGACCTGCCAGATGATCTGGTCGTCCACCGCGGCCGACGGCTCGCCGCCACCCAGGCCGCCGACGGTGTGCGCGAGCACGCTCGACCACACCTCACCCAGGGGGAGACGGACCGCGCCGACGCTGACGGCGAGCGCGAGGACGACGGGTGTCGCGGCGACCAGCGTCACGAGGACGACCAGGAACCGGCCCTGACCGGCGGCCCGCGACCGCGGCGCCGCCAGACGCGGCAGTGGCGTGCGCCGCCGCGGGCGCGGCGGGCGGGCGACCGGCGGCGCGGTCGAGGATGCGGTGGACAGAATCTCCCCCAGAAAGAACGGTACGGGGCGCCCGACCCCGAGCGGGGCCGGTAGGCCGCGTCGCGTTCGTGAACGCGGCGGTCTGGCGGGCGCGTGTCGGTCAGTGCGGCAGCGGTATCGACGGCGGCGACGCGATGCGTGGCACGGTGCGTGCCGCGGGCAGGCGGCGTCCGCCGAGGAACGGCAGTCCGACGGCTGTGTTGCTGTACAGACCGGGGACCACGACCCGCGTGACGTGCAGCCCGGTGCGGCGCACGTCGGTGGTGGTCACGTCGACAGCCACCGTCCGGTGACCGGAGGCGGCGAGCCGGTCGACCAGATCAGCCGCCGTCGAGTCGGGTGCGCGCACCGGGGCGGAGCCGAGATCCGTCAGGTCGATGGTTCCGACGATCGTCTCCGGAAGGATTCGACGGAACTGCTCCCGCATGGTCGGGTCCAGGTAGAGCTGAAGATGGCAGCCGTAGTCCACGACGTCGGACAGGTCGTCGCGGTAGGAGCGGCGGTAGGCCCGGTCGGCCCGCCACGGGCGCAGCGGGCTGGTCGGGCTGGCCGCCACCTGGGCGTAGGGCCCGTCGGGATCGTCGTAGTCGGCCACGAACAGCTGGAGCTGCAACGCCTCGCCGTACGCTTTCACCGCGGCGTCCACCGGGTCGGGGTGCACCCCCATGCCCAGCGTCAGGTAGCCGGTGTGCTCGTCGGTGACCAGCGCTCCCACGACCGGCACGCCGAACTCGTCGTCGAAGGCGAGGAACCGGACGCGCAACGCACCCCGCGGCCCCTGGCAGAAGTCCCGCAGCCAGCGTGGCGGCACGGCTTCGCGCAGGCCGCGGCCGCCGTACCAGGACATGGTCATCGCGTCACGTTCGACGACTTCCAGCAGCGCCCCCCACTCGGCGCTCGCGCGGTCCGGGCCGGCGGCGAGGCCGGCCTGGATGACCGGATTGGTCCGAGGCGCCGAATGGGCAGCGGCGGGCGCGTTCCACGACACCCACACCAGCGTTGCCGGCACGAGGACGGAGGTGCCGGTACGCAGGTCGCGGCCGGCCGCCCACTGCTGTTCGAGGTCCCGGCTCATCGGGACCAGAGGGAATCCCGGCGTCGCGTACTGCGCCGGCGAGTACAGCGCGACGTCGTCCGGGTCGAGCGCCTCGACGCCGACGGCGGCGAGGTCCTGATAGCTGGCAGTGATCATTCCTGCCGGGACGAGGTTGCCGCAGTACCGTTCCGCGGCCTCGCTCAGCGCCGCGGCGAGGGTGCGCCGCGGGTCCGCGAAGGCGTAGCCGGCACCGGTGGCGTCGGCCGGCCACACACCGAACCGAGTCGTGTCGCACAGCCACGCGTGGATCAGGCGGAACGACGGTGGAAACCAGGGCGGGACCGGTCGGGCCACCAGCCGGCGGACGATGCCGGTCCGCTCGTCGCACAGCAGCGGGTACGGCAGGTCACCGGCGACCAGGCCATTGACCAGCTCGGTTGTCGTAAGAGTCATGAGAAGTCGGCCTCGTTCGTCACGGAGAAGTGATCGGGTCGTGACACCCCCGGGGGCGCAGGTCCCGGATGGTCAGGCGAGGGGCAGAGGGTGGCGGACCAGGTCGTCCTCGGTCAGCGGCCCGCTGGTCCAGCCGAGGACGGCCGGCACGTCGTAGAGCCGCCGGCCGCCGCGCAGCGGGTAGGCCGGCGGGCCGTTGCCGACCAGGCCGGGCACCACCACGCGGACCACATGCAGTCCGGTGCGGGCGATGTCGGGCGTGGTGAGGTCGACCGACACCGCCCGCAGCCCTCGCGCGTGCAGGCGCGCCAGGTAGGCGGCGCGCGTGACGGCGAGGGAGGTGGCGTCGGTGCGAGGCAGATCGTCGAGGCGGACGGTCGAGTCGGGGGTCAGCCGGCCCAGGGCGCCGCGTTGGACGTCGGGATCGAGGTAGAGCTGGGCCACGGCTGGCAGGTCGACCAACTCGCTGTAGTCCTCGCTCACGGCGGCGCCGTAGCGGCGGTCGGGGCGAAACGGCAGGAAGACGTGGTCCTCGATGTCACCGGCGGAGACCGCGCGCCACACGTCGCTGTCGGGGGTGGCCAGCTGACGGGTCAGGGTCAGCAGTTGCAGCGCCTCCACCAGCGCCTTGACCGCGGCGGCCGACGGGTCCGCCCGGCAGGCGCTGCCGAACGCGACGAGGCCCGCCGCCTCGTCGGCGAGGAACGCGGCGAGGACCGGCACGCCGAGCTCGGAGGGCACCGCCAGCAGCCGCACGGTCAGCGGACGGTCAGGGTCGGGCCGGCCCAGCTGGCCGGTCACCCTGCCGTCGTCGAGGACCGTGCGGGCCGGGGCTCCGGACGCCCACCAGATCGTCGTCGCGTCCCGCTCGAAGAGCTCTTCCAAAGCAGCCGTCTCCGCGGCGGCCCGGCTCGTCCCGGCGGCGATGCCGGAGTACATGAGCGCGTGCGTCGGCGGCTCGGCGCGGTGCGGGCCGTGGAAGTAGTCCAGGTAGGCCAGCGACGCCGGGACGAGGACCTGCCCGCCAATGGCCAGGTCGATGCCGGGCACCCAGGCGACCTCCAGGGCACGGGTGAACCGGACGAACGGGAAACCTGGTGTCGCGTACTGCCGGTCCGAGTAGAGCGCCAGGTCGTCCGGGTCGACCGCGTCCACGCCCCGCGCGACCAGCGTCTCCCAGCTCGCTGGCGGCAGGTCGGCGGGCACGGCGTTGCCGCAGTACCGCTCCACCGCCTCGCCGATCGCCGCCGCCCGCGCCCGCCTCGGATCGCCGAGCGTCGCGCCGAAGCCGAACCCGTCCGCCCGCCACCAGGTGAACCGGTCGGCGCGTGCCACGCGTGCGCTGCGTCCCAGCCAGCCCGACGGCATGCCGGGAGAGACAGGCTGATCGACTACTCCCGTCAGCAGCCCCAGCCTCGCGTCCACGAGAAGTTCGCTGGTCATGGCCGTGGCCCGTCGCCGGCACCCGCGAGCATCTGGTAGTTCTCCCGGTCGAGGGCGGTCTCGGCCGGCCAGGCTCCTTCCGTCTCCGCTGTCATGCCGACGCCCATCGTGGAAAGGGTGAGGCGGGTTCCCCCGCTGACGGGTCCGCACAGCACGGTCTGCGTACATGGCCGTGTCGTGGTGGTGGTGTAGCGGTCCTGGCCGGTGCCCAGGTTCCGCGCCAGATTTGGATGATCACTACCGGTGATCTCCAGGAGAAGTTGAGCTCCGGCTGGTAGCCGCTCCGCCGCACCCGCCAGGGGGATGACGGTGGTTCCGCCGGTGTCGGCCGGTCCGGTCCAGGTGGTGCTACCGAATGCGATCTCGAACAGGGCGCCGTCGACGTGCCGGACGAGCACCCGCACGATCCAGTCAGCCGCCGGTCCGTCCGTGGCGGCTGCCAGCTCGACCCGGCCGGAGCCGAGGACCGTGACGGGGCCAGGAAGCGGGTCGGAGACGAACCGGACGGCGTCCGGGCGGTTGAGCAGGGGCCGACGGTCCGCGCCGGGGACTGTGGAGGGAAACGGGTCCGCCGGGTCATGGCGGAAACGCAGCATGCCCGCTGGTCCGGAGTTCTCGGCGGACAGCGTGCCGTTGGCCCTGGCATACCAGAGGGTGTCGGTCGCCGAGGTCGGCGGCCAGTCAGCGAACGCCACCCACTGATCGGCACCGCGGACGAAGATCTCCGCTTCCGACGGCGGCTCGGGCGACGCGGCCGAGGTCGGTGGTGTCGGCACCCGAGGCGCGGACGTCGCGGGCGGGACCGACACATCGGCCGCGGGCAGGGCCGACGCAGCGAGCGCGGGCGCCAGCACGGCGCGCAGCCAGTCGACGCAGCTCGTCCCGAAGTCGTAGCGGGCCGCCGGACCGTGGTCGCGGTCGCCGACCCGGCTGGTCGGGGCGAACGCCAGGTCGTGGCCCCACGCGCCGACGAGCAGGCGCCTCGGTGGCCGGGGGACCACCGCGGCGCCGGCGCGGTCCCACTGCGTGAGGGTCTCAGTGAGCAGCAGGTCGTACCAGCCTCCGACATGGAACGCCGCCGCCCGCACCCCGGCCAGCTCGTCGTCGGTCAGCGCCTCCGGCCCGGGTTCGGGACCGGTGCGCAGGAGGTCGCCCCAGTGCGGCAGCGACGCGCCCATCCGCTCGGGCAGCTCGCACACGGGCAGGTGATCGAGCACGTCAGGCTGGCGGGTGTGGACCAGCCGGACCAGCCCGTCCCGGCTGGTCCGACCGTCCGCCCGTTCCAGCCACCAGTAGGCGTGCTCGGCCAGCCGCAGGATGCCGCTCGGCTCGAACTTGGTCCGGTGCAACCCCATCGACGGCCCGAGGCTCACCACCGCCCGCACCGCCTCGGGACGCTCCACGGCCAGAGCCCAGGCCGTGAACCCGGAGTACGAGCCCCCGTATGCCACCAGCCGCCCGTCACACCACCGCTGGCCGGCGATCCAGTCGGCCAGCACCGCGCCGTCGGCGCGCTCGTCGCGGTACGGCCGCCACTGCCCGTCCGAGTCGTAACGGCCCCGCACGTCCTGCACGACATAGCCGAAGCCCCGCGCCGCCCATCCCTGCCCCTCGGCCAGGTGAGCGCCGCGCCCGTAGGGGGTGCGCGTCACGACCACCGGCACAGGCCATTCCGCCCGCGGCGGCAGATGCACGTCGACGGCGAGCAGCGTTCCGTCCTCCCCCGCGACCCGCAGGTTCGTCCACATCTCCCCCGGAGCCGCGCTCACGTCCGCACCAGCCCGTCGGTAGGCGCACCGTGGTGCGACACGGCTGGTTCCGCCACGACCGGCAGCGGCAGGACAGGGTGACGGAGCACCTGACCGTCAGGGCCGATCTCGGCCTGGACGTCGACGTCCGGCAGCTGACCCGTTGCCCACCAGCGCTCCACCTCGCCCAGCACCAGCCCGGCCGCGACCGCCACGACACCGCGCCCCGGCCACGGCACCGCCGCGGGCTCCGAGTCCGGCGCGTCCAGCCAGGACCAGTGCGCCAGCAACTCCTCCGGCGCGCCGGCAGCGGCGAGCCGACGACCCCGCAGGTCCTCGTAGTCGGCGCTGCGGCCCGGCACGGTCAGCGGACCGGTGAACAGCGACAGTCCTTCCACGTGCGCACGCGTCCATGCGGTGGCGTGCTGCCGGCACCACCGCTGCACCCGCCGCCAGTGCGCGTCCGGCAACCAGCCCGCACAGTCCACCAGCACATCCGCACCGCGCACGGCCGCCTCGTCGACCGGCCCACGCCCGACCTGCCCTGCCCACCCCGCGGCGAGGTCCGCGACAAGCCGCGCGACCGGACCGTCACCCGCCACGTGCAGCACCGGCGGCCCCGACCGCGTCCCGGCCGGCGACGCGGCGTCGACCACGACGCCCCGTCCACGAAGCACCTCGATCAGCTGCCCGAGTACCGCCGTGCCGGGCCCGTCGCCGTCGCGGCCGTCGTCGGGCGCGGCCGGCGGCACCGGCTCCGCCGTCCCCGGCGGAGCGCCGCGCAGCCGCTCCCGCAGCCGGGCGACCACCGCCGACGGGCCCGTCACCCGCAGAAACGCATCCCCCGGCCCCAGGACACGCCAGCTGCCGTCCGGGAACTCGTACAGGTGATGGCCCTCAGCCAGTCTCACCGACAACCCCTCCTCACCGCCGCGGCGGCAACCCGCGCAAGGGCCGGGCCGCTCGGACGCGACCCGACCCCCGCCGCCTCAGCGAGCGATCAGAAACGGGCTGTGGACCAGCGCGTTGGTACCCGGACCCTGCGGCGCCGCCACCGGCAACACCGCCACGACCGGCTCAACCACGAACGGGCTGTGGACCAGCGCGTTGGTACCCGGACCCTGCGGCGCCGCCACCGGCAACACCGCCACGACCGGCTCAACCACGAACGGGCTGTGGACCAGCGCGTTGGTACCCGGACCCTGCGGCGCCGCCACTGGCAACACCGCCACGACCGGTTCGACTTGGAACTCGCTCACGGCCACCTCCTATCTTTAATGAAAACGAAGACCATTTCGGTCAAGGCCACGGTAGGCGGCGGTGAACGTGGACGCAACCAGTTCAGAGGACTACTTTCCGTAATGATCAAACGTCATGGCAGACAGGCGAGCCCCGGCCGCCGGTCGGGACTCGCCCCACGTGCTCGCCGGAGAGGGTGGCGGCTGGTGCCGGAGCGGGCTGTCGCGGCGGCGACGGTCGCGCACTCGAAGGCAAGGGCACGTCACCCATCGAGAAGATCCGAACCGCGCGCCGCACCGATGGTTCGCGGTCCCGTCACGGGGCCGCGTCGGCAATCTGTCCCGGATGGCCGACGGGCACCGTCAACGCACCGCAGTGGCCTGGTCGTTGTATGACCAGCAGGGACGGCCCCCGTACTGACCGGCCGTCCCCGCGGCACCTCTCTTCGTCCGGTGGTGTCTTCCCACGCCGGGTTAGGCACCCCCGACTCAGGTCCGGCTGGCGGGAGCGGCGTCAGGTCCCCCTGTCGGTGGCTGGCTCGGGCTCCGAGGTATCGAGCGTGGCCTTTGTGTCGTTCCGCAGTTGCGCCACGAGACCGCGTGCGGTGCCCGCACCGACGGGAAGCCGCTTCCGGAGAGTGTCGGCGGAGATCGGCCGATGATGAAGCTGCGACCCTGCCGCCCGCCACCCCACTGCACCAAGGTCAGAAGGCAGGGCGATACCGACGCCGGCGTGCGGCCCGCCCGCTCGCCCTGCCTCCGGGCACGTCGATGGAACCGGTCTGGTCTTTCCGTCGACCGCGGCAGTGGACGGGCAACGGCCGAGACGGCGCAGTGCGGTGCCCATGGATTCGGCTGTCGTCGGATCCATGGGCAGCGGTGGTCAGGTCGGTTGGCGTGTGCTGCGGCGGCGTGCGAGGGCGAGGGCGAGGTCGAGCGCGAGGAACGCGAGCAGGGTGACGCCGAGGACGGGTAGTGCCCAGCCGATCGCGGCGACGAGGAGGATGCCGATGATCAGTGCTGGTTTCGACAGCTCTCGCCAGGTGCCGCGTGCTGGCGGCGATCGGCGCGTTCACCTACGGCCGCCACCGCGACCAGCGCCTGCCCGGCGGCAAACACCGGGTAGTCACGCTGCCCCGCGAGGAATGGATCTCCTTCATCCCCGGCGCGCACCCCGGCTACATCACCCTC
>Ga0207710_10000255_pt1 | contig 44364 bp, 38 predicted proteins | sample KBSS24metaG_FD_184400 | JGI IMG/M metagenome (GOLD analysis project Ga0207710, IMG submission 184400) | Switchgrass rhizosphere microbial communities from Kellogg Biological Station, Michigan, USA - KBS S2-4 metaG (SPAdes) (version 2) | ecosystem: Host-associated > Plants > Roots > Rhizosphere...
TACGTCGACACCTGGCCCCGCACGGGGGGCATCCAGGTCCGGGTGTCGTCGCCCCCGGGCCCCTCCACCTTGACCACCTCGGCACCCAGGTCCGCGAGCAGCATCGTGGCGTACGGCCCGGCGAGGATCCGGGAGAAGTCCGCCACAAGAACCCCCGACAACGGTCCTGCGGCCTCCCTCCCGGCCGCCGGAGTTGTCCCTGGCATCGAGCATCACCTCGCTGTCCGTCATACGGACATTTGTCCGTTGAACCAATCGTGCCCCTGGCGCAGCCGGTCGGTCAAGGGACGTGACGGGACACTTGTTCGGGGAGCCCGATACGCACGGCGGGCACCTCGCCGCAGGGGCGACCCCGCCGCGGCGTCTGACCCGCCGCGATCTGGGCGGCGAGGGGCCGCCGCGCGGTCATGCGACCGCCGATGGCACACGGCGGCGAGCCGGGCTGTTCCCCGCCGGATGCTCAGGCTTCCACCCGGTTACGTCCGCCGCCCTTCGCCCGATACAGCGCGGCATCGGCGAGGTCGACGAGCGATGCCGGGGCGCTGCCGGGTATTGGTGTCGCCGCGGCGACGCCAATGCTCACGGTGACGATGCGGCTGGGGACCAGCGGGTGGGGTTCGGCCAGCTCCACGATGGCCGAACAGAGGCGCCGGGCCATCCGGGCGGCGGCGGCGTTGTCGGTATCGGGCATCACCACCGCGAACTCCTCGCCGCCATAACGGGCGACGAGATCGGTGGGGCGGGTGATGTCAGCCAGGCGGGTGGCGACCTGCCGCAGGCAGCGGTCGCCGGCCGAGTGTCCGAAGTGGTCGTTGTAGAGCTTGAAGTGATCAATATCGATCATGGCGAAGGCTAGCGGCGCGGCCTGCTGCCGGGCTCGGCTCCATGCCGAGTCGAGGACGTCCGCGAGGCATCGCCTGTTCGCCAGGCCCGTCAGCGGGTCGGTGATCGAGAGCTGTTCCAGGCGCTGGTTGGCGGCGGCGAGCTGCTGGGTGCGCTCAGCGACCTTGCGTTCGAGGGACGTGTAGACCAGAGCATTCTCGAGGGAGACCGCCAACTGCCCGGCGATGAGCATGATTCCTTCGAGGCGGTCCGTGGTGAACGCGCCATGGATCATTCGGTTCTCGAGAAGCAGCATGGCGCGCAGCTGGCCGCGGATCATGATTGGCACGGCCAGGAGCGAGCAGCGGTCCAGGTCCAGGACGTACGGGTCGCGGGCGAAACGGTCATCGTGGGTGGCATCGGCGACGACGAGCGGTTCGTGGGTACGTTCGGCGTACCAGATGACCGAAGGTGGCAGCAGCCGCCGTCTGCTGGCGTCCTCCAGCGCGACGGTACCGCCGTCGCTCGTGACCAGCCGCCAGCCATGGTCGTTCTGGTCGCGCAGCAGCAGGTGGACGCTGGTGGCGCCGGTCATCGCCGAGAGGATTCCGACGACTCTGGCCTGTAGGCCGTCGATGTTGGTCTCGGAGCTGAGGGCCTGTGAGGCCGTGACGATGCCCAGCAGGTCGATGGTGCCGGTGGTGACCGTGGATCGCTGGGCGGCGGGCTGTGCCGGTGGCCCCGTGGCCGGCAGCGCGCCGGTGGGCTCGGCCCGCAGGGCCGGGTAGGCCCAGTCGAGCTGGCTGACCTTGGCGGTGGCGCCCCAGGCCAGGTACTGCCGACGGGCGCCGACCAGGAGCGTGTTGCCGGTCTGTTCCATGCCATGGGCGAGGAAGAACCGGGCGGAGCGTTCCAGGATCAGTGCCCGATGCCACGGACGTGCACGCGCGGAGACCTCGCGTTGGGCCGCGTCGTAGGCGTATGACGCCTCGCGGAAGTTGCCGGCGGCCCAGGCACGTTCGGCCTCCGCCAGGCGCAGGAGGTGTCCGAAGTTGATCGGCGCGTCCACCGCGCGCGCCGACAGCCAGGCGATCTGCTCGTCCAGTTCGGCCAGTATCGCCACGCGCCGCGCGGTCTGGGTCGCGCGGGCCTGCGCCGCCAGCGACAGTGCTCGTAGCAGGCGCGCGATCGCTACCGGATACTGCGCCTCGACGGCTGACAGGAGCGGCATCGCGGCCGCGGTGTGTCGCTCCAGCTCAGCCGGACGATCGAGGACGGCCGCGGCCAGCGCCCGCGTGACGCGCAGGTAGGCGGCATTGAGCCGGTCGTCGGCGAGCATGCTGAGCCGCGCCGCCTCCTCAGCCGCCGAGGCGGCGCCCTCGCCGCGCAGTACGCGGACAAGCTGGCGATATGTACGAAACGCCTCCTCGGCTTGGTCGTTGCCGGTACGTACGGCCAACGCCACCGCCTCGTCGACCTCCGTGACAAGGACGTCAAGCGATGGTGCGCAGTCAAGCAGGTCGTGGAGCAACGGGCTGTACGCCCAGCACCCGTTATGCAGATCGCCGCGCAGCAGGCCCTCCAGCGCGCAGCGGGCCGCCCCGACGCAGTCCTCGAGGGGGTCGAACCAGTGGCCGGTACTGATCACGTACAGGAACTGCGCGTGCCATACCTCAGGCTCATAGCCGCGTGCCCGGGAGACAGCGAGAATCCGCCGCAGCACCCGGCACCCTGTGCGGTAGTCGCCCCTGCGGGCGACGGTGACGACCGAGGCATGGCTGGCTGGGCCGACAAGACCGGGATCCGGGCCGTAGCGCACCCACATCTCCAGCGTCGTCACGGTCAGCCACGCCATCATCGCCTGGTCGCAGAAGAACGCCGGCGGCATCAGCCGGCTGATCAGCTTGAACGCGCCAAGCCGCGAACGCTCGGTGATCGCCGGTCGCCGCAGGTCGTCGGACTCGCTGGTCTGGTCGATCCACTGGTAGATCACGTCGAGCCCGCGGTCGATCTCGGCGTCCAGCGCGTCCCGTTCCGGCACCGAGATGCCGAGCTGTCGTAGCTGGTCGAGGCCGAGCCGCATCGCCTCGCTGGAGCGCTTCCGGTTCGTGAGGGAACTGACCTGCACCACGGTGGCGGCCGTGCGCTGCACGGGGCGGGTACACAGCCGGCTGATGGTCACATAGGCCTCGTCCGCGTCCTGGAGCCGGCCCAGGCTGTACAGAGCCGCGTGCCGCTCGGTGTGGACCGTGATCAACTGGTCGGTGTCGGTCGGGTCGACGAGCGCGACCGAGGCGGTCAGCAGGCGCTCCACCAGCAGGTAGTTGCTCAGCACCTTCGCCTCGTCGGCCGCACGCCGGAACAGCCCGGCCACCAGCCGCCGTTCCCCGGCCGCATGCACGGCGTCCGCGACGGGCAGGTACTGCTCCGCCGCCACAGTGAAGTACTCGCCTCTGTCAGCGAGACGCCGGGCGACCCGCAACCGGGTGGCGCGTAGTGTCCGCGGGGCGATGCCGCTCAGAACGAACGCCTGCGCCCGGTCGTGGTGAAACCGCGCACTCGGCCGGCCATCGGACTCCAACACCAGAAACCCGTCGGCGAAGGCCGGAGCGAGCCGCCGCTCCACCTCGTCCTCCTCGAGCCCGGTCGAAGCCGCGAGGAGGTCCAGGTCGACGCGACCCGCAAGGCCCGCCATCACCTCGAGCATCTCTCGAGTATTCGGTGGCATGGCCGCCAGCCGGTCGGCCAGCAGCGCCGTCACATCCACACGAGCCAGCCGGCCGCTCAGCGCGGCCTGGTTCCATCGCCAACCGGTGTCGGCCGGGGCCAGGACGCCGTCGTGACGAAGCGCCCCCAACAGTTCCACCGTGTCGTATGGATTTCCCCTGGTCACCGGCGCGATCAGCCGTGCCAGCTCGGCGGCGCTCTCGGGCCCCACGCGCAGCAGATCGGCCACCATGGCCGTCTGGCCCTCCGGTGACAGGTTGCCAAGCCGCACAACGTGGGCCCCCGCCTGTCGACGCCAACGCGCGAGCATCGGCGTCAGCGGATGGGCGGCGTCGACCTCGCCTTCCCGGTAGGCGCCGACCAGGAGCAGCCCCTCGACCTGCTCCTCACCGCCGAGGATCAGGTCGACGAAGCCCAGCGGCGTCCGCCCCGCCCACTGCAGGTCGTCGACGACGAACACCACCGGCCGCTTGCGCGACGCGACGGCCCGCAGGACCTCCACCGCCGTCCGCTCCATCCGCGCCTGCGCGGTCATCGGATCTCCCGGCTCCGGGGGCACCTTCAGAAACGCCGCCAGCTCCGGCACGACCGCGCTCGCGAGACCGGCGTTGGGTCCCAGCCCTTCCAGCATCCGGCCCCGCAGCTCGACCAGGTAGTCCTCCGGCTCGGCCAACAACAGCCGACCCAACGCCCGAAAAGCCTGGCGAACCGCGTCGTACTCCTGATCCCGGCGATATTGGTCGAACTTCCCCGACACGAACCAGCCGTCGCAACCGGCCACGATGGGCCGCAGCTCGTGGACGAGGGCCGTCTTACCTACCCCGGAGGCGCCGCCGATGACGAGCCCGCTGCAGCGGCCCGCCATCGCCTCGGCGAACGCTGCGCCCAGCTCGCCGATCTCCTCCTCTCGCCCGGCCAGCCGGGACGGCGGGAGAGAGAACACCGGAAGATCATGCTGGCCAGGACGCACCGCCTCGGCACCCTGGCGCACCAACCCGAGGTCATGCACCAGCCCGTCGGCGCTCTGATAGCGATCGTCCGGCTCCTTCTCGAGCAGGTGCATGATGATCGCCGACAGGCCGGGCGGGAGCGCCGGATTCACCGCCTCCGGCGGCACCGGCACCCGGGTTAGATGATCATGAATCATCCGCAGCGGATCGCCGGTACCGAACGGCGGCGCGCCAGTGGCCAACTCGTACAGCGTCGCCCCCAGCGCGTAGAGGTCGGCCCGGTGGTCGACCGGACGACCCGTCCGGCCAGTCTGCTCCGGCGCGAGATACGGGAGGGTTCCGACAAGCTCCGTCAGGTGGACGAACCCCGGCTGAACCGTCGGGAACGTGGTCGCCAGCGCGAAGTCGATCAGGTTCGGCGCGGCCCGGCCCCCGCTCACCACGACGTTAGCCGGGTTGATGTTCCAGTGCACCACGCCCCGGCGATGCATCCCCGCCACCGCGCGTGCGAGCGACGCGGCCAGCTCCGCCAGCTCGGCCGCGTCGAGCGGGGTGGTCCGCTCGGACAGTGCCGTACCGTCGACATCGGCGAGCAGGACCGACCCCCGCTGGACGCATAGCGGCTTCTGCGCCGCGAGCTGCGCAACCCCCTCCGCACCGGCCAACCGCTCGAGGATCTCCACCTCGTGGCGCAACCGGGCCTGCGCGCCGGGCCCCAGCGGCTCCTTCTGGATCACGCTTCCGACCCGGAAGACCAGCCGGGTCACCCGGGTCTGCTCCGACTCATGGAGCAGCTGCGTACGCACGACCGGAGGATCCCGGCCGAGTGTCATCCGCTGGATTCCATCCATCAACGCTCCTATGCCCGCCCAGAGTGTTCCCACGTCTGATCTGCCCCGATCACGGGAGCGGCAAAGGGGTGGCGTCCGGTTGCCCAGAAGTCGATACCCCAGCAGTGCGTGGACGACCCGGCCGGCGTGATCAGGGACTGACCCCTGCGCCCGCGAGCGTCAGGCCCGGCGGGCGCACGTCCGTATCAGCGCCCCCACGAGGCGGGGGGAGCGATCGACCGAGACCCGATCAGATCGAAGGGGTTGTCGCACGGCATGATCCGCGACAGGCCCGCGTCCGATGCCGGTCGGCGGGCTGCGGCAACCTCGATGGGTAGCACTGCCCTGCACGTCTCGCGCGCGCAGGTGACGACCTCGAGCATCAAGGAGCTACGCTTCGACACGTTCGCTGTCCCCGTTGACGGTGCGGTCGCCGCCTGCACCGGCGAGAACGACCACGTCCTAGCCGGCACGCGCGTCGGGGGCAGGCCCGCCGGGACGTTTTTCTTCGTCGTCAGCCACAGCCGCCCCGGGGTCTTCTGTCTGCAGGGTGCACTGACCGGGACCGAGGGCACCTGGGAGATTCCAGTAAAGGTCAACGAGGACGGGACCTACAATCGTCGTCCGGTCTGGATGATGGTAGTCGCCACCAACGAGGAAACCGCCCGCAAGCTTGAACCGGCGCTGCCGAGACCTGACAGCAAGAGAAACAGCAAGATACCCCAGTACGATTGGCAGGTACTCGCGAAGATTCGGGTAGCGAAGTTTCCGGACGGGTTCAAGCCTTTCGGGCTGTGGAGTGCTTGGTAGTCCGGCGCGCAGGCGATATGGGTGTGCATGCCGAAAATGCCATCCGCCCTGGTCAGGATGGTCGTAGTCGTCAGGACTGATCGTGGCCCGAGCCTGGCCCCGGCCCTCGCCCGGCGGGGCCGGTGACCGCGCGAGGATGCCACTTCGTGCTGCTTCGGCTGACCTACCTTGGTGTCTCCCCCGCGTTCGCGCGCAGAAACGTCCGCCAGCAGGCATCGGCCCGCCGCGGTGCGGGATCGACACCGGCGCGGTGCAGGATCCGCCAGACGGTGGCGACCCCGACCGGGTAGCCCTGCCCGATCAGTTCGCCCTGGATCCTGCGGTGGCCCCAGGTCGGGTTCTCCCGTGCGAGGCGCAGGACCAGCTCGCGGATCTCCAGGCGGACCGATTGCCGTCCGGGCGACGTCCGAGGGTAGGTCCATTTTCGTGCGAGGAGGTCACGGTGCCAGCGCAGCACGGTGGCCGGGGTGACGAAGAACGAACCCCAGCGGGCCCGGGGCAGCAGCCGGGACAGGGCTGCGAGGATCACCCGATCCGCCGGTTCCAGCGTCGGACGGTTCACCTGCCGTCGTAGCACCGCCACCTGATGTCGCAGGACGAGGAGCTCGACGTCCTTCGCGGTGTCCCCGCGCACGCGAAGCAGCATCAGTCCGAGAGTATTGCGTGTCAGGGCATGGAGCAGCGACCACACCATGACCATCCAACCTGCCCGACACAGGCCCAGTCCGGCAGGCAAACGCGCAGGTCACCGCCCAAATCGGGGTTCTGGAGCCCCATAGGGCGCGCCGAGCATCGTCGACCGGCTCCCCAGCACGGCGCGACACCGCCGTAGAACAGGCCGTCCGGGGAGAAGCCGAACGGATTCAGCGCGTGCACCATGACCACGGAGAGGCCGGCCCGGTCTGCCTCGCGCAGCGCCCGCAGCTGGCAGGCCGACCCCGGCGAATCCCTCGGCCCCATGCGTGCTACTGACCAGCACGAGGGCCGATCGTCCCCGGGCCGCGCCGAACCGGGCCACATCTGTGCTGAGCCGCTCGCCCCGGGCGCCCACCACGCCGTCCAGCGTGAACGATTCGAGCGCGCGTCGCGGGCCCGCGCCGCGTCGAGGAAGCGCGCCCGCGCCTCGTCGTAGTCGGTGGAGAAGTACACCGTGGTCCTGTCCTCCGTCATCGCCCGTGGCCCCGCGCAGGTGCCGGCGCCGGCGACACCCCCGCCCCTGGTGCCGCCGACGCCGACGCTGCCTCCGGCTCCCCGGACAGATCCGCCGGTGCCGAATCCTGTACCTGTACCTGCGCGCGTGCCTGCGCCTCGGGGGCCGGCGGACTTGCGGCCACCGCGGGGGACACTGGCGTGATGCGCCCACGAACCTGACCAAGCGCCCTCACGGCGAGCGTGATCGCGATCAGCAGGACGAACAGGCCGCGATACCCGCTGGTGTGCACCACTGCGCCGGCGACGACGGGGAAGGCAAGGATCGCGACCTCGAGCAGCAGCCCGGCCATGGGCAGCATCCGGACCCGCTCGCCCGGCCCGGCCAGGTCCACCGCGCGAGCCTGGAAGGCGGGCAGACCAAGGCCGTAGGTGCAGCCGAGCAGCAGTGAGGCGAGGCAGTAGAGCACCGGACTCGTGCCGACGAACACGAACGCCACCGACGCCACGGTCACACCGATGGTGGTCACCGCGACCACACGGTCGGAGGCACTGCCCGGCAGCACGCGGGCGAGCCCAAGCCGGACCCCGATGACCGCGATGGTGTACGTCACGTGGAAGACGTCGAAGTCGAGGTGGCGGCTGTCCGCGAACGTCGTCTGGAAGCTGTTCATCGTGGTGAAGACGCAGGCGCTGAGCAGGACCATCGCGAGTGGCACCACGCTCGACGACCGCAGCATGGAGCGCGCACCCCCGCCGCGCGCTCCGCCTGCGCGACCTCGGCGTCGGCTGGCTCGGCTGGCTCGGCTGGCTCGGCTGTCGAGTGGTGCGCGATCCGGGCGGCCTTGGTCGACTCCGCGGACGGGCTGTCTCCGGCCGGGACGGCTGCGCGGGGAAGCCGGCGCAACTGCACGGTCAGCGGCCCGACGGTCAGCGCCGCCGCGACCGCCAGCGCGGCGCCGCCAAGAAACACCTGCTGGTAGGACAGGCCCGCGCTGCGCAGCCCGTTGCCGAGCACCGGCCCGATGCCGAAGCCCGCCTGGATGGTCCCGGTCGCATAACCGATAAGGGTCGCACAGTCACGATCCGACGCCAGGTCGGACGCGATCATCGGCGCCGCGGTGTACGTCACGGCCCACGCTGTCCCGAGCACGATGGCCGCGATGACCAGCACCGGACCGTGCGCGTGCACCGTCGCGGCCAGCACCGCCGCGCCCGCGTACACCACACACGAGACGGCCAGCAACAGCTCTGGTGGTACCACCCGCGGGAACCGCAGCAGCAGGGCGAGCGCCACGGCCGTGGGCACCGCCGCGGCGGCGCACAGCGCGCCGTAGGTCGCGTCGGTGCCGCCGAGCGTCTTCACGAACGGGCCGAGCAGGAGAAGCACCCCGTACGCGGACGACGACAGCAGAACACACGTCAGCAGCAAACACAGCACGGCCCCGCCGCCAGGCCAGCGCTCACCCGCGCCCCCTCGACGAGACGTTCGCGTCGTCCGCCGGATTGTCCCCGTTCGATGGCGCTACCCACCCTCCCCGTACGCACCTTCTCGGCATCTGCGGAACAATCAGCGCACAGATGCCCACAGATGCGGTTGAAAATTGGCACATCAACCGAATACTCGGAGCGGCAACACCCGAATTAACAGACCGAAAAGAGGCAGCAACGTGCATCGTGCATCCCCTGGGAGGGGCGACGCCGCCGCGTCTCGCGCTCAGGCGATCTTCGTCGCCCGGGCGGATGACCCAGGATGATCAACATGCCGGCCGACACGTCGGCCGACTGGCCTACGCTTTGGGCCATGGATCAGACCGCGCCGGCCACTCAGGGCGCTGGCGCCGGCTGGACGGCCCCCGCTCTGAAGGGCCACGAGCGTCCGCGCGCGGGGCGTCCGCTCCGCCGGCGCCGGGCGTTCGCCGTCCACGGCGACGTCGACGAGCCGAGCAGGCCCTCTCGAGCGCCTGACGAGGAGCTGCCGTGAGCCGACCGTTTCGGCAGGTGGACGTCTTCACGACGACGCCCTATCGCGGCAATCCCGTCGCCGTGGTCCTGGACGGCACGGGACTCGACGACGAGGAGATGGCCCGGTTCGCCCGTTGGACGAACCTGTCGGAGACCACGTTCGTCCTGCCTCCGCGGGCTCCCGGCGCGGACTACCGGGTCCGCATCTTCACCCCGAACGCCGAGCTGCCCTTCGCCGGGCACCCCACGCTCGGCACCTGCCATGCATGGCTCGAGCAGCAGCCGTCTGGCGAGCATCGGGCACGCATCGTCCAGGAGTGCGAGGCAGGCCTGGTGCCGGTCCGCCGCACCGTCCACGGCCTCGCCTTCGCCGCGCCACCACTGCGCCGTCAGGGGCCGGTCGAGCCAGGGCTCCTCCATCGCGTCGCCACCATGCTCGACCTCACGCCGGAGGCCATCATCGCGGCCGCCTGGGCCGACAACGGTCCCGGCTGGCTCGCAGTACTGCTCGCCAGCGCCGACGCGGTACTGGCCCTGCGCCCGCGCACCATCGACCTGCCTCTCGGCGTGATCGGGCCCCATCCTCCCGGCTCACCCATGGCGTTCGAGGTCCGCGCCTTCATGCCGCACGGCGCCGCCGTCATCGAGGATCCCGTCACGGGCAGCCTGAACGCCTCCCTCGCGCAGTGGCTCACCCGCGAGCACCGGGCCCACGCGCCGTACACGGCAAGCCAGGGAACCGTCCTCGGCAGACAGGGCCGCGTGCACATCTCGACGGACGCCGCCGGCACCATCTGGGTTGCCGGCGGCACCGTCACCTGCGTTCACGGCACGGTCGTGCTGTAACCGCCGGCCCGCCGCCAGGGCGCACCCCATGGTCCGCCCGCCGCTGCGCCGAGACGCGGCCGCGTGCTCCCGCCGTCCTCACCAGGCTGTCGGACGGCGGGGGCCGACCAGGACAGGATCGGGTCAGTTCTCGACCCAGCCGTAGCGCTCCGCAATCCGGATCAGTTCGCCCCTGATGCGGATGATCTGCGTGCCCGTCAGGGCGGGTTCGATCCTCAGAAGCGTTTCGGTCACCTCCTGGGTCAGTTCACCGACCGGAAGCACATCGCACAGGCCGTCAGCATCATCCGCATGCGAGCTGACCCGCACCGGAGCGACAACGGGCGACGGCGGTGCCGAGGCGACAATACGTGCGGCGCTCGCCTTCAGCCCACGCTCCCCCTCCTCGATCTTGAATTCCATGAGCGTTCCGGGCACGACAAGGTGTTTTTCAACAAGAAGGTCGTTGGCATGCAGGAATATGTCATCGCCACCATCACTTGGAGCGATGAAACCATAGCCACGCACCTGATCGAACCGTAGCACCTTACCAGTACTCACTACTCACCTCAACGCACAAGAAAGGCCATCATGCCTGCCATGACACCCCCGCCCACACAACCACCACGCGGCGGACCCGGGAGCAGGCCGCAATCATACCCACACCCCAGGGCGTCCGTCACCGCATCCAGCATCTGTGGACAACTTCGAAACCCGCCGACGGCACGGCGGTCCCTGAGCAGGGTTACACGACGATCCGCCAGCGCGTCCATTCACATTCGCGACCACTTCCGCGAGCCAGTCCATCGCAGCACGGGAGTTCGAACTGAGGTTCGACATCATGATTCGAGTCGACTATCCTGACCGCAGGCACAGCTCGCTACCTGCCCGCCGTCGGGGCGGTAGCCGTCGCGCAATAGCGGACCTGCCGGGGCCAAGCCACGGGCCTGAGCCCACGCGGGGCCACACCCCGCGCTTTTCAACCAGGAGTCGACCGTGCTTCTCTTCACACTGGTCTTTTTTGTCTGCGCGTTCACGAACCGCCGGTGTCCGAGCGCGATCGGGCCTCGCTCAACAGATACGCGGCAGTTCCGTGCCGGTCGGCAGATCGACGACCCGGCTACCGCCGAGCCCCGTCCTCGCTGTCACGACCCCCGGATTTTCTGCGCTGACCACCCCGATCGCGGCCGCCTCCCGCCCATCGGGGTGCGCTCGCATGGCGGCGAGCACACGGTCGGCGCCCTCCGCGGCGACCAGGGCGACCAGCACCCCCTCGTTCGCGATGGCGAAAGGGTCGAGACCGAGGATGTTGCAGGCATCCGCAACCGCGTCGGCGACCGGGACGTCCCGCTCCCGGATGGAGATGCCCACCGACGCGTCCCGGGCGATCTCGTTGAGGGTCGCGGCCAGTCCACCGCGGGTGGGGTCCCGCAGGGTGTGGATGTCGGCGCCGGTCCGACCCATCACCGCCACCAGCGCGTGCAGCGGGCGGGTGTCGCTGTGCACATCCGCGTCGAACTCCAACCCCTCCCGGCAGCTGAGCACGGCCATACCATGGGCACCGACCGCACCGCTGACGAGCACCACGTCACCAGGCCGAGCCCGCCCGGGCCGATAGTCCGCTCCCTGCGCTACCAGCCCGAGCCCGGTCGTGTTCACGTAGATCCCATCCCCATGGCCCGCATCGACGACCTTCGTGTCGCCGGTCACGAGCGGCACTCCTGCCGCCCGGGCTGCCGCGCCGAGCGCGTCGGCGACCCGACCGAGCTCCATCAGGTCGGTGCCCTCCTCGAGGATGAAGGCTGTCGACAGGCACAACGGCCGGGCACCCACCATCGCGAGATCATTGACCGTCCCGTTCACGGCGAGGTCACCGATGGATCCGCCAGGGAAGAACAGCGGCCGCACGACGAACGAGTCCGTGGTGAACGCGAGCCGGCATCCGCCCACCTCGAGCACAGCGGCGTCCGCGAGCTCGCCAGCCCCCTCGCCACTCCCCCCTCGGAACGCCGGCAGAAAGAGGTGCTCCACGAGCTCCGCGGTCATCGCGCCTCCGCCACCATGTCCCATCACGACAGTGGAACCGTCCACGAGCGGCACCGGACAGGTCCAGAGAGCGGGGTCAACCGTGTCGGACCCAATGTCCTGAGCCGCGCCGGCACGCGCCCCGCGTACCTGGGCGCTGGCCTGGGGGCGGTATCCGATGGTGTCAGACATGAGCGGCCCCACCCACGGTCACAGCCCTCGCGGGCGGTGACATGGCATGTGGATTCAGTCGCCGGTACCGGTAGTACGCCGCGCAGGCCCCCTCGGCGGACACCATTGTCGCCCCGAGCGGAGTACGCGGGGTGCAGCGCGTTCCGAAGGCGGCGCACTCATGCGGCTTGATGAGGCCCTGCAGCACCTCACCCGATCGGCACTCGGTCGACTCCACCGTGTGCAGGTCCGAGACAGCGAAGCGCGCCTCCGCGTCAAAGTCACGGTAGGCCTCGGTGAGCCGCCATCCGCTGCCGGGGATCATGCCGATGCCACGCCAGCTTCGGTCGGTCACGGCGAAGACCTCGTGCAGCATCGCCACGGCAGCCGGATTCCCCTCGGCCGGCACGGCACGGGGATAGGCGTTGTCCAGTTCGTAGCGCCCCGTCTCCAGTTGCGTCACAGTGCGCCGGATCCCCTCCAGCAGGTCGAGCGGCTCGAACCCGGTGACCACGATCGGCACCCGATACCGGCGCACAAGATCCGGGTACTGCCCCGTGCCCATCACGCTGCACACGTGTCCGGCAGCGAGGAACGCCTGCACCCGACAGGCGGGAGCTTCCATGATCGCGGCGATGGCCGGGGGAACCAGCACATGCGACACCAGCAGCGAGAAGTTCCGCACTCCCTGACGACGGGCCTGGTACACGGTCATCGCGTTGGCCGGCGCCGTGGTCTCGAAGCCGATCCCGAAGAACACCACCTGGCGCTCGGGGTTCTGCCGGGCGATGGCCAGTGCGTCGAGCGGCGAGTAGACCACGCGGACATCAGCGCCGGTGCTCTTCACCTGGAACAGGTCACGCCCGCTGCCGGGCACCCGCAGCATGTCACCGAACGAGCAGAAGATCACGCCGGGCCGGGAAGCGATCTCCAGGGCTCGATCGATGACCTCCAGCGGCGTCACACAGACGGGGCAGCCGGGCCCGTGGATCATCTCGACGCTCGCCGGCAGCAGCTGATCGATTCCGTGCCGGATCAGCGAGTGGGTCTGACCTCCGCAAACCTCCATGATCGCCCATGGTCGGGTCGTCACTGTGTGGATCTGCTCGAGCAGACGATCCGCCAGCGCGGGATCGCCGAACTCCTCGAGATACCTCATCGGATCGCCTCCTCGATCGGGTCAGACGGACCTGTCCTGGGGCCTTCTCCGGCCAACTCCTCCGCAAGCAGCCCCATCCGGGCGAACGCGGCGAGCGACTCCCGCGCGGACTGCTCGTCCAGGCGCTGGATCGCGAACCCCACGTGGACGATCACGTACTCCCCTACCGCCGCATCCGGGATGTACTGCAGGCATACCTCCTTGCGCACACCGCCGAAGTCCACCTCGGCCATGCTCGTGCCGTCACGCTCACCGAGGGCCACGACGCGGCCCGGAACCGCGAGACACACCTGCGCTCACCTCCTCGTTCAGCGGCGCGGCCGGTGCCTGCGCCGCGTGCGTTCCCTGCTGACCGACGTCCTGGTTGCCGCCGGTTGGCATCGCTGCCGAGACGGCAAGCTGACCGAGCGCGATCCCTCCGTCGTTCGGCGGGACCCGGCGGTGGCCCAGCACGGTGAACCCGTCAGCTCGCAACGCCCGCCTGGCGCCGGTCCACAGCAGGATGTTCTGGAAGACCCCCCCGGTCAGGATGACCGTCTCCAGGCCCCGGAGCCGCCGGGCCCTGCGAGCGATGTCGACGACGAGGGCCACCACCGCGCCGTGCAGCCCGGCGCTCGCGGCGGCGACGGGCAGGCCTCGGCGCACATCCCGTACCAGGCTCCGGACGACGGGCGCCGCGTCGGCGACCAACGAGGAGTCCGGGGTGGGCTGGGCGACGGTGAATCCGTACCTGCCGCGCCAGGCATCAAGATCATCAAGACTCCGCCGCGCGTAGGCCTCCAGTTCGATGGCGGCCTGCGCCTCGAAGTCCGCTCGGTGACGGATGCCGAGCAGAGAGCTCACCGCGTCGAAAAGCCTCCCCATGCTTGTCGTCGGAACACAGCCCAGACCGGTAGCGAGCTGGTGGGCGAGGACGCGCCGCTCCGCCGGCGGACAGGCCGCGACCGGCGGCACATCCAAACCCCAGGCGACGCCGGCGGACCACAGATGGGCAAGCGCCATCCGATACGGGCGGCGCACGGCCGCGTCCCCGCCCGGCAGCGGCACGGCGCGGAGGTGCGCGAAGCGCCGGAAGCCCCGGTAGTCGGCGATCAGCACCTCACCGCCCCACACGGTGGCGTCGCCACCGTAGCCGGTGCCGTCGAACGCGAAGCCCACGACGGGTTCGCTGCCATCAAGCCCGTGCTCGGCCATCACGGCGGCGACGTGCGCGTGGTGGTGCTGCACGGTGCGCACAGGCCTGCCGTCGGCGTGGCGCTCGGCCCAGCGCCGGGACCGATACCCGGGATGACGGTCGGCGACCAGGACCGCGGGACGCACCGCGGTGAGCCGTTCGAGGTGGTGCTCGGCGGCTGTGAACGCACGCAGCGTGTCGACATCGTCCATGTCCCCAATGTGTCCGCTCAGCCAGGCCGACCGTCCGAGACCTACGGCACACACGGCCTTCAGATCGGCGCCGACAGCGAGGGCCGGTGGGACCGGAAGGGGCAGCGGGATCGGCAGTGGCGCGTAGCCGCGGGAGCGGCGCAGCGGCAACAGCTCACCCTCGACGACGCGCACCACCGAGTCGTCGCAGGGTACGTGTATCGGCCGATCGTGGCGCAGCCAGCCGTCCGCGAGCGGCGCGAGCCGCTCCCGCGCATCGTCGTCGCCGGCCGCGATGGGTTCGCCGCCGAGGTTGCCGGACGTCATCACCAGCGGCCGTCGCACACCCACCGCCCCCAGCAGAAGGTGATGCAGCGGCGTGTACGGCAGCAGAAGCCCCAGGTCGGCGCTGCCCGGCGCCACGGCGTCCGCAAGGACGGGCCGGCCGGGCACCCGTCGTGTGAGAAGGACGATCGGTCGCGAGGACGCGCACAAGGCGTCCCTTTCCCACCGGTCGAGATAGGCCAGGCGCGCGGCCGCGGTCAGATCGGAGACCATGACGGCGAACGGCTTGTCCCCCCGCCGTTTGCGTCGGCGCAGCGTCCCCACGGCCTCCGCGTCGGTGGCCAGGCAGGCCAGGTGGTAGCCGCCGATGCCCTTCACGGCAAGGATGCCACCTTCCATGATCATTTGGGCCGAGGCGGCGATGGCGTCCTCGCCGGATGTGATCTGTCCGGTCGATGCCTGGTACTCCAGCCGCGGCCCGCACTCACGGCAGGCGATCGGCTGGGCGTGAAAGCGCCGGTCGCGCGGATCGGAGTACTCCCGCTCGCAGGCCGCGCACATCGCGAAGCCGGCCATCGTCGTCGTGGGCCGGTCATAGGGAAGGTCCCTGATGATCGTGAAACGTGGCCCGCAGTTGGTGCAGGTGATGAACGGGTGGCGGTAGCGGCGGTCGGCCGGGTCGCGCAGCTCACGCAGGCAGTCGGAGCACGTCGCGACATCCGGCGAGACTGCGGTCCGGACCGGCCTTCCGGAGTCCGCCGATCGCGATTCGACGATCGTGAACGCGGACCCGCCGCGTGGCTCGACCTCCGTCGCGTCCACCCGCTCCACCACGGCCAGCGGCGGGGCGTCGGCGGGCAGGCGACGGACGAACTCGGCCACGGCCAGCGGCGTGCCCTCGACTTCCAGGACAACCCCGGCGCCGTCGTTGCGCACCCAGCCGGTCAACGCGAGATCGGTGGCAGCCGTATGGACGAACGGCCGGAACCCGACGCCCTGGACGAGACCCTGTACCGTGATCCGGCACCGGCGCCGAGCGTCGTCGGCGGTGGTCCTGACGAGGTCGCCCACCGTCACATCCGCCTGATGCGCATGTACCGGACCACCTCGGGATATTCGCGCCAGGTCAACGTGGCGAAGGCTGCGCCCGCGACGGCCAGGAGCCTCGCCCGGCTGCTCCGGGGCCGATGCCCGGTGTCAGACCGTCGGGTGTCGATGGATGTCGTCCGGCTGATCATGGCTTCCCCCCATCTGGGTAGAAGGCACCGTTGGTGCACGGCAGCTGACGTGGGCTCAACCCGGGGGCAGATTCGGCATCCGCGCCGACACCGGATTGCGGTCCGCGGGCCGGATGCCGGTGGACCGCCGGGCGTCGGCAGTGCCGTCCGTATGGTGCCCAGCCTGGGCCTCGTAGGATCCGACGGCGTTGCCCTGTCGCACCCCCGGAACATGCGAGGGCGTGTCCGGGCGCACGTCGGGGTGGCCGACGCTGATCGGCGCCATGACGATCTCCCTTCCTCGGTCTGCGGATACCGGCGGGGCCATGGCCGTGGATCACGACGGGCGGGATCGCTCGCCGGGCTGTCGACGGTCGGAGCGGGAAGCCAGACCGGCGAAGAAGGCGTCGACCGCGGGCCAGACGCGGCCCCCACCCGACAGGCCCTTCCACTCGCCACGCACGATCGCCACCAGCCGGTAGCAGTCGTCGATCGGCACGATCCAGTGCTCCCGTCGGCCATGTGCCGTGTTCGTGAGCAGCGCCTCGACCCGGGGTTCCATACCGGTGAGCTCGGGCGCGGAGGCGACGAGGCGCCGCCAGGCGGCGGGGGTCAGCTCCCAGCGGGTGACGCCCAGTGGGCTGGGGCAGCGTGCGCGCGGCTCGCCGTCCTCGCCGAGCACGACGAATGCCAGCCCGACCGGTATACCCAGGTCGGCAGGATCGCAGGAGTCCGCGCCGGGATCGCCCCGGTGCACGGCGAACCCGGCGACGCGCAGGCGCCGGCGGGGGACGAGGCGATAGTGCCCCCGCGCGGCCGCCCGGCGGTCGAACAGCAGCGCGCATGCCTGACACACGCACACGAGTTCGTCCCGTGCCTCGTCGAGCAGGTGCCGATGGTCCGTACGAACGGGAATGCCACACAGGTCGCAGCGCGCAACGTCCTCCCCTGGTCCCGTCGGCGGTCCGGCCTGCACCAGCCGGCGCAGCGGCCCGTCTGGCAGAGCAGGTCGCGGGCGTGTACCGGCCGGGCCGCCCACCCCGACGGTCACGACCGCGCCCCGGCGGCCAGTGGCCCGGCGAGCACCGTGTCGAGGGGGACGAAGGCACTGTCCCCGCTGGCCTCGCCGGGCGGCGGCTGGCGACGGACGTCGCTGAGCTCGGGGGCGACCGCGAGCAGGGACTCCCGGACCGCGGACAGTACCTCCTGCGCGGCCGACCCACATCCGCCGAACGTCAGGGCGATCTCCGCGACCCCGCGTTCGATCCCCACCAGTTCGATCTCGCCGCCACGGTGCCGTACGGCCGGGCGCAGTCTCTCGATGGCCCGGCTCACCCGCGAGGCGACCGGCTCCGGGTGGACGTCGTGCAGGACAAGAAGGTGGCCGACCAGCTCGTCACCCGTGAGGGCCGCGGTGACCTCAGGCGCGCCCGCAGCGTGTCCGACGACCCGGGCAAGCGCCTCTCCATACACGGCCGCGAGGCTCGCAACGGCATCCAGCGCCAGCTCGCCGGCGGGCCCCGGGATGTTCTCCACGCCGGCAAGCACCTCGTCGAGATGGGCCAGGCGCGCCCGCACCGCCCGATCGTCGAGGCGGCGGCCTCCCTCGCCGGCTCCATCAGCCATGGCTCGCTCCGAACATCGGGGAGTGCACCGTGCGCAGGGTCCGGCCACCACCGAGATACATGTGCACGCCGCAGGGCAGGCAGGGGTCGAAGCTGCGCACCGCACGCATCACGTCGACGCCCTTGAAGGACTCCGGCCCGTTCTCCTCGAAGATCGGCATGTTCTGGACGGCGTCCTCGTAGGGCCCAGGGGTGCCGAAGGAGTCTCGTGGGCTGCCGTTCCACGGCGTCGGAGGGTAGGGGTGATAATTGGCGATCTTGCCGTCGCGCACAACCATGTGGTGCGACAGGACGCCACGGACCGCCTCGTGGAAGCCGCAGCCGATCGTCTCGTCCGGCACCTCGAAGTCGGCGAAGGTGCGGGTGTCGCCAGACCTCATCCGCGCCATCGCCTGTTCCAGGAAGTACAGGGCCATGCCGGCCGTGTAGGCGACGAAGTACACCCGGGCCCGGTCCCGTTCGATCGCGTTCGACCAGGCGGGAGGAGACCAGCGCAGCTCCGTCTCGGGCAGGCTCCGGCCACGCGGCAGGGAGATCCGGACCTCACCATCGCGAGCGGTGACGTACGGCGTGTCGACCAGGCCGGCGAGCGCCGTGGTGTACAGCCTGGCGAACGGGCCGCCGCCGGTGTCCAGCGCCAGATGCTCCCCGCTGCCCTTGTCGAGCCACCGAGGACTCATCACCCAGCTGTACCTGTCGCCGAAATCCCGCTTCTGCGGTTCGGGAAATGTCGTCTGGTTCCACGGGTGGCGGATATCAACCGGGTTTCCCAGAGGATCACGCTCGACAAACGGCTCCTCGTTCACCCAGTCCCGGTAGAACGAACTGCCCAGCAGGATGCGGATACCGAGGTTGATCGTGACGAGGTCCGTGGTGAGCAGTTTCCCGTCCACGACGACACCCGGCGTCACGTACATCGCCCTACCCCAGTCGGTCATGTTCTCGTACCGGTAGTCGACGACGCTGGGGTCCTGAAATGCACCCCAGCAGCCGAGCAACACCCGGCGCCGCCCCACCTCCTCGTAGCCCGGCAGCGCGTCGTACCAGAAATCGAAGAGGTCGTCGTTCAGCGCGACCGCCTTCTTGACGAAGTCGATGACCTCCAGCAGCCGGCTGAGGTAGTCGGTGAAGACGGTTGGCTCCGGCATGGTGCCGACCCCGCCCGGATAGACGGTGGACGGATGCACGTGCCTGCCCTCCATCAGACAGAACATTTCCCGGGTGATGCGGCTCACCCGCAGGGCCTCGTTGTACAACTCGCCCTCGAACGGGTTGAGCGCGCGCATGATGTCGGCCACCGTGCGCATGCCGTGCACACCCGCGTGGGGCGCCGCGGTCGCCTCCGCCCGGGCCAGCACACCGGGGTTGGTCTGCCTGACCATCGCCTCGCAGAAGTCCACGAACACCAGGTTGTCCTGGAAGATCGTGTGGTCGAACAGGTATTCGGCCGCTTCCCCCAGGTTGATGATCCATTCCGCCATCGGCGGGTTGGCGATGCCGTAGGCCATGTTCTGGGCGTAGACGGAGCACGTGGTGTGGTTGTCCCCGCAGATGCCGCAGATCCGGCTGGTGATGAATCCGGCGTCCCGCGGGTCCTTCCCCTTCATGAACACGGAGTACCCGCGGAAGAGGGAGGAGGTGCTGTGGCACTCCGTCACCCGCCGGTTGGCGAAATCGATTTTCGTGTAGATCCCGAGGTTCCCGATGATGCGGGTGATCGGGTCCCAGGCCATCTCGACGATCTGTGGTTGTTTCCCAGTCGCCGCCATCTGCTCGGTGGCCGTCATCGCACAGGTCCCTTCGACGTCGTTGGATCGGATCCGGCCGCGAGACCCGCCCGGCCGGATGGAGTCGCACGCCCGTCGGTACGGAGTCGCGGGACGTCGCCGCTATGGGCGGTAACGCGGATTGAAACCGGTAGTCAGCAGATCCCGGTTGTGGCGCCACTTCGGCTCGCGGTTCGCGGTGGCGTTGGTGATGCCCCGCAGGCGTCGGATGACAGAGCCGTAGGGCCGCACGACAAGCGAGGACAGGGACGCACCCGGCGGCATGTCCATGAAGGGCATGAACTTGTCCGGGAATCCCGGCATCGTGCAGGCGATGCAGATTCCGCCCACATTCGGGCAGCCACCGATCCCGCCCATCCAGCCGCGCTTGGGGACATTGCAGTTGACTACCGGCCCCCAACATCCGATCTTCACCTGGCACTTCGGCGAGTTGTAGTCCCTGGCGAAGTCGCCCTGCTCGTAGTAGCCCGCGCGGTCGCAGCCCTCGTGGACCGTCCGGCCGAAGATCCACTGGGGGCGGTGCTGGTCGTCGAGGGGAGGCGGGGGCGCGGTCCCGGCCGCATGGTAGAGCAGCCAGGTGAGCGTTTCCATGAAGTCGTCGGGCTGTACCGGGCACCCCGGAATGTTGACGATCGGCAGGCCGCCCGCGGACGTGAAGTCGCGGCCAAGGTAGTCACCGAGGCCCATCGACCCGGTGGGGTTGCCGGCCATCGCATGAATGCCACCGAAGGCCGCGCAGGTACCGATGGCCACCACGCCCCAGGCACGCGGTGCGAGGCGATCGAGCCACCAGTTGAGGGTCAGTGGCTGCCCGGTGTCGGGGTCGTTGCCGAACGAGGTCCAGTACCCCTCGCCGTCAATCTTCTCGTTCGGCACGGAACCCTCGATGACCAGGATGAACGGGCCGAGTTCACCACGTGCCGCAGCGCGGAACGGGGCCAGGAACTCCTCCCCGCCGAGCGTGGGCGACAGCACCTTGTTGTGCAGGTGCACGGTCGGCAGACCCGGCACAAGTCCGGTCACCACGTCCTCCAGGGCGGGCTGCGAGGCCGCGGTCACCGACACCGTGTCGCCGTCGCAGCTCATACCCTCGGAGATCCAGAGAATGTGCACCTCGTCGAGGCCACCTGGTCGTGCCTGCGTGGCCGTCATCTCGACTCCTCCTCTCCCTCAGCCGCCGGGCCCGCCCTCCGCGAGCCGCATGCCGCGGACGATCTCGCCGATGAGCACGACCGCCTCGTCGACGGCCGCGCGCACCGGCGTGGACAGTTCCATCCGTTCCGCCAGGAAAGCCGGCTCACAACCGACCACCAGGACCTCGTCAAGCTCACCCCCGAGGGTCCTCATCAGGCCGAGCACCGCGTCGGGCGACATCCCGTGCGCATCCAGCGGCGGCGCGGCGACCTCCGGGTCGCCGGAGATCTCGGGCGACTCCGCCAGGTCGGCCCCGGCCCGCGGGCGGAACGCGGGCGGGTCTGGCCGTACCACGGTGACGGTCCCCGGCGGATGGCCGGACGGCACCGCATCCACGATGACCAGCGTGTCGTATCGACCGTCGAGCAGCGTGTAGGCGAGGTGGACACCCCTGATTCCGACGTCGGCCACCTCGACCCCGTCCGGAAGCCCGCTCGGATCGAGCCGGTGGACGACCTCGACGCCGAAGCCGTCGTCGCCCAGGAAGATGTTCCCGATTCCCGCGATGAGGGTCCGTGATGCGCCGGGTCGAGGGGGCACGTGGGCGTTCACGACGCACCTCGCCGGAGCTCGAGCGGTTCCAGTTCGTCGGGCGCGAAGTAGAGGAACCGGCCGGCGGCGCTGTGCATCTCGCCGGACTCCTCGTTGTCGAGGGTCACGGCGACGTGAGAAGCGCCGTCGACATCGAGGAAGACCGCCTCCACCCGCGCCCGCCGGCCAGCCAGGAACATGTCGTGTGCGTCCGTGCCCTGCGGGTGGGGACGCAGCCGGACGCGGCTGCCACGGGCGACGGTCGTACCCGCGACGGGCACACTGTCCTCACCCGGACGCACAGATCGATCCGCCTCCGGGTCCCACCAGGCCGCCTCCCCCATGGAGACACCGCCACCCCCGGGGGGCGCGGTGCCCGGGGCCGTCGTCATGTCCGGGGCGAGCGGTCGCAACGTGCGGACCGCGCCGTGCAGACGGTCGAGGATCGCGGGAGGGAGGCCGTCGACGCGGTCAATGATCTCGGCGGCCCGGGGATCAGTCGCACGTGCCTCAAGCTTCTCGTCATCCGTCAGCGCGCGCGTGCGCAGCGCCAGGATCTCGTCGATCTCGGTCGCGTCGAAGAGGTCACCGGGACTCTCGGGTGCCGTCTGCGGGTGGTCGTAGAGGATGATGGGCGAGCAGAGCATGACGTCGTTGGCGCCGCTGGCGCCGGCGAGGACCGGCTGGACCCGGAGGTTCTCGCAGTCCCGAGTGGCCGCCGCTGCCCAGGCCGGCGGGTCGAGCAGCGACAGGAACCGCCCCGCGCGCACCCCCAGGAGGAGATGCGCGGCGATCAGCGAGCGCCGAAGCGCCGCGGATCGCGGCAGTTCCTCGGCGACATCGTCAATCGTGTTCTCCACCCGGGCCCGCACCCGGTACAGCCGGAACGGTGCCGCGGCGCGCGCCGCGGCCAGCCGGATCCGGGCCGTCACGGGCCACCTCCGCCGGACCAGCCTCGCCGTGGCCGTGCCCGTGCCCGGCGGAGCCGGCAGCGGCTCGACGTCAGTTCCACCCGGAATCTCGACGACGACCTCGCCCGCGCCGGGGCGCGGGCCGAGGAGATCGGGCAGGGGGACGGCCACCTCGATCTCGTGGGGCCGGGCCTCGTCGAAGCTGAGCACGTGGGCGCCACCCACATCAAGATGGTCGACCTGCTCGAACTCGCCCGACGCGGCGCGGCGCTCCACCTGGCGCTGGGTCAGTTGCAGGAAGCGCAATCGCAGACGAAGGGTCACAGCCACGTCAGACGGTGTCTCCAGCAGGCACTCGGCCTGCTGGAACCAACCATCCGCTGAGCCCGACACTCCGGGCGACGACTGCCCCTCGTCGGACCCCAGCCAGGAACGGGGGACGAGGACCCCGAACTGCCAGCGCATCCGGTTCTTCCCCGCCGAGCGCCGGTACGGGTAGAGCAGGTAACCCTCGTACAGCACGGCATTCGCGACCGCGACGGCGGGATCGAAACTCACCGGCGCCGACACAGCCACCGGCCGTTCGAGCGGGGCACCGACCTCGCCCGGCGCCGGCCACCGAGGGCCGATGCCGGTGCGGGCACCCGGCGCGGTCATCGCACCCGTCGCCTGGCCACAGCTCGTGCGGACAGGGCCCTGAGGCGGGCGGCGATGGCCTGGATTCTCTCGGGGTTGCGCATCGTGGTTCCCTCTCCGCCCGGACGGCTGGCCTGGCGGACTCCGCCACACCAACCCAGAATGACTCTCCGTGTTCTTCAGAACACGTTTCGCCGTCATCGGAGGGGCTGCCCGACACCGGTCCCGTCAAACCCCACCCACCTGCCGTCCAGCATTGGCCAGTTGTGCGCCGTGCCGGTGCCGCAGCCACGCGTACCAGCCAGACAGGCCGGTCCCAGGCTCCGCACTCGAGGCCGGCCTGTCCGTCTCGGTCCGGTGCAGGCCCGACAGCTCCATGACCTCCGCGCCGGGATTCACCCGGCGGATTCCCGCGATCAGCCGGTCTCTCTCGAGGCCAAGGTAGGGCAGCAGATCGCACTTGGTCAGCACCACGAGGTCGGCCCGGGCGAACATGTGCGGATACTTGACGGGTTTATCCTCGCCCTCCGTAACCGATACGAGGACAACTCGGGCGGTCTCGCCCAGGTCGAACAGAGCCGGGCAGACCAGGTTGCCGACGTTCTCGACGAAGACCATGGTCCCGGGCTCAGGCCCGAGGGCCCGGAGCGCCTGGTCGACCATGGCCGCGTCAAGATGACAGCCTCGTCCAGTGTTGATCTGGACGACCGGCACTCCCGCGGAGCGGATCCGCTCGGCATCACGCACGCTCTCCTGGTCGCCCTCCACGACCGCGACACGATGGCCGGGGGCGAGATCGCGGACAGTCCGTTCGAGCAGAGTGGTCTTCCCCGCGCCCGGGGAGCTCATGAGATTCACGGCGAGGATCCCGCGCGTCGCGATGCGCGCCCGGCTGGCGGCGGCCAGGTCGTCGTTGCGAGCGAGGATGGCCTGCTCAAGCGCCATAGTCCGCGCACCGCCATCGCCATCGCCATCGCCATCGCCGTCGCCATCGGCAGGTGCGTGGCCGATCGGACCAGCATCGTCATGGCCGGCGGCCTTCTCGTCCCGGGCCATCCGGAACGCGGTCAGTCGTACGGGCCCGGCCGGATCAGCGCAACCACACGTGTCGCACATCAGAAAGTCCCCCTCCCCTGCGGGACGTCAGCGGCCTCGGCAGCCTGGACCACGGAGACCGATACGATGCGCAGGTCGTCACCTCCGGTCACGGCGACGTCGACGCAGCCGCAGGAGCAGCGGGGCAGGATGTCGTCCGCGTCGAACGTGGCGCCGCAGCCCCCGCACCGAGCCTGGCCGGCAGGCTCGTCGATCGTCAGGACGGCGTCCGCCAGCGGCGTTCCTGCGGTCACCAGGTCAAAGCAGAAGCGGACGGAGTCCGCGACGACTCCGGAGAGTCGTCCGATGACCAGGCGCACGGCGCGCACCTCAGCATCACCGGTGCGCTCGACGATCGCCTCGGTGACGCTCTGGGTGATGGCCAGTTCGTGCAAGGCGGACTCCTCGGCACCGATGCCGGGTGCGCACCGGCGACGCGGAGCGCACATCTCCCTCTGTTTACCCAGGTCACGGGCTTGGCAGACAGCCGGGACAGGCATCGCGGGATGGCGGCGAAGCCAGCCGGCGGGTGAGGAACCGACGGCGGGTGAGCGAAGGGGCATGACTGGCCGGCGAATTCTCAGCGACGGACAGTCACGAGCAGGTCGGCGGCATCTTCACACCGAATTGGCCGAGGGCTTACCACACCCACGCTGGGGTGCGACCACAATGCGAGAAAGACGATACTGAATCAGGATGTGGCGGCCGGATCGACGAGCCGTCACGGGCAGGCGGACGCCATTGTCCGACCACCCCGGGTCGGTCAGGCCGCCGCCGGTGAGGCAGGCGCGGCCATCCAAGTGAGATCGGCGACAGTCACGACGAGCTGCTCGGCGATGACCTCCGCCTCCAGGCCGGAGTCCAACGCCTGCCGAAGGGCAATCCCCCGGACCGTGCGTAGCTCCAGTCGGCGCGGATGATCCGCCCACATCAGCTTGTCAGCGAGTACCGCCCGCTCGACCGGGTCCGGTACCTTCAGCACATCCTCATAGGTCATCACGGGCCAACATGGTTACGGTTGAGGAGACTTTTCGCAACATTCCAGTAGCGGCTTTTCCGTCGCGCTCCTCCCCGGGTCAGGCGGCCATGGCTTCTTCCTGTCCGCACGCTGTCCCCGCCACCTTGTCGAACCTGGACCAATGCACTCGACGGATGTCCGCTGGCGCCCGTGACGGCACAGGCGGCCGGTGGTGAGTTGGCGCCACTCCCCAGAGGACCTGGCCCAGCCAGCCCGGCTGACCGCCGGCCGGGGTGTCCGGGCTCTCGCTCAGAGCTCCGTCGCGGGCAACGGACCGGCATAGCTACCCTGGGGCCGCAACCGGAGCGGCTGCTCCTGATACTCCTCCAGTGCATGCGCGATCCATCCGGCCGTTCGAGCGACCGCGAAGATGACCTCGCCGGCCTCGGCAGGCATCCCCGCCGAGAGCGCGAGGACAGCGAGTGCCAGGTCCACGTTCGGCCGCAACGCATGCCCACGCCCGGCCGCACCGGCGACCTCAGCGGCCACGTCCAGGTAGCGGCCCGCACGCGGTACGTCGGACAAGGCGGCCAGCAGCGCCCGCGCACGCGGATCACCGTCGGGGTACAGCCCGTGGCCAAAGCCCGGTATCGGCTGTCCGGAACGCAACCGCTCGGATAGCACCTCCACGGCGTCGCGTCGTTCGAGCACCTCCCGCAGCAGCCGGAAAGCCAGCCGGCTCGCGCCTCCATGCAACGGACCATCCAGCGCGGCAAGCCCGGCGGAGACCACCGCGTAGGGATCTGCCCGAGCGGAGGCGGCGACTCGCGCGGCGAAGGTGGAAACGGCGAGATCATGATCCGCTAGGAGGCCAAGTGCCTGGTCCAGGCACTCCACTTCCACGGGCTCCGGCAGGCCTGAGGCGAGCCGATCCCACAACCGCACGGAGATCGAGGACGCCTCGCCGCCGTCCGGCCCTGGCCCACTCGGCGTGACGCGCCGCCCCTGGCCGGAATGCGGGAGGGCCTCGACGAGCGCGGCGATCAGCGTGCGCCCGGTGAGCAGGACGGCATCCTCGCGCAGATCGAACCGCAGGGGGTCGTCCGCGGCGGCGACGGAGACGGCGACCCGCAGCCGATCGGTCAGCCGGGCGTGGCCCGGCAGGAGGGCGCTGGCGCGACGAAGGGTGGCCGCCAGTTCCGAAGGAACGACGAACGGCACGACAGGAACGTCCCGCCCCTGCCACAGCCAGCTGGCCACCCATTCGAACCGATGATCCGCGACGAGGTCGACGGCATCGCGGCCGCGGTAGTACAGCGCGCCATCCCTGATCGCGGTGATCCGCGTGCGAAGGACCGGGATCGAGGCTCCGCCACCGAGGGCCCGGCCCGCAGTGACCGAAGAGCCGTCCCTGTCGAGACCCGGGACACGGCCGACCCCGTGAACCACGCGGACGCCGGATCCGGGCACGGCCACGCGGCTGGCCGACACGGCACCCGCCTCCTGAACGGCCAGGTCCACGGGACCGGCTACCGCCCGCGGCCGGGCGCGGCCAACCAGACGCAACTGCTCCACCTCTGCGGGATCGAACGTGCTTCCCCGGCCGCCCGCGCCGCGCCGGCTGTGCAGCAACCCACGGCTGACGTACGCATACACCGTCTCGATCTTCACACCGAGAAGATCGGCAGCCTCCCGCGAGGTCAGTCGCGCGCCATCACTCGCAGAACCCCCCGCCACACCGTCCTCCACCACGCCGTCCTTCACCACACCGTCCTTCACCGCGGCCCCTTCCTGCGGCGCCCGTGAAGGCATTCGCCTACCACCGGGGCGACAACCGCGCTGGCCCGAGTGTACTGGTTCACGTTGACTGAAATCAATGTTGACCTGACGCCACATCGCGTCAACTATGGATCACAAGGAGGCGATCAGTCATGACGGTCACGGCAGGAACGGCGGACAGACAGCGAAACGCGGCAGAGGTGGTCGCGGCAGGGCCGGCGGAGGCGACCGGGCCGACGCCCGGTGATGTGGAGGCCCCGCGGGGGCTGAAGGGGGTCGTCGTCACCAGGACTGCACTGGGTGACGTACGCGGCCAGGAGGGCTTCTATCACTACCGCCAGTTCTCGGCGGTCGAGCTCGCCGAGCGACGGTCCCTCGAGGATGTCTGGCATCTTCTGGTGTTCGGCTGGCTGCCCAACGCGGACGAGCGTGCCCGGTTCGCCACGCGGGTGGCCCCGCTGCGCCACCTCCCCGAGGACATCGCGGCTCTGCTCCCGAGCCTTGCGCGCGCGGGCGAGCGGGGCGGGCCGCTCGACGGCCTGCGCAGTGCCCTGTCGCTCGTAGGATCGGCGCGCGGCGTCAGTCCGCTCTACGACCTCGACGAGTCCGCTCGGGTCGAGGACGCCCTGTTCACCGGAGCCGCCACACCGACGCTGGTGGCGGCTCTGTACCGGCTCGGGCGTGGGCTCCCGCCGGTACCACCCCGGGATGACCTGCCCCTAGCGGCGAACTATCTCTACATGACGACGGGGGTGGAACCCACCGAACTCCAGGTCCGCGCGATCGAGCGGTACCTGATCTGCACCGTCGATCATGGCTTCAACGCCTCGACCTTCACCGCGCGGGTCATCGCCTCCACCGGTGCGGACCTCATCGCGTGCGTGGTAGGGGCGATCGGGGCGCTCTCCGGGCCGCTGCATGGCGGGGCGCCTAGCCGAGCTCTGGACACCCTCGATGCCATTGGCGGTCCGGACAGGATTGACCCCTGGATCCGCGAGCATGTCCTCGCCGGTGATCGGATCATGGGCTTCGGCCACCCCGTCTACAGGACCGAGGATCCGCGCTCCAGGCTGCTGCGCGGCGTCGCCGAGGAGTTCGGCGGCGAGCTGGTCGCCTTCGCAACCCAGGTCGAGCGGCGGGTCGTCGAGTTGCTTGCAGAACTGAAGCCCGGACGAGAGCTGCACACGAACGTCGAGTTCTACGCCGGTGTGGTGATGGAGCTCTGCGGTCTGGCCCGGGAGATGTTCACGCCCACGTTCGCCGTCGCCCGCACCCTGGGTTGGACCGCTAACATCCTCGAGCAGGCCAGGGACACGAAGATCATTCGACCGTCCGCTCGCTACGACGGCCCGCCGGCGCCGCAGCCCGTCCCGCTGCCCTGATGCCCACCGGCCCCGGCAGGGTGACTTGATCACGAAGGGGGGTCGTGAGGCCGCGGCTGAGGCGGACGGCCTCCCGGTCATCCGCCTCAGCCGACGTGGATGGGCGTCATCATCGGCGCATGGCCGTGGATGAGACGTACATAGGTGTCGTCGGACCGAGCGAGGCGAGTGCGGAGCACATGGCCATCGCGGAGGCCATCGGGCAACAGCTGGCTCACGCCGGCTGGATTGTGGTGTGCGGTGGACTGGGCGGCGTGATGGCCGCGGCCTGCCGCGGCGCGCACACGGCGGGCGGCATGACGATCGGGCTGCTTCCAGGAGCGTCTCGGCGGGACGGCAACCCGCACCTCACCGTGAGTTTGCCGACGGGTCTCGGTGAGCTGCGCAACGGCCTACTCGTGCGGGCCAGCGACGCGCTGGTGGCCGTGGGCGGAAGCTGGGGCACGCTCAGCGAGATCGCATTTGCGCTCCGGACTGGTCGGCCGGTGATCGGTCTGGGCACCTGGGCCGTCGACACCCACGACCCGGCCGCGCCCGCCGTCGTCCAGGTCACGGCCGCCGGGGAGGTCGTCGACGCCGTGCGTGCCGCACTCGCTCGTCCGGATCCGAACGGAGGTTGACGGCGCATGGCCGTGCTGGAGGCCACAGCGGGCGGTACCGCCGTATACCGTCACGTGCGTCACGACGGCGCGTATCTGCACCAATGGTTACGAGGTGGTTCCGATGGGTGCCGCGCGACGATGTGGACGCAGGAGAGGACCGCGATCGCGATGTTCCCGTTGGGGATGCTGTCGGGCCTGGTCGTCGTCACGGCGGCGGCCGTCGTCGGTGCGGCGTGGTCGTCGCCGGGGTGGTGGGCGGCGGTCGCCGTGACCGTCGCGCTACTTGCCCTTGCGGTGCGCGACGTCGTCCAGCCCCGGCATGCGATCCTGCGGAACTATCCGGTCGCGGGACACCTGCGGTTCCTGCTGGAGCGGATCCGCCCGGAAATGCAGCAGTACTTCATCGAACGCAACTACGACGGTCGACCCTTCGACCGGGACATCCGCACGAGCATCTACGAGCGGGCCAAGGGCATCCACAGCGACCAGGCGTTCGGCACGGAGCGCGACGTCAATGCCATCGGCTACGAGTACCTTCTCCACACGACCGCGCCGCTGGATCCGGCCCCGGACGCGCGCCCGCCACGGGTGCGGATCGGTGGCCCGGAGTGCACCCAGCCCTACCACGCCGCCCTGCTCAACATTTCGGCGATGAGTTTCGGCTCGTTGTCCGGCAACGCGGTGCTGGCCATGAACCGCGGTGCGGCGGCCGGCCGATTCGCCCATGACACCGGCGAGGGCGGGCTCACCGAGCTCCATCTGCGCCACGGTGCCGACCTGGTCTGGGAAATCGGCAGCGGCTACTTCGGCGCGCGCACGCCCGATGGCGACTTCGATCCGGCCCGGTTCAAGTACACCGCGGCGCTCCCGTCGGTCCGGATGGTCGAACTGAAGCTGAGCCAGGGGGCGAAGCCCGGACTGGGCGGAATCCTGCCCGCGGCGAAGGTCAGCGCGGAGATCGCGGCGGCCCGTGGCGTGCCCGCCGGAGTGACCTGCGTCAGCCCGCCCGGGCATCGGGTGTTCAGCACCCCGCGCGAGCTGGTGTTGTTCATCGCGCGGATGCGAGAGCTCGCCGGCGGCAAGCCCGCCGGGTTCAAGCTGTGTGTCGGCTCGCGTGGGGAGCTGCTCGCGATCTGCCGCGCGATGCTCGCCGAGGGCGTGACGCCCGACTTCATCGTCGTCGACGGTGCGGAGGGCGGGACCGGCGCCGCGCCGCTCGAGTACGAGGATAACGTCGGCACGCCGCTCACCGAGGGCCTGATCACGGTGCACAACGCGCTGGTCGGCGTCGGGCTGCGAGACCAGATCCGGATCGGCGTCAGCGGCAAGATCGCCACTGGCGTCGACATCGTCAAGCGGCTCGCGCAGGGCGCCGACTACACGAACGCGGGGCGGGCGATGATGATGGCGGTGGGTTGCATCCAGGCGCAGCGCTGCCATACCAACACCTGTCCCACCGGCGTGGCCACCCAGGATCCGCGCCGCGCCCGGGCAGTCGACGTCGCGGACAAGGGCGAGCGCGTGCGCCGGTACCAGGAGGCAACTGTCGCCACGGCCCTGCAGGTGATGGCCTCACTGGGGTGCGCGGAGCCGAGCGAGCTCCGTCCGTCGATGCTCATGCGGCGCCTTACCCACACCGACACCCGCAGCTACGCGGAGCTGTACCGATGGCTCGAACCCGGTGAGCTGCTCGCCGAACCTCCCCCGGGGTGGGCCGCCGACTGGAGCACCGCCGATCCGGATCGCTTCCGGCCCTAGTAGGACTTTGTTAGGTGGCTCTGGTGGGGTTGCTTCGTAATGCTTCGTAGGGTTGGTGGCAGGTGTGGCAGGCGCCGGTCCAGACGGCGAGCAGGGTCTGGAGCGTGCGGAGGACTCCGTAGAGGGTCAGGCCGGCGTGGAACTGGCCCGGATCGTCAACCGCCGACCAGAAGATCACCCAGCCGGGCGTACGGACAAGATCGCCGCGTCGGCGTTCGCGGGCGCGCACCGGTCACACTCGACGGCCACCGTCCAGACCGGGCCGTGACGACCAGGAGGCGGTCGACGGCCGCGCAGCCGGAGGGGAAAGGCTCGCTGCTCCACGCGCACCGACAGGGGTGGCCCGCCCCAATGATCGGCGGAGCCTCGACCTGTTTCGGTGGCAGGTGAGGCTTGCTGGAAGAATGTGCTTCATCATCGGATGGGTGCTCTTCGGTGCAGAGGATCTCGGGCGCCCGTAGGGGGAGTCGTGAACGATCGCAAAGATGGTGTGTGGGACTACGAGTCGGTCGTGCCGGCCCGCAGCCCGCAGGTCGACCTGAACACCAACGTCCCGCACTCCGCTCGTATCTATGACTATCTCCTCGGTGGCAAGGACAACTTCCCCGCGGACCGGGCCGCCTCGGGTGCGATCACCAAGAACTGGCCGAACCTGCCGGCGTCGATGCGCGCCAACCGCAGCTTCATGGCCCGCCTCGCTCACAACCTGGCCGCGGAGCACGGGATTCGCCAGTTCCTCGACGTCGGGACCGGTCTGCCGACCTCGCCGAATCTGCACGAGGTCGCCCAGCGGGTGGCTCCCGACGCGCGGATTCTCTACGTGGACAACGATCCGATCGTGCTGGTACATGCCCGTGCGCTGCTCAGCGGCACCCCGCAGGGGCGGACCGCCTACCTGGAGGCCGACCTTCGGGACCCGGACGCGGTCCTGGCCTCCGACCAGCTCCGCGATCTGTTCGACCTGACACGTCCGGTGGCGGTGAGCCTGCTGGCGATCCTGCATTTCATCGTGGATGACCAGGTCGCGCAGGACATCATCGACCGGTTGATGAAGCCGCTGGCTCCCGGGAGTCTGCTCGCGCTGTCGACCACCACGGCCGACAGCGCACCTGGCGAGGTGACCACCGGCGTCGCCGCCTACAACGCCAGCGGTATCCCGACGGTCGCCCGCGACAAGACCCGCGTCGAACGTTTCTTCGAGGGACTGGAACTGCTCGATCCCGGTGTTGTGCTGGTCAACCACTGGCATCCCGACGAAGCGTCCCTCGCCGTGCCCGACACCCACGTCCACATCTACGGCGGACTCGCCCGCAAGCGCTAGCCGCCAAGGGCCACGCGCGGGAGCAGGCGGCCGGCCGCCGTCGCCTACGTCAACGCCGTACGCACTTTTGCTCGCCAGGTCGCGCCAGGTCCCCACCCTGACGTGTTGGCACTGGCAGGAAATCCGTCGTGGACGTGTGGAGCGCGTCGCGGGCAGGTTCTGGGACGAGATGGGGCTCCGGGCCGTTCGGAACGAGACTTCCCGGTGTCAGCCCGCCGACCAGGAGTGCGGTGAGGGCGACGGTCACCGCCCGGAGTTCTCGGGTGGTGAGGTCGGGCTCGCCGATATGATCGCGTCGTCCGGTGAATCCAGTGAAGAACCATCGCATGGCAGTGGCCCCGTTGGCCGCTGTCGCGACGATGATTGCCGCCATCAACAGCGCGGAGACTTCGCGAGTTCCCTCGATGAGGAGATCCTCGCTGGCGAACCCCAGGGTGGCCGGGAATCCGGCGACCGCGAGCCCGAGGAGCAGGAAGGCGACGGCGAGTCTCGGGGTGCGGGCGAAGCTGCCGCCGGCTCCGGTGCGGGTGACCGGTCCCCGGCGTGCCTCGGTCGCTGCGAGCACCATCAGGGCGCCGGCCACTCCGATGGTGTAGACCTGCCAGGCCAGTGTCGCTCCGGCCAGGGTCGTCGGTGACGCATTGGCGGTGCCGCACGCGATGGTCCCTGAGACGCTGACGGCGACGGCGCTCAGTCCGCGCCGGGCGTCCGGTTGGACGAGGCCGAGCAGGCTGCTGAGCAGGGCGGACACGGCGCCGATCACGAGCAGTCCGGTCCCGGGCGCTGGCATACCGTCGGCAAGGATCAGCATCGGGGCGGTCGGAGCGGTGAGGAACACGACGGCCAGCCCCATCGGCGCCGACTCCACCAGTCCGCAGACCCACAGGTGCAGGGGCAGCAGGCCCAGCCGGGCGGTGACGGCGGCGGCGATCGCCGTGGTGCCGATCGTGCCCGACCATCCCGATCCGCCACAGACAGTCAGGACGATCGCTCCAAGGGCAGCCAGGATGACACCCAACATCTGGTGGAGGGCGAACAGCCGCGCCGGCCCCCGCGGACCGAGGCGACTGCGTAGCTCCCACCACGTTGCGGCGGAGGCCAGTCCCCACAACGGCACGATCAACGCCGGTTCGCAGGTGGCGGTGGCCGCCAGCCCGGTGGCGAGCACCACCAGAAGGCGGACGAACGTGTTCGGGGCGTGCGTACGTACCGGCGCGAGCGCGACGGCGACCAGGCCGGCCAGCCCGGTGGCGACTGGCGTCCAACGGGCCCATCCCGTCGCCAGGGTGGTGACCGTGGTGTAGCCCGAGTCCGCCAGCGCGCTGTCCGCGACACGGGCCAGCGGAACGCTGACGACCACCACGGCGAGCGCAGCGCCTGTCCACGCCGTCGCCCGTGCCCGTGCCCGCCGGGTATTGAGGGTTCGGCGGGTATTGCGGGGTCGGCGGGCCAGATCAGCCGCGCCGACCAGCAGCAGGACAGCGGCCAGCAGTGGGCTCAATGACACCGTCATATCTCGCGACGGGCGGCGGGGAGGCTGACCGCGGTGGTGCCAGCGGTCTGGCCCATGCCCGTCACCTCGAGGGTGGTGTCGCTGCGCGTGCCGCCGAGGCGGTCAGCCACGCGGCGCTGCGTGTGGTCGATGGCTCGGAGTAGACCTGCGATCGGGTCACGCAGGCGGCGTAGCCAGACGTCCAGGTAGCCATGTTCGAATCCGTACCGATACAGCGGCAGCCGCCAGCGGACCGGGACGAACCGTTCGAGATGGCGGCCGGTGTGCGGCAGTGTCCGCCCCATCGCCTGTTCGAGGTGGTGCCGGTCGTGCAGCAGACTCGGGGAGCGCAGGATCTGCGCGCTGCGCATCGCCGCATGGCCCAGGATGTGCACGATGGCCAGCGGGTACAGGCCCAGACCGATTTCGGCGACGATCAGCCCGACCTGTGTCATGGACGCGTAGGCCAGGGCGTTCTTGATGTCTGACTGCACGCGGCCGACGAGGGTGGCGTGCAGGGCGGACGCGAGACCGAGCAGGACGACGAGCACACGGGCTGCGGGCGCCGCGTCGAGCAGGGCGTGGGCGCGCAGCAGCAGGTACGGCCCGAGATGCACCGAGATCGCGCCGTAGAAGATCGCACTGGACGGGGTGGGTCCCTCCATCGCCCGCGGCAGCCAGCCACTCACGGGCACCAGCGCCGACTTGCCGACCACGCCCAGGAGTAGCAGCAGTGCCACGATCGTCGCGCTCACCGTTGAGCCTGGCACCGGGACCTGTGCCCAGCCCGTCCAGCCGAGCACGCTCGTCCAGCCTGCCCTCGGCGCGGGCGGCGCGGGCGGCCCAGACAGGTCCACCGATCCGGCCGCGTCGGCCAGAAGCGCGGTCCCGGCCAGCAGCCCCACGTCGCAGGCACGGTAGGTCAGGAACGCGCGTAGCCCGTGGCGCACCGGCCCCTGCCGGTCGTGGAAGTAGGCGATCAGGAGCGCTGAGGCCATCCCGACCAGCTCCCAGCCGACGAACACGACGGTGAGGCTTCCGGCGAGCACGACCAGTTCGACCCCGGTACCGAACAGCGTGAGCAACAGGTAGAAGCGGTAGAAACCTGGCTCCCGGTGGAGGTATCGGCTCGACAGCGCGCCGATCAGTCCGATCAGCGCCGCCGCGCACAGCGCGAACGGGACGCACAACCGATCGGCCACCAGGTGCCAGCGCCAGGCATGGTCGGAGGTGGCGAACCAGGGGCCGACCTGGACGTCGATCATGTCGCGTCCGGTGACCAGGAGGGTCAGCGCGAGGGTGACCGCGGCGATGGCGACGGCGCCGAACACGAGGGCCACGATCATGACCGTGGCCCGCTCCGACCGGCGGCAACCGAACCACAGGGCGAGGGCCTGCGCAGCGACCCCGGCGGCTGGCAGCACGACCATGGCCAGCAGCAATACGGTGATCACCGGGTCGCGGTGCTCTCGTCCGCGCTGGTCGTCGGCGGCGTCCCGAGTACGGTGGCGCAGCCGAGATGCTCCCGACGTCCGGCGTAGAACTCCGCCGACCGGGTGACCACCGGCAACGTGCGATCGTCCGGGTGGTGCGGGCGGAACGCGCCGTCGACGTACAGATGGATGTCGGGTTCCTTCGGGTCCCAGGCGGCGAGCTGGATCCACCCGCCCGACGCGAGCCGGTCCAGGGCCGGGTTGTCACGCAGCACCCGGGACAGGACCTCCGGCCGGGCCTCGGCGATCACGAGCAGGCGCATCGGCTCGTGGATCTCGACCATCTGCCACGGCAACCCGGTGCGTAGGTCGGAGGCATGCCCGTTCATGACGCCGACCAGCGCGGTGATGTTGTGCGGGAGCTTCGTGCCGCTGCCGTAGCCCACCGGGTCGACGACGCTGAAGTAGTACTCCAGGTTGATCCCCGCGCCGACCGGGCCGGCCGACAGCAGCAGCCGGGTTAGCACCTGTCCGTCCGGGTCCGTCGTCGGATCGTAGGAGACGAGGAAGGCGCGGCGGTCCAGGTACAGCCCGCGGGTGCGGGACCGGCGTCCGATCACACAGACGGCGTTCGTGGCGTGCCCATACTCCGGCCGTGGCTGGCCGATGTCGCGAGCATGCTCCTGGACATGGGCCAACGCCTGGTCAGCGTCGATGTCGAGGGGCGCGGACTCGAAGCGCCGGCACCGCTCCTGGGCATCCAACCGTCGGGCCACGTCCATGGCGGCCCGGAGCCCATCGAGGGCCGAGCGGAACCGGTTCGGCACGAGATCGGTGTCGAAGTAGTCGATCGACTCGTCGCAGGTGTTGTGGTAGGCCCCGATGAACCAGACAGTCGAATCCAGGCGAATGCCCCGGCGCGCGAGACCGTCACGCACTCGGGGGTGGTTCGCCATCGAGGCGAACGCCCGGGCGTTCGGTCCGCCCTGGCCGCCGCCGGTGGCACCGCAGTCGTGGGCCGCTTCGTGGGGGTTGTTCAGACTGGACGATCCGTGCCCGACGATCAGAATCAGCTGCTCGGCGCCTGAATCCGCCTGTCCCGCCGTCGTCGCGCCCGCCATCATGGCGTCCGCGGCGGCTGCCGGGACGGGATCGGCGAGGCCGATGTTCGTCAGCATCGCCTCGACGACGTCGGTCATCTCCGCGACCGTGTAGCCCACCTTCAATGGTGCCGATCCGACCCCTGGCACCCGGGCGCCGGACGCCGCATCCGATTCCCCGGGCGTTGCCAGCGCCATTGGGTCGCTGTCGAGATGATCGACGTCGTCGGTGCGTTCGAGGACGAGTCTGGTGCGCGGACGCGGCGCCACCCGGTGGTGGACGTGACGCGCCCAGTGTTCGGCCGTCCGCGGAAACAGGCACCGGCCGACGAGCGGCACGGTCGACGCGAGGCCGGCGATCGCGGTCAGGGCCGCGCCGCGGCCAAGGGTGCCGCGGGCCGTCGACAGGACGTGTCCGACGTGTCCATAGCGGCGCATCGCGCGGCGGTACGCCGCGTGCTCGATGTCGTCCACGGCCCGCTCCACGACGAGATGGCGCGGGATCGTCGTCACCGGGCACAGCCCGCGAGGCCGCGGGTCATCAAGGCCCTGGTAGGCCATCGCCACGCCGAAGAACCCGGCCGCACCATAGGTGCGCGCCGTCGGGCAGTGCTCCTCGAGATGGCGACGCAGCGACTCCTCCCGCTCGTCCATACAGAAGACCGCATGGAAGTCCGCGCGCGGCTCATCGGACTGGGCGGGCTTAGCCGAATTCTGGCTGTGCGTGTGCAGCGCATCCAGAACGCCCATCCGGTATCGGCGTTCGTACGCCTGGTGCAGCAGCCAGCCTCGTCGCCGATCGTCGACATCGGCGACAGCCCGCAGCCAGGCGCTGGCCCACCGGTCCTCGGTGAGCAGACCGAGATCGACGTCCATCACCTGGGCCAGCACGAACGCCTCGTACACCAACGCGCTGTCGATGCTCGTGTCGCTGTCGATGCTCGGGTCGCTGTCGATGCTCGGGTCGCTGGGATGGGCCGCGGACGTTCTCGCCACCGGCGCCGCGACCGACGCCGCGGGACCACCTGACGACGCGGGCACAGGAGGCGAGACCGGCCCCAGGGGACCGAGATCGGCCGGCTCCGCCCCGGGGCCGGCATGGTGGGCGAGCACATACCGAGTTGCGAAGACCGTAAGCAGAAGTTGCACGGCGAGGAAGTCGACAAGCCGCGCGGGGGGAGGTCGCACCGGAACCCGGTCGGGCCGAATCTCGAACTGGCGCACCATGCCAGCCCAGCCGCGCAGGGACAGCAGGTTCGCGCGGATCGCCGCGGGCCAGGCCGACTCGGGTAGCTGCAACGCACCCAGCGCCCACACCACCGTTCGCGCCGCCGTCCACTCCTGCGCCGCCTGCTCGCGAAGCACCGCGTCGAGCCCGCGCCAGACCGGCTCGGTCCGACCACTGGGCAGGCCGAACAGTCGCCGGAAAACGCCCAACAGACCTTCCTCGCGTTCCGGCATCCGCCAGTACGCGACTCCCTGATCGAGGAAGGCGGAGCACACCCGAATCAGCACCGGATGCACGAACTCATCGGTGTCCACACCCCACAGACGCAGGATCTGGTCGCGGCGCCGGGCCGGCGCCGGGCCGGCGGGTGCCGGTGGCCGTTGGCGTTCCAAGGTGCCCCAGACCTCGCCCAGAAGCCGGGCCTTGTCCGTCGGCCGACCGGCCGCCGCCTCGCCGCGATCTGCCCGCCGGGAGCGTCCCCATCGCCCGGCGGTCCGGATGGCGCCGGGGACCTCGGGGGCGTCTTGGCCGCTCCCACCATGCAACTCGAAGATCAAAGCGGCCTGATGTCGAATCGCGGCCCGGCGGGCGTCGCTCACCAGCGGGTGGCAGCGATGACGGACGTCGTCCTCGTCCACCAGCCAGCGCAACCCAGCGCCGCGGGGGATCTCGAACAGAGTGGTGAGCCGCCGAAATCGAAACTCGGCCAGGGTCGGCCCCCCGGGCACCACCTCGGCGTCGCCGTCAACCTCGTCGTGGGGCGCGAGGACGGCGCGCACGTCGTCCTCCCGGATCCGGCCGCTGCACAGGTGGTCGGCGAACGCCTGCTCGGTCTGGAACGGCTGTGTGCCCAGCACGTCGGAAGCTCGGATGACAGCGTCCTGAAAGGGAAGGTCCTCGAATGCGTGCAGCGTGTTGTGATGCACGAAGAAGCTCAGTGGCGCCTGCTCGGGAAGGAGGCGCGCGACGTCCTCCAGAATGCTGGCGACGAGGGAATCCCGATCGGTCCGCGGTTCGCTCGTCACCTGGGCCGGAATCGCGACTTCCTTACTCGCCGCAGCCAGCGGTGTGGTCGCCGTCTCCGTCGCCCTCTCCTTTCCCGCAGTATTTTCCGGGTCGAGGTCCACGGGAGTCCTCGATGCCGGGGGACGCCTGCTCGGAGGCGGGAGTCCGGGTGCTAGCCATGGGCGAACAGAACGTGTGTGGCGGCGGCGGCGACGGCCGGCGTGAGCCTGGCGTGGTCCAATGGCGGAAGCAGTACGCCGGTGGGTGTCTGTTCGACGAGCGCGTGCGCGGCGGCGAGCCGCGCGGCGACGTTGATCGGACGACGCGTGGTCACGGCGGCGCGTAGCAGGCCCGGCAGCGCATGGAGCGGGCGCGGACCCGAGCTCGCCGACGCCAGGGGCGGCGGTGTCTCCGGTCGCGCCCGCAGTATCGCGACTCCGTCGGGTGGCGCGGCCATGCCGATGAGGTCGACGACAAGGTCGAGCTCACCGGCGAGCTGATGCAACGGCTGGATACCGTAGGCGACGGGATCGTAGAGGATCAGCTCCCGGATGCCGGCTCCGACCAGCAGGCCCGCCAGGTTCCCACCCCGCGGCGGGTCCACCACGGCGACCCGGGCCTGGCTCGGCGTGACGCCCTTGCGGCGCAGGTGGGTGAGAACCGCGGCCGTCACGGCAACGGCGAGTCCGTCGTCCACCGCGTCAAGGAGAAGGACGGCCCCGGGTGGCAGCGCGGACCGTAGCGCGTGAATTCTGCGTACCTGTGTATGGACCAGCACCACGGCCGCGAATCCAGGCGCCAGCATGGTGACAACGGAGGCGAGGTCGGTCGCGTCCTGGGCCGCGACGGGCATCGGGATGACCTCGAGGCCGGTGGCTCGGTGCAGGTGAGCCGCCTGCGACTCCACCGCCGGCAACGCTGCCTCAGCGGCGAGCGGCTCGAAGTCCAGCACAGCGCTGGCATCGGTGAGCAGCGCCACCCGCCGCGGGCGTCCGGTGACCCGGTCGGTGTGGGTCGGATGGGCGGCCAGATAGCGCACGACGCGTCGGTCCGCGTCGGCGTCGAGAAGCGCGAGGTCATCGCCGGTGGTCATAGCCACGGATATCGCCTGGGTGAGTTTGCCCGACGCGGCGACGGCGAAGACCGGATCCTCGATCTGCAGGAGATCCGCCCCAAGACGGTCACGCAAGGCGCCGACGAGCCAGGTCAGCGTGGCACCCCCGTCCGTGGCCAGCGTGATCCTCCGCTGGGACTCCTGATCCGCGTCGTCCGCGCAGCGGACAACCGTGCCATCCCCCGCGGCGAGGACCTCGTCAACCTTGGCCAAGGCCCGCAACGGCACCCGGATCGTCACGCGGAAGGCCGCGTTGGTTCCCGCCGAGCCGTCCTCCGCCACGCCACCGTCGGCGCTCACGCCAGCCCCAACGTGACCTGGGCTGCCCCCGCCACCGCGCCGAGGCGATCCACCCGCTCACGGGTCTGACCATCCCAGGGCCTGTTCACAGAGACGGCGCCTCCGTCTCCTGCAGCTCTGCCAGCAGCCCCGCCTGGCCGGCCGCCATCTCCGTAAGGATGCGCCGCGCAGCCCGCATCAGCTCCGCCACATCCCCACCCGCGAGCGCATACACCACCGTCGATCCCTCCCGCATCGCCGTCACGATCCCGGACCGACGCAGCACCGCGAGGTGCTGCGACAGATTCGACGGCTCGACGGCGATCGCCAGCAGCAGATCCCGCACCGGCCTGGGTCCGTCCTGCAGCAGCTCCAACACCCTGATCCGCACCGGATGACCCAACATGCGGAAGAACTCCGCCTTCGCCTGATACAGCGGAACCCGTCCCGTCACACCCCACCTCCCAGCACTCCCGCCCCGGATCCCCGCTCGGCCGCGCCCAGTCAGGAGCCGGAAGTCGACCTCCATGTCCGGGACGACCTGAGCATCCTGCAAGTTGCGAATTTCAGCAACCCCGCAGACTACGGGTACGCCCACCTCGACCCGACGGTCACGGCGGCGATGGCCGCCGACAGTCGGATGATCTTCAGGCGTTGAGGCGGATGTGGCGTAGCTGGACGGCGAGTTGGCGTCCATGTCGCACGAGTCGCCGTGCTGTGTCAGGAGCGAGCGTGAACCCCGTGTGGCTTGCGATGTTGTCAGCCACGGCGGAGATCGACAGGGTGTCGGTGTCGAGGTGGCGGGCGAACTCGGGGGCTTGCAGGACGTCGAGGGCGTGGTCGAGCTGGCGGCGCTGTAACTGCGGGACGTCTCTTGCCGAAGGCGATGTCGAAGCGTCCGATGGCCGAGCCGTCCTCGCGTTCGATCGCGACGACGTGGCCGCCGGCGTCGAGGACGGCGACCGTCAGGGGTCGCAGTTCTTGGTCGACGCGAGGGCGCGGACCGCCGCGACGATGGTCCGGGCGGTCTCCAGGGTGATGCTCACGCGGGGCTTCCTTCGTTGTCCTTGAGGATCCGGCGGTGGTTGTGCAGGATCGGTTCGGTGTAGCCGCTTGGTTGGTCGAAGCCCTCGAAGATCAGGGCTCGGGCCGCCGCGAAGGCGTGGCCATCGAAGGACGGTCCCATCGGGAGATACGACGGGTCGGCGCGGTTCTGCTCGTCGACGACGCGCGCCATCCGCCGCAGTGCGTCCTGGACCTGGTCGCCGCTGACCACGCCGTGGTGCAACCAGTTCGCGACGTGCTGCGAGGAGATGCGGCAGGTGGCGCGGTCCTCCATCAGCGGGGTGCCGTGGATGTCGGGGACCTTGGAACAGCCGACGCCGGCGTTGACCCACCGCACCACGTAGCCGAGGACGCCCTGCAGGTTGTTGTCGAGCTCGGCCCGCACCTCGGCGGAGGAGAGGGCTGCCGGTTCGCCGAGCGGGATCGTCAGCAGCTCCGTCCGGTCGGCTCGGCGTTGGCCGGCCAGCTCCCTCTGGCGCTGTGCGACGTCCACCTGGTGGTAGTGCAGGGCGTGCAGCGTCGCCGCGGTCGGTGATGGCACCCAGGCGCAGCTCGCGCCGGCGCGCGGATGGCCGATCTTCTGGTCGAGCATGGCGGCGAGGTCGTCCGGCGCCGCCCACATGCCCTTGCCGATCTGGGCTTGTCCGGCGAACCCGCAGGCGAGTCCCACGTCGACGTTGTTGTCCTCGTAGGCGCGGATCCAGGGCTGGGCGCGCATCTCGGTCTTGCGTACCATCGGCCCGGCGTACCGGGAGGTGTGGATCTCGTCGCCGGTGCGGTCGAGGAATCCGGTGTTGATGAAGGCGACCCGGTCGCGCGCGGCGTGGACGCAGGCGGTGAGATTGACCGAGGTGCGTCGCTCCTCGTCCATGATTCCGATCTTGATGGTGAGCGGCGGAAGCCCGAGGATCCGCTCCACACGGCTGAAGACCTCGCAGGTGAAGGCCACCTCCTCCGGGCCGTGCAGCTTCGGCTTGACCGCGTAGATCGAGCCGGCGCGGGAGTTGCGCGGGTGCGACCCCTCGCGCAGGTCGTGCACGCTGCCGAGCCCGCACAGCAACGCGTCGAGGATTCCCTCGGGTACCTCGCGCCCGTCCCGGTCGAGGACCGCGTCGGTGGTCATGAGCAGGCCGACCTGCCTGATGAACAGCAGCGAGCGGCCGGGCAGGGTCAGCGTCCCGCCGTCGGGCGTGTGGTAGGCGCGGTCCGGGTTGAGCACCCTGGTGAAGGTGCGGCCGTTCTTGGTGACCTCTTCGGTCAGCCGGCCCTGCATGAGCCGTAGCCAGTTGCGGTAGCCGAGCACCTTGTCGGCCGCGTCCACGGCGGCGACGGAGTCCTCGAGGTCCATGATCGTCGTGACCGCGGCCTCGAGGACGAGGTCCTTGACGCCGGCCGGGTCGGTGGCGCCGACCGGGTCGGACCGGTCGATCTGGATCTCGACGTGCAGGCCGTGATGCACCAGGAGGATCGCCTCCGGGGCGGCCGGCGCGCCCCGGTAGCCGACGAACGCGGCCGGGCTGGCCAGGCGAACGGTCCGGCCGTCGACCACGACGGCGAGCCCCTTCTCGTCCACCGAATACGCTGAGGCGTCGGCGTGTGAGCCTGCCTCGAGGGCGAGATGCTCGTCCAGGAACGCCCGTCCGCGCGCGATCACCGCGGCTCCGCGCACCGGGTTGTAGGAGGAGCCGCGTTCGCGGCCGTCCGCCTCGTCGATGGCGTCGGTTCCGTAGAGGGCGTCGTACAGCGATCCCCAGCGGGCGTTGGCCGCGTTGGTCGCGAACCGGGCGTTCAGCAGCGGAACCACCAGCTGGGGCCCGGCCTGCACCGCGATCTCGGGATCGATGCCCGACGTCGCGATCTCGAAGGGCTCCGGTTCGTCGACGAGGTATCCGATCGAGGTCAGGAAGTCGACGTAGGCGGCCTGGTCGACCGCGCCCGGCGTGGTCCGGTGGTAGTCGTCGATCGCCTGCTGGAGCTCGGCTCGACGGGCGACCAGCTCGCGGTTGCGCGACGCGAACGCGTGGATGAGCGCGTCGGCGCCGGCCCAGAACGCGTCCGGGGCGATCTCGGAACCCGGCAACGCCTCGTCGGCTACGAACCGGTAGAGCTCCTCGGCGACGCTGAGCCCGCCGACCTGGACGCGATCCGACATCGAAGACCTTCCATTCGATTCCATATTGTGGAATAATGATTCCGAACAACGATAGGGAGGATGGTGTGGGCGTGTCAAACGGGGAGGACCGGCCCGGGTCGGGGGTCCAGTCCGTGCACCGCACCCTGGACGTGTTTGAGGCGCTGGCTGGCCATGGGGGCGGCTGCCCGGTCGCTGAGATCGCGGCGGTGACCGGCCTGCCCGTGGCCACCGCGCACCGGTTGTCGCGCACGCTCGTCGAGCGCGGCTACCTGCGCCAGCTGCCCGACCGCAGCTACGCGCTGGGCTTTCGGCTGGTGCCTCTGGGGGCGGCGGCGAACGTCCTGGTGGGCGGCGCCGTCGACGGAGTCCTGCGTGAGCTCGTCAACGAGCTGGGAGAGACGGCCAACGTCGCGGTGCTGTCCGGCCACCAGGCCGAGTACGTCGCCCAGCGGCCGTCGCGGTACGCGATGCGGATGTTCACCGAGGTCGGCCGCAGGGTCGACCTGCACTCCACCGGCGTCGGCAAGGCGTTGCTGGGCCGGCTCGACGCCGCGACGGTCCGCGTCGTCGTGCGGCAACGCGGGCTGCCCCGGCATACCGAGCACACCATCACGACCGAGATAGCACTGCGCGCCGAGCTCGACCGCGTTCGCGAGCGGGGCTTCGCGATCGACGACGAGGAGCAGGAGATCGGCGTGCGCTGCGTCGCGGTCGCCGTCGAGGTCAGCCCCCTCGGTGATCCCGAGGACAACGGCCGCCGGGTGCGCGGGGGAGGCTCGTTGTCGCGCACCCTGGGGCCCTCGAGCGGGATGGCTGTCTCCGTCTCCGGTCCGACGGCCCGGATGACCGACGCCGTTGTTGCCCGAGCCGTGCCGCTGCTGCGCGCGGCCGCGGCCGGTCTCGCGGAGGACCTAGCTCCCGCCGTCCGTTGATCTCCTGGCACCGCTTTCTTGACCGCGGCACGCCGCGACCGAGCATCGGTGGAGTTCTGTTTCCGTGATCCGAAAGAGGCCGCGGTGAGTTTTCCCACCGGCGAGCACCCCGTCGACCTGGAGCCACTCGCCGCGGCGCTCCCAGCCGACTGCCTCCTCACCGATCCCGACCGGATGGCGAACTACCGTTGGGACCGGGCCTACGACCCCGATGCTGGTGTGCCGCTGCTCGCCCCGGCCGGAATCCTCAACCCCGGCCGGGCAGGCCCTGCCCGCGGGTCGTACGCCTCCTGCTCGACGAGCCCCGGTGCCTCCGGCAGCGTTCTCAGGTCCTCTGGCGGCCAAGGCGCTCGCCCGTCCGCCGGCCGACCGAATCCGCCGTGATGATCGCCGAGCTCGTGGACCCGGGTCTGGCTCTTCCTGCCCGCTTGGCGCCCGGACGGCTCCGGTGGCACTGCGGCCATGGTCGACTCGCTCGCCGCGAACCCGCAGCGCTCGGCCACCTGCGCCGCGGTCGGCCGCCGGTAGGCCCGGGCCCGCTGGGTCTCCCTGGCGCCGGGCTGCGGCCCGGCGTGTCCTACCGGCCCGGTACCGGCGCCGAGCGGGGCCAGGGCCGCTGGCCGTCGCGGACCTCGATGCGGATGTTCAGGCGCTCGAGCAGCTCGCTGAGCTGGCGCAGGTCCTCGGGGGACCAGTCGCCGAC
>Ga0207710_10000256_pt1 | contig 44318 bp, 38 predicted proteins | sample KBSS24metaG_FD_184400 | JGI IMG/M metagenome (GOLD analysis project Ga0207710, IMG submission 184400) | Switchgrass rhizosphere microbial communities from Kellogg Biological Station, Michigan, USA - KBS S2-4 metaG (SPAdes) (version 2) | ecosystem: Host-associated > Plants > Roots > Rhizosphere...
CCACGATCAAGACGCTCCTCAAACGCATCCAGTACCGACCCGACCTCATCGGCAGCTTCCTCGGCCAAACCGACCTAGCCCTCGATCCGGAACCCCCGTAGCCAGACCCTCACCATTCAAGATCTGTGACTGGTGTGGCGCGCCTCGGCCAGGTCGCCGTGCCCCACCCCGCTTAACTTCGAAGACCCACTTTGGGGCGTTCCGACGCTCCGCGTTGTACCCGGTCCTCTACTCCATCGACCGCTACCTCGTCCGATGGTTGCAGAGCAAGTACAAGCGGCTCAGAGGCCGTCCCGGGCGGACCTGGCGGACCCTGCTGGCGATCAGACGCCGCAGACCCAACCTGTTCGCCCACTGGACGATCTCCACGGCCAGCGGATAGCACGAGCCGGATGACGCGAGAGTGTCACGTCCGGAATCTGTGGGGGCCGGCGGGCGAAACCCCCGCCGGCTACCCGGCATGAGAAAGGCGATCAAGGTGGTGACCTGCCTGTTTGCTCCCGCGATAGGACTCGAACCTATAACCTGCCGGATCAAAGATCATGATCTTTGTTTGATCACCATTGCTGGTCAATGCCTGCTAGTACCGGCATCTCTGTCGACTCGGGCGTGGCGTTGGCTGGCGGTAGCGGTCGTTGATCATCGTTATTTTCTGTGGGTAGGATGTGGGTATGTCGAGAGCTGGAAGGCCGGATACTCCGCCTGGTACCTTTGGGAAGATCCGTACGTACCGCTCGAGTGCCGGGTATCGGGCGATGACGCTCTATCGTGACTTTGACGGTTCGATGCGTCAGGTCGAGCGCTCCGGCGCCTCTGCGTCCGCCGCTGAGCGCAGGTTGAAGGCGGCGTTGCGCGACTGGATCGCGCAGGCTGGCGGCGGGGCCGAGATCACGCGCGACAGCCGGGTCGAGGAGCTGGCGGAGCACTGGTGGGCCGAGTATGCAAAGCTTTCGAAGTCGCCCGGCACCTTCCGCCTGTACCGTGATCGGCTTGACCGGCAGGTGATCCCGGGGCTGGGGCCGCTCCGCGTGCGCGAGCTGACGACGGCGGCCGTGAATCGCCACATCAAGGCGGTGACAGAGAAGAACGGCGCGGCGGTCGCGAAGGCTGTACGGACGGTTCTCAGCAACATGTGTAGCCACGCATGTCGGCTCGACGCGATGACGATCAACCCCTGCCGTGAAGTAGCTCCCGTAAGGCCGAAGGTCAAGAATTCTCCTCGAGCCTTGTCTGAGGTCGAGGTGCGCCAACTTCGGGCGAGTCTGAAACAGGACGTCGTGGCGGTCCGCCAGGACCTGCCGGACATCGTCGACGCCATGTTGGCGACCGCGCTCCGTATCGCCGAGGTCCTGGCGATCCAGTGGACTGACATTGATCTTGAGGGGGCGACGATAAAGACGGGTGGCGTCGTGGTGCGGATGAAAGGCGAGGGCTTGCAGATCAAGACTGATTCGACATCGAAGATCAACGAGAGGACCCTACTCCTTCCTACCTGGGGCGTGGATCTCTTCAGGCGTCGCAAAGCCGGCCGCGTGGAGCCGAGGTGCGAATATGATCCAGTATTCATGTCCTCCGTGCAGACGCTCAAGGATCCAGACAATGCTCATACGCAACTTCGCAAAGCTTTTGATCGCATCGGCTATAACTGGATGGTTCCCCATCATCTGCGCAAAACCGCAGCGACAGCAATGGATAAGAGCGGACTGTCGGCAAGGGAGATCGCTGACCAGCTTGGTCACTCCAAGACGTCGATGACGCTGGACTCGTATATGGGCAGGAACGTGGTCAACCCCCGCGCCGCCGAAGCTCTCGAGAGTCTGGCTCCCTGAGGTGTTTCCCGGCGCACGTCGTTGAAGCCGTCAATCCCATCAGGCCGCCACCAGGCACTCCCACCCCAAGATCGGCATAACCCGCACATCGGCGTAATGCGAGACGCACAACTGGTGCAAGAAGCCGGTGAACTCCTCGGCGTCGTAGAAGGGCGTAGCGGCCGTGGGCAACGACCCCGAGCATCCCCGAGCATCCGGCCGAGCAGGAACTGCCGGAAGCTGGCCTTGTCCCGGCGGCCCAGCATGAACAGGGTGAACAGCAGCATGGAGGCCGGAGCACGTAGAGTTTCTCGCCCTTCGGGCCGACCTTCAGCGGCGTCTCGTCGAACCCGACGACCTTCGCGCCCGCGATCCGCTGTTCGATCTCGGCGACCGGCTCGGCGACCGCGTCCGCTCCCAGGGCCAGCGGCGCGTGCAGCCAACCCATCGAGACCCCCACCCCGCACAGCTCGGCGATCGCTTCCTGGGTCCGCTCGACCGGCAGGTGCTGGCGGACCAGGAAGTACAGCGCGAGCGCGCGTACCTCGGGCCCGTAGGACACCGGCGCGCCGGACAGCCCCTCGGGCCGCGACGTGGCGGCGCCCGCAGCCGCAGACAACCTGCCGGAAAAGCGATCAAGGTTGGCGACACCTGTCATTGGTCGTCGTTTCTCGCTGTGACCAGGCTGAACGGGCGTTGAAAGTCGTTGGATCTTGCTGTCGTCCGCCGTCTTCTGGCGTCGTTTTCTGGGACTAACCTGGTACGGTTCGGGAGGTGCGGGGGACCTTCCAAACCGAGTAGATCAGGGAGTGCGAGGTGTCTCGTACCGGGAGACCGCCGCTCGGCCTGGGCACGTACGGTGAGATCAGGACGTACAGGCGTGGGTCTGGTACATACCAGGCCAGAACTCTCTACCGAGATTTCGATGGAGTCACCCGTGATGTGTCTCGCAACGGGCGGTCCAAGGATGCGGCGACTCGCGCTCTGAAGGACTACCTGCGGGACCGGGTCCAAGAATCGGGCGGCGGACAGGACATCACCCCCTCCTCTACGGTGGAGACTTTGGCGGAGGCCTGGTGGTCGGAGTTCGCCGGGCAGGATGGGCCTCCCGGAACGATGCGCCTCTATCGGGGCCGTGTGGACAAGTAGATCATTCCGGCGGTGGGTGATCTAAGATCCCCGCGCGGGCGGGGACGACAATCTCAGCTTGAATGAGTCGCCTGCCGTGACGGGAAGATCCCCGCGCGGGCGGGGACGACATGTCTCGCGCGTCTCCAACGTGAAACACCGCGGGAAGATCCCCGCGCGGGCGGGGACGACCCCTCCCGGCCGTCGGGTCGTCGAAAACGTCCGGGAAGATCCCCGCGCGGGCGGGGACGACTCGGCATGCCACAGATCCGCCTGACCAGCCCGGGGAAGATCCCCGCGCGGGCGGGGACGACGAGCCGGACCCATCGCGCGGCCTGCCCCACTCGGGAAGATCCCCGCGCGGGCGGGGACGACGAGCCGGACCCATCGCGCGGCCTGCCCCACTCGGGAAGATCCCCGCGCGGGCGGGGACGACGAGCCGGACCCATCGCGCGGCCTGCCCCACTCGGGAAGATCCCCGCGCGGGCGGGGACGACGGCCTGACGGAGTTCGCGAAACACCGGCTCGGGGGAAGATCCCCGCACGGGCGGGGACGACTGAGCCTCCCGCACTCTTGGGCGAGACGATCCCGGAAGATCCCCGCGCGGGCGGGGACGACGGTTCGCGTTGCTCGCGACGTTGCCGGCTGCGAGGAAGATCCCCGCGCGGGCGGGGACGACCGATGACACGCGGGTCATTCCGCGAGCGCTCAGGGAAGATCCCCGCGCGGGCGGGGACGACTGGCCGTGCCACCCTAACGCTCGTAGTAAGGAGGGAAGATCCCCGCGCGGGCGGGGACGACCTCGTGCGCGGCAACCCGCATGTCGATCTCGACGGAAGATCCCCGCGCGGGCGGGGACGACCACCGGTCCGAGCGGGGGTCCACGCCGGCGAGGGGAAGATCCCCGCGCGGGCGGGGACGACACGCGCTACGGCAGGCGAAAAAGCGTGACGACGCAGGAAGATCCCCGCGCGGGCGGGGACGACTAGGGCGTGTATCTGGTCGTGATCATGGGGTGGTGTTCCGTAGGAGGTCCTTGATCCAGATTGTGGAGGCGCGGAGCTGGAGGCCAGCGAGGTAGCTGGCGGGGGTCTTGTCGTAGCGGGTGGCGATACCGCGCCAGCCTTCAGCTTGTTGATCATCCGTTCGATGGTGTTCCGGTCCTTGTAGAGGGTGGCGTCGTGGCTGACGGGCCGGCCGCCGCGACGGCCCTTGCGCCTGCGGTTCGCGGCCTGGTCCTTCTTCTCCGGGATGACCGCGCGGATCCGCCGCCGGCGCAGGTAGGCGCGGTTGGCGCGGGAGGAGTAGGCCTTGTCCCCGGCGACCGCGGCCGGACGGGTCCGGGGACGGCCGGTGGCGCCGGGGACCCGGACCTTGTCCAGGACCGGGATGAACTGGGGGCTGTCCGCGGCCTGCCCGGCGGTCAGGACGATCGCCAGCGGCCGGCAGCGCCGGTCCGCGGCGAGGTGGACCTTGCTGGTCAACCCACCCCGCGACCGTCCCAGTCGCGCCGCGTTCAGCCGGAGCCCCCGCCGGCGGCGGACCCGCCGACGACGCTCCCGCTCCGGGTCACCGGCAGGGTCGCAGACGGCAGCGGGGGTGCTTTCCTGCCCGTCTTGTCCCTGCTTGCCGCCCCCTTTTCCGGGGCTGGGGCCTCTTTCGCCGCGGCGGCTTCCTCCAGCGCGCTCATCACCTCGGCGGGCAGGCGCATCCCGGCGGCGTCGTGGTGGGCCCGGGCGGTCGTGGAGTCCACACTGACCAGGGACAGGTCGACCTCACCCCGCCGGCCGGCCTCACCGATCAGACCAGCCAGCACAGCCTCGAACACCTTCGCGTCCCGCCACTGCCGGAACCGGTTGGACACCGTCGTCCACGCCCCGAACTCCCGAGGCATCTCCCGCCACGGCGCACCCGTCCGGAACCGCCAGATCACACCCTCGAACTGCTCCCGCAACCGCGCCGGATAGGGACCGAACTCACCGATCGGCACATACGGCTCGATCAGCTCCCACTCGGCGTCCGTCAACTGCCTCCGCGTCATGCACCACGAACTACCGGATCATCACCCTATCCTCCCACGAAACCCGCAGGCAGATCACAACCAGGTACACGCCCTAGTCAGGTATCAACCATGCATCCGTCAACCCCGGAAGATCCCCGCGCGGGCGGGGACGACACTCATTCGGTGCCGCCGATCATCCTGATCTTGGGAAGATCCCCGCGCGGGCGGGGACGACGGGGTGACGTCGGCTCCGGCGGTGCTCAGTTCGGGAAGATCCCCGCGCGGGCGGGGACGACCGCGCTGCCGCCACCCGGACGGGCCCTGCCGGAGGAAGATCCCCGCGCGGGCGGGGACGACTGCGCCAGCACTGGCAGGGAGATGGCCAGGTGGGGAAGATCCCCGCGCGGGCGGGGACGACAGCAACAGGAACAGCGGCCGGCGGAAGTTGTCGGGAAGATCCCCGCGCGGGCGGGGACGACTGGAGCGAAGTCGAGGTTCAGGCCACCGACGCGGGAAGATCCCCGCGCGGGCGGGGACGACCTAGCCCACTCGGTCGTTGGCCGCCTCGGGAACGGAAGATCCCCGCGCGGGCGGGGACGACATCTGCGCTGGCCCACCTGCCGAGGGCAGGAGGGGAAGATCCCCGCGCGGGCGGGGACGACAGGTCCAACGCCACTCCGAACCGCATCGCGGCGGGAAGATCCCCGCGCGGGCGGGGACGACATGACCGATGGCGCTGCCCGGATCGCGCACAACGGAAGATCCCCGCGCGGGCGGGGACGACCCTGTCGCTGCGGCCACGGCCCCCGCACCCACGGGAAGATCCCCGCGCGGGCGGGGACGACCGGATCCCGCGCGGGCACGCGGGTATGCCCGGCGGAAGATCCCCGCGCGGGCGGGGACGACGGCGCGGGACAGGCTCACCACCTCGGACGCGGGGGAAGATCCCCGCGCGGGCGGGGATGACTTGGCGACCACAGCGGCCCCGCCGGCGGTGCGCGGAAGATCCCCGCGCGGGCGGGGACGACCAGCGCCTACAAAACCGTGTCCAGTGACTGATAGGAAGATCCCCGCGCGGGCGGGGACGACCACCCGTCACGTGGTCGCCACTCACACCGAGGGCAAGATCCCCGCGCGGGCGGGGACGACCCCGCGGTCTGAACGTGAGGGCGGACACGCCGAGGAAGATCCCCGCGCGGGCGGGGACGACGCCCCGTCTCGGTGTCCAGACCGGACGGGGCCGGGAAGATCCCCGCGCGGGCGGGGACGACCTGCGGTCAGCGCCACGTCGGCCAACCGGCCAGGGAAGATCCCCGCGCGGGCGGGGACGACGTAAACACCCGTCGGACCCGGTCCCGGTGCTGGGGAAGATCCCCGCGCGGGCGGGGACGACCCCTCCGCGAGGTCACGACCAATCGCGGCAGGGGGAAGATCCCCGCGCGGGCGGGGACGATGATCTGCCTACCGATCCGCCTGTCCGTGTCGAGGGAAGATCCCCGCGCGGGCGGGGACGACGCAGCGGAACACGGCCTGCGCGACCCTGCGCCGGGAAGATCCCCGCGCGGGCGGGGACGACCGATGACCCGGCAGCGGATCGCGGGGTGGGCGCGGAAGATCCCCGCGCGGGCGGGGACGACATCGACCGTCGGCACGTACAGCGTGAACGGGACGGAAGATCCCCGCGCGGGCGGGGACGACCGCGACGAGCGTGGTCTTACCCCACGCGTCCGGGGAAGATCCCCGCGCGGGCGGGGACGACTCCAACGTCCGACCTCGCAGCAACGCGTCAAGGGGAAGATCCCCGCGCGGGCGGGGACGACATGTTACCTTCACCGTCGCGGACCGCCTCAACGGGAAGATCCCCGCGCGGGCGGGGACGACAGACATACGTCCCGCTATTGAGTCGTGGAGTGCGGAAGATCCCCGCGCGGGCGGGGACGACCCACCTGGAGCCGAGGCTCGCCGCTACCACCGGGGAAGATCCCCGCGCGGGCGGGGACGACGCGCAGACGGACAGCGTCGGACATGGAAGAGCAGGAAGATCCCCGCGCGGGCGGGGACGACGCACGCTGGACACCGTGACGGCCCCGCCACGGGGGAAGATCCCCGCGCGGGCGGGGACGACCAGTCCGCCGCACCACGGACGATCAGCGTGAGGGGAAGATCCCCGCGCGGGCGGGGACGACCCCCCACCTGTCCGTGACGGCCGGAGCGGTGAGGGAAGATCCCCGCGCGGGCGGGGACGACACCCCGGGCCGCGGCGCGACGACGATCGCCCCGGGAAGATCCCCGCGCGGGCGGGGACGACGCCTACCCGGACGAGCTCGACCGGCTGATCGCGGGAAGATCCCCGCGCGGGCGGGGACGACCGTGCGCCGAGGCGCGCGAGGCCGGGGAGCAGCGGAAGATCCCCGCGCGGGCGGGGACGACGTCGCCGACGAGCGATCGCCTCGGCCAGGGCGGGGAAGATCCCCGCGCGGGCGGGGACGACTCTATAGGCGAGGTCGGGAGGCCTGCATCCGCCGGAAGATCCCCGCGCGGGCGGGGACGACAGCGACGACAGGCGCAGCCATTCGCGTACCTGCGGAAGATCCCCGCGCGGGCGGGGACGACTAGGCGTTGCGGGCCGCTCTGATGGACCATCGGGGAAGATCCCCGCGCGGGCGGGGACGACCGGTTCACCCAGAGTGGTAGCGCCGTCACGAGCGGAAGATCCCCGCGCGGGCGGGGACGACCAGGTAGAGCTGCCGGACGGCGGTGGCGTTACGGGAAGATCCCCGCGCGGGCGGGGACGACTACGTAGGGTGCCGAAGCGCAGAGGCGGCATACGGAAGATCCCCGCGCGGGCGGGGACGACTCGCAGGCCGAGCAGTCGCCCCACTCCACCGGCGGAAGATCCCCGCGCGGGCGGGGACGACGGGTCGGCGAGAGCTGTCCTGCCCCTCCAGCAGGGAAGATCCCCGCGCGGGCGGGGACGACGACATCTGGCTGTTCGGCGGCGCCGTGGCCGCGGGAAGATCCCCGCGCGGGCGGGGACGACACCTCACCGCCGCCGACGTCGAAACCGGCAAGGGGAAGATCCCCGCGCGGGCGGGGACGACAAGCTGCCGAAGTGAATGTCACCGCCAGCGTCGGGAAGATCCCCGCGCGGGCGGGGACGACTCGGGGTCGAGGTTCGGCATGTCGATCTGTGCGGGAAGATCCCCGCGCGGGCGGGGACGACGCTCTACCGCCAGCAGCATCGCAGCGCCGCCGTGGAAGATCCCCGCGCGGGCGGGGACGACCTGGTGATGCCGGGTCCACAACGGTGACTGCTGGGAAGATCCCCGCGCGGGCGGGGACGACTACCGCAGGTAGGCGAGGGTGCCGTTGACGAGCGGAAGATCCCCGCGCGGGCGGGGACGACTACGGTGCCTACGATCATGTGGTGCTGGCCCAGGGAAGATCCCCGCGCGGGCGGGGACGACCCGGGAGGCGCCGGCTGGTAGCTGATCATCGCGGGAAGATCCCCGCGCGGGCGGGGACGACTCCGGAGCATCACCCCGCGGCCTGTCCGGCAGAGGAAGATCCCCGCGCGGGCGGGGACGACGCTCGGTCTCGGCCGGCGGCTGGCGGGGTGGCGGGAAGATCCCCGCGCGGGCGGGGACGACGGGGACTGGCTGTGCCGCCACGAGGCGATCGTGGGAAGATCCCCGCGCGGGCGGGGACGACGGGAGGGTGACCCGCTGTTCCTGCGCTGCTCGGGGAAGATCCCCGCGCGGGCGGGGACGACAGATCACGTGTCGAGCGGCGCCGGGTCTGCGCGGGAAGATCCCCGCGCGGGCGGGGACGACGGGATGTGCGACCCGCGTAACCTACACAGACCAGGAAGATCCCCGCGCGGGCGGGGACGACCAAACAGGCTCGCCAGCGACACAGATGTCTGGGGGAAGATCCCCGCGCGGGCGGGGACGACGACCGGACCGGACGGCGCGCAATACGGGGTCGAGGAAGATCCCCGCGCGGGCGGGGACGACGATATGGGGAGATGAACAGCCGCTCCTCCAACGGGAAGATCCCCGCGCGGGCGGGGACGACCCGTGAGGCCGGACCACAGTCCGCACTCATGCTGGAAGATCCCCGCGCGGGCGGGGACGACGCAGCGAGAACGCCCGGCGGGAGCTGCACAGCCGGAAGATCCCCGCGCGGGCGGGGACGACGTACGCGATAGTTTCGCCCGGCCGGGCGATCGCGGAAGATCCCCGCGCGGGCGGGGACGACGGTCGAGGTCCGAACGTTCACCACGACGTCCGCGGAAGATCCCCGCGCGGGCGGGGACGACGATGGCTCCGATCGTGGGGATGCACCCCATGGGGGAAGATCCCCGCGCGGGCGGGGACGACGTCCGCCGGGGATGCCGGGACTCGGTGAAGATCTGGAAGATCCCCGCGCGGGCGGGGACGACCGCAGCTCGGCGGCCCGGTCCTTGTCCGTCTGGGGAAGATCCCCGCGCGGGCGGGGACGACTCCCGGTAACGGTCGCGCGCCGCGCTCTCGGCGGGAAGATCCCCGCGCGGGCGGGGACGACGCCGCCTGTGCAGGTCCAGGGGCAGGCTGATCTGGAAGATCCCCGCGCGGGCGGGGACGACACTTGCTGACCTGGGGGTTTAGCGGGTGGGGCGGGCGAAAAGTATTAGTCCGTCGTAGTCGATGGGGTAGCCGCGGTCGCGGCCGGCGGTGCGGACGGCCCAGCCTTGTTCGTTGTCGGCTGGTTCGATCATGACGGCTTGGCCGTCGCCGATGCGTTTGGCGAGGAGGGTCCAGAGGCGGTCGCGGACGCGGGCGCTGGGGTTGCCGACGAAGACGCCGGCGGCGATTTCGATCATCCAGCGGGTGAGGTGGCCGCGGAGTCCTTCGGCGGCGGCGATGAGGACGATGACGGTCATCCGGGGGTGGGTTGGTCGTTGGTGTCGGGGCCGATGATGCCGAGGCTGATGGCGTCGTCCCAGCAGTTGGCGTAGTCGGCGGCCCAGTTGACGCCTCCGGCGACGTGGCCGTCGAGTTCGTCCCACAGGTGCAGGGCGTCCTGGTCGTCGGCGTCGGCTTGTTCGTCGTCGAGGAGCAGGTCCTTGAGGTCGGCGACGATGCGGCCCATGAGGTGTCCGTCGGCGACGCGGTCGCGGAAGGCGGTGCGGATGTCGCGTTCGTCGGTGGTTCCGGCGGCGGCGAGGTCGAAGGCGAGGGGGATGGTGTAGTCGGCTTTGTAGAGGTCGGCGATGTCGAGGACGAAGCTGATGGCGGATCCGGTGTGGACGAAGCCGAGGGCGGGGTTGGCGCCGATGCCGATGATGGCGGCGTGGCAGATGCCGTAGAGGCAGGCGTGGCCGGCGGAGAGCAGGCGGTTGATGTCGTCGCCGTCGGCGAAGGGGTCGCCGTGGGTGTAGATGCGGCGGTTCCAGGTGACGCCGGTGCGGTCGGCGTGGGTGCGGTAGATCTTTTTGATGCGGGCGCCTTCTCGGCCGCGGAGTTGCTGCATGGTGGCGGCGCTGACGTCGTCGTCGGGGAAGCGTTTGCCGTACATGCGGCGGGCGACGGCGAGGCGGTGCTGGGTGCGGGTGACGAGGTAGGCCTGGCGCATGAGCAGGCCGGAGCCTCGGGCAGGGCCGAGGCCGCCGGCGTACATGCGGACGCCGCGGTCACCGACCCAGCAGACGGCGGTGCCGGAGTCGGCGAGCAGGGCGATGGCGGCGTGGGTGACGCGGGTGCCGGGGCCGATGAGGAGGGTGGCGACGAAGGCTGCGGGGACGCGGACGGTGCGTTCGCGGTTGACCAGGACGACGGCGTTGTCGTCGCGGTCGATGTGGCATTTCTCGACGTAGAGGCTGGAGATGCGGTCCTCGATGCGGTGCAGGTCGAGGGGTTCTGATGACCACCACACGTCAGTGGGCCTCCGGTGTCGGCCGGCTGGGTGGGGTGGAGGTGAGTGGGGCGAGGGTGAGTAGGCCGCAGCCGTAGGCTTTGGCCGCGCCGGCACCGTGGAGGAGGGTGCGGCGGGCCAAGTCTGGGTCGATGACGCGTAGGGCGCCGTCGAAGGTTGCAGTGCTGAGGACGACCTGGGGGCCCTTGCTCTTGTCGCCGTCCGACGATCTTTTGCGGAAGGTGAGCCGTTCGCGGGCGCTGAGGTGGACCGTGGGGTGTCCCTCAGCGTCGAGGAAGGTGAATCCCCAGCGTTCGATGCGGTCGGTGAGCCAGGTGAGCTGGTGGCCGGCGGTGCGGTGGGCGACGCGGACGCCGCGGGGGCGGGGTGCGGCGAGCCGTTCCTTCTGCGCCACCGACGGGCTTGCGGGCTGGCGGGTGGCGGCGACGGGGTTGGCGCGCAGCCGGAAGGCGAACTCGCGGCCTGCCTGGACGCGGTCGAGGAGTGGCTGGTAGTCGCGGACGAGGGCCTGGGGGTCCTCGGCTCCGGGCCAGCCGGCCTGTTCGACGAGATGTTCCCAGGACGGGCGTGATTCGGTGAGGATCAGGAGTTCCGCGCGGTGGGGCTGGGCTGTTTCCAACCGCCACAGGACACGTTCGTCGATGGGTTGGCGGGCGATGCCGCCGAGGACGGCGGCGTGCAGGCGCTGGGGGTTGCGCAGCAGCGCCTGGGCGCCGGTGCGCAGAGGGTTGAGCCAGACGCGGGACAGGTAGGTCATGGGCGGTTCACCATCCCAGCAGGGCGAACGGGTCGTGGGGCGTGGCCTGCCCGCTGTCGGCGTCATCGACGTCGTAGGGGGGTGGCAGATGTACCCATGTCTGGTGGACGCGGCGGCTGGTGAAGGCACGGTCGCGGGGGTCGAAGGTGGTCGGCAGGTCCATACGGACGTCCTCACCGTGCGGGTCGTCGACGGTGATGGGCAGGTCGACGGTGCGCGGCCGGGGGCGCAGGGCCGCGAGGCGCTCGTGTTGGGCGGGGCCGGCCTTCCACGGCACCACCGTCAGAACCTCCTGGACGGTTCCCGTCCACAGCGGAGTGTCCTGGCCGTCGTCCGGGGTGAGGAGCAGGGGCTGGGTGGGCGGGCAGGAACGGCGGCCGAGCGCGAGGGGGAACGCCGGCGCCCGCACCGCCTCGGCGAGGGTGGCCAGGACCGTCTCCGGTGCGGCCACCGCGACCACGAACACCGCGTCCTGCAGGTAGAACCGCTCGGTGACATGGGTGTACTTCGCCGGGGAGGTGGGCTTCTGCAGCCCTTTGGCGGTGACCGCCGCGGACGGGAGCGGCCGGCGGCGGTAGTCGCTGACGGTGTGGTAGTCGCGGAGCAGGGTGCCGGGCTGGTCGGTGCGCACACCGAAGGTGAGTCCGAGCAGGTCCTCGATCGGGTCGCTGCGCCGGCGGCCCTGCGCGGCGGCGAGCAGACCGATCAGGCCGCTCTTGGTCGGTTCGGTCTGCGTATCGCGGCGGTTGAACATGCTGGCCCCGCCCCAGGACTGCACCGGCCCCGCCAGCCGGAGCACCAGGCAGCGGGATTCGATGTCGGTCATCGGGCGGTGTCCTCCAACCGCTTGCGGGCCGCGTCCGTCACCGTGGTGATGACCTGCGCGAGCGGCATCGACGTGCCCAGGGCCTCGGTGAGGCTCTCGGCCCGGCGGGTGTCGTCCGGTGTGCGGTAGGTGGAGGCCACCAGCGCCGGGCGCAGGCCCCACAGGTCGGCCGCGGTGCCGATCTCCTCGGCGAACTTGTCGATCGACGCGGCCAGCACGCCGTCGCGCCCCGCGCGGACGGGCTGTTCGAACGCGGAGACCAGGTTCACCGGCTGATCGCCGCGCACGGCGACGGTCAGCAGGTTCGGTGGGGTGCGGTGCGCGAAGGAGTTCTCGTGGCCGGTCGGCATCGAGGTGGTGAACGCCGTGAGGAACACCCGCAGCGCCTCGACGGCGGCGTCGGCGTCCCCACCGAGGTTGTCGACGAGCTGGTGCAGGCCGACGGTGGCGAAGCGGTAGAGCGTCGCGGACTGGAACTCGACCGTGCCGATCATGCCGGCGCCGGTGTCCTCCTTCGGGTTCTCATCGTCGACGGCGGTGTAGTAGTCGAACTCGACCTCGACGGCGTGGGTGGACAGCGCGTGCGCGACCTGGGTGGCCGCGTCCACGTTCAGCGCGGGCAGATCGGCGACCATCCGGCCGAACAGCGCCACGTCGATCGGATGCCCGGAACCCAGCACCTCCTTCACCGGCACGCCCTTGACGGCCTCGGTGAGCTCCTTGTCCTCCAGGCCGATCAGGCGGGACAGGTCCGGCTCGATCTGGTCGATGAGCCGCTCCAGCTGCGGACGGCCGAAGAACAGCAGGTAGGCGGTCTCCGCCGCCTTCTTCCCTGGCTTGATGCCGAGTTCGGCGAGCACACTGGTCGCGACGCGGGCGCTGGCCTCGGGGTCGAGCTGGCAGCGGGCGGTGAGCCGGTCGGCCAGCAACGCCGAGACCTTCTTCGTCCGGGTGCCCAGCTGGGCCTGGTCGACCTGGTCGGCGAAGGCGCTGCGGGTGGCTCGTTTCCAGGCCTGTGACGACACGCGGGCGCGCTTCACCCCGCCGTAGATGGCCTGCTTCGGCGTTCCCGCGTCGTCCCGGTTCAGGTTCGACGGCGGAACGGTCTGCAGAATGTGGACGTCAATGTAAGTGCGCATGATGGAAGGTCTCTTTCTACTGGGGCAGGGAGAGGTGTGGCAGGAGGCACGGCGCTGAGGATGCCGCTGCTAGGAGTGGCCGTCCTGCGTGGGTACGGCGGTTTCCTTCTCGCGGTTCAGGAAGTACTGGGCAGCCCATTCGCGGCGCACCCGGCCGATGTGTTCCGGATCCTGCCAGTGGACGAGATCCCAGTACAGAGCGGTGTAGTCGAGGGGCTGAGTGATCTGCCGGAGCTGGCGGACGAGCCCGCGCAGGTGGTAGCCCGCCTCGCTCAGCGACGTCGCGGTCGCGGCGGTGCCGAAACGCCGGTCGACCGCGTCCGGGCTGAACTTCCCGTTGTCACGCAGCGCCTTTGCCGCCGCTCCCAGCCGAGTTCCCGGGGCGTGGACGGACCGCGGCTGGGACTGCTGGTGGATGGCGAACAGGGCCAGCGCGATGTGCTCGGCATGCAGCGACGGCGTGAGACGACCATCGGCCCGCAGCGTGGTGTAGTACCGCCACATCGCTGGCACGGTTCCCGGGTCGCGGCCGATGCCACGTCGCAATGCGGCCAGATCCGCCCCATCGGGCACGTCGGCCCGATGCGTCCGCTCCCAAAAGAAGGACCGCTTTCCCGGACTCGCGCCCGATGGCTGCGGAGCGGCGTCGGGTGTCGCCGTACCCGTCGCGGCCGTGTCAGTGGTCATGAAGGTATCCCCGTCCGGTAAAGGTCTCGGTCAGGCAGCGGCGTCGCCGCCATGTGGCCGGGCCGACTCGTGCGCAGGCCCGAGAATGGTGTTGAGCGAGCGGCGGAACGACGCCTCGGCGGTGGCCAGACGCGGGCCGAAGCGCTCGTCAGGCTTTCGGCCGAGGAACGTCGCGGGCTCGGCCGCGGACAGCACCGGATCGGCGATCTCCCAGGCCAGCCGCCGGACCTGGATCCGCCAGGCGCGCTCGGCATCCTCGGCTGCCTCGGGTTGGCGGGCGAGCCCGGCCAGCATCCGCCGCACCGTCGGCGTGAACCGGTGGACCAGGAGATCGCCGAGGCGCTGGCCCTTGTCCCACGGCACCTTGTCGGCGCCCACCGCGGCGCGCAGGTCGTCGCCGAGCCGGTTCGCCGCGATCCGCAGGTCTTCTGCCTGACGGGCCACAGTCAGCACGACATCGCGGACCTCGGAGTTCGCCATCAGCGCCGTGACGGGCAGCGGGATCTCGTCGGACATGACGTTCTCGATGACCGCGGACTGGTTGCCGTACTCGACGCCCACGATCAGGACGCGCAGGGGGAGATCCTCCGGGACGTAGCCGTCCTCGCGCAGCCCGGCGAGCTGGCTCAGCAGGGTGGAGGAGAAGACGCGCTCGCTCGTCGGGGTCGACGTCGCAAGCAGCCCCGCCAGCCCACGCCAGGCGGCCCGGCCTGCCTGATGGCGCAGCGGACGCAGCGGAGGCTCGTCCGCCTTCGGCCTGTCGACCTGCCGCCAAGCGGTGTGCGGTTCGACGTCATGCGGCGTCACTACCAGCCGGTCACCGGCGGCAAGCACCACTCGCCGCACTGCCACGGAACCGGGGCAGGAGCCGTCCGGCTCGGTGATCAGCCGCACCCGCCGCGCTTGCCAGGTGAGCAGATCCAGGAGCCCCCAGGCTCCTCGGACACTCCAGGCCGGACCGGCGGGGGATGCCGCCCTCCACTGCGGATAGTCGTTGAGCTCAATGCCCTGGGGGAGGATCGGCAGGTTAAGCAGCAGAGTGTGGAAGAGAGTCGCGCCGATCGGGATGATCACACCGAGCTGGCCGCAGGGCCCGGTCGGGTTGCCGGTCGTCTTGCCCGCCTTCATCAGCGGGTCATCGACCGCTCCGGACTTGATCGCGGCTGTGTCCCAGCAGTGAACGGCCAGCAAGGCCCGCGCGGCCTGGGCCGCTGTGAGCGCGGGCGGATTGCTCTCCGTCCGCGCGCTGAAAAGTGGCACGTTGTTCCCGGCGGCGAGCCGCGGGATGAGCAGCGAGATCGGCTTCGTCTCGTCCTTCGGGGTCCGCAGTCCTGCCACCTGTGCAAACGGCCGCTCGGGATGAAAAAGATCAAAGCGGTCCGCCTGCTCGTCGAGGTAGGCGGCGAGCTGCTCGCGGTCGAACTCGCCGCCCTCCCAGCGGGACGTCCACTCGTCGGCGTCTCGCGGTGGGCCGCTCGCATCGAGTAGCACCGGCAGCAGCATGTGGCGCAGCACGGCCACGACCTCGAGCGGATCATCCACGGCGAGCCCGTCGAACAGGTGCGCGTCGACGAGCGCCCGGCGGATCCCCACCTCGATCCGCCGCCCGTCGGCCATCACCGGTATCCACGACTCGCCGATCAGATCGAACCGACCCATCCATCCTCCCCGATTAGAGCTGAACTACTCCGCGCTGAGATCTACCAGGTGCCACCGACAGTTCTGGGATGCGGTGTGGCGTCGCACTACTGCTCATCGGAGTCGCCTACGTCGCCCTCCGGGTCGAGTCGGGGCCGTCGGTTTCGATGACCGGGCCGAGTCGATCGCTCTCGATGACGAAGTAGATCGCGCCACAGATCACGCTTGTCCTTGGAGTCATCCGGAAGTAGGACCCGCAGCACACCAGCGATGCCCGAAAACATGACCGCGATCGCCATGATCAGCGCTACAGCCCATCCAGGTGCGTCCGGAACAATCGCCAGAGCAGGCGATGCCAAGATGAAGGGCTGGGGGAGCGCCAACCTTGGCGCACGCTGATGCGGTCTGGCCTCTGAGTCAGCTCCCAGGCTGAGGCGCCCTGTCGGTAGGCGATCTCGGTGACGGCTCGACACAGTCCGGGAGCATAGCGCATCAGATCGCGTGTGGAGCAATCGGGTATCGATGGTGCAGTCGAAGCGGGTATCGTTTGGGCATGCCACGGGCTGCTCATCGAGTGCCAGCACATCAGTTGGTAGCTTTGGAGCGCCCAGCCGCGCTGGGGTCGCCCGCGGGTATCGATAGGGCAGTCGTCGTCCCCGCCGACGCGGGGTTTCACCACCTCCGCCTTGACAAGGAGCGGAGTCTCACCTGTTGGGCCACCTCCAGCCAAGCAAGCAGCGCGTCGAGAGCCCGGCTACCCCCGTCTCGGGGTGTAGGAGGGAGCGGGACGTTGGTGGGTCAGCCCGGTGTCGTGGTCGTAGGTCAGGCGGTGTTCGCCCAGGGCGGCGGTCAGGTTCTCGTCGAGGACGAGGGCGCGGGCTCGTCGGAGCCAGGCGTCGCCCTGCCAGCCGGGGAGCGGGGTCAGCTCCTTGAGCGCGGCGGCGGTCAGGGGGGCGTTCGCGGGGAGGCGGACTGTGTCCGCGACGACCTGTTCCAGCAGGGTGTTGTCGGAGACGGCGGCCTCTCCGTGCATGCCAAGGCGCCGTCCGGCGATTGAGCGGTAGCCGCCGGCGGGGTCGCGTCGGACCAGGATGACCTCGACGGACTCCTCGCCGTCGCGGACGACGGCCGCGACCTGCTCCTCCGTGGAAAGCGGTGCGGTTGCCCGTTCGTGCAGGCCCGCCAGCGTCGTCACGCCGAACTGTGCCGGCCCGGACAGGAGGAAGCCCGCTGCCCGGACGGTGCGTTTCGCTTGGCGCTCGGCCCATTCCTGTCGATATCTGGCGGCGATCTCCGTCCAGGATGCTGGTCCGAGGTGATCGTCGCCGTAGCCGGCCGTGACCAGCGCGGGAACCTGCGCGGGGATGGACCAGCCCGACTCCGCGGCCGCCTCGGCGACGAGCGCCGCGGACCGCACCAACAGGTGGTCGCCATAAACGGCGCGGCTCCCGCCGGGCCAGTGGGGCAGCCCGTTGTCGTCGAGGCGAAGTCCCGCGACGATCAGCCTGGGTTCGCGTCCTCGGTCCGGCCGGCGGTGCCGGAAGAGGCGGCCGGCGCGCTGGAGGAGAAGGTCGATGGGCGCCAGGTCGCTGATGAGGAGGTCGGCGTCGACGTCGAAGGACTGTTCGGCGACCTGCGTGGCCACGACGACAAGCCGGTCGGGTCGAGCTGTGCCGCGGCCCGGTGGGCCCAACAGGTCCACGACGCGTTCGGTGCGGGCCGCGCGCTCACCCGCCACGAGGCGGGCGTGGAGCAGGACCACGTCGTCGCCGAACTGCGGTTTGATCGCGGTGTAGACATCCTGGGCGCGGGCGACGGTGTTGCACACGACCAGCGCGCACCCGCCGCCGCCCACCTCGCGAACCACCCGTTCGGCGATGGTGTCAACGGCGAAGTCCGCGTTCTCCGTGAGCATCTCCACCGCGATCCGTGGCAGGGCCATCCAGGCCGGGTCGGTGGCGGTGTTGTAGTCGGGTACGCCCTCGTGCACCCAGGCGGCGGTCACTCGGGGATAACCCTCGGGTGTGGGCAATGTTGAGAGGTCGACGTCCCGTTTTTGGAGTGCTCCCTGGAGGTAGGCTCGGACGAGTTCGGCGCGCTGGGCGGGTGGGAGTGTGGCGGACAGGAGAATCACCGGTACGCCGGTGTCCGCTAGCCACCGCAGTGCCTCGAAGAGGAACTGCGCCATGTACACGTCATAGGCATGGACCTCATCGAGGATGACGACCCGGCCGGCCAGTCCGGCATGACGCAGCATCACATGCTTGGTTCGTGTGGCCGCGTGCAGAAGCTGGTCTATGGTGCCTACCGTCACCGGGGTCAACAGGCCCCGTTTCGGGCCGAGGAACCATTCGGATGCCGCGACTCCCTCGACCATGTCGCGCGGTCCTGTTCCGGCCGGCGGGTTGGTGCCGAACTCGTCGGGCATGCCGTATTCGTCGAGGTCGTCGTGGATCTCGGTGAACGACAGCTTCGACTGGAGCGCTGCCCATTCCTTGTTGAACCGTGCGCGCCCGTGCAGCAGGCCGAGCGGTACCTCCGGATCGATGGACAGCGACCAGGATCGGACTCTGCCGAACATGGGGTCGCTGGTCGCCTGGGTCGGCATTCCCACGAACACCCCGTCGGCGCCGAAGCGGCGGGCCAGGACTTCCGCCGCGCCGAACGCAGCCTCGGTCTTTCCCTCGCCCATCGGCGCCTCGATGATGAGGAGGCCGGGTGCTGGCATGCGCTTGGCAAGCCGGATCGCGCTGGTCTGCACCGCCCGCGCTGGCTGGTCGAACCGACGTTTGATCAGGTCAGGCTCGCCGCTGCCGCCGGGGGCAAGCCGGTCTGCACGCCACCCTCCCCGCAGCCCCAGCTGCTTCCACGCCCTGCCCGCCCGCTCGCGTGAGGACTCGAGGGACACCTTGGAGAGGGCGGACTGACCCTGGAAATGCTCTGCGTCGCTGGCGATCCAGTCCGCCATGATGATCAGGCCTGACAAGGCGAGCTGGTCGCCGCGGCGTGGGGTCTCGACCTCGGCGAGCGAGACAAGGTCGATATCAAGCTCGGCGGCGACCCGGTCGACGAAGGCGCCTTGGGCTTGCGCCCACGGACCCCGCCCCTGTGCATGAGGGGTAGGCGGCTTCAGTCGCTCAGCACCCGGCACCAGCCCGTGGTGACCCGCGATCAGAGGCCAGGTCCAGCCGCATGCTGATGGCCGCCATCCTGCCTCACGCAACCGATGTTTGACGATGACCGCGCCTGCCCGTGAATGATGCCATCGCCGGCTCTGAGTAACGGTGAGATGACCCCAGTCCAAGCCCGCAGCCCGAACCCGATCAGCCAGCCCGGTGTCCTTCATCTGGAACGCCGGCGTCGCCTTACCCACATCGTGTAGTCCGCATAGAAGAGCGAACAGCGACCGCCCTCGACCCTCACAGCAGTCATCGAGGAAACGCCGCACAGCAGGCGAGAGAAAATTATCCCAGACAAGCTCTGCAACGGCCGCAGTGTCAAGCAGGTGACCGAGGAGCAGATGCATCGACTCCGGTGCCTTCGACTTCCCCCACACCACCGCCAACGCGTCATCCATGGGCCACATCCCCCGAAGTAGGACCATCAAGCAAGCCATCTAACCATGCCCTTCAAAAGCCCTCGCGGCCGACCCCAGCCAGCGCTCGCGATGCCCAGCCAGGACCGACCTACGCCGCGAGACTCAGCGCCCGACCGGGTCGCGCACCCCGGGGCGCAATCGGCGGACTGGTCCGTCGATTGACAGCTCGATCCGAGGTGAAAAGACCCGTCCGAGCGAGGCCGACCGACCTCCTGTCAGAACGATGCTTGAAGTGCAACGAAGATCCTGCGAGCGCAGGGGCAGGACCAGGGGTATTCGGCAGCAGAGTCCGCGCGTCGGACGATCCCCGCGCTGGCGGGGTGACTGACCCGTTCTTTTGTGCCCGGGGTCGGTGAGGGAAGATTCCCGCGCGGGCGGTGACGACTCGAACCGCGTCGGGCCCGAGTTCATCGGGGGAGGAAGATCCCCGCGCAGGTGGGGACGACGGAGCGCAGGACGCCTGCGTGGTCGTCGACGACGGAAGATCCCCGCGCGGGCGGGGACGACTGCGCCAGGTGTACGGCCGGGTCCGGGTGGCGGGGAAGATCCCCGCGCGGGCGGGGACGAGAATGGCAGCAGGCGGCCATGAGCGTCTGGGCCTGGAAGATCCCCGCGCGGCGGGGACGACGTGACGGAGCGGTACGCCACGCCGGATACGGCGGGAAGATCCCCGCGCGGGCGGGGACGACGGCATCGACGACGAGGTGCCGCCGCTCGGCGCGGGAAGATCCCCGCGCGGGCGGGGAGGACTCCGGACACCCCCTCTACGCCTACCAGCGCCCCGGAAGATCCCCGCGCGGGCGGGGACGACCTCTACAAGGACCCGCGCATGCGGCTGTCCGGGGGAAGATCCCCGCGCGGGCGGGGACGACTGCCTTACTGGCCACTACGATCCTGAAATCTGGGGAAGATCCCCGCGCGGGCGGGGACGACCATCGGCCGCCGACCGGCGCCGCACGGCGCCTCGGAAGATCCCCGCGCGGGCGGGGACGACCCGGGATGCCCACCGCGTGGGGTGGTCCGACGGGGAAGATCCCCGCGCGGGCGGGGACGACGCGTCGTCGCTGGCCGCATCCCCGGCAGGGTCGGGAAGATCCCCGCGCGGGCGGGGACGACGTCGCGCCCGGATCGCTCCCACGCTTCGATGGCGGAAGATCCCCGCGCGGGCGGGGACGACATGCCGGCGCAGGCGCCGGCGGACGACGTGGTGGGAAGATCCCCGCGCGGGCGGGGACGACGCCGTGGAGGCCGAGGCCGACGCGATCGGGTCGGGAAGATCCCCGCGCGGGCGGGGACGACGCGTCGACGGCGGGGCCGGGCTCGTAGGGGGCTGGAAGATCCCCGCGCGGGCGGGGACGACATCGGGAACCTGGTCGCAGATCCCGAACTGAAGGGAAGATCCCCGCGCGGGCGGGGACGACAGTATGTGCGCGCCGAACTCGTCGCCGTCGACGGGAAGATCCCCGCGCGGGCGGGGACGACAGCGCGACCGGCCGTCAGAAGCTGACACCCCTGGGAAGATCCCCGCGCGGGCGGGGACGACGTGGCCCGGCCGGGCAGTGCCCGCGGAATGGGTGGAAGATCCCCGCGCGGGCGGGGACGACTCCAGCCATCGGGACGTCTGGGAAACCCACTGGGGAAGATCCCCGCGCGGGCGGGGACGACCGCCGCGACTCCGACACCGCTTACGGGATGAGCGGAAGATCCCCGCGCGGGCGGGGACGACCGGCTCAGGCCGCGCCACTTCGACCTCGGAGAGGGAAGATCCCCGCGCGGGCGGGGACGACAGGGATCAGGTAAGGGAAGTCACCCGACTCGGGGGAAGATCCCCGCGCGGGCGGGGACGACGTCCAGGGCGGCGGCGACGGCCCGTGCGGGGCCGGAAGATCCCCGCGCGGGCGGGGACGACCTTTTCGCCACGTCGGACAGGACGAGGGAGTATGGAAGATCCCCGCGCGGGCGGGGACGACCACGCGATGTGGCCCTGATCGAAATAGAGCGTCGGAAGATCCCCGCGCGGGCGGGGACGACGCCGGTGGCGTGCCGCGGAAGTGCTGCAGCAGAGGAAGATCCCCGCGCGGGCGGGGACGACCGCCGCCCACATCGCGCGGCGCCGCGTGCGCTGGGAAGATCCCCGCGCGGGCGGGGACGACATCGCCGACCGCGTCGATGCGCGGGCCGCCCATGGAAGATCCCCGCGCGGGCGGGGACGACAGCGCCATCGTGACCGGCATCCCGGACCACGGAGGAAGATCCCCGCGCGGGCGGGGACGACACTCTCTATCTCGGCACCGATGACGTGGCCTGGGGAAGATCCCCGCGCGGGCGGGGACGACAACGCGTCATCGGTTTCTGCGCGAGAGAGATGGGGAAGATCCCCGCGCGGGCGGGGACGACAGCCGCGCCGCCGGCGAGGACCTCTCCGACGGCGGAAGATCCCCGCGCGGGCGGGGACGACCCCACCCGGTGTGCGGCCTGACCCGGTGGCCGGGGAAGATCCCCGCGCGGGCGGGGACGACCTCAATGCGCAGGACTGGGCGCCATCATCAGCGGGAAGATCCCCGCGCGGGCGGGGACGACTCAGCTGTCGTCGTCGGGCGCGGTCGCGCCCGGGGAAGATCCCCGCGCGGGCGGGGACGACCCGCGTCGGGCATGGATCTCGATCAGAAGCCGGGGAAGATCCCCGCGCGGGCGGGGACGACAGGCCGCGCCGCGCCCAGGCCGGCCCGTAGAAGGGAAGATCCCCGCGCGGGCGGGGACGACCGCACGCGGGCGCGTCGTACCATCCATGTGGAGGGAAGATCCCCGCGCGGGCGGGGACGACGGATGCGGCACGGTCGCGAGCGTCATCGTGTCGGGAAGATCCCCGCGCGGGCGGGGACGGCTCGCTGAACCCCTCCCCGCCGGCACCTCCCGCAGGAAGATCCCCGCGCGGGCGGGGACGACTCGTCGGGGGCGTTCGCGCCCGTCTCGTCCAGGGGAAGATCCCCGCGCGGGCGGGGACGACCACGTCCCAAACTGGATGCTGACCGTGTATCGCGGAAGATCCCCGCGCGGGCGGGGACGACCGACCGGATGCGGTAGGTGTCGGTGTCGGGGCGGGAAGATCCCCGCGCGGGCGGGGACGACAGCCCGGCCTGCCGCGCGACGTACGCCGCGGTGGGAAGATCCCCGCGCGGGCGGGGACGACGGCATCTTCGAGTCGGTGCGGCTGGCCACCTGCGGAAGATCCCCGCGCGGGCGGGGACGACCCGGCCTTGCGCCACGGCGTCCGCTACGGACGCGGAAGATCCCCGCGCGGGCGGGGACGACCATGGCGCTCCCCGCTTCGAGTCGGGCCGATGCGGAAGATCCCCGCGCGGGCGGGGACGACAGGCCGATGTACAACTCTGTGGTAAAGGTACTCGGAAGATCCCCGCGCGGGCGGGGACGACAAAACAGCGGTGACAGCCACGGCCGGGAATGCGGGAAGATCCCCGCGCGGGCGGGGACGACCACATCGCCTACCGCAACGCGCCGCCGCGGGCAGGAAGATCCCCGCGCGGGCGGGGACGACTTGGACTCTCAGTCTCCTGCCGCGCGGGTGCGGGGAAGATCCCCGCGCGGGCGGGGACGACTGGATCTATCTGGAACCTGGCGCGCTGTATCGGGGAAGATCCCCGCGCGGGCGGGGACGACGGCGCCGATCAGGCCGACGCCAAACTTGGCGCCGGAAGATCCCCGCGCGGGCGGGGACGACTAGGCGGCGAGATACGCCTGCGCGGCCCGCGGGGGAAGATCCCCGCGCGGGCGGGGACGACCGCTGGCCGCCATGGTCAAGCGGGTGGCCCTGGGGAAGATCCCCGCGCGGGCGGGGACGACCCGCACACACGTGGTCGAGGGTCGCGATGGGAGGGAAGATCCCCGCGCGGGCGGGGACGACGGTCTGTACCGGATCACTGTGCGGGATGATGCGGGAAGATCCCCGCGCGGGCGGGGACGACGACTGCAAGGCCACGCCCGCGCAGAGCGCGGCGGGAAGATCCCCGCGCGGGCGGGGACGACAGCGCCAGACCGCGTGGGAGCACGCGAAGGGCAGGAAGATCCCCGCGCGGGCGGGGACGACCTGTGATGGGCATCCGGTCGGTGTCCCCACCCTGGAAGATCCCCGCGCGGGCGGGGACGACTCCAACGTGCGTCCGCGCAGCAGCGCGTCAAGGGGAAGATCCCCGCGCGGGCGGGGACGACCGTTCACATAGGAGTAGGCCGCGGCGGCGAGGAGGAAGATCCCCGCGCGGGCGGGGACGACCTGACCGCCCACGCCGACGCACACCCGGACGCCGGAAGATCCCCGCGCGGGCGGGGACGACCGCGCCCTGCGTCGTCGGTGTTGCCGGTGGGAGGGAAGATCCCCGCGCGGGCGGGGACGACCGCGGGGGCGCGTCGGGTCGCATGCCCGGGGGTGGAAGATCCCCGCGCGGGCGGGGACGACCCGAGATCATTACAGCGTCGGGCGTCGTGGCGGGGAAGATCCCCGCGCGGGCGGGGACGACGAGTCGTACCGGGCGAGAACCTGGTCACCGAGGGGAAGATCCCCGCGCGGGCGGGGACGACACCGTGCCAGCCCCGCCGGCCGTGGCCGACATCGGAAGATCCCCGCGCGGGCGGGGACGACAGCGCGGGGATCCTCAGGTCCGCCCACCGCTGGGGAAGATCCCCGCGCGGGCGGGGACGACGACGATCAGCCGCACCTACCTGGGATACGCCGGGGGAAGATCCCCGCGCGGGCGGGGACGACACGCGGGACTGCCGGCCCAGTGCGGACATGAGCGGAAGATCCCCGCGCGGGCGGGGACGACTGGATCTACCTCGAACCGGGCGCCCTATACCGGGGAAGATCCCCGCGCGGGCGGGGACGACCCTGCGTCCGCACCCGCGTGCGGACAGAAAACGGGAAGATCCCCGCGCGGGCGGGGACGACCACCGATCTGCCGCGACGTCAGAGCACGTTCTGGGAAGATCCCCGCGCGGGCGGGGACGACCCGGGGGTGTGGCCGCCCTCGGCGTCGGGGCCGGGAAGATCCCCGCGCGGGCGGGGACGACTTCTCCGCCATCCAGGTGGTGAAGTCGGGCCAGGGAAGATCCCCGCGCGGGCGGGGACGACGGCGCGGTCATCGCCCCGTCGTAGTGGGCGGTGGGAAGATCCCCGCGCGGGCGGGGACGACTTCTTGCCCGCCCGCTCGAATCCCTCGCTGTAGGGAAGATCCCCGCGCGGGCGGGGACGACCGCCGAGCTCGAACCGTCGTCCTCCCCGGACCGGGAAGATCCCCGCGCGGGCGGGGACGACCCGGGCCTGTTCGCGCTGGTGCTCGTGGCCTCCGGAAGATCCCCGCGCGGGCGGGGACGACGGCGTGCCGGCCGGACAGCAACGCGAACCGCGGGGAAGATCCCCGCGCGGGCGGGGACGACCTCGGCGACCAGGCCGACAGGATCTACGAGCGGGGAAGATCCCCGCGCGGGCGGGGACGACCATCGAGTTGGACGGCGGGTTCACCCCCGACGAGGAAGATCCCCGCGCGGGCGGGGACGACTGGGGACCGGCGCCGGGGCGGAGTCGGTACGGGGGAAGATCCCCGCGCGGGCGGGGACGACCTTGCGGAGCTGGTGGCGGTGCCTGTGCCCCGCGGAAGATCCCCGCGCGGGCGGGGACGACGCGCGTCGACCAGCGGTGCCGGGTCTGGTCGCGGGAAGATCCCCGCGCGGGCGGGGACGACACTTGCTGACCTGCGGCTTTTGGTGACGGCGGAGTCTAAATTTATCAGTGCGGATTGAGGTCGGAGGTGCCGGGCGTAGGTAGTGGATCGGGGTCGGTCGCCGGACGGTACTGTCGGCGTGACATACAGAACGTGATGGTCCGATGACTTGTCGAAGCTCAAGTCTTTGCTGCGGCGCGGCTGCGGGACAGCGCCGGTTCCCGATGTTGGCGGTGACTCGTGGCTGAGGCGAGCCGTATGCCGAGGTCGGAGTTCTCGTCCTGGAAGGTCCTGCCGTTGGGCAGGACCTTCATATGTGCCATCGCGGTTTGGTGACCACGGGGCGGCTCGGTGTTGGTGGTCGGTTGGCTGTTCGCGCGGTCGGTCTTCGATCCGGCGGCGGGGCGTCGGCGCCCGGTGTCGCTGCGCTGAGTGGCGGAAGGTCGCCTCTGAGGTGATCAGCGGCGAGCCTGTGGGAACAAGATCATAATCCGTCGACCGGGGCCAGAGTTCCATGATCATGGAGTGTGGTGGCGGGGGTTCGGGCGACCGTCGGCTTGCTTTGCTCCTTGTATGGGGGTCTGTTCATGCGACGTGAACATCGCGGGGCCCGGCGTGCAGGTTCAGGGGCGAGCTTGAGGTCCGGGAGTGCGAGCGGAAGAAGGCCGGCTGCGGGGCTGGGCAGCCGGCCGGGATGTGGGCCGAGCGGGGCGTGCTCAGATGATCTGCCAGGCCCATTCGTAGGCGCCGAGGTAGTAGAGGCCGTCGGGGGAGGGCTCGAGGATGGTCGTCTCGTGGTAGGTGCCGCTGTGGATGGAGATGGTGTCGTCGTCGTTGACGGTGACGGTGTCCTGCTCGTCGGTGGGATGGCCGGCGGCGGCCAGCGTCAGGTGTTCGGCGGCGAGGTCGGCGGCGATCTGGCGGGCTTGGTCGAGGGTGAAGCCGGGGACGGCGAAGCCGTTCCAGCGGACCGGGTTGTAGGGGACGTCGTAGTCGCGGGTGCCGTCGAGGGCGACGCGCATGGTTCGTGGGGATGTCATCGTGGCTTCCGTTCGCTGGTCGGGCATGCGGGGGAGCAGCGCGACGCGTGCGTCACGTGGCGGCTGGCAGGGCGGCGGGGCGGGCGCACGCGGCGGCGGTTGGCGCGCGGGTCGCGCTGGGGCCGGCTGTTGCTGGTGGTCTTTCGGATCCGCGGGATGGCGGGATGCGCTGCCCTGGGGAGGGGCGGGAGGGGGAACGTTCCCGGGGCGGGCCTGGGAACGTTCCCCTTCGCAGGTCAGGCGCTGTGTGCGGCCTGGGTTGGGGTGGGGTTTGAGGGGCGTTCGAGGTCGGGGCGGATGGTGATCGATTCGGCGATGTATTCGACGCTGGCGCGGGGCTGCTTCTGCGCGTTGAGGTAGACACGGGTCTGGACGTCGCGGACGGTGACGGTGATCCAGTCGCCGATGTTGAGGGAGGCGTCCTGGATGCGGGTCGCGAGGAGGCCGAAGGCTTTGACCTGGGCGTAGTGGAGTTTGCCGGGGTGGATGGTGCCGTCTTCGAGGACGTCGGGCAGGCGCAGGCAGATGGGGATGGCGGCCCAGAGGCTGGACTGGTTGCGGGTGGGGGCGATGTGCGGGGTGCGGTGGACGAAGGCGGTGAGGGTGAAGTCGAGCGTGCCGTGCATGGGTCCTCCTCGTGGGTCGGGAGGGGTGGGACCGGGTGGTCCTTGGTGCGGTGTGTCCTCCCGATGGCACGGGGCTGCGTCGGGCGGGGGGCCGTGTCAAGGGGCCGCCCGGCCGGCCAAGATGCTTCACGGCGCGGTCGTGGCGGTGCTGTGCCGGCGGAGCCGGCTCCGTTGTGTCCGCGCCGTGAAGGATCTGTGGTCCGGGCGATGAAGGCGGCCGGTTGACGCGGGTCGCCGGCTGGCGCAAGGTCGTCGTGCCTGGGAGGGCCTCGCGCCATCGGGGATCGCGGTGGCATCCCTGTCCGGCGCCACGGGGCCGCGATGGCGGCGGTCAGAACGCGACCGGCGCGTCGCAGTGGCCGCTGGCGTTCCTCGCCGCGGCGGGTGGGACGTGACGTGCCGCCCGTCGTGACGTCGCCGTCCGTATGAGGTCCGCCAGCGGGCACGGGGCACGGCGGTGGGCGGTCTGGTGCTGATGGTCGGCTAGCAGTCGGCGCGCTGGTCGTGGGCGAGGTGTTCGGCGGTGTCGGGGTCGTCGGCGTCGGGGAAGTAGTCGGCCCAGCGGGAGGCGTGTTCGGGGCCTGGTTCGCTGTCGGCGAGGAAGACGTCGCCGGCGATGACGCCGGCGACGGTGAGGGAACCGTCGAGGTCGCGGATGCCGATGACGGTGTAGCCGGGGTTCTGCTGGCCGGCGGCGTCGGTTCGGGCGTGTTCCTGTTCCTGGCCGGGCGTTATCGGCGCGGTGGGCGTGGTGTCTGCGTCGGGGTTCATGGGTGGGCCTGTCGGGGAGAGGTCCGGGCACCTCCGTCGGTGGTGGTGCCCGGATGTCAGGTCGGCTGGTCAGTGGTCGGGCGTGTCGGACGGCGAGATCGGATCCGGCGTTGGGTGGGTGCTTTCGGCCGCGTCGGCCGTGTCGTCGGCGCTGGTGTCGCTGGTGTCGCTGGTGTCGCTGGTGGTGGCGGGGTGCGGTGGGTCGTCGACGTCGTGCTGGGGGTCGTCGTGCCTGGGATCGCCGTCCGCTGGGGTGGTGGTGCTGGGTGGGGTCGGGGTGGGTCTGGTGAGGGGGCGTTCGATGTCGGCGGGGGTGTAGCCCCAGGTCTGGAGGGTGGTGAGGTAGCGGCGGGCGGCTGGGGTGGGGGTGCGCCAGGTGTGGGGGTCGGCGTAGGTGTCCTCGTAGGCGGCGAGGACGAGGCCGAGGAGTAGGACGCGGGCGCGGGGTTCGGGTGCGTCGTCGATGAGGGCGGCGAGGTGGACGGGGTCGAGGGTGCTGTCGGGGGTGGTGAGCAGGGTGCCGGCGAGGGGGTGGTGGCGGGTCAGGGCGCGGGTGAGGTCGTGGTCGGCGGCGGCGAGGCGGGCGGCGAGGAAGCGGTCGGCGCCGGCGGGTGGGGTGCGGCGGGTGAGGAAGTCGCGGAGCCAGCTGCGGCGGACGGTGGTGGCGGATCGCCACTGGCGGTTGTTCTCGGCGACGGTGGCGCGTTCGTGGGCGCGGGCTCGGGCGGACGTGGAGGGCGCCGGGGTGTTGTCGCTGCTGGTGGGGGTGTGGAAGCGGCTGGTGTGGCCGTGGCTGTCGGGGGCGGTGCAGACGTGGATTGGCCGGTAGGGCGGTGCGGCCGGGTCGGTGATGGTGGGGGTGAGGGTGCGTTGGAGGTAGGCGGCGTGCCCGGGGCAGTTCTGGTGGCTCTCGGGGGTGAGGGGGGTGCCGTCGTGGTGGAGGGAGGCGAGTAGGCGGGTGGGGTCGGGTGGGTCGATGACGGTGGTGCCGGCGTCGCGGAGCTGGCGGGTGAGGGTGTCGCGGGCGGTGCGGTCCGCGCGGTCGTCGCGGAGGAGTTGGGCGGTGTGGTCGAAGGTGCCGTGGTCGGCGGCGGTGAGGAGTCGGGTGACGGCGTCGGGGTCGTCGTCGAACTCGGCGAGGGTCGCGGCCTGGGTGAGGTCGAGGGGGTGTTGGTGGAGGCCGTCGCGGGCGGCGGGGGAGGAGGCGATGCGCAGGGCGGCGTCGATGTGGCCGCGGGGGGTGCGGGTGCGTCGGGCGATGGCGGCGGGGGTGAGGCCGAAGGCGGCGAGTTGTTCGACGGCGCCGATCTTGTCGGTGGGGGTGAGGCCGGCGCGGTGTTCGTTCTCGGCCCACTGGGTGAGGATGCGGGTGATCTGTTCGGTGGTGTCGTCGCTGTCGGGGCCGAGGATGAGGACGGGGACGTGGGGGAGACCGGCGTCGATGGCGGCGCGGGTGCGGCGGTGGCCGTGGCGGACGCGCAGGCCGTCGTCGGTGCGTACGGCGGTGAGGGGGACGAGGACGCCGTGTGCCTTGAGGGAGGCGACGAGGTCGCGGTCGGCGGCGCCGGAGGCGCGCAGGTTGCGGTCGAGCAGGAGGGTTCGCGGGTCGACGAGTTCGATGTGTTCGGGGCGGCCGGTCGGTGGTGGGGTGCTGCTCGGCTGTGCTGGCATGGTGGTGAAGGGTCCATTCGAGGAGTGCGATGGCGGGGCGGCCGGGATGGCCGGCCTCGAGGAGGAGGTGTGCGGTCGGCTCGGGATCGCTCGCGGGCTACGGGGTGGTGCGCTGGGTGAGCGCGCTGGCGAGTGCTTCGAGAGCGGCGCTGAGCGCTGCTCGGGCGCCGGCGTCGTAGGCGTCGCGGATGGCCCTCGGGGTGACGTCGTCGTCGGGTCGGGCGAGGGCGGGCGGACGTACGGCGAGGACCGCGTGGATGGCGGCGCGGTAGCGGGGGATGGTGATCGGGGGCTTGCCCTGCGGGTTCGTGTCGAACGCGACGTCTTTGGTGAGTAGGGCGAGCAGAGCGGCGTGGGGGTTTGCCATGGGGTGTGCTCCCTGGGGAAGTGGTCGGGGAATGCGCGTGAGCGCTGGCAGGCCAGGTGATGTGGTCCGGGGACCGCCCGGCGTGGCCTGCCTCGCCCGGGCGGTCCCCGTGGGAGGGATCAGAGGGTGGCGGCGAGGTGCAGGGCGCGTAGGGCCTGGGCTTCGAGGTCGTGGGCGCGGTCGGCGTCGGGCAGCGTCTGGGCGACGCTGGTGACGGCGTGCAGGACACCGGCGCTGCGGAGGTCGCCGCCGCGGATGAAGTGGGACAGGATCCGGGTCTGTTCGCCGGCGGTGAAGTGCAGCTGGCTGGCGATGTGGGTGATGGTGGCGGCGGGGTCGTCGACGGGGGTCGCGGCGGCGCGTTCGAGACGGACGAGGGTGCGGCGCAGGTAGTCGGGGTTGAGGAAGGCGGCGACGGCGTCGCGGGCCTTGGCGGTGACGAGCGCGATGGCCTTGCGTTGGGTGTCGCTGCTCCAGGTGATGACGCCGTCGTCGAGGCGTCCGCCGAGGTGGACGGCGCGAACGGCGTCCTTGGTGATCGTCATGCCGTTGGTGCAGATCTCGACGACGAGGCGGGGGGTGATCGTGAACGCGCCGCAGCCGGTCTCGGAGTTGGTGACGGTGAAACCGGCCCAGACGATCGGGTTGTCGGCGCCGCGGGCTCCGGTGAACGGCGAGGTGTAGCCGTCGAGGAGGGCGGGGGCGGCGAGGCGGACGGCGTCGCTGCGGATCCGCAGGTACATGCGCCGGTCGGTGAGGTCGGCGCCGTCGATGGTGACGGGGCCGCCGGCCTGGCGGATGCCGTCGAGGGCGGCGAGTAGGACGTCGAGGTTGTCGACGGGCCGGTAGCGGTCGGACAGAACGGCGCGGGCGATGCCCGGTCCCTCGCCGGTCGCGGGGCGCATCGCGCGGACGAGCAGGGGCCGGTCCTGGGCGGGGTGGTGCAACCAGCCGTTGAGGTTGGCGTCGTAGAGCGGCAGGTGGGTCTCGCGGAGGCGGCGCAGGTAGGGCAGGGGGATCTGGAGTTTGTCGGCGAGGCCTTCGTCGGCGACGGCGGTGGGGGTGTAGGTGCCGGTGGTGAGGTCGACGCCGTCGGGGCCGAGAATCGGTTCGGTGCCGGCGAGGACGAGGTTCCCGTCGTGAGCGGTGATGGTGCTGGCGGGGGCGACGACGTCGAGTTGGCGGGCATGGTCGGTCTGTAGGAGGCCGACGAGGTCGTCGAGGGTGGCGTTGCGTCCGGGGCCGGTGAATCGCTGGTCGTCCATCAGGTGCTCCTCACGTGATGAATGGGAAAAGGGGGATCGGGGGCATGGCTGCGCGGACGTTCCCGGGTGGGAGGCGCCGTGGCAGCGAAGGGAAGATGCGGGGCGGCTTACCAGGCGACGTCGAAGTGAACGTCGGTGGGAAGGGTGTAGCCGCGGGCGCAGAAACGGCAGTAGAACCGTGGCGCGGTGGCGTCGGTGAGATCGAAGGCGCTGTCCTGATCGTCGTCACCGGAAATGGTGATGAACCACAGCGGCCGGTCGCGCGCGGGGTCGTCGACGCGCCGCAACACGCTGTCGAGGACCGGCCGGGAGGAGTACAGCCATTCCTGATGGGTGAGGCCGGCGCCGGAGGCGCAGCGCGGGCAGTGCAGATGGCGGGCACCGTCCGGGGTGGCGGTGACGAGGAGCATCCCGTGGGATGCCTCGGCGAGGATGCCGTTTTCCATACCGCTGATCCGGATCGCGAAGTCGATATGATCGGCGGGTCGGGTGATGGTCAGTAGCGGCGGCTGGACGTTGCCGTGCCATTCGATGTGGGGATGATGTGCGGGATCATTCATGGGAACCGAACCTTGTGGATGCCGGTGAGTAGGGTCAGAGCTGGGCGTAGTGGCAGGTGACCTTCATGGTGTGATGCCGTCCCGAGCAGGTGATGGTGCCGAGGACACGGTCGTCGACGGCGAGTTTGGCCCGGGCGAGCTGCTCGTAGTCGTTGATGCGGTCGGCGTACAGCGCTTCGTGGTGGGCGCGGCGGTCGTCGGCGACGGGGGTGTGGGGGAATGCCTGTGCCCACATCCGGAAGTACAGCCCGGCCGCGGGAGAGTTCAGGGGAACCTGGGTGCTGATGTCGGCGCACAGGCAGCAGACCTCGGCGGCGGTTCCCGGCCGGGTGTCCTCACCGCGGACGACACGGGTGAGCAGTTCCTGGCAGTGGGACCGGTAGACGAACGCTGAGGTCATGCGCGGCAGCGTCGGGTGCAGGAGACCGAAGCTGTGGAACAGGGTGTCCCGGTACTGGACGGGGTGCCGGGCGCAGGCGTTGTCGATCTCCTCGTCGGCGAGGTCCATCAGGTTGAGGGTGTCGGCCAGGACGCTACTGATCTCCGGTACGAGATCGGCAAGGCTGATGGTGTCGGGGGACGTGTCCATGAACTGTCCTTCAGGAGTAGTGGATAAAGGTGAGTGGGTGCCTGCGGCGATGTCGGGAGCGCACGCTGGAATCGATGTGCAGGGTGTTCGGCTAAACGGGTCCAGATGGAGATTCCGGGGCCGGTGTTTCCTGTTCCGGTCCGGGTGTGTGCGGGTCAGGGTTGGTAGCGAGAGGAACGGGAGGCCCGACGGCCAGCCTGCGTAGCTGCCCGTGTAGGCGCCGGATATCCGCGATGAGATGGGGAAAGAGATGGACTCCCTGGCCGCGGAAACGGGTGGTGACGTGGTTCAGGAGACGCTGCCACTTGTTCGCGGTGATCAGCTCGGTGCAGGTCGAACACAATGCCCAGGGGCCGTCGCTCATGGAGATCGGGGTGATGCGAACGGTTCCGGAGACGACGAGCAGGGAGGTGACGGGCTCGTCGTTGCAGAGGTCGCACCGATAGTCCGGGTCGGTGAGGACCGGCTGCGGTTCGTGGGTGCCGTCCTCCTGCTGTCCCAAGGCATGTACCCAGGACTGACGGCCGCCCGGGTGGTCGATGCGGTTCAGGGGTCGGCGGCAGGCTCGGCAGGCGATCTGCATGTGCGCTTCCTTCCTCGATGCGATGACCGGAAAAGGTGGGCGAAACGAAGAAGGCCTCGGCCGGTGAACCGACCGAGGCGCTTCAATGTGAGGTGGGGATGCTTGTGATGCTGGTCAACGTCGGGCTGTCGGATGAGATAATCCGAGGTGCGGGGCGCATCGCCCGGCCACGCGGCCGTCCGGGTGGCCGTATGGCCGGGCGTGCTGCTTTCATGTCCGCCGCGGGTTCTCGCCGGCTGGCAAGCCCTTGCCCCGAAGGGGGCGGCCGAAGGCCGCGGCTTGCGGCCGGTGAGGTTCCGCGGCAGCCTTCGCGGCAGCTCGCCCGGCCGGCCCACCCGGGTCACATCGCGGGCGAAGCGTCCATTCCGGGGTCGTCGCCGGCGTCGGCGTGCGCCCGGATCGGCGATTCTCGTGTCTGCGGCGGCGGCAGACGGGCTGTGCGCGCGGATGATCCAGCCACTGCGTGCGGATCCGCGCGGGTGTTCGGGCTGGGGTGACAGGCCGGGGCGGCGGTGGTCAGGGAAGCGGGAGCGCCGCGCTGGGGGGAGGCGGGTCGGGGCCCGGCTCTGTTGGGGAGAGAAGTCCGGGGTCGAGCGCTGGATCTGGTGTCTCGACCGGGGTGACCGCGCTGAGGATCGGTCCGGTGGGGTGATGGATGACCGTTGCGGCTTCCCGCAGGGTCAGCAGGTGCTCGCCGGGGATCAGTTCGACGTGCGCGGCCATCCGGGCGTGGATGAGGGTGCGTAGGTCGGGCCAGGCGGTTCCTCTGACCGGCACGACGTCGCGGGCGGCGATCTCGCGTGGTGCGGCGTCTGCCTCGAGTGGCTGGAACTCGTAGATGAGACCGTGGGCGTGGGGGTAGGCGCGCAGGACGGTGCCGCCTTGGCTGGCAGGATCGTCGATGGTGGTGATCCACGCGCCGTAGACCAGATGTGACGGCGCGGTGGGGGATTCGACCGCGAGGTCCTTCGCCGCAAGTGTCGGCGAGGCTCGCTCCGCCGGGGTGGCGATCACTCGTTCCGGATGGGAACGCCAGGGATGACCGGGCAGCTCCGCGAAATCGGGACGCCACACGCAGATCTCCTGTCCCTGGGTGGAGACAACCATGCGCACCGCGCCGGTGGCACCGGGCAGCCCCGGGGGCCCCTGGATCGCCACCCGACCGCCCTCCCGGACAGGCCCTTCTGCGACCAGGTCGGGGAGATACCAGCTGGCTTCGAGCGCCGCTCGCTGCCTGTCGGTCAACGCCACCGGACGTGGTGTGACCAGATCGGTGATGACAGCCCGGAGCGCGGCGTCGGAGCTCGGATCGATGTGGGGAGGCACCGTCACGGCCTGGCCGGAGAAGGCTACGAGGCCGTCGTGGCGGACCCGGTAGGACAGCCGCAGGCCGAGCAGGTCGCCGGAAGGGCTGCTGGCTATGGTCGCCGCGTCGGCGGACATGATCTCCACCTGGATCTCGCCGGCGGGGTCCATCCAGCTGCGCAGCGGCGGATCGGCGTGTTGCAGGCGACCGTAGGTCGTGGCCGGGGAGCCCGCGAGGTCGACGCGGCTGGCCCGCCACGGCCGCAGGTCGGCGCGTCTGGTTGCCTGCGCGGGTGTGAGGGTGGGATAGCTGGCCACGAAGGCGGGATCAGGTTCGGCCCTGCGTAGCCGGGCGCGGGTGCGGGCGTCGAGGGGGAACCCGAGATGCCCGTCGATCTCCTCGAGCCCCGCCTCGATCTGCACGGCGGGCGCACGCATCGTCGTGAACAGGTCCGCGGTCACCCGCTGCTGTCCGAGCGGAGCGAGGGTGCGTCGCAGGCGCCACCACCCGCCGGGAACGGTGAACCGTACGGGGGAAGTATCTCGGGTGTATCCGAGCGGAATCGGGTCCGCGCCGCTCACCGGCCGGCCTCGCCGTGGCTGGTGACCGTCAGGGGGGAACGCCGGTGGATGCTGGGGGGGTTCGAATCGAGTGTGGACGCCATGGGGGGAGGGCCCTTCCTGCGCGGTGACGTGTAGCCAATGAAGTGCGGGCCTCGCCGCCAGCGGAACACCGTGGACAGGAGAAGGTGGCTTCGGATCGGTGCGCCGTCTACACCGTGGCGACCGTTCGTTCTGGTGGTTCGGCGTCACCTCGGCGAAGCATTGTGATGCCCATGTGATTGGTGGGCGTCGGGATTCGTGTCTGGGGTGAGCTGGCGGGCATCTGCGGGATTGGTGAGCGATCCTGTGATCGCAATGTGTAGAGTGCATCCACGGTGGCGGTTCCACCGGATCGCACCGTGATCCGTTCTCATGGCGTGAGTAGGGATGGTGGTGGGTGTGGGTGCGTCGAGATTGCGACTGATGTACGACAGCCCGCCGGGCTCACGGACACGTGAGGTGGCCGGCGGGTCCGCGTTGGAGGCGCTCACCCGACTGGTTCCCCGTTTCCTGTCGCCCAGGACCCGCGCGTGTCACGTCTTCGCGGATGGCGGCGAGGATGTGGCGGACGCGGAGACGTTGCTGTTCGGTCTGGTCGACGTGCGGAACGTGCACGTGGTAGGTAGCAGCTGGCTGGCCCGGCAGATGCGTGACCTGCTGCGTGCCGGCAGAGTGGCGGGCTGGGGCCTGCACGAACTTCCTGAGACGACCACCTCGGTGTATGCGCTGTTCCCGTACCTGCCCAATGCGACGATCACTATCCTGGAGAAGTACCCGTTTGCCACGGTCGAGGAGATAGTCGCCACGCCGGATGAGGGGCTGCGCGATCTGCGTCGGCTCGGCGCGACCGGTGTCGCCGCCATCCGCGCTGCCTGTGCTCATCCCGAGGTGGCGGAGTTCAGCACTCCCGCCCTGGATCGTGCCGTCCCGGCGCGCATGTCAGCCTATGAAGATCGCCTTCTTCCGGCGTATCGCGACCGTTACACGTCGTTTCTCGGCAGGCTTGCTCAGCTGGCGTTGCCGGACAATGCCGTCGCGCGGATCCTGGAGTCGATCAATGCGGAGCCGCTGCCGCCGGCCGACCCGACGGTGATCGCTGTTCTGGAGGCGGCGGGAGCGACGGATCTCCTCGCCTACTACAGCCGGACCCACCGGCTTACCGACTCGACGGCTGGCGACGTGAATGGCAGTGAGGATTCCGCGCACGCGTTTCCTATGAGCTGACGACGTTTCTCGAGTCTCGTATAGATGTGGGTAGCTCTCGGTCTCCGGACGGCGCCGGCGTCCCGTGCTTCACACGGCCGGTTGATGAGATCCGCGTGGGGCTGCGGGTCAGGCGTTTGTCTCGGGCGGCTGGGCACGGAGCCGGGAGAGGCGGGCGGCGCGGAGGCGTGCTGCGGCTGCCAGGGTGGAGGAGTCGGGCGTGCCGGCGGCGTCGGCGAAGGTCCAGCCGTGGAGGCGTTCGCGGACTTCGACGAGGCGTTTGCCGGTGAGGACGGCGACGACGCCGTGGGCGGCGAGTTCGGCGATGAGGGTGTCGGCGGGTAGGCCGGCGCGACGGCGGGCGAGGGCGCGTTCGGCGAGGACGCGCAGCGGATCGGCCATGGACCGGGTCGACAGATCCAGGATGGTGGGGCGACTGCTCGGCGGGTTCGAAGGGTGGCTCATGGCAGGTCGATTCCAGGCGACGAGTCGGGGATGAGGGTGGGGTCTGGAGGTGCTGCGGCGGGCGCATCGGGCGAAGTCGCAGACCTGGGTGTGCTGGTGGCGGGCTCGTGGGGATGGGGATCGGAGCCTTCGTGCGTGGCCGTGTGTGCATCGGGCGGTGTCCAGGTGTGCGCGGTGCTGTCGGCCGGCTCATGAAGGGGATCGGGCTCTGCGGGTGCGGCGGCTGGCATGTTGACTGCGTCGTCCGGGGCCGCGGGCTGGGGTGTGGGGTTGGCTGGCTCGCCCGGCTGCGGGTGGGGGTTGGTGGGGTTCGGCGGTGATGGCGGGGGTTTTTCTGCAGGGTTGGGAGGGGTGGGCAGGTCGCGGGTGGGTGTCCAGCCGGCGGACGGGGTGAGGCCGCTGAGGTAGTCGGGAAGGTGGCGGGCGGTGAGGGCGGCGAGGGTGATGGGGGGTTCGCGGCCGGTGAGGAGTCCGGGTGCGCGGGCGGTGAGGTGGTGGCGGAGCTGGTCGGTGGGGTGCATGAGGGCGTGGGTGAACAGGCGGGTGGGGACGCGGATCCAGCCGTGGTGGGGGTCGCCGACGGTGGTGTGCTCGGCGGTGTGGGTGACGCTGGTGGTGACGGGTGGCGCGGCGGGCAGGACGGCTTCGTGGCCTGGGTGTTGCTGGTCGAGGGTGGCGATGAGGGCTTGTTGGGCGGCGGTGTAGGCGGCCAGTGGGTGGGAGTAGGGGCCGCGCAGGACGAGGGTGGCGTCGCTGATCTGGTGGAGGTAGCCGTACCAGCTCAGGTAGCGGACGGGGCTCGGCTGGTCGGTGCCGGGCGCCGCGGTCGAGGGCGGGAGTGCGGGTGGCGGGTGGATCTCGGCGGTGAAGCCGATGACATCCCCGAGGTCGACGGCGCCGGGGACGAACCCGCGGCCATAGGCGGCGGGTTCCCAGAAGGCGTGCCCCCAGCCGCCCGGGGTGCTGGGGTCGGGCCAGAGCGTGGCGGCGCGGATCACTGCGTTCGTGTAGGGGTAGAAGGGCAGGTCGATGAGGACCTGGCCGCGCAGGAGCCGGAAGGCGCGCAGTGTTGGGGTGTCGGGCGTTGGCGGTCCGCTCACGGCGCGGTCGGCGGGGCGGTGTCACCGTCGTCGGAGGCGTGCGGTCTGGCTGGGAGTCCGCCGTCCTCGGAGGTGTGTGGTGGCGCGGCGGCGTGCCTGGCGCCGTGGGGGTCGGCGAGCGGCAGGGTGGGCGGGCGGGGAGCTGCCCGTTGGGAGAGGAGCTGTTCGATCAGCCTGTCCGCGGCGGTGGTGTCCGTCGCGCCAATTTCTGCCTGCGCGGCTGGGGGTGTGGCGGGGCCGACGCTCAGCAGCGGTGCGGAGGGCGGGGTGGGTGCGGGGGTGATGCGTCGGCGGGCGGCGTGGCGGGCGAGGGCGCGGCGGGATTGGCGGGGCTCGGCGGTGGCGAGGGCGTGTAGGTCGGGGTCGAGGTACCAGTAGCGGCCGTACAGGTGGGCGGGGGGCAGGGTGTTGTGGATGAGCAGCGCCTGGCCGGGGGCGACCTGGCGCAGCAGGGCGGCGGGGAGGAGTTCGAGGCGGGTGGGGGCCTGGGAGACGCTGTGCCGCCCGCCGCCGGTGCCCGCGGCGAGCAGGCCGGGGGTGTCGGTGCTGGTGCTGGTCGCCGCGATGTGTTCCTGACCGAGCAGGCCGCTGGCGTAGTCGAGGGTCGAGCGGTCGGACTGCCCGGCGAAGAACACCTTGGTGATGGCATTCGAGATGACGATGTCGGCCTTCGGGCCGTAGGCGGCGTCGATCTGGGCTTTGGACTGGTAGACGAGCAGGAGCTGGATGCCGATACCGGCACAGGTGGAGATGCGTCCGGGCAGGTTCTGCATCGGCCAGTTCCCGGCTTCGTCGAGGACGATGAGCAGGGGCGGGTCGAGGGGGATGTTGGTGCGTCCGACGTGGGCGTAGGCCTGGCGCATGAGGTCGTCGACGAGGCCGCCGAGGACGGGGGCGAGGCGTTCGGCGTCGTCGAGGTCGGCGGCGAGGTAGAGGGTGTTGGTCTGCTGGCCGTCGTCGCCGGGGTCGAGGAGCCAGTCGAGGGTGAGGTGGGAGGCGACCGCGGAGGCGGCGACGTCGGGTTCCTGCCAGGGTTGGATCATCTGGCGGGCGACGAGGTAGGTGGAGGAGACCTGTTTGCGGTCGGCGTTCCACAGCCCGTTGAACGCGGACAGGATCTGGGTGGCGTCGGCGGCGATGGCCGGGTCGAGGTGGCCTGCGAGGGGGTCGAGGATCGCGCGGACGGGGTCGCGTTCCATGGCGATGATCCAGCGGACGACGGTGTCCATGCCCAGGCCGACGGTGGCAGCGGCCCAGAACAGGCTGGCGAGGAGGTCTTCGGCGGCGGCGGTCCAGAAACCCATGTCGCTGGAGCTGCCCGACGTCCAGGCGGTGGCGTTGACGAGGCTGCGGGCGGCGCGGCGGGCGCCGGCGAGGGTGCGGGCGCCGTCGAGGGGTGACCAGGCGTCGGTGGGCTGGCCGGTGGCGCGGGTGGGGTCGAACACGGCGACGCGGCCGACGCGGCGGCGGCGTTCGATGGTGGCGCCGAGCAGGTCGTTCTTGACGGACAGGGCGATGAGCGGGCCGTCCCATTCGAGGATCGCGGGGATCGCGAGTGCTGCGGTTTTCCCGCACTGGGACGGGCCGATGACAATCGTGGTGCCCCGCTGGCCGCGGCGCCGCCTGGCCTTGCGGAGGCGCCACCAGCGCACCGTCCGGTCGAGGGGACGGGAGGAATCCTCGGTGGCGATCAGGCGTGCGCGTCGGCCGGGGCCGAGCCGGCCGAGGACCATCCGGCCGCGGGTCGGCCCGGACACCCACAGGGGGAGCAGGTCGATGCGGCGGGCGAAGCGGGCTTCGGGATCGATGCCGAGCCGCCGGCGGCGGGTGACACCGACGCCGGTAACGAGCAGGGTCGCGGCCCACCCGCAGAACATGCAGACGGCGGCGACGGGAATGGTGGTCATCGTCCAGTAGCCGACGGGGCCGGGAAGTTGGCGGGCGGTGCGGGGCGGCCAGGCGCGGGCTGGCCGGAAGGGATCGTCGGCGAGCCGTGGCAGAGCCGACATCAGATCGGAAAAGCTGATGTGCAAGAGGTGATGGCCGCCGAGCAGAAGCGCGGCGAGCTGCGTCCCCGCCCAGATCCCACCACCCAGCAGGCAGAGCAGGATGACGCCGGCAACGACGGCGATCTCTCCATCGACACCGAGACCGTCGCCGCGCGGGCCGCTCATGCCGCACCCGCCAGGACGGGCTGCCGGCCGCCGGCTGGCGTGGCGGTGAGCTGGCGGGCCGGGGGCGGGGAGCTGTGGTTGGGGTTGGGGTTGGGGATGTCGAGCAGGATGGTCAGCGCGCGGATCGCGCGGGCGCGGCGCGTGCGAACCGCCCGGTCCGTCACCCCGTCGCGGTCCCCGATCTGCTGGGTGCTCATCCCATGCACGCCGAGGTCGACCAGCAGCTGCAGGTAGGCCGGGGACAGGCCGGCGCGCCGGGCGGCGGCGAGGAGCTCGAGGAGTTCCTCAAGCGGGTCGCGGTAGTCGGCCAGGATCGGCAGGGTATGGTCGGCGAGCAACGGCGACGACATCGGCACCGTGCTGCGATCCGCCAGCCGAGGCCGGCCGAACACCGCCTGCTCGGTATCCAACAGCACGTTGATCCAGATTTTCGCCGGGCGGCGCTCGACCGGATAGGTAGTGATGACGATCCACGCCGCGCTGATCAACTCGGCGTACACCGCGTCGAGCTTGCGCCGGCTGCGGCGGGCATGCGCGGAGGCTTTCGACACCAGCGCGGGCATCATGCGTTCCATCACGACCCGCGCCGCGTCCGCGTCTCTGTCGACCGCCCGCTGGACGAGGAACAGCAGCCGCTGATCCGCCAGCGCCGCCTCGACCGACGAGTCGGCGCCGCAGCCATCCACGACCCGGTCGGCATCGGTCAGCGGTGCCATCAACGACGACGCGGCCTGCCAGCGGTTCACCGCTGTCTGCGCCTGCCGGGTCCGCGACCAGGCCGCCCAGTCCCGCATCCAGCACTGAAGCGTCGGGGACACCAGCCGCGGCCCACCGGGCGCAGGCATGATGCCCGCGAGGATCTCGTTGTCCATGGCCGCGAGGCTTCGCGCCGAGTTCCCCCCGAAGTTCCCGCCAACCTTCCCCACGTACGTCTCGGACGATCGAACGGGCGTCAAGGACCGTTGCCGGCCATGGGGGGTAACAGCTGGCGACGACCGCGACACTGCATGAGCACCCAGATGCGGGCTGCAGCGGTTGGCTCGGAACGTTGCGGGACCGGTGTGCCCGGCCGCACGGTGCTGGGACGGACGTGGGCCACGGACAGCCTGCGGCTTGGGCGGCAGCTCGACAGATATTCAGCGGCGGGTGCCAGCAAGATCGAAAATGGCCCCTGCGGAGCGTTCGAAGTACTCCCGACATACCGCGTCCGAAGGCCAGTGGCGGCCGTGTGATCACAAACCACCGGCGAGACGGTGGCGTCGGTGCCGGGCGGATCAGGCAGGCGATCTCACCCAGGCCTGCGGCTGGCTCGCACCTGTACGGCGCGGGGCGATCTGGGCCGCGGGCACAATGATGGCCGTGTCCTCTTCCCCCGCCGCCGTGTCTTCTGCCGCTGTCGGTCCGGTTGGGCAGGCCGGTCCGGTGGGGCCGGGAATGGCGGTGGTGGAGGGGATGCTGGAGCGGATCACCTTTGTGGCGGAGGAGACCGGGTACACGATCGCCCGGTTGGCGACGGAGCGGTCGGGTGCGGATCTGCTGACGGTGGTCGGGTCGCTGCTGGGGGTGCAGGTGGGGGAGAGCCTGCGGCTGGTCGGCCGGTGGGGGAGCCATCCTCGCTATGGCCGGCAGTTCCAGGTGCATTCGTTCACCACGGTGCTGCCGGCGACGATTCAGGGGGTCCGTCGCTATCTCGGCTCCGGGATGATCAAGGGTATTGGGCCGATGATGGCCGAGCGGATGGTGGACCACTTCGGTCTGGACATTCTGCGGATCATCGAGGAGGAGCCGGCGCGGCTGGTCGAGGTGCGTGGGCTGGGTCCGAAGCGGACGAAGCGGATCGCGCAGGCGTGGGAGGAGCAGAAGGCCATCAAGGAGGTGATGGTCTTCCTGCAGGGGCAGGGCTGCGACAAAGTCGTGATCGGCGTGTCGGCTGGCGTCGCGGGGCTGGTAGCGGCTGGCGGCGCGGTGAGGGCGGGCCCCGGAACGGGGCGGACGCGGCGCCCAGGGGATGATCGAGGTTCCTACACCGTGATCGTCCAAGAGTGGGGCCGCGTCCGTGCCTTTAGTGTCGCCTACCCTTGTTCCCGATGGCCAACGGGCCCGGCTGGCGGCCAGGGCTCTCGAGCGGCCCTGTGGTCTGCTCGACGCGTTGGGCGCGCCGGTGCGCGACCGCCGTCGGTGCCGTGGGCGCCGCTTCGGCCTGGCGTCGGTGCTGGCGCTGTGGTTCGCCGGTGTTCTGGTTGGTCAGCAGACCTTCGCCGCGGTCTGGGAATGGGCGGTCGACCTGCCCGCGGATCTACTGCCCGCCTTCGGGCTGCGCCGTGGGGTGCCGTCCGAGCGGACGATCCGGCGCCTGGTCGAGCGCGCTGACCCGGTCGCGTTGGACAAGGCGCTCTCGGGCTGGATCGCCCGGGCCACGGCGGTGGCGGACCCGCCGGCCGGGCCGCGGGGGCTGGCCGGCGACGGGAAGACCCTCACGGGCGCCCGGTCGTTCACCGAGGCCGGGGCGATGAGCCAGGAAGCGGTCGTCGAGGCGGTCTGGCACGACACCGGGATCGCCGCCGGCCACCAGCGGGTCGTCGGCGGCGACGAGATCGCCGCGGTCGAGACGCTGGTCGGCCGGCTCGACCTGGCCGATGTCCTGGTCACGGTGGACTCGCTTCATTCCCACACCCGGCTCGCTCGGAAGATCCGGTCCAGGGGCGGCCACTGGCTTTTCGTGATCAAGGGAAACCAGCCGACTGTCCACGCCAACCTGACCCGGCTGCCCTGGGACCGGTCACCGGACCTGGTCACGACGACCGAGAAGGCCCACGGCCGGACCGAGGTCCGCTCGTTGAAGGCTCTGAGCGTCACCACGGCGGCGCTCGTCGGTTTCCGGGGCACGAAACAGGTCGTCGAGCTGCGCCGACGGACCCGGCGTAAGAAGACCGTCACCTCGAAGCCGACAGTGTCCGACGAGGTGTTCTACCTGGTCACCAGCCTGCCCGCCGAACAGGCCCACCCCCGCCACCTCGCCGCTCGGGCTCGTGGGCACTGGACGGTGGAGGCCGTCCACCACGTCCGCGACCGTGTGCTCGACGAGGACCGCCACGCCGTCCGCACCGGCAACGCCGCTCTCGCCTGGGCGATCGCCCGCGACACCGCGATCAGCGCGTTACGCCTGGCCGGACACCAGAGCATCGCCCAGGCCCTGCGAGCCACCGCCCGCAGACCCGAACGCGTCCTCCAGATCATCGACCTGATCAGCGCAACCTGACTTTGACGGCGCCCTGCAGGTAGACAGGCCCGTCGCCGCTCTGGTCGCCGGCCGAGCGTCAGAGCCGCGCCTTCGGGCGGGGCAGCGCCACGCCGTCGACGACGAGGTCGACCCGCTCGTTGTAGAAGGCGACCAGCCCGGCGATCGGGCGTGATGCCGCCGGTGGCGGCCCGGCGCGCGACCCGCGCCAGCATGGGGAAGACGTCGAGCAGTTCGACTGGCTGCAGGAGGAGCTCCGGGCGGTCGGCCGCGTTGCCCATCGGGACGGTCAGCTGCCACGCCAGGCGGCGACGGCGGCCGCGCGCAGGCCGCGGGCCATGGCCGCGCTGATCCGGTAGCCGCCGGTCGTGACGGTGCAGCCCATGCCGCGCCGGGTGATCTCGGCCGCAATCGTCAGCCAGTCGCGTCGCGGGAACGCCTCGCCGCCGATCAGCGTGACCTCGTCCACCCCCACCTCGGCGATATGGCCCGGAGCGTCGCCACCACAGCCATGACGTCCAGCGCCGCCGGCCGGGCGGGTCCGTCGGCGGGCGGAGATGCGGCGGCAACGGCGGAGCGCCGTAGACCGGAGCCGGTGGCGGGGGCAGCGGAGGGGACGGGGGCGCGGGGGACGGTGACGGAGGGGTCGAGCCCAGCGGCGGACCCGCCGAGGGGAAGCGCTCCTGGCCGAGGAAGATCGTCTCGCCGCCGCTGGCCTCCGCCTCGGTAGCCGCCGTTCGATGGCCGCGGCTCACTCCGGGCTGATCTGATCCCCGGGTGCGGGGCCGCGGGCAGTCGCGGCGGGCGCGGCTCGTCCTCCGGCACGGGACCCGGACCACACCGTGCCGGAGGCCGTCACCGGCGCCGACTTCACGATCGACGGCGGCCTCATCACCACCCTCTGATCCGCGCGCACGTCCGGAACCGGGTACGTAGCTGGTGACGGGCCGGCCGAACGGCCGCCCTCCCAGCCGGACATGTCCGACCTCAGCGCGCGACGGAGGCGAACACATGAAGATCGCAGTCATCGGTGGCACCGGACTCGTCGGTTCCAAGGTGGTCCGAATCCTCACCGCGAACGGGCACGAGGCCGTGCCGCACTCGCCATCCACTGGCCTGGACCTGCTCAGCGGGCGGGGTCTGGCCGAGGCGCTGGCCGGGGCGGACGTCGTGGTCAACCTGACGAACTCGCCGACGTTCGACGACGCCTCGCCCGCCTTCTTCCGGACGACCATGGACAACCTGGTCGCCGAGGCGCGGGCCGCGGGTGTCGGCCACACCGTCATCCTGTCCATCCTGGGCGCCGAACTGGTGCCGAGCCTGGCGTACTACCGGGCCAAGGTGCTGCAGGAGGACATCCTGAAGAACAGCGGGGTGCCGTACTCGATCGTGCGGGCCGCCCAGTTCTTCGAGTTCGTCGACTCCGTGCTGGCCTGGACGTCCGACGCGAGCGCCGTGCGGCTGCCGACGACACGCGTCCAGCCGATGGCCGCCGACGACGTCGCCCAGGCCGTGGCCGATGTGGC
>Ga0207710_10000258_pt1 | contig 44010 bp, 69 predicted proteins | sample KBSS24metaG_FD_184400 | JGI IMG/M metagenome (GOLD analysis project Ga0207710, IMG submission 184400) | Switchgrass rhizosphere microbial communities from Kellogg Biological Station, Michigan, USA - KBS S2-4 metaG (SPAdes) (version 2) | ecosystem: Host-associated > Plants > Roots > Rhizosphere...
AACGCGCTGCCGGGCGCCGCTGCCCCTTGTCTTCTGAAAAAGACGTTTGGTATAGATAAACCTCGCCGTCACTCAGCACCTCGCACTGCCCCTGCCGCGGCGTCCGCCTCGAAAACGTTCAGCCGCGGTGGGGTTCTCGGTTAGTGTGGTTGGTGCGCGCCGGGAAAGCGCCTACTCCGTTCTCCGTCCGTCCTTTCCTGATCGAGATCGGCGAATCCGTCTGTTCCCCGGACGGTTTCGCCGACAGGTTGCGTCAGAGTCCATCGCCATCGTCGTCGTCGGGATCGTCTTCTTCGTCCTCGACCGGGCTGTCGTCGAAGTCGTCATCGTCCGGCTCGGCGTCCTCGTCGGGATCGTCCGGGTCGTTGGGATCGAGTTGGGTTTCTACTTCCATCGGGCGCCATCTCCCCGGCGTTCGTAGGTGTTCTCATTCAACCAGGCCGGCGAGACGGATCCGCGGTTGGTCGGTCGACGGCGCACCCAGCGCCAGCAGAGACCGAGGCCCACCACGATCACCACGACGGACGAGAGCAGAAGCCATCTCATACGCGCATGATCACGATCGACTACGCGAGTTCCTCCCGTACCGCGTCGTTGGCTGGCTGTAATCCGATCCGCGCATCGAACCGTTCGAGCACCCACGCATGGATCAACCGCAGGGCTTCCTGCCGTTCCGCATCGTCGAGCGCATTCACGGCGTCTGCGATCTTGTCCAGCAGCGCGTCGACGTCGTGCGCGAACAGCCGGCGCCCTTCATCGATCAACGTCTGCGCCTGAGCGACGGGCGACTCAGCCATCAGCCTCCCCACGCGTAGCGCAACACTACGAGGCCGACGATCCCTGACACCGTGAGCACGAACGCCAACCACCCGCGGCGCCGTTGTCGCGCGTTGTACTGCCGGTAGCGCTCGACGAAGGTATTCCAGTCCTCGTCGGAGCGGTTGGGCACGTCGCGGAGGTTAACCATAGATCCCTTATCGGACCCCGCTCGTTTCTGCGCCGATCGCACGCGAAGTACTTCCGCCCCCGGTAACGATTGCGCTCAGCCGTTCTCCCCGCGTCGCACGAGCCGCGGCGCGAACAACGACAACTGGCGCGGCTCCCCACGCACGCCGACCTTCTTCGGCCGCAGCACCTTCACGCCTCGCAGTCGGGCGTCGGCGCGTTGTTTGGCGAGGCGCTGGACGTCGACCTCGCGATAGAGTCGCACGCCGCTCATCGTCCGTTGATACCAGAGGCCGTGCTGCTCCGCGATCCACCGCGCGCCCCGGTCGGTGCGTTCGAGCGTCCGCGCGAGGTCGACGGTCGTCAGCCATTGGCCTGGATACTTTGGCTTTGGTACACTAAAACCTGACATAGCCTGACGGGCTCCTTGGTCCTGTCTGCTGTGACATCAGGGGCCGCGGCTGGCCTAATGAACTAACCGCGGTCTCCTGCCCTTCCCTACTTAAGCGCCTACCTTCGAACCTTTCATGCGACGCGCTCCGGACTCGTGAGGACCCGCTGGATCCGCCAGCCGAATTCCGCCGCGAGTAACGGGATCAGTTCGTGCCACACGGCCGGGGGCCACGTCGCGAACATTTCATGGAAGCTCAGACGCTCCTTGTCGTCGAGCTCGCGGGACAGTTGCCCGTGGTCCTTCTCACTGACCGCCTGAAATTTCAGGTCACTGCGCGCGATCGCGAGGCGCACCATGCGGCCGGCCTTGTCCCGTTTCTCACGCTGGGTGAGGAGCTGCGCCTTCGCAGGCGAAGGTCGATCAACCGTCGTGAGTAGCTCCGCCCGGCGTGTGGGATCGATGATGGCTGCCATGACGTCAAGCCGCGAGAGGCACGAGGGTCGCGCGAAGACACGCCAGGCCGAAGTGCGCCGCCCTGCGAGCGAACCACACGGCGAGAGCCGCGTCGACGTCGTCGTCGTGCACCAGGGCGAGCGCGAGATGCCGCGCGGCGAGTTGGCCGTAGTCGGCCGCGTGGAACCGCTGCCAGCGCGCCTCGGGCGTCATGAGGCGATCCGCTTCTGGAGGTTCGCCAAGCTCGCCGGGTGCATGACGCGTCGGGGTTTCCGACGCCGGAGGATGCGATCAAGATCGGCTTTTGCGACCGAGCCGTTCGACCGGGGAATGATGCCGTGTCGGCGCTTCCAGGCGTGCCAGGCCCGCAGCGAGATCGTGGCGTTGTCTTTCGCGAGACATGGAACGTACGCGGCCGCGGTGCGCGCAGTGAACCAGGGGCCGCGGAACGGGTCGACAAGCGCGATCGGATCCGGGCGGCTCATGCGACGGCCTGGTCGCGTTGACCGAACACCAGGGTTCCGCGTTTCAGGCCGAGCGCCTTCTCGAGGGCCTTGACCGTGTCGTGCATCGGGAGTGTCGCGCCGCGCTCGAGGCGGCTGATGGTTGACTTATTGACGCCGCTCTTTTGCGCCAGCGTCTCGAGCGTCCACTCCTTGTCGTCACGCGCGGCTTTTAGGTCGATTTGCATGGACGCCACAGTACTTGCAGCTACGCAACTCTGTCAAGGTGAATCTTGCGTAGATGCAAGTATTCGACTGGGCGCCGGCGGAAGGTGCACGAATGCAACAGAATGCGACGTGTTGGATTGGATCCGCTTACGTGAGTGTCTCGGGGACTGCCGTCGTGCCAAAGCGTTCAACGTCGCGCAGTTGGCCCACGCGATCGGCGTCGACGTGACGACCATCTACCGAATCGAGAACGTCAAGAAGAACCCTGACTACAAGCCCGAGTTGGAAACGATCGCGGCGTGGGCCGAGGCCACAGGGTTTTCACTGTCGTCGGTTTTTTTCAGGGTCGAAAGCCTGGCGGGTGGGCACGAAACCCGCATACAGACCGGGCACACAAGAGAGGGTGGCCCCCCGAGTGATCGTGCCGTTTCGGCCGCGTCGTCCGACTCGCTCGACGTGGACGGGACGGTCGCACGGGCGCTCCAGCTCCTTGTTGAACGGGAATTCACTCGCCGACAAGCTGCAGGTGCTCCTTCTGGAAGCGCCCGGACTCGCACGCGACCTCGAAAGCATCGTTGACGGCGCACTAAAAGCACTCGGGTTGACAAACTTTAGTCCGCTCGGGTGATGAGAATTCAAAGCCTCCCTTTTCGTTAGCCCACCCATCGGCGGTAGAAAGTCCACATATGTGTGCGCGTCTCTTGTCCGCTGCTGTCCTTGGTTGCGCCCTCCTCGCCTTCGGCTGTAGTAGTCCGACCACGCCGACCCTGACGCCGCTCCCGATCACGAATCCTCCGGCGACGCCCGCGCCCGTCAAGCCGACGCTGTCGTTCGTGGCCGAGCCCGCGTTGCTTCCGAACAGTTTCACGGTGAGCGCGAATACAACCATCGCTGGAGAACTCACGGTCACGATAAACGCGAGCGGATTTTTAGCCGTGAGCCGCGTCTCGAAAGTGCGTGGGACACTCCTCTACGATCCGGCGGTCCTGACGCCGGACCAGTTCTACCTACCCGGCGCCTGGCTGAACCAGGACGGCGCCCTCACGACGTTCGAGATCTCCATCCAATCCCCGGGCCACCTTGTCATCCGCATCGATCGGCCGGATAGCTTGCTCGGTGTGACGGGGAGCGGTGCGATTGTCGGGCAGCGTTTCACGGTCAATGCCGGCGTCCGCAACCGCACGACGCCACTGCAGTGGACCGACACGAACGCCTACACGTCTGGCTTCAACGATCTTCTTCGGCACGCCTACGGCGGCACGATCACGATTCAGTAGAGCCTGATGAAGCCGAGACGGCGGGTCCGTGTCGCCCGCGGCATCTACCGTGATCAGTACGGCGTCGCCGCGACGGTGAAAGTCGGCCGCATTCAGCGCGAGCAACGCTTTGCGCCGGACACGCCGCTCGAGACGATGAAGGGGTGGCAGGCGCGCACCCGGGCCGACTTGATGGAGGACCGCGACGAGACGCACGCGATCGACGAACCGGTTCCGGAGCGCGGCACCTTCGCCAGCGATCTGCGCCGCTACTTAAAAAAACTGGAAGGGCGCGCGAGCTACAAGTCCGATCGATCGCATCTCAGCGCCTGGCTCCCGCTCATCGGCTGGATGAAGCGCACGGCGATCCGGCCCTCGCACGTGCGCGCCGCGTTCAGCGCCTGGTTGACGGCGGGGAAAAGCGCGCGCACGATTCGGCATCGACGTCGGGTCCTGCGGGAGCTGTATCAGGCGCTCGACGGCGCGCACGCGCGGCCACCAATCAAAGGCGTGAAGGTCCCGAAGCCCGAGGATCCGCATCCGACGCCCGTGCCGATCGACACCATTCGTAAGGTTGCGGCCAGTTTGAAGAAGGGGAAGACCGGCGAGAAGCGCCACGGCCCGAAGCGCACGCTCGCCTTCGTCCAGTACGCGGAGCCCGCGAAAGCGCGCGCGCGGTTTCTCGTCCGCGCGACGACCGGCCAGCGGCCGTCACAGATCATGCGCGCGAAACCCGCCGACGTCGATCTCAAGCGCCGCATCTGGTTCGTCCGCGCGGGCAAAGGCGGCCACGCGATCCCGTTACCGTTGACGCGCGACATGGTGCACGCGTGGAAAGCGTTCGCGTCGGCCGACGCATGGGGCGCGTTCGATAGTCGCAGCTTCAGCAAAACACTGCGGCGGCACGGCTGGCCGACAGGTGTGCGGCCGTACAACCTGCGGCACACGTTCGCGATCGATCATCTGCTCGCGGGCACGTCGATCGGGGATCTCCAAGGGTTGCTCGGGCATCGACAGATCGAGACGACGCGGAAGCACTACGCGCCGGTGTTGCTCGCGCTGCTCACGAAGACCGTCGGCCGGCGGAAGCTGAAGCTCGCCTGACGCGGACTGCCAGCCCACCGACTGCCAGCCGGCGCGAGCGAAACCTCGGTAGATTGCTATCGAATTCTGTCGCTGAGTCCAGGGATCGAAACTGCATCAGAAAAGTGCAGCTTCGCGAATTTGTTGAGGAAAAGATGGTTGCGGGGGCGGGATTTGAACCCGCGACCTTTGGGTTATGAGCCCAATCCAGGCGAAGGCGTCCACGCGCGAATCATCACTGTTTCAAGGGTTGCGACGCGCCTGCCAGCCGACTCGCTCGAATTCCTGCCAGCCCCACGCGGGTGTAGACTCTCGAACCGTCACAACGTTTGAACACCCGTTCAAACCCAGGAGGTTCATTATGTTGCTTGCCCTCGCGAAGAGACTGCTCGCCGCTGCCAAGCCCGCCGACTACGGCAATCTGCCCGTCGGGACACTGACCGCCAGCGACGAGTACGCCCAGCTCCACTATGGGGATCTGGAAGGTATCGGGACCGTGGAGATCGATCGGACCGGGAACATGATCGGCTTCAGTCCCGTCGAGCGCTGCATTGACCGCCGGACGGGCGAGATCGCCTGGATCCCCACCGAGTCGGTCGGCAATCTACGGGTGACGCCGTTCCCGTTCGTGGAAGGGGCGACGACGCGCAGCCGGAAGACCACCGCCACGAGGTAAACGCCGTTGACGGACGAGGGAGCGACGCTCCCCCGTCCCCCCGTCCCTGCCTGCCTAGTGCTTCTTGCGCGCCGTCGGCTCGGGCAGCGGATCGGTCGACGTCGCGCCGATCGTCTTCAGCTGCGCGCTGACTGTTTCGAGCGCGTCGTTTTTCTGGCTGATCATCGCGGCCGCGGTATTCAGTTGCTCCTGCGTGATCGTCTCGCCGGCGGCGAGCAGAGCGTTGAGGCGCTGAATTTCCGCGCGGAACGCGGCGTCTTCGGCGGCGTCGGCCGCGACGACGGTGTCGATGGTGCTCGCGATGTCGTTGGTCACGAGGTTGAGCCGATCGAGTTGCACGGTGACGACGGCACTGTCTGCCATAAGCTGCACTCCTTGGACCCGTAGAACTTCGAGGGCCGCCTCCACACGCTGCAGGCTCTGCACCAGAATCGGCGCGTGGCCCGTGTAGACGTTGAGATGCAGATCGCCCGCGACGTGGACCTGCAACACGCTCGTCGTCACTTCGTCAGCCATGTGTTGAAACCTCCACGGGAAGCTCCGAGTGTACGCCCGGCCGCGCGCCGCGATCATTTTTGAATTTGTAATCGCGCTGCGGCTGAGCTGATCTGCGCGTTGTGCGCGGCCACGGCGAAGTAGACGCCGCCGCCGGCGAGCGCCGCGGCCGCCGCGATCTTGGGGTGCGTGCGATGCAATTTCACCAGGCCCCACGCGATGCCCGCGTCGACGCCCATCTTGACCGTGCCGGCCAGCCAGGGCGTGCCGACCAGCGGCGCGAACAGGACATTGCCCTCCTGCCCCGTGCGCGATCCCAGCGCGTACATCGTCGTGGCCAGGTCCGCACCCGACGCGGCGACGAAGACCGCGATGGCCGCGTGCGTGAATCGCGCGTGCGGTTCGTCGTCGGCCGACTGCGCGAACGCGGGCGTGGCCACGAGCAGCAGCGCGACGAGCACGGCGCACGCGCGGCCGCCGGCGACGGCGAGGACCTCGCGCAGGCGGTCGCGGATCTCGTCGAGCTGCTCCGCGGTGTCGTGCGCGACGGCGCGCAGGCCTTCGCGGAACCACGGGCCACGGATCGGCGCCTGGCGCAGGTTGTTGCTCAAGAGCGTGAGCGCGTCGATCTCGCCTTGCAGAATCACGAGCGCGTCGCCGGTCATGGCACGAGCTCGCAGTCGCGCACGCTGACGCTGACGCCGAAGACGCGCACGGCGCCGCGGCAGTGCGCGACCACGGGCCGCGCGGTGAGCGCCGCGATCGCGGCCGCGTGATCGGCTTGCGTCGTGCTGAGCGTTTGGATCACGCCGGCCAGGTCCTCGACCCGCGCACGGTGCTCGAGCGCCGTCAGCCGCGCGGCCACGTCGTCGGCGGGCGGCAGCGGCGGCGGCGGCGGTGGTGGGACCGGCACGCCGAACGTGAACGTCCCAACATCATTCGGCGGCACGCGAAACTCGACGAGATTCGATCGCTCGCGCACACTCGACACGTCGCCGCGGCCGCGCGCATTGCCGGCGCTGAGCACGAGGCCGACGCGGTCGCCAGCCGCGGGATAGTAGTTGAGCATCGCGCCCCAGCGATCGTCGTAGACCCAGCTGCGCCAGAAGCCGAGCCAGCCCGACCCGGTCGACGCGCGCCCCTGCCACATCTGCACGATGCCGGCGCCGTGCCAGCGGCCGTCGACGAAGACGATCGGCCAGACCGTGTACTGGTAATTCTCCGACGGTACGGCGGGATTGCTCGGCCACTTCCAGCGCTCGGGGATCGGCGCGGCCGTCTCGAGACTCAGGCCGCCGTCGAGCCCGGGCGCCATCGTGACGCGCGTGATCGTGACGGTCGGCGGCCAGTCGGCCAGGTCCGCCGGCGATCCGCCGTCGACGACGACCTGGCGCAGATCAATCGCGGTGGGGGGCGGCTGCGCGCGGAGCGCCGGCAGCCAGCCGAGCGCGATGCCGACGGCGACGGTGCCGGCGAGCAGAAGCGAGAGGCGATCGCGGGTGCGGACGGTCATGGGGATCTCCTGGGTTTGTGCGGGTGCAGGCGCGGGCCGAGTTTGCGGCCCGCCCCGAACTGACTGCCGAGCGGGATGTGATGCGTTTTGAGCTTGTACTTGAAGACGCGGTCGGAGAGGTGCAGGCACGCGGCGGCGTCCCGTTGATGCCCTTGCGTAAACGCCAGCGCGTTGCACAGTTCGCCGCGCTCGGTGACCCAGAGCGGGCGCGGCCGCGGCACGACGAACCATTGCGGCTCGGGGCTATCGTCGCGGCGGCGGCCGACGCGTTCGTAGCGGGCGTTGCGGGCGCGCACCGGCCGGCCGGCGCGGCGATCGAGCAGGGGGATCACGGCTTCCCTCCGGTCGTCGGCTTCGCCAGCGAGGCCTTGGCGAGCTCCGTGAGGCCGGCGCCGATTGATTCGATTTTCAGATTGACCGTGTTGGCTTCGGTGTACGCCGCGTCGGCTTTCACGCCCACCACGGCCACCGCGCCGACGATCGCGTCGACGTGTTGGCGCTGTTGCTCCGCGGCCAGGCGTTGATCCTCGGCGACCTTCAGCGCGAGCGTGTGCGCCGTCCGTTCCGCCGTCGCGGCCACGGTCGCGGCCGTCGCCTCGACCTTCGCCTGCAGCGTCGCGGCGAGCGCGGCGCGGTCCTCGATCAGCCAGCGCCGGTTGCGGGTGGCGATCTCGTCCTCGCGCTGCGCTTTTTCCGCTTCGCGGCGGCGCGTGAAATACGCATTGACGACGACGGTGGCGAGCGTGACGACTTGGCCGATCGCGAGGCCGACCGCGGTCGCGTCCATTACCCGAGCCGCGCCGGCGGCCCTCGATACGTCCACGCCCACGCTTTGAAAATCAGTCGCATACAGTTCTCCTCGTTACCGGCGGACGGCCCACCAGATCAACCCCAACCCCACATAGACCGGCGCGAGCGCGACGACGAGCGCGACGACGCCCCACCAGCCCATCGCGCGCCAGAAGGCGACATAGCCGGCGAGATCCGAGGTGACCGGCACCGTCATGGCCCCATCGTCACGATCCGCTGATAGCTGCACTCGACGCCGACCAGACTCGCGGTGTTGCTGAGCGTGTCGCCGCCCACCGTCGGGTCGCGGGTGATGCCCAGGAACATCAGACACGGCGCGACGGCGCCGGTTTTACTGAGCGCGAGCAACTCCGACATCACGAGCCGGTTCGCGACACCCGGCGCCGCCGTGGTCACCGTGGCCGCGGCGTTGAACGCGGGATCGAGGGTCCCGACGCCGCCCTCGGCGCGATAGGCCGTTTGCACGCTCCAGACGACGTTGCCGCTCGTCGCCGGCGTGAACCACAGCAAGCGCAGATCGATCGGGCCCGCCGCATACCAGTCGCTGGGCAGCCGGAGGTGCGCGCGCAGATAGGTCAGGTTCGCGTCGATGAAATCCCCCGACGCGAACGATTGATTCGATCCGACATGGGGCGTGACGGTCGGCGCCGCCGCGTCGCCGGAGTTGTCGAAGTTTTGCCAGTTGAAGGTGGTGTCTTCCCAATGCGCCACCGGCCAGTAGATCCGCTCCGTCAGAATCAGTCCGTGTCCCATCAGGCGGCCGTCCTTTGCAAAAAGCCGATTCCCCAGCACGGATACAGGTCGTCCGATTTCACGAACTGCAGCCGATACTCCTTGCCGGCGACCGGGGTCCAGCTCAGCACCTGCGCAGCCCAGCTCGTCGACGCCGCAGCCGAGCCGACGACGGCGTCGCTGCTGTCGGTGACGTTGCGGATTTTCGGGGTGACCGTCGTCGCGGCGTTCGCACACTTGCAGTCGGCGATCACGGTGATGACGGCGCCGGCCGAGTCGGCGTCGGGCACGATGATCGGCACGACGTCGTACGCGTCTTGATAGCCGGTGCCCATCAGCGCAAAGCTCCGCGAGCCGCCGACCGCCGTGCGCGGGTGCCAGACCGCGGCGAGGATGGCCTGGCGCACTTTCGCGTACTGCTCGGCGGCGAAGTCATCGGCGGCGGTGAGGGTGTCGGGCGTGGCGTACCCACTCATGTTTTCCTACCTTTTTCCTACCCGAGCCGCGAGCCCGTGCCCGAGGCCGTGCTGCCGAGAATGGTGCCGCTGCCGTCCGTGTGCAACGGGCGGAAGCCGACGCGCGGCGTCGTGCCGTCGGCCTGCACGAGCGCCGCCTGCAGATCTTCCCAGGCGATCGTCGCGGCGAGGTCGCCCTCTTCGTTGACGTGGAGCGTGCGGTCGGTGGCCAGGAGCAGGCGATCGGTCCAGCCGGTCGTGCCGAGGCCCGCCGGATGCGTCAGCGCGACGATCTGCGTGTCGAGATCGCCGCCCTGCAGATCGATCGTGAAGACGCCACGCGTGATGCCGTCCTGCGTGGCGATGAGGCGCCGCGCCGCGACATCGGCGGCGACCTCGGGCCGATAGATCGCGATGAAGGTGATCGGCTCCGCTTTGTAGACGTCGCCCCAATTGGCGATCGACTGCGTGGCGGGCAGCGGCCGCCGCACCCCGAGCATCCGCCCGGCCGCGGGTTCGGGGCCGTATTCGTACTCGACCTTGTTCTCGAGCTCCGCGTTGAGCTCCGAGCCGAGGCGGAAGCTGTCGGCGCGCAGATGCTCGACCGCGGTGTAGCGCGGGATCGTCGTGATGTTCGCGGCGTCGTTGAACGTGCGCGCGGTGATCTGCCCGTGGTGGTTCGACGTGCCGAGGCGCATGTCGGCACTGACGAGGATCTGCGCGAGCCAGTCGCGGGCCGCGCGCCGTTCGTCGAGGATGACGCCGGCGCGATAGCGCGAGCTCAGTCGGGCCGCGTGCACGGCGACGACCGCGGCAAAGTCGGTCGTTTTGATCTTCGCCACGCCGTCGGCGAACGTCGCGACGGCGCCCCAATCGCCGGTGGTCGTGCTGCGCAGGATCGGATGATCGAGCAGCAGCTGCACGATATACGCGGCGTCGTCGATCAGATCGCCGGTGCTGTCGCCGACGGTGTCGCAGCCGCGGACGTTGACCGAGAGCGGCACCTTCCCCTCACGGTGCGCGCGCGCGACCGGGCCCTTGCCGAAGAGCATCGTGACGCGATACGTCACGCCGCCGCGCACCAGGTCGAGATGCCGCGTCGTGAAGTAGCTGTCCCAATCGCCCCATCCGGGAATCAGGAACGTGTTGTCATTCGGGTCGAGGCGCACGCTCGCCGGGCAGTCGGGGTGTTGATCGGATCCGAAGATCGCGGTGATGGCCTGGCAGGCGTAGAGGCAGACCGCGAAGCCCATCCACGGTTCCGATCCGTCGAGCAGGAAATCGCCGACGTCGCGCAGCTTGTGAATGCCGATCGGCGTCGTCGGCGGATTCTCGGCGGATCGATATTCGTCGGACGGTTCGCCGAAGATGAGCGGCAGCGGTTGCTCGGCGACGTGGTCCTCGGGCGCCGCGGTGCAGCGCAGGCCGCTCGGCCCCGTCAGGTCGACGCCGTAAACCTCGCCGATCCCGACGTGCGGGAGCTCGCGGTCGAGCGAGTACGGCGAATCGTGGCGGCTCAGCTCGTCGCTGAAGACGAGCGTGACAACGAAGTCGGCGTCGGTGCGCACGGTGATGCAGCGGCCGCGCGCGACCGCCCGGCGCGCGGTGCCGGCCTGGCGTTTCGTGTCGTCCTCGAGATAGAGCTGCCCGGTCCACCGTTTGTAAAAGCGATTCGTGCCGCTGGCCAGCCAGCCGCGGAGCTCGCCGGCCGGGTCCGCGATCCCGACCTCCCAGGTCTGCGCTTGGACGTTGCCGAAGCGATCGGAGAGCGGGTACGGGATGTCGCCCCACCGCGTGACGGTGTCGCGCGGCGGATCGAGCGCCGGCCAGGTGATGATCGTTTTCGCGTAGCGCACGACCGAGGCGTCGCACAGTGTCAGGTCGAAGCTGACGACGGGGACGACGATGGCCGCGAGCGTTTGTGGGTCGACGACATCGGCCGCGGTCGCGGGCACGCCGCCGCCGGTGAACGCCGCGTACACCGCCGGGAAGCCGCCGGCGCGCGTGCGCAGCGGCCCCGCGGCGCCGCCATCGAACGACGCGCCGCCCGGGCCCGGGGGATCGCACTCGCCGGGCGTGCCGGTCTGCGGCTGCTCGCGGCAATAGTTCGAGAACTCCGAGAGGTATACGCAGTCCAGTTGATCGGTGTAATCCCACACGCCGATCCGCCAGCCGGTGAAGTTCCACATGTCGAGCCCGGTTTTGCCGTGCTCGCATTTGGTGGGTTCCGAGGCCGGGTCGATCGTCGCGAAGTCATCGCCGTCCTGGTACGGGCGGCAGTTGATCCGCAGCTCGACCCATCCGTCCTCTTGCGACGTGCCGTCCTCGTCGAAGGAGGAGACCGAGCCGCGCATCTCGATCTTGATGCGCGGGCCCGTGCCATACGGCACGTTCCGCACGCGGTAGACCTCGAGCGTCAGCGCGGCGAGCGCCGCTTCGGGGATCAGCACGACCAGGTCGGGGTCGTCCCAATAGAGGCCGACGATCGGATAGGCGTCGCCGGTGTCCGTGTCGACGCCGCGGATCTCCTGCAGGAGGAACATCAGATCACGCCCTCCTGCACGAGGCCGATCGCAAACGAGAGGCGCGGGTTGAGGCACTCGTCGACGTCGCTGTCGAGCCAGTGGGCGATTTCCGTGCGGCCGCCGACGGCGGTCTCGACAAAGTAGTCGCTGAGCGGCGCGCCGTCATCGAAGCCGTACGTCAGGAGAATCTCTTTATCGTCGCAGCACTGGCCGCACGGCGCGACGCCGACGGTGCCTGGCGCGGGTTCCATCTCCACGCGCACGACCCCGAAGGGCGCGTCCCATTGGTAGCCGGTGCTGCCGTCGCCGCCAGCGAACGTATCGAGCACCGCCCCGTCGCTGATGCGGATGCGCTGAAATTCGACGACGCTCGTCCAGTACGAGACCCAGAAGCTCGTATCGTCGAGCCCCGGCGTGATGTGCTCCGGGTTGCCGGGCGGCGTGTAGGTGTGCAGCAGCGCGCCCGCGGCCGAGTAGTGCTTGATGACCGGCGATCCGGATCGCCAGGCGATCAGCACTTCCCCGTTGCGGAGGACGACAATCGATCCGGCGCGGCCGATGGTGCGCCCGGCCTCGGTCGCGAAGCTCGAGGACGAGGCGCCGACCAGGTCCCGGCGCGTGACGGTGTGCGACGACATGCCGGCGAAATAGGCCACCGATTCATCGGGGGCGACGCCGAGCGCGTACCTGTTCGCGTCGCGCGTGATGCCGAGACTCCAGCTGGTGCCGAAGACGCACGCGCGATCGAACTTCTGCACTTTGATCGGCGTCACGCCGAACGTGCCGATGTTGCTGACGCCATAGAACGCGTCCGTGTAGTTCGACGCGATGCTGTAGAGGTCGGCCGCGGCGTTGGTGCCGAGCGGGGTCAGCTGGTCATCGAAGGTCCCCTCGCGATAGTTCTGAAAGTTGGTGATGCCGATCGTGCCGTCGTCGAGCGCCAGCAGGCCCTCTTCGGGCCCGCTGTACGGGCAATGCGTCGGGTTGCTGGCCGGCGGCGTGAGGACGACGCCGGCGGGGCTGACGAACTGGCTGTAGCAGTCCGGGTTGAAGACCGAGAACATCAGCGAGCCAATGGGGATCGTCATCCGAGCACCACGCGGCGCTCGGCGGCGGCGAGCTCCGTTGTCCATGCGTGAATCTGGCGGCGCGCGCTGGCGCGGGCCGCGGGGTGCGGGTCGGCGTCGACGGCGACGGTCCACAGGGCGAGCCCTTCGCGCCAGGTGCGGATCGCCTGCGTGAGTCGCCAGAGCGCTTCGTCGGGGATCGCCGTCGGCGGGGCCGGCGGCGGCCGCGTTTGAGCGGCCCGCCATTGCGCCTGGCGGTCGGCGCGTCGTTTCACGCAGGGGGCGCAGGCCATTTACGTGGTCGGGATCGCCAGGCCGGCGCCGAGCTCCCGCATGATGTCCGAGACGTCGTGCACGGTGTTGACGGGCAGCTCGAAGTTCATCGTGTCGCTGTCGAAGAGGCAGAGCCGCGCGTCGCTGCCGGTCGGGTCGCGCCACCAGAGGAAGGGGCCGCCCGCGCGAAACAACGTGAGGAACGCGTCATAGCCGGCGTCGCGGTGCCGGAAGACGAACGGTTGCGCGCGCAGGCGAATCCCGAGCGGGTACCGAATCTGCGCGCCGTACGCGGTCGGCCAGCGGCTCTCGGGCTGCCGCTCCTGGTCCTTGACGGGATACCGGACGTTGGTCAGGTCCGTGCGTTTCGCGGCCCAGAGGCTCGCGGCGCCGAGGCCGACCTTCTGCGAAAGAATCGGGATGTGCAGCCGCGTCCACCGCAGGCCGGTCGCGCCGTTGTACCCGACGACAGCCGTCAGGTCGACGCCGACCGGGTACGGAAGGCCGGCTTGCGGATAGGTAGCGATCACGACGGCGCCGTCCATCGTCGGCGTGGCCCAGGCGTTCGTCGCGTTGCGTTGAATGCGGACGTTGGTACCGGCCGGGATGTTGTGATGCGAGAGCGAGAACAGCTGCGCGTCGACGGCCGCGCCGTGGTCGTACAGCACATCGACGACGGTGCCCGTCGTGCTCGTCAGAAACACGGTAGACGGTTTCCGGAGCTGCACGTTGGTGACCGGGTACCGGCTGTTCGCCGTCGCGCCGCTCAGCGTGACGGTGGCCAGGTGCCCGATCTCGTCGGTGCCGCGCGCGTAGATTGCCGGGACGTCGGCCATCAGCTTGCCTTCCGCACCGCGGCGTTGAACTTCGATCGCACGGCGCCGCCCGCCTGGATTTCGTCGAGGACGACGTGCGCCACTTCTTTGGTGCCGACGTGGAGATGGACGTGGGTCTCGCCGCCGGTCGCGCGCGCGGCCAGCATGGCGTCGCCGATCGATCGCTGCTGCGCTTCGGTGATCAACATTTCGCCCGGGGTCGCCATGATGTGGACAGTGTCGCTGCTGTGGGCGAAGGGCAGCACGCGGCCGCCCTTTTTGAAGTGCTGGATCCCGAAGGCGGTAATCATGCCGCCGGTCCAGCCGCCGTCAAGCCGGTCGAGCGGCCCGCCCGGTTGTTGCACGTCGCCCGGGCCGCCGGGCCGCGTCGGCGACGGATCGCCGCGGCCGGGTTTCGGGACTTGCGGCGGCAGCTGGTAGCCGAACGCGCCGGCGATCGCGGCCAGGTACTTGTTGCTCTCTTCGATCCGATCGATCGTCCGCTCGCCGACGCTCTTGAACTGGTCGCCGATCACGCCCTGCTTTTCGGCGCGGTCGAGCAGCGCCTGCGTTTTTTCGTCGACCTTAAAGCCCCGCTCCTGGAGCTCGAAGATCGTTTGCAGCGCGGGCCGCATCAACAGCATGACCTGGCCGGCGTCTTTCCCCTTCCCGACCAGCTTGTCGAAAATTTCCGTGACGGAGAGGCTGATCGACCCAAACAGATCCTGGGTCAGCGCGTGCGTGTTCTCGAGGCCGACGAGGACGCCCTGGAAGTTCTGCGCCGCGGTCAGCAGCGGGCCCGCGATTCTATCTTTCGCGAGGTCGGAGAGCGCGGCGATCTGCCCGAAGGCGGCGCCGCCGGTCAGCCCGAGCGTTTTGAGTTGCTTCTCGAGCGTCGTCACGAGCGGCGTCAGCTTTTGGAAGATCGTCAGGAGCGGCACGCCCTCGCGCATCATTTCGACGAACGCCGCGCCGAGCGATCCGGCGAGCGCGTCGGCCGACGCTTTGCTGTCGGCCACAAATCCGGTGCCGCCCTTTTTGGCCGGCGTCAGCAGGTCGGTCAGGTTCGGGAGGACGACGTCCGTGATTTGCGCGGCCTTGTAATCGAAGATCGCGCCCGACTGCGTGTTGAAGCGGGCGTCGAGTTGGATGATCTCGAGCAGCGCCTCGCTCAGCAGCCCGAGCCGGTTCGTGCCCTGCTCGACGAAGGTGCCGAAGTTCTTGTCGAGGACCTGCGTCATCTGGATTGTCGACAGCTCGTTGCGTTGCACCATCGAGAAGCCGTCGTGCAGGGCGCGGAAGAACAGATCGACGTTGTCCGCGCGGAGGCCGCCGGCCTGTTCGATCAATTTGTCGAGCTGCGTCGTGAGGACCTGCGCGCTGCGGAGGCCGGTCGTGTCCTCGAGGTCGGCGATCAAATGCGCGAAGTCATCGCTGACCTGGAGGTTTTGAAAGTCGCGCGCGATGTCGTGGGAGATCTGGCGCCACTCCTGCCCGCTGCGGACCAGGCCGACGACGGCGCCGGCGGCCGCGCCGCCCACCACGAGCCAGGGGTTGCCGCTGTGCGCGCCGATCGCGGCGCCGGCCGTCGCGCCCGCGGAGGCGCCATAGAACGCGTCGTGCGCGATGATCTGCCCGCGGCTGGCGCGGCCGCCGGTGGGGATCGCTGACGCGGCCGCGCCGAAGCCGATGGCGAGGCCGGTGTAGATCGCCGAGTTCTTCGTGAGCTTCGCCAGGTCGATGTCGTCCTGCGTGGCGGCGGCGCCCTTGGTTTTGAGGACGCCGGCGGCCTCGATCGCCTTGTGAAGCAGATCGATCTCGGACCCGAGCCCCGAGAGGATGATGCCGAACGTGCCCCCGGCCGCCTCGCCGAGGCTGCGCAGCGTGTCGGTCATGCCCTTGAACGCGGCGTCGACCCGTTTGGCGGCGCGCTCGGCGTCCGTGAGCTTGCCCTGGAAATCTTCTTTAAATCCGGTCGGCAGGGCGCCGAGCTCCGTCAGCGGCAGGCCGCGCTCGATCGCGGCCATATGGTCGAGCGTGAGGGCCAGGCCGATCAGCTTCGCGTCGGTGTCGGTCGCTTCCTTCCCGAGCTTCGAGAGGATCTCGCCGGTCGCGATCTGCGTTTGGTTATTGAGGCCGCTGATGGTCGTGAGGTTCTTCGTCCGCTCGATCACCCCGCGCATTTCGGCGTCGGTCAAATGAAAGCGGAGGGCGACGTTCGCTTCGGTGGCGCCGGCTTTGACCAGGCCCGCGAGATAGTCGGCCCACTCGTCGCCCAGACGGTTGAGGACCTGGAACTGGCCCGACCCCACGGAGGCAATCTCGGCCCCCGCGGCGACCCATTTCTTCTCGGCTTCGGCCGCCTTCTCGATCGCGGACTTGTTGGCCTCGAACGCCTTCTTGGCGACGCCGAGCACGCCTTCCGTGACTCCGAGTTGGTTGATGATGTCGTCGTTGCTGGCGCCGATCGTGAACGCGGCCACCAGGTCCGCCTTCTTCGCGGCCGTCAAGGCGCGGAACCCGGCCTCCGCCGCCTTCAGCTTCGCGACAAAGGACTCAGGCACCGGCGGCGCGGTTTCGTTCGGCAGTGCAATATCGTTCCCGCCGAGCCCGCCGATGTTGCCGAATTGCTGCTTATGTCCCGCGGCCTTGATCAGTGCGGCGTCAAATTCCTCGATCGATTTCGTCGACAGTTGGGTCTGCAGGATGTAGTCCCGCTCGTCCTGCGTGAGCGTGTTGACCGCCTGATGCAGCAGGATGACCGAGCCCATCGCCTGGGCAAAGGCGGTGCTTTGTCGCGACTTCCACCGGTCCCACGCATCGCCGAGGGCATCGATCGCCTTCAGTTGCGCGTCGCCCGCGACGGTCGCCCCTGCCGCGACTTTGCTATACCCGTCGACGATGGCCGCCAGGATGTCTTTGGCGGTTTTGCCGAACAGGCCGACGGCATCCGTGTTGCGCCGCTGAGGGTTCTCCATCGCCTCGAGCGCCTTCACGACCATGTTGTATTGGTCGTCCGGCGACGCCGATCGCAATTGCTGCCAGGAGAGCCCGAGATCCTCGGCAGCTTGCCGCGCTTTCCCAGAGCCCTCCTGGATCGTGACACCCATCTTGAACGCCGCCTCGGCAAACGCGGACACGTCGCTGCCGCTTTGCTTCGCGACGTAGTCCATCCGCTGCAACGTGTCGGTGGAGAGCCCGGTTTTGTTCGACATGTCCACGAGGGCGCCGGCCGTCGCGAACGCTTGCCGCCCCAGATCGGTGACGGCCCCGATCGTCTTGTCGATCAGCGATGAGGCGGAGAACGCGGCGGTCAGTTTCGCGAACGCGCTATCGAAGAGCCCGCTACCAGCGGCACCGCTCGGGGCGGCCTTCAGGGCCGCCTGCTGCGCCTTGATCGCGTCCGCGACCTTCTGCAGGTCCGCCGGCGCCTGCTGTCCCAACGCCCGGAACGCATCGAGCCCTTGCGTCACCGTGCGCGCCATCGCGTCGAGATCTCGCGAGGTCAGTTTGGCCACCCCGCCGACCGCTCCCAGATTGGCGCCGAACACGGTGAGCCCTTGCGAGGCGGCAACGGACCGATCCGCCAGCCGCTGCGTGGCGTCCGTGATCCCTTTCATCGTGGCGTTCAAGGTGTCGAGGGATTTCTTCGCCGCTTCAGCGAGCGGCGTGTTGCCCAGCTTTTTCAGATCCGCGTCAACACTCTTCGAGCGCTCCCCGATCGACGCGAGCGACTTCGTCAGCTCCGCATCCTGCGCGCCGATCTTCACGATGAGCGAGGCAATCGTGCCCACAGGTCAGTCGTCGTCCTTTCCGATCGGGAGCGGCGGCAGCGGCGGCAGGACCGTCGCGCCGGCGTCGCCGATCAATTTCTCCTGAGTCGCGCGGCTGCCGATGGCGTTCAGGACCCAGGCCGCGAGCGTGGCCACGTGATACAGCGCTCGGTCATCCACGCGGCGATACCCCTCGATCCGCAGTTGCAGTTCGCGCGGCGAGTAGCTCGCGAACGTCCGCGGCGTCATCGCCAATTCGCCGAGCGCAATGGCCTCGGCGTACCGATACCAATGCGCGTACGGCGTTACGCCCGGTCGTCGACGCCCGGGCGCGGCTCCGGTGACGCCGCCGCGCTCGTCGCGTTTGGGGCCGGCGCGTCCTCCTCGTCGTCGTCCTCGTCGGGTTTCCCGTACACGCCGCTCCGGTTCGCCGCCTTCACCAGCGCTTTGAAGAGCTCGCCGGTGTCGCCTTGCCGATCGATGAAGCGTTGCACCAGGGCCTCGGCGCGTTTTTCGGTCATCGACGCGTCGCTGTACTGGAGCGCGTAGCAGGTCATCAGCACCATCGCGTGCACGTTCTGCCGCCGCGACATCAGCTCGCCGATGCCGACGCCGGCGCGCTCGTCGAGCGCGTGCGCGGTGGTGACCGTATAGCGCAGCCGGCGCGGGGGCTTTTTCTCTTCGCCGACCTTCTCGAGAAAATCAAACTCGACGTAGTTCAAGGGCATGCTGATCTCCAAACGCGCGACGGGTCCGAGGGCCGACACGCCCCCGGACCGATCGCGCCCGTGTCATCGCACGGAGCTGCGGGTTACGTGAAGACGCCGAGCGTGCGGGTCGTGATCCGAAACTTGACCGAGAACACCGTCATGCCCATCGAGGACTTCGGGCCGCTGTAGCTCGAGACGTTGCAGAGGCCGTAAATCTTCGGTTTGCCCGGGTCGGTGCCGTCGGGGCCGTACTCGTAATTGAGGCCGACGAGCCCGTTGACCGCGGTGAAGAAGACCTCGGCGTTGCTCGACCAGTTGCCGCCGGAATCGCCCGAGCGATCACTGAAGCCGGGAATGAAATTCTTGGTCGGGTCGGCGACGCCCGGCTGGAAGTTCGTCCCGTCGAGCTCCTCCTGCGAGTTGTCGAAATTGAGGCTGTTCAGAAACGTGCTGATATCGGTCGGGGTCCCGCCGACGCTATCGTCGAGCACGAAGCTGGTGCCGCGGCCGCTGATGACTTGTCCGGTGCTCATTGCTGCTCCTTCGGCTCACGGGGTTGTGCCGCGAGCTTTCGGCTGGCGTCCTGCCAGACCTGTTCCCAAAATCGCACGGCGCGGAATCCTTCCGCCCGTGTCTCACTCGCCGGCTGCCCCTGCAGCCACCGCTCGATCGCGCGCGTCGCTTCGACCCCGTGTCGAATGAGTTGCGCGTTGAGATGCACCGTCGCCGGCGTCATCGTCGCCACGTGCTCAGCTGCCCTGCCGCACCGGCTGCCGGCAGCGGCCGCACACCGGGACCTGCCCGAAGTTCGTGGGCAGCCATTCGTCTTCGGGATGCGGGCAGGTGATCGCGGCCTCGCCGAGCACCCCCTCGACTCGCAAGATCATTGCGTCGACCTGCGCGCGCACCGCGTAGAGTTGGGCGCGAAACTCCTCGAGCACGGTGTCCGCCATCAGCGATCCCTTACGAGCACGTCAAACGATCGGTCGTCTTCGGTGCCGTCACTCGCGACGATGTGATTCGTCAGCGTGTAGCGGGCCTTGACCGTGCCGCCCGTCAGTCGGACTTGCGTCTGTAGGCCACCCGTCACGATCGACGGACTCGACAACGTCAGGCTGCCCGTCGGGGCGACGACCCAGGTCTGGCTGCTGATCGTCACGCCGGCGCCGAGTTCCAGGAGGTACGCGGTCCAATCCAAGCCGCGCGGTTCCTTCGAGTCCGGGTCCTTCGAAAAGCAGAGGCCGTCCTTCCAGGTCATGGTTGGACCTCGAGGACGCGATCAACCGCGGGCACGGTCGGCCACCGATCGACCGCCTCGACGGCCGGCCAGCGATCGACGGCCGGGACCTCGAGATAGTCGGCGGCGTACGCGTCGGCGAACGTGATCCCGAGCGGCGGAAAATACCGCCCCGGGAAGAACCGCTTCGGGAAGTAGCGCAGCCCAAACATCAGCTCACATCCACGGTGAGGGCGGTGCGATCGCCGTCGCTGTCGACCGTGGCCACGATCCGATCCTTGCTGTCCGCTACGGCATTGCGAATCGTGATGGTCGTGGTAGCCGCGCCAGAGATCTTGCCAGCCAGCGCCGCGGCCATGAGCCGGAACGCCTGGCGCTCGGTGAGCCCGACCTCGATGCCGTTGGCGAGATCGAGCTGCGCGGCGGCGATGCTGTCGCGTTCGCCACTCGTCAACGTCATCGCCGAGCCGACGGCGGCCGGGCTCGCGGGTACGCGCGCCTGGAGCAACGCGGCATTCGTCGCGGCACTCGCCGCCGCGGCAGCCGCGATCCCGATGTTCGTGTTGTCCGGTTCCGTGTTCCGGAGGTACGAGCCGATGCCGAAGGCCACGCCGATCGCCGTGATGGTGTCCGCGACGAGGGTGCCGAAGCTGCTCAAGGTGCGCGTGCCCGCGGCCCACACTTGCGTCGTCACGGCCGTGAGGCCGGCGCCCGCGGTGCCGACGGTGGCGATCAACGCGGCGAGCTGCGTCAGGAGCGTCCCGACGCCCGCGGAATCCGCCGGTGCATTCGTCAGCGTCGTCGTTGTATCGACCAGCGTGACGCGCGCCTGGGTGTCCGCGGGTTTTGTCCGGCTCGAGATCGTCGCGTCCAGGTTCGCCACGCGCGTATCGCCGAGGGCGGTCAGGCCGGCCCCGGCGGCGCCGACGCGTGCGAAGGCATCGCCCGTTTGCGGCGTGTTGCCGGTGTAGGTCGTGACGGTGTCGACGAGCGTCACGCGCGCGAGCGTGGCCGCTTTCATCGTCGCCGTGAAGTCGCCCGCGGTGGGCGCGTTGGTCAGGTTCGTGACCGTCGTGATCGTGCCGGCGGTGATGTTGGTCGGCGTGGCCAGGGCGGTCGTGAGGTTCGTGGCGGCTGTTAAAACACGTGTCGCCGTGGACCAGACCGCATCGAGGGCGCCAGAGGCAAATGCTGCCGCCGAGATGGCCGCTGAGGCGACCGCCCCAACGCTCGCATCGATGCGCCCCCCCACCAATGCCGCAGGGAGGGTCGGAATCGCGGTCAACCGTGTGCCGGTCACCGGCAACCCACCCGACGCATCCGGAACCGCATCCGGCAAGCTATTAACGGTCCCCGTGGCGGATGCGACGTTGAAGAACTTCTTGAAGGCATCCGCGATGCGACTCGTGGCGCCTTCAGTGAAGACCGACGTGAGGATGCCAACGAGAAACGCATTGACGCGCCCTGACGTATCGATCGCGAACGCTGAGAAATTTGTCGGCAACGTGAACGTCGCCATCCGAGACGTGACCGTCGCATCTAAGTTCGCAATGCGTGTATCGCCGAGCGCGGTCAACCCTGCACCAGCCACGCCGAGCGTGGCGCCGACATCCCGAGCCGTCTGCGCCGTCCCTGTTCCCGTGGGTCCGAGCTTCACGACATTGGCATCGGCGAGGCCCGCGGAGTCGACGACGATCGTTTTGCCGGTGGTCGTGTCGCGTCGAAATAGTTCAATCGCGCGGGTCACCGGCGCCATCGAGGCTTGGGTGATATGCACGACGTACTCTTCGGCGTCCGATCCGCTGGCGATGGTCGTGTCTTCGTCGATGGCTAAGCTGTAGAGGCCGGGCATGTTCACCGCGTCGAGCTCGGCGACGGTGGGGGTCGTGTACGCGGTGGCGGCGCCGCCGTTGCGCGAGCGGTAGACGGTGAACGTCGTGAGCGCGGTTTTCCGCACGGCCTGGTTGTTGCTGTCCAGGGCCACGAAGTAGATCAGCTGATCGGTTTTGCCGCTCGGGATTCTCATGCGGCGATCCCCTGTTCAATGTGCTGGAGCCCGACGCGATTCGGGTTCGGGTGCTGCGCGGCGCCCAGGTCGGGATAGCCAGTCGTTAAGCCGCGCCCAAACAGTCCGGGCAGGCCCGCCGCCCGTGCCGCAGCGCCCGCGAGCGCCGTGTCGTTCAGCGAGAAATCGCCAGCAGCGGCATTCGTGAAGAAGCTGCTCGCGCCCGTCACAAAGCCCACATTCATCGCGAACGATCCACTGGTCGCCGTCCCGCCGAAGTTGCCGCAGTTCACGAGACTGAAATTCGTCGTGGCCGCCGAATTGTCGAAGCCAGACCCTGCGGCGGTCACGGCATTACTCTCGGCGAGGCAATTCGTCAGGACGCCCGCCGCGCCCGAAATGCGAACCCCGTGTCGCCCGTTGCCGTAGGCGACACAATTCGTGAGGCATTCCTCAGAGGCCGTGAGGGAAAACCCGTCCGAAGTCGCGCCGGTATTGCCCGAACTGATGCAATTGATGGCGCAGGCGCCGGCAGAGTTCGCGAACGTGAACCCGGTGATCGTGTTCCCGTAGGCCTCACAGCCGTAGCAGATCATGCGGCCCGCGGAATCCGTGAAGGCGCTGACGGTGTCGCAGCCGGTGGCCTCGCAGAGCACAAAGAGCCCGCCGGCCGTGATGAACCCGCCCGCCTTGCAATTGAGCGCTTTGCAGCGGATCAACGTCCCCCGGCCCCCTGCGAAGCCTTTCGAGGCCGTGGAGGAGGCGCCATCCACTGCGATGTTGATGGTGAGATGATCCAGGTTCGATCCGGGTGCCCAGATTGAAAAGGTGGTGATGGACGAGGCTTGCAGGAGCGGACGCGCGGCCCCATCGCCGCGAACGGTCTGATAGCCTTCGGTCCGCACGGAGGCCACCGTCGGCGCCCAGCAGCCCGTGGCGATATTCGTGGAGGCGCTCGCGATCGTGTAGGTGCCGGATTTGATCCACAGGAAGTTACTGCCGACGATCACGCCGCCCACGAGCCCGACGCTTTTGACCGCGCCACCGAGTCGCCCGACACCATTCGATCCAGCGCCCGTCGTGATGTTCGTCGGCCCCACGACCGTCGCGACGAAGGTGACGGCCGCGACCGACGCGATCACATAGCGGCCGGCGTTGAAATTCCCCCCGGTATCAATGCAGAGGCTGTTGCCCACCATCTGTTTGCCGAACGGAAACGCGGTGGAACTACAGGTCAAGCCCGTGCCCGCTGACGCGAGATCGGCATACGTGCGGGCCGCGGTCGTTTGTTGGGAGTAGTCGATCGTCCAGGTAATGACCGTCGGCGAGGCGCCGTTCGCGCAGCCGACCACCGTGGAGGGCACGACGGGCGGGCCTTTGATGACGGCGTGCCCGATCGTCGCGTCGATCAGGGCTTTGTTCGCGCCGGAGGTCCCGTCGTTGGCGTTGAGGATCTTGTACCAGCCGGGCGTAATCGTCGCGCCCGTCGATCCGCTCGCGAGATAGATCCACGCACCGACGTCGGCGGCCACGAAGTTATAGCTCACGGACGAAAAGATCGGCGCGCTCGTGTTCGCCACGGTCGCGACGCCATCCGTGAACATCCCGGCGGTTTGTCCGGGATCGAAGGCGCCGCCGAAATTCGTGTCGTCGCCCCCGGTCTGCACTTCCCAGACCGTCGTGGCTGCCAGGGCCATTTAGGGCTGCACCGTGTAGCTCGTGACGAGGAACCGCGCCGTCCCGCCGTCCACGTAGACGCCGTGCCCGAAGAAGCACCCGCCGCCAAACGTGAAGCCGATCGTGCCGGGACTCGCCAACGCCGCCGCGAACCCGATCGGATCGACGTCGCCGAAGGTGCCGTTCGCATCGGACCACTGCGCGGGATTCAGCGGGACGGTCACCGTCGCCGTCCCTTCCGCGAGCAGCAGCGCGACCGGATTGGTCCACCAGCGATAGTTGTCGGGCGCCGAGTACTCTTCCTGCGTCACGCCGTTTTTGCCGTGGCCGGTGGTGTAGATCCGGGCGAAATGCGCGCGCGTCGTCGGCGGCGGATCGCAGGTGTTCCCCGGTTCGTACGCCGCGTGGAAAATCGGCACGCCGCTCGTGGCCACGATCTGCGCGGTGAAGGTCACCGACTGCGCCTGCGTCATGGGCGTGGTGAACGGCACCATCACGTAGTTCACGGAATCGCTGGGATCTGGAACGTCGAAGTACCAGCCGCTCATCCCGACCAACGGCAAGGGATGCGTCGCCGGCGTCCAGGCCGCGTTGTGGATCAGCCACTTCGCCGGATCGAGCGAGACTCCGCCCGGTGGTTGCGGTTTCGCCGAAATCGACGAGGCGACGAGCAGCCCCAGCCCGACGATCAGGCTGAGGCCGCGGCCGCGTGAGGAACGGTGCATCGCCCTACGCCGAACAGCCGACGAGGATGACGTCGTACGTGACGCCGGTGCCGGCGCCGCTGTTCGCAATCTTCAGCAGGTCGGTCGACGCGGCGCCGACCGGCCAGCCGACTTTGCTCGTGATCATGAAGATCTGCCCGGGCTCGATCGCGACCGAACAGGTGTTCGCCAGGAACGGCCCGACGAAGCCGCCCGCGCCCTTGGCGCCGACGACGACATTGTTCGTGTTGCCCGCGGCGGCCTTGATCAGGATCGCCTTGATGGTGACGAAGGTGATCGTGGCGCCGTACGGATCGGTGAGCGTGCCGGCGAGGTCGAGGTCCTCGGAGCTGCTCAGCGCGATCGTGCGCGTGTCGGACCAGGCCTTGTCGGCCTTGCCGGTCGTGGTGCCGTCGGTCAGCGTGATCGCCGCCGAGACCGCTTGCAAGAGGTTCGTCGAGCCGAGGTCGACCGCGACAACTTTCCGGGTGTCGATCGACGCGGCGATGATGGTTCGGAGACTCATGATGGTTACAGTCCTCTCTGTGAAACGGTGATGGTGAAATCGCTAACGAGTTCGCGCGTGACGACGCCGCCGAACAGCTCGCCCGGCACCGCGGTCGTGCCGGTGCACTCGACGATGACGCTGCCGTAGCCGTCGACCTCGAGCGGTTGCCCATCGAGCAGCGCCTTGACGCAATTCATGAGCGTCGTGGCTTCGCCGTTCCCGCGCTGGCGACTGACGACGCGGATCGGGACCAGGACGACCGAGCCCCACTTGAACGCCGTGGCCGGCCCCATCGCATCCATCGGCGTTTCGCTTTGGGCGCCGTCGGCCACGCGGACATAGGGATAGCGGCGCTCGCGCGGGATGGCCTGCGGGACTTCGTCGTACACGCCGACATCGGCATCGGCGCGCGCGAGCTGCGCGGTGAGCGTGGTGTGCGCGCGCAGCCGGGCGAGCAGCGCGGCTTCAACCGGGCCCAGGGCGAGCGTGCTGCCCATCAGAGGCCACCCTTGTTTTCTGGCGCAATCGCCGCCTTCCCGATAGCGACCCCGGCCTGTTCAATCCGCGCCTCGAACGGTCCCGCTTCGGCCTCAGCGGCCGGTCGCATGAAGGGATGCGCGCGAAAGCCTTCGTTGCCGTGCTCGATCACGAGCGCCCCTTCAACCCATTGGCCGTAGACCCACGGGTTCTGATGGGCGTAGGCGTTCTTGCGCCCGTCGCCGCCGCCGCGGCTCGGGTACGAGGTGTCATAAATGCCGACGCGCCAGCGCATCCCTTTTCCTTGCACGCCGATGTTCGCCGCCAGATCGCCAGTGCGTTTGGGCACGTTGGCTCGCGCGCGATTCATGATCGCGAACGCCGTCTCGCGGAGCGCGCGGCTGACCAGCACCCGCACCGCATCAGAGGTACGCTCGAGCGCCGCCTCGAGGCCCTGCTGCCCCTTCAGTTCGAAGGCGATGCCACTGCCGCCCGCCATCAGTGCACCTCCAGGCAGAGCAGCTCGAGGACGCGCTTCGTGCCCTCACGATCGCCGTAGTCACTGATTTGAAAGCTACGGCCGGTGGTCGGTTCCACTTCGACGAGCCGCCACTCGGCGCGGACGTCGGCGCGAAACCAGACGCGGATCACGTGAACGCCGACGGCCATCGGCACGCCGCCGGTGATCGGCTCCGATCCGCCGTTCCAATTCAGCGCGCCCGCGACCGTGGCCACGTCGGTGTAGCCGTCGGCGGCGATCCCGGTCGGGCGCTGCAGCAGGAACCGCGCGCGCATGTCGGCGAGCTTCAGGCTCATGCGACGCTTTCCCAGCGATAAGGCGCGATGCGCTCGTCGTACTCGTCGCGTAGCGCGGCCGCCGTGAAGCGGTCGCGGCCGGTCGTGGCCGCATGGCTCGCCCACAGCCCGACGGCGTCGAGCAGGTCCGGCGCTTCGAAAGCCAGCGCCGCAATTGTTGGATACCCGGCGACGAGGCGAATGCGATAGGGCTGCAGCTCACGCAGGTCCGCCGGCCAGACGCCGGCGACCGTCAAGCCGATCCGGCCGCTCGCGAGGTCGACGTCGTACTGGTCGGTGGCCAGGGTGTGCGCGACGCCGGCGCTGTCGGTCGACTCGATCAGGTCGATGCGCTGCAGCGGCTGCGATTGCGCCGGCAGCGTGAGGAGGCGCGCGTACACGCGATCGAGATACACGTCGCGCCATTGCCGCCGCAGGCAGAGCCCGGTGTCATGCTCGACCTGGCGACGCGCGGCCGCAAGGGTGTCGGCCAGCCCGGCATCGCGCGGATCGCCCGGGTCCCAATCCAGGTTGGCGCGGAGCTTGAGCTGCGCGACGGTGAGCGGCTCGACCGCGATCGTCTGCGTGAGGGTGCCGCCGGTGCCCGCGACCGTCACGGCGATCGGCAGCGACAGCGAGGTCGTGCCGAGGACGGTCACTACGTACGCGCCGCTCAGCGCCGGGGTGGCGCCGACGTGGGCCGCGATGGCGACGGTGTCGCCGGTCAGCAGCTCATGCGGCGTGAGGGTGGTGATGACCGTGGGGCTCGCGATGGACGACGAGACGATGGCAATGGCGGGCGTGACGCGCCGCGACAGGGCGTGGGGCCCCGCGCGGCCGCGCAGGACGTCGTGCGCCCAGAACGGCGGCTGCACGAAGGTCACAGCGCGCGCCCATTGACCAGCCGCAGGAGGACGAGGATCAGCGCGACGACGAGCAGGACGTGAATCGCCCCGGTGCTGACCGGCACGACGACCGCGCCGAGCAGCCAGAGGATGAGCAGAATAATCGCAATCGTGACCAACATTAGCGGCGCCCCTTTCGGCGATAGGTCGCGGTCGTGACCGCGCCCGGCGGCAACTGGCGTTGCACGCGCTCGGCGACGAGCTCGTCGTCGACGTCGAGGTCGACGATCGGCGGCGGCGCCAGGTCCGCCGGCGGTTCGCGCAGTTGCGCCGTTGTCGACAGCGCGGGCAGTTGGTCGATGCGAATCGCGGCGCCGCGCCGAACCCCCGCGGCCGTGCACGCCGTATGGGCGGCGCCGCACACGCCACAGGGGCCGGGCGACAACCTGATCATCGCGTCGGCGTTATGCCGACTCCGTGACGTAGGTCAGGATGACGTCGACATGCGTCGCCGTCGCGAGGGACGATCCGGCCTTCCCGAGCGTGATGGCCGTGTTGGCGTCGCAGGCGGTGAACGAGGCGCCGTCGGCGAGGATGACCGCATTCGCGGCGCCGGCGCGCACGATCGCGCTCTGCGTCAGCGCGGCCACCGCGACGACGAGCAATTTGATCGCCCCCGCCGCGCGCGTGGCGTTGAGGTCGACCGAGGTCGCGGTCGCCGCGGCGCCGCCGACCGCGATCATCGCCATGTCGATCATGCGATAGGCGTACCCGGCCAGCGCCGGCAACAGTTCGAGGCCCGCGTTGATCTGGGCGATGGTGGCCCTCGTGCGGAGGACCTGGGGCGTTTGCGTGAGCGTCACGGCCATATGCGTACTCTCCTATCCAACAAAAATGTGTAGGGTCCCGATTTTCGAGGCGCCGCCTTGCGCGACGACCACCTTGATGCGCTCGCCGGCGATGAGGACCGGTTCAGAGACGGGGTCGGTGCCCGCGTAGACGAGCGCGGTGCCGGTGAGCCCGTGCGTCGGTTGCCGCGGCACCTTCGTGAACGCCGAGGTGCCGATGTTGCTGAGGGTCGCGATCGCTGTGCCGCTCGTCTCGCCCGTGATAGTGAGATCCGCGCCCGTGTCGAGCGGGGTCGTGGCATCAGGGACATAGGAGATTTGCAGCACCCGGCACGCCCGGAGCCACGGCGTGTAGACCGTCGCGGCGCCGCCCGCGGTCACGGTCAGATCGAGAACGTGGCGTTCGATGTACATCGCCCTAGGTGCCGACCGCGATCCAATAGAACGACTCGGTGCCCGTCGACGCGATCAGGGTCGGGTCGGCGTTGCTCGTCGGCTTCCAGCCGTAGAAGTTGATCGTCGTGCCGCTGATGACCGCGGTGATCAGACAGGTGCCGACGCCCGGCGCGACACTGCCCTTGAGCGTGGCGACGACAGCGACGATCGACGTCAGGCCCGACGCGATGGGCGTGGGGTTCGACGCGTCGAGCGCCGATTCGCCGCGCGCGACCATGTAGCCGGCCGCGACGCCGGCGACAGAGTTCGTGACGCCCACGCCGGCGGCGTTGAGATCCATGTCGACGCCGGCGTTCTGTAGCTTGGCGCCGGCGAGAAGGTTGATCTTCCCGCCGCTGCCGACTTCCAGAGTGTCGCCGCCAGCGATCTTTCGAACGAGGGGAGCCTCTCCAGCCATGTGAAATACTCCTGCGCCGACGACTGGCGGCGGTTTACGTGAGCGACGTGATCTTCGAGAACGCCGCCGGCCGGTAGACGCACAGCGCCAGGCGTCGCTCCGCCCGGATGGCGGTCAGGTTGCGCACGAAGAAATCACTGTGCGAGTTACTGACCTCGACGCGCGATCCGCCTTTGCGGAACACCTGCGCCGCGGAATTGAACGCGCCGGTGAAGCCGGTGTTCGCCACGATCGATGGCGTCACGACGACGGGCAGCCCCCACAGGGTCGGCACTTGGGGCCCGGTGAAGGGCCCGGAGCCGTAGTAGCGGCCGTTGCCGTCTTTCGACAACTGCGTCGTCTGCCAGTTCGCGGGATTCATGATGGTGCCGGTCGGCATCACGAAGGAGGCATTGAACACGGCCATCATCGCCGTGAAGATCGCGTCGGCGTTCGTCACGCTGCCCGATCGCACGGTCGCGGTCGTGAGGCCGGTCCGATTGAGCAGGCCGAGGGTCGCCGGCGCCGTGCCGCTGCCGTTCAGGAGTTGGTCCTCTTCGGTGATGTCCAGGCCGAGCGAGAGCCGCGCGTCGATGTAGCTGCGAATCGCCGAGACGTCTTCGAGCATTTCGTCGGTGACCGGCAGCCAGTGCGCGATCTTGCGGACCAGGTCGGCCACCTGATCGAACACGAGGGTCGATTCCGGCTTCGGGGCGCCTTCCGCCACGGCCGCGGCCGCATTGGTGTAGGTCGTCTCCCGCATGTAGGTGATCGAATTGCTGTCGGTCGTGCCCGAGGCCAGCAGATCCGCCACCACGAGCCGCTTGAACAGCAGGGACAAGATCCCCGGCTGATACTGCGTCACGATGAGCTGCCCACCCGACCCGGAGGTTTCGTCGACGGTCGTCTGCATCAGTTCAGCCGTCGGCGAGGTCCACGCCGTCCCGCGGATGCCGTGACTCTTCTGGAGCCAGGCCATCGCCGCGGACTCGATGAACTGTTGCCCGAGCGATCGGCGCTCGGCGGGCGTCGCGCCCGGCTTCTTGTCGGACGGCGCGGTCATGCCGGCCGTGAGCGACGCGATCTCGGCGGCCATCCGCTCGTCGCCCTTGGCGCTGAGGATCCGCGCCTTCAGGGCGTTGCCCTCATCGATGAGCGCCTGGATGGCGGTCTTCTCGTCGTCGGTCATCAGCCGGCCGGTGCTCACGACCTTGCCGTCCTTGTCTTTCTCTTCGTGCGCCTGACACGCCTTGGCGGTCGAGGCCAAGAGGGCGGCGGCCGCGTCGGTTTTCTTCAGCAGGTCGCGTTCGAGCTGGGCGATGTTCATACAGTCTCCATTTACAGGTGCAGCGCGTAGCACTGCCGTTCGATCTCGGCTTCTGAGCGGATCTGCGCCGACCGACTCTCGGCGGCGCTGGGGGTCGTGAGGCGCGCGATCGTTTCGTCGAGGGTGGCGATGGAATCGATCATCCCGAGCGACAGCGCTTCGGCGGCGCCGTAGACGTGCGCTTTCCAGTCCTTCTTGACGCGGTCGGCCGTCATGCCCGCCCCGCGGCCTTTCACGACGTTGGCGACGAATTGCCCGTACGCGTCGTCGACCGCGGCCTGCGTGCGCTCGTGCGCTGCGGCGCTCAGGGGTTCGGTCTCGTTCCCGTCGACCTTGCCTTCACCGGCCGAGATGTACGTGCGCTTGACCCCGAGCTGCTCGAGCGCGGCGCTCAGGTCGTTGTGCAGCGTGTACGTGCCGATCGAGCCGACGCGCGCCGACGGGGACGCGACGATCTCGGTGGCCGCGGCGCCCAGGTGATAAGCGGCCGAGGCCATGAGGTACTGCGCCTGCGCGATGATGGGTTTCTTGGCGCGCGCGCGCAGGACTTCGGTCGCGAATTCCGCGTTGCCGGCGACGCTCCCGCCCGGCGAGTCGATGTCGAACACGATCGTTTTGATGGCGGGATCCGCGACGGACGCGTGGAGCTGCTTCGTGAGTTGCTCAAACGTCGTGCCGCCGGAGATCTCCGAGAACAGGTTCATCCGCGGCGCAATCACGCCGTAGACGGGAATGATCGCGACGCTGCCGACCTTCGGCTGCGGGAGATTCTTGCGATTGACGAGGGCCGCGTCGATCGTCGCTTGGTCCATCTCGACGCCCGCGATCCGGTGCGCGAGAATCCCCGCGATCACACTCAACATCTCCGGCATCACCGACCAGGGGTGTGACAGCGCAAAGCTGAGGATGTGTTCGTAGCGGCCGGTCATGCGTCCTCGGCCGGATCCGCGGCGGCGGGCGTGGGCGCCGGCGGCGGGTCATCCGCCGTGGCGACGTTGGACGCGGGGCCGCCCTGTTGCGGGGCCACCGTGTCGAGCTCAGGATCGTCGATGCGCGGCAGGTTCTCGAGCGCGCGCGCTTCGTTGACGGTACGCCAGGGCCGCCCGACGGCGAGCTGCAGCGACTGCGCGCGCTCTTCGGGCGTGCCGGCGAGTTTCGCGTCGATGTTGAACTCGACGTAGACGTCCGCCTGGTCGTCGCACTCGATCAGAAGCTGGCCTTCGATCTCCTGCTGCAGCATCTCGAGCCACGGGCCCAGGCAGTCCTGATACAGGTGCTTGTGCTGCTCTTTGATATTCGAGAAGGTGGCGTGCTCGAGGATCCCGACCATCGGCTGCGGAATGTGGTACGCGGCCGCGACGACTTCGCGGCGAAGCTTGCCGCCGACGGTGTATTCCGAGTCCTTTGCGCTGAACGAGTTCGGCCGGAACGTCATGCCGTGCTCGAGGACGGCGACGAGGCCCGCGTTGGCGCCGCCGGCGAACCGCTCCTGCCACTGCTCGCGCCACTGCTGTTTCTGTTCGGGCGTCCACTTCGGCGCCGTGGGCGGGCGTTCGATCACGCCCTCGTGCCGAGACGCGTTGCGCCAGAAGCCTTCGCGGTTGTCGCTGGCGGCGGCCTCTTCGGCGAGGATGCGCCGCAACGTCTCGAGCGGCGACAGGCCCATGAGGGGATTGGTCGGGTTGTATCCGTCGAAGTACACGATTTCGGAGGGCGCGAAGTCCTTCTTGCGGCCGTTCGCGATCCAGCAATAGTTCGTTTTGAGCAGGCCGCCCTCGGGCTGGAGTTGATCCGCGGGGATGCGCACGAGCCCAATCGCGTCGCGGCCGTCGGCGCCTTGGTAGCGCACCTTCAGCCAGTTGGCGTTGAAGTACACGCCCATGTCCCCGATCAGGTTTTCGAACAACCGGTAGCGGCGCGTCGAGGGGTTCGGGTGGCCGAGCCAGCGCGCGAGATCGTGATCGGCGAGGCGCACGCGGTCCGTGTCCGAGACGCGGCGGTAGACCTGGGGCGTCAGTTGCGCAATGTTCCGCGCGAGAAAGTCCACGCAGATGCGGACGTTCGGTTGCGTGCGATAAATCTGGGCGTAGGCCTGGTTCAGGCCATAGAGATTCAGCGACCCGCCCGCGCTCGCGTGCCAGGACGTCGACGGATCCGTCAGCGCCTGCAGCGCGCCGAAGCTCTGGACGATCGGCATTACGGGAGCACCTGCAGGAAGAGCACGCGGGCGCGATGAATCACGACGTCCCCATCGATCGGCGTCGGCGGGGCGCCCGCTTTGAGCAACGAGGCGTCCTTGAACGTCAGCCACGGGCCGCGCGTTGCCCACAGCACGGCCTTGATCGCGGTCGAGGGGTCCTCGTGCAGATTCACGATCACCGCCCGCAAGAGACAGGGCGGTCGCCAGAACCAGAGCCAGCGCATCAAATCGCCACACGGGTCATGGTGGGGCGCCGCGGCCGGCTGGCCTATTTAATGGATTTATATTCGGGGGCGCCGCGCGCGAGATCGCGCCGCATGATCGCGGGCACGCTGACGTGCGCACGCAGCGCGCGTCGGGCGTACGCGTCGAACTGTTTCGACGGCAGCGTGACGCCGACGTGTACGGATAGGTCGTCGACGTCGAGCCGCGGCCGCCCGCGCCGTTTCATCCGACGACCAAGTCGGGATCCTCGGCGGGTCCGTCGGCGAGCGCGGCGAGCTTGCGCGCGATGAGGGACGCGACGATGCCGTCGATTCGGCCGCGGCTCTTTTTCTTCGTCGGATAGAGGTTGTCTTTCCCGTCGCGATAAACGACCACGTTCGCCGCCATCACCGTGAGGAGCGGATTACTGCCGGCGTCGACCAGGCCGTCGAGCACGTCGGCCTCGTACTCTTTCGACGGCGCGCTCATTTGCGCGAGGGTCTGCGGGACTTCGATCACCTCGAAGCCGTCGTCGAGCAGGTCCTGCTCGAGCGTGCCCGCGTTCCAGGGATCGAAGCCGACCTGCTGGATGATGAAGCCGAAGGCCTTCGCCTCGTTGACGGCCGCGCGGATCACGTCCTGGTCGAGGCGGTTGCCCGGGTTCGTGGTCAGCACCGCGTCGACGCCAGGCACGTCAGGCACGTAATCGAAGTACGGCACCCGGTCGCGCCTGGCGCGCTCGAGGAGCGTGTCCGCCGGCGTGAAGCAGCGGACCAGATAGCGCCAGGCCTCGCGAGTCGCCGTCGGCGGGAACGTGAGCGCGAACGACGCGAGGTCGATCTTGCTCGAGAGATCGATCGCGCCGAAGCACACCTCGCCGACGAGGTCGGCCGCGGTCCACGCCGTTTGCCCGGCGCGCCAGCCCTCGAGCGAAAGCCACGGCTGCGCGGTGTTCACCCAGAGGTTGAGGCGCTTCTGTTTGAAGGTGGCCACCGCCCCCGGCATGCTGATCGCCTTCGTGGCCAGCGCGCGGAGATCGTCCGGCTTGATGGACACGCCGTAATTCGGATTCGCTTTGCGCCAGGTCGCCTCGAGCGTCCAGTCGTCGTCAAGGTCCGCGTGCGCGATGAACGCGAAGAAGGTCTCGTCGACGACGACCTGGTCGAGGAGGTTGCAGGCGTAGCCGTGCTGGTCGCCGCACGGCGAGACGGGGTCATCGCCCGCCGTGGTGATCTGGAAATTCACCGGCTGCCGGCGCGCGCCGGTGGCCGTTTCCATGACGTCGATCGTGTCGCGGCTTTTGATCTTGTGGAATTCGTCGACGATGATCAGGTTCGGGTTCAGGCCGTCTTCGGGATTGGCGCCGAGCGGCTCGAGCTTCGACGTCGTGTCGTCGCGGTGAATGTTGCGTGCCATCACCGTGAGCCGCGCCTTCAGGTGGCTCGACTTCACGAGCTTCTTCGCGTCGTTGAACACAAACATCGCCTGCCCGCGTTTCGTGGCGAGGCAGTACCCCTCGGCGCCGGGCTCGCCGTTGAAGAACGTCACGTAGAGCGCGACGATCGCCGCCTCGAGCGACTTGCCGTTCTTGCGCGGGATCTCGTTGTAATGGGTCCGAAAGCGCCGCAGATCCGTCTCGACGTGGACCCAGCCGAAGAGGGAGCCGAGCCGGAATTGTTGCCACGGCTGCAGGGCGATGAACGTCTTGGCCCATTCCCCTTTGTAGTGTTTGAGCTTCGCGGCGAACCGGAAGAACCGGTCGGCCTTCGCGGCGTCGAAGCGGTACGGAAAGTCCGCCGTGCCTTCACGCGCGCGATCGCGCAGATGCCGTGCGCACGCGAGACGGTGATACTTTCCCGCCGGCAGACGGCCCTCGACGACCTCGCGCGCATAGGCGTCGACGACGTGCACGGCGGCGCCGGCGACGGCTTTCGCCGGGAGATGCACGGCGTCCGTGATCGGTCCGTAGACGGCCGGCGCGTGTCGGTGCCAGCCGGCGAGCGCGAGGCCCACGACCAGCGCGACGACGATCGCCGCCGCGCTAATGGGCCTGGGTGGGCTCATCGAACTCCGCAAACGGATCCACGGGTTCGGGCGTCGAGGGGACCTTCACGCGCGAGCGCGCCGCCGGCGTCATGCCGAACTCGACGAGGTAGCCGCGCAGCGCCTGGTCGTAGGCGCGCAATTGCGCAAACCCGGGATGTACCTTCGGGTTGCCCAGGTGGTCCCGGTAGAACGCCGACCGCAGCCGAGCGATGTAGCGCTCGAGCCGCTCGGCGCGAGCGTGAAGCCGGCAATAGCGGTACAACACGGCGTCGTCGACCGTCGACAGAGTGCGGCTGTCCTCGAGGCGCGCCACCATCCGGGCCCACTCCGCGCGCGCCTCACCTTTGAGTTTCGCCGGCAGGGTTGGACGGCCCTTCGGCGGATCGGGCGCGTCGGCCGACGTCGACCCCGCGGTGCCGCGGTCCTTGCGACCGGTGCCAGCCAGGGTGTGCTGCGCTTTCGACTTGGCGTTCCGGCCTCCGGAGCTCGACGTCCCGGGCATCAGCGCGGCCCTCGTCGATCACGACCCGGCGGCCGCGGCCCCATCCAAAGCCGAGCTGTGTCATGGTCCATAAGCGAAATCGATTCGCTGACAACGCGCACGGATCTCCCGGATCGGGTTTCCCGGCGCCCCGTTTACAGCGATTTGCGGCCCCCCCTGGCCTGCTGTTCGCGTGCGCGACCGCGCGCGCTCTCGGCACGCGTCTTGAGGTCGGAGCACGCGCGGCACAGCGGTTGCGTGTTCGCGTCGTCGTCGCGTCCGCCTTCCGCGAGGGCGACGATGTGATCGCGGATCGTGGCGAGGCAGCGTCGGCCGACGCGCGCGCAGCTGCGACACCACGGCTCGCGCGTGAAGAGCTGCTCGCGCAGTTGCTGCAGCTGGCGGCCGCGGACGCGCGGCGACGGGTCGCGGTCGACCGGCCGCCAGGCGACGGCCTGGTGCGTGCGACAGCGCAGGCGTCCGCACTTCGGATGCGCGCAGGGGCGCGGCGGCGCGAGGGCCACCGGTTAGGCGCGCTCGACTTGTTTGCTGTTGAGGATCAGGGGGGTGACGTGATCACCCGGATACATCGGGTGCTCGGTCTCGAGGTCGACGTTGCAGTATTCCTCGTTCAGGTGGATGGCCTTGACGCGACAGGGGACGGTGACGCGTTCGCCGACGCGCAGCTCGTGACCGTTGCGATCGTAGGGCATGGCCGTTTCTCCGCGTGATCGAGGGACCGAGGAGGCGGACCGGGTTACCCGCCCCTGCTCTGTGTAGCGTCCAGCGTGCGTCAGAACCGGAGGGTTCATGACCCACGCCCAACTCCGTTCGCTCCCTGCGCTCGCTGCGCTCAAGGAGTCACGCGAATCGTCCGGGTCCCATGCGATCATGGCCAACGGTGCGGCTGATCGAAAAACCTCTGACCGTACGTGACTGTGCCGACTGGATGGGCTATACGCCGAACTGGATCCGGAGCGCGATCAACAAAGGGGTGCTCGTCCGTCGCGACGCCGCGCTCGTGAAGCTCGAGGCGGAAACGCTCACCCTCAACGGCCGGACCACACACCGCATTCATCTCGACAGCTTCGTGACCTTCCTGATCGCGATTGGGTGGAAGCGGCTGCCGGCCCATCCGACCGGCTTGCGGGCGAGTGCGGCGCTCTCTCTGCAACGAGGCGCATGACCACGACCCCGCGACCTCTCTGGAAAGGGGCGCTGTGCATCGCGCGCCTACAGATCCCGATCAAGGTCTTCCCCGCCACGAGCACCAGTGAGTCGCTCGCCTTCAATCAATTGCACGAGGTCTGTCAGTCGCGCGTGAAACAACTGCGCTGGTGCCCGAAGTGTGAGCGCGAGGTCCCGATGAGCGAGATCATCAAGGGCTTCGAGTTCGAGACCGGGCACTACGTGATGGTGGGCGACGCGGAGTTCGACGCGGTGAAGCCGACGTCGACGCGCGAGATCACGCTGACGCAGTTCGCCCCGCGCGCCGCGCTGCCGCTCGTGGTGCTCGACCGCGCGTACTTCCTGGAACCGATCGGACAGGAGGCGACGGACGCGTATATGTTGGTCGTCGACGTGCTGGCGCGCCTGTTGACGGGCGCGGTGGGGATCGGGAAGCTCGGGATTTACGGCCGCGAATATTTGGTTGCGGTGCTGCCGGTCGATGGCGCGTTGATGCTCTTCACGCTGCACCCGGCGCGCGAGCTCCGGACCGCGCCGACCCTCGCGCCCGCGCGCCGCTTGCCCGCCGAGCATCGGGCGTTGCGCGAGATCGTCAGCGCGCGCGTGCAGCCGCTCGACCTTTCGACCTTCGTCGACGAGCACCAGGCGGACCTGCAGCGCCTCATCGACGCCAAGATTGCCGGCGAGGACTACGTGCAGGCGCCCGTCCAGGCGGCGGCGCCGCTGTCGCTCAGCGAGGCGCTCGCGCAGAGTCTGCTGGACACGGGGGTGGTATGACCGAGGCCCACCACACCGAGTACGTCAACATCCGGCATGCGGGCGAGATCGCCGGCGTGTCGCGTCGGACGATTTATAACTGGCTGGCAGAGGGCAAGCTGTCGTACGTGCGGACGGCGGGCGGCTCGGTGCGCATCGATCGCGCGGGCTTACTGATCGAGCCCGCGCGCAGGATCAAGAGCGACGACAACCCCTGACGGGATCAAAGTCTGGCTGGCCCTGGCTGCAGCTGCAGCCTACGGTCGACGCGGCAGGCCTCGACTGCCGCTCGCTTCCCGAGACGAGGCGACCACGAAGCCATGATGGCCCAGGACATCCGCTAAGGTGCCCTGCGTGATCCGCCCGCGAAACAATGGCGGCGGCAGAAACCGCCGTTGCTTGACCTTGGGATCGAACGCCGTGAACGTCACGAAATCAAACGTATGCGCGAAGTGCGGCAGCGTTGTGTACGACGATGAATACAGGATCACCGTCCCGCCTTCCTTCCAGTACAGCACCATCGCGTACCACCAGCAATTCGAGAGCGTAGCTCCGGCGGGCGGATAGACCACCTCCAGCAACGCCATCACGCTCAAAACGAGCACGCCAGCGGCGAGCAAGAAAAGCAACCCGCCGAGCATGCGACAGCGGGCGGAAGCTGTCACCTTCCGCTCCCGGCGACTCGGACCATGCACTCCAGACAGATCTTCAGGGGCATCACGGGTGCGTACGGCCGATGCACGATCGGCGTGCGGCACAGCGCGCAGCTGGTGTGCACATCATCGGGAAAAAACGACCGCGGCCCGCAGATCACGAACGTGGACGCCTCGCATTCTGCCGGCGTGCCGACGATCACCTCGATGCCGCCGATGATGATGGTGTCGCGCTTCATCCGTCCAACTTTCTGGTGCTCGCATGGGCGTTGACGGTGACGCGTGCCTCGTGGCGTCCGACATGGCCGGCGTCGAGCCACGCCAGATACGCCAGCGCCTTCGAGCGGGTCAGGGTCGTCCCTCCCTCGCGGCTCACGTACGTGAGTCGGATGCGGGCGCCGCCCATGTAGTAGGCCCCGGCATTGTGCAGGCCGGCGAGCGACCCGGCCTGCTCGAAGCGTTTCAGGTACGTGTTCAGACGACTGGCGATCTCGCGCAGCGTCAGTTCATCCGTCATCGATAGAGCTCGCCCTGTCGCAAAAGGGCGGCGGCTTCGCGCGCCTCACGGCGGTGGGCGCGGCAAAAGTCTTTATTCGGTGGCAGGTGAATTCGACAGCGGCGGCAAAGGGGCCGGTCGCAGACGTCGCATTCGTACGCGGCCCACTCGCGCCGGCACTCCTTGCAGCGCGTGCGGCGCCGGTGGCCCCCGCAGACGATGGCGGTCCCGCCGCCCGGCAGCGTGACGCGCTCACACATCACCGTTGCTCCACGTCCTGCGACGGATCGTCGCCGCGATCCAGGATCTCGAGGATCGTACGGGCGCCGGCGAAGTACTCGCGCACGGTGTCGACGACCGCGGCCGCGATCGCTCGGTGCGCGTCCGACAGACCGGGATGGCGCGCCGCGAGCTGGACGAGGCCGGCGAGCTGCAGCGCCTCGAGCGGCGCCAAGGGCCCCAGGATGAGGGGTTGGTCGCAGGCCTGCAGCTCCGCAATCATGAGCTGCACGGCTTGCTCCTGATTCAGTGGCGCGTCGCCGACCGGCTGACCGTGGGCATCAAGGATCATTCGAATTTCTCATTGCGGGCGCTTGTCGCCGCGCGGCACGACGATGACCTCGGTGGTCGGTCCGATCAGGTCGTGCAACGTTTTCGCGAGGGCGCCATCGTCCGCGCCGTAGAACACCGTGATCGCCCCGATGGTGGTCCCTGGCGCAATGCGCAGCGCTTGCGGATCGAAGTAGATGGGGCGACCGGCTTTCAACTGCTCGACGTTCCCCTCACTGATGCCCACCAGGATTAGCACGCGGCCGTCGGGCATCGTGGCCATCGCTTTGACCATCAGAGCGCCTCCACGTCCTGCCGCCGCACGACGAGGCATCTGTCACGTTCCGCGTGCAGGGTGCCGGCCTTGATCTGCCGCCGGACGTAGGCTTGCGAGCGCCCGAGCATCGCCGCGGCGGTCGGGATGTCGACCCACGCCGTCGACTTCTGAGAGTTCTCAGAAGTGGGTGGCTCAGCCGCGAGCGCCCGCAGCGCGGCCGCGAAGACCAGCCGCAGCACGTCCTCGCCGCTGGGCGTGACGCTCGAAAGCGTCTGCATCGCGCCAGCGTGCCCGTTGCCGTTCGCCGTGATCCCGTGGTTGGCCGGTAGAACGAACGGCGGCAGGCCCGGGCGGCGCTCCTGGGCCATCCGGGCAACGTCGTCGGGGTCGTAGACGGCCCGCTCGGCGCCGCGCCCGTGGGGCCGCCAGGCGTTTTGCTGGATCTTGCCGTCTTTCGAAAACTGTTCGATGGTCTTCGTGCTCACGCCGATCGCGGCCGCGGCCTGGTCCTTCGTCAGCCACGTCGAGAAGTCGGGGTCGCTCACTTCTGAGAACCTTTCTGAGACGTTCCACGGGAAACGTCGAAGCTGATGAAGTGGTCCCGCAGTTTGGTCAGCTGTATCCGATGGGGTTCCTGGAGCGCGGCCCACCCGGCGTTCGACAACACGCGGACCGGTGGATCCGCCATCGGTGTCCAGGCGAGGAAGACCCAACAGGCGACGCACATCACGACGCCCTCGACGACGTCGGGATGCTCGCGGCTCCCGATGATGGTTTCGATCGGCGTGCCGCAAGCGGGACAGCGCAGCGGGTGCGTCAGCACGGCGGTGTGCAGCGTGTCCAGCATCAGGACGCCTCGCGCAGGGTCCGCAGCCACGCCCGTCGCGGCGCGTTCTCGAGCGTCCCGCAGATCTGTTGATAGGCCCGCGAAGCCTCGGTGCCGGCGCGGTGCCCGAGATCCCACGACGTCGCCAGGGCCTCGATCCGATGCGGATTCCGACGGTACAGACTGCGCGCGCTGACGCCGAACCATCCGACGACGAAGCCAGCATGAAACGCGCGGACGAAGGCGATGTTGTCGGGCAGGCCGTTTCCCTGATCCGTGCGATGGCCCGCGCGCATCACGCTCCGGAGCGCATACGCCTCCGCCTTCGCAGCGGGTGCGCACACCGAGCAGACGGTGCACGTGCGATCGGCCCAGTGACAGCCGACGAGCTCGAGCCCGTCATCGAACGCGCACGCGTCGAGCTCCGAGCAGCCGCAGAAGCGACAGCGCCCAGCGCCGGGCTTACTTGGCATGGCTCTCTCTGCCCTGCGCGATCAATGCGGCAATGAATCGGTCGACGCCGTCACGGGTCGGCACGATCCGTCGGGCGCGGCCCTGCTTGAGGATTGCCTCGCACCGCCCCGGGTCGACACCTGGGCCGCCGGTGAGTAAGTGGTAGAGGCGCGCGCTGTCCAGCATCAGACAAGCTTCGGCCGCATCGACCGCGAATTGCCACTCCTCCGGTGTCTGCGGATCGCGGAGCTTGGTCATGCCGCGTCGACGATGCGAACCTTCATCCCGGGCACGGCCTTGTACCGGTCGACACTCTCTTTCGTGAGGAACCCGGCGACGACCAGTTCTTTCAACGCGACAGACAGCGACTTGTTATTGACTCGAGTACCGGTGCGCTCGAGGTCTCGCAAGATCTCACTGAAGCGGCGCGAGTCCACGAGGAAGCCGTCCGCGATGAGGCGTGCCACACGGCCCAACGTCGACGTGCCCTCAGCCTCGACGACTCGACGCTCGAGACTGACCTCGAGCTCGGGGGCGTCCAGGATCAGTCGGAGGAGCGCCGGCGCTTCGTCGAGGAGACGCGCTTTGATCGCTTGATAGAGCGTGTCGTCGACCTGGCCATTGCCTGGCGGAGCTGCCGACGCAGTTGCTCGATCTCGAAGTCCTTCAGGTCGAGACGCTTCTGGACCGTCAGCACGATCCGCGAGAAATGCAGATCCAGGGCGTTGGCGAAGGCCCTGAGTTGGCGGCGTTCCTTTCCGGTCATGGGTGGCCTTTCGTTCCTCGAGCATCGCGTCGAGGCGGCGCCGGAGATCGGCGACCTCGGTTTTCAACTGCGCGTTCTCGCGCTCGAGCTTCGCGGCTTCGTCCTTCGTCACAAGGTCCTCCTTGAATACCTGGTCGAACGCGCGACGCATCGCCCGCAGTGGCGAGAGCGCGACAGCCACCGAGACCGACAGCGCGCCCGTGGCGACCTGTTGCGCCTGGGCCTCGTTCATCCACGCCGGCTGTACGTAGGTCTTGATCGCGTGCGTCCCCCAACACGCGTAGAACTGCCCGAGCTCGAGGAGCGCGATGTCGGCCGCCTTCGGTTTGGCGACCGTTGCAGGAATGTTCGACAGCGTCCGCTTGATCTCGTTCGCCTCCCGCTGCACGCCGAGGATCCACACCGGCACGCTCCGGAGCAGCTCCTTGTCGACGCCGCCGATGTCCTGGCTGTCGAGCCAGAGATAATTCTTGAGCGCGGCGCCCTGGCGGATGTAGCTCATGGCCGAATGCCGGACCGGGGTGCCGCGGCCCTGCGGGATGAATTGCCAGGCCTCCGGGACGACGACCACGGTGTCGTGTTCGTGCTCGAGCACCCAATCGATCGACGATTTGATGACGAGGTGTTGCATCGAGGTCGGGAGGTGCGCCAGGTCCATGACGTTGACGCCGGCGGCGAGCTCCACGCGCGGCGCCCACTGCACGGCCGCGATCGTCGGCACGAGCTCGTCGAGATACTCCCCAAGGACCATGTAGACATCCGCGTTCAGGCCTTTGGCTTTCTCCTGCAGCCGGGTCAGGGTGCGGCGGACGTCGGCGAGCGTTCGGGCGCCTTTCGTCGCGCGCATGATCCAGGAGCGTTCGAACTTCAGTCGTTCGCCCAGAAACGCCTCGAGCAGCGACGACACGAAGCGCCAGTCGGCCTGTTCGCGAAAGTACGGCGTCGTCGGCCGCCCGTGCAGGAACGCGCCCTCGCCGCGCTTGGTGATGAAGGTCAGCGCGCGCAATTGCGATCGGGCGATCAGCGCCTCGAGCGTCGTGGTCTTCCCCGCTTCCTGGGTTTGGCCGGTGACACAGCAATGGCGGATCGGGACCGTGACGGGATGGCCGCTGCCGACTTCGAAGCCGAGGAGAACCGCGGCCGCCGACGTCGTCTTTGTCATGCCGGGTCCCAGGCGTGCCCGCAGACCGTGCACCAGAACCAGCCTTCGCGGCCTTTCACTTTCGACAGATTCGCGCGACGGTCCCCACACTTCGGACACACCGCCGACGTCACGCGATTGCGAAGGGACCGATCCACAGGGAGTTTCATCATCGAGCGCTTGCCCGCACGTCGGAGCCCGAGCTTCTCGTTGATGCTGGTCATGTGGGCTCCGAGACGACTTCGATAATTTGTGTGACGTACGCCGTGCGCGCGCCGCCCTTGATTTCTCTACGCGCCTGCGCCGCGATCGTCGCCAGATCGGATGAACCCGCCTCGTGCGAATAGCCGCCGTCTTTGCCAGAGCGATACACAAACAACACGTAAAACGGCTTCTCGATAAAGACCTCTGATTGCGTCTTGCCGGCAAGCCACGCGGCGGCCGGTGAGGTCAACATGTCGTGGATCTGCTCGACCTTGTCGACCGCGCCCCGTTGCTCGTCCTCGAGAATTGTCTCGATCAATGAGAGCAATAGTCTTGCCTCCGATTCGACACCCATTGAGCTGCCTCCTGAAAGCAGTGACCTGAAAGGGTTGATCGGCGGGCAGTGCGTCAGGACGCGCACGCTTCGGGTTGCACTCCCTAGCCCGCCGAACCTCTAGGAGCGAACAGTCTCAGCCGAATTTTCGTCGCTGCTCATCGACGGCGACAAACTCCACGCGCGCGCCGGGTCGGACCTCCGTGATCGCCGCCTGCACGACGTCCGCGAAATGCTTTCGGATCCAGTCGGCGGTGAGAGAGCTATTGGCGCCGGGTTTCGCCACTTCGATCACAGCGCCGCGGTCCTCGACGAGCGTGGTCTCGACAAACCAGGTGTGAAAGCTATGCCGATTCATCTTGGGTTCGATCCGCTGCAGGACCTGCACCCACACGTTGTCGAGCGCAGGCGCCGCCACGGGCGCCACGCGTCGGGCCACTTCACGATCCAGAAAGTCCCGCTTGTGGCGTAACACCGCAATCCGCCGGACCGTGACACGCTCGGCGATCCACCAGCGGTCACTGTGCGCCACGCCGTCGGTCGTGACTTCCCAGAGCGCGATGGCCATCGCCTGCAGGTGCGCCAGCGTGCGTCCTTGCGCGAGGAGTTCGCGCACGATCGGCCCGTCGCGATCGCGGCTGACGGTTCCTGGGGTCCCGTCGTGAAACGTGGGGAACGTCTGCGCCCACCAGGTCAGGAATTCATCGGCTTCGCGCGCGCGCGTGTCTTCTACTACTAGTTCTTCTGATCTAGATCTAGATCTAGGGAGCGCAACATCGGCAAAAATTGCCGACGTTGATCGCTCTTCCTTCGTACGCGGCCACCAACGTCGGCAGAAATTGCCGACGTTTGCCCACCAACGTCGGCAAAAATTGCCGATGTCGTACGCCCTAACGTCTGGAACGTCGGCAGAAATTGCCGATGTTGCATCGAAAAGGTCGGCAGAAATTGCCGACGTTGATCGCTGGATCTTCGTACGCGGCGGCTTCGCGCGGCCGACGAGCGGCAACGGCGCTGCGCTCAACGGCCGTGCGCCCTCGGTCAATTCCAGGAGTTCGTAGCGCGCCACTTTGCCGCGACCTCCGTCATGCACCTTGATCAATCCGGACCCGATCAGGTCGTCGCGGCAGGTCCGCGCCGTGCGGTCGACACATCGCGCTCGCGCCGCGAGATCCGGCAACGCGATCAACGGCGTCGTCGTCTGCCCTTCCGGCACGAGCTGCGCGATCGCTTCCAGGAGCGCCCGGGTCGCGCCCTTCACCTTCGGATGGGGACACGTTCGGACGTACTGCTCGGCGGCAGCGCTCATGCCCGACCGTCCCGACCGCAGCGAATGCCGACGTGCGCGGACCTCCGAGAAATAAACCGGGCAGGAACGCGCCGCCGGGCTCCCTGGCCCCTTGTCTTCGGAAAAAGACGTTTGGTATAGATAAACCTCGCCGTCACTCAGCACCTCGCACTGCCCCTGCCGCGGCGTCCGCCTCGAAAACGTTCAGCCGCGGTGGGGTTCTCGGTTAGTGTGGTTGGTGCGCGCC
>Ga0207710_10000261_pt1 | contig 43786 bp, 43 predicted proteins | sample KBSS24metaG_FD_184400 | JGI IMG/M metagenome (GOLD analysis project Ga0207710, IMG submission 184400) | Switchgrass rhizosphere microbial communities from Kellogg Biological Station, Michigan, USA - KBS S2-4 metaG (SPAdes) (version 2) | ecosystem: Host-associated > Plants > Roots > Rhizosphere...
GGCAGTATTTCCCGAAGGGCACCGACCTGTCGTTGCATTCCCAGGCGGACCTTGATAGTGTGGCCGCAGAGCTAAATGGGAGGCCGCGACAGACGTTGGGCTGGCGTAAGCCGGTTGAAGTGTTCAACGATCTGCTGGCAAGTCATGTGTCGCCATGACTGGTTGATTCCGCCCAAGTGATTCCGGTCCACCCAATTTCCCCTAGCTTATTCCGCATCTTTTCCATCGGCTGATGCGGGCATTTCCATGCCTCCCGTGCAGAGCCATACTGGCCCGCCGTAAGTGCCTACAGGAACTTTCTCGTTCTCCTTCGAGCACTATTCAATGCGTCGACACGATGGTCTGATTAATCTTGCAACCGACAGGTGGAGACGATGGCCCTGAATCCGCACTCCAGAATTTACACCGACTGGCCGATTCGGTTCACCCATGACATCAAACTGGTCGGAGTTATCAACACCTCTCCGGACAGCTACTTCGCGCCTTCCTACGCGCCGGATGTAGACGCCGCAGTCGCGGCGGCGCGCAAACACATACAGGAGGGTGCTCATTACGTCGAGGTGGGTGGCCTGTCGGGCGGATCCGGCTCGCGACGGGTTACCGAGGAGGAGGAGTACCAGCGCACTCTTCCGGTAATCGAGGCGCTGCACGCCGAGTTTCCTCAGGTCACGATCACCGTCGACACATTCCGGTCGAGAGTCGCAGATGCCGGACTGTCGGCAGGCGCGACCGCCATCAATGATGTAACGTCGTTGACCTTCGATCCCAACATGGTCGATGTAGCTAAACAGCATGATGCTCAAGTCTTCTTGATGCACCTCGAAGGCCCTGGCGGTCATGCCGGGCGAAAATTGAACCGCCCCATCTTCGCGGATGTCGTTGCTGAAATCAAAGAGTTCTTCATTCGACGGATCGATGAGCTGACTGCCGCTGGCCTTTCACGCGACAAGCTCGTGATCGACGTCGGACTGGGGGCCGGTAAGCGGCCGGCCCACGACTACGAGCTCCTCGCTCATCTCCGGGAGTTCAGTGAGCTGGGAGTCGAACACATGAGTGCCTGCTCGCGGAAGCAGTTCGTAGAGGCCGTGAGCCCAGTGCCACCAGGTGAGCGCCTTGGCGGAAGCCTGGTCGGCTCCCTGTGGTCAGTCCTCGCCGGCTGTACCTACCTCCGTGTCCACGAGGTGCGTCCGTACGCCCAGATGCTGGATGTGTGGAACGGGATCATGTCGAGGTACATCCGGAGCTGAGGGCGGACCCGTGGCTGGCCACCATGTCGTCGTCACAGGAGCTGGTGGATACGTCGGCGGCCTCGTCGCAAAGGCCTATGCCCGACGTGTCGGCTGCGAGCAAGTCACCTGCCTGGTCCGCAGCGGACAACAGGCGCGACGGCTTCTGGATCAGGGCTTCGAGGTGGTTCTCGGTGATTTTACGCAGGATGGCGTCGCGTCACGACTCATCCGGCCCAGATCCCTCGTCGTGCACGCCGCCGCTCGCCTGGGGCGGACAACCTGGGAGGAAGCATCACGGGTAAACGTCGAGGGTACGCGCAAAATCGCTCTTGCGGCCCTCGGTGCCGACGCCGCTCGTCTTATACTGATCAGCACCATCGAAGCCTACGGACGATTCGGGGGGCGAGACCTACACGAAGACCAGCCATACATTCCACTGCTTGACAACTACGGTAAGTCAAAAGCCGAAGGTGAGCGAGCTGTGCGGGAGTGCTACCGCCACGCTGGCAGCAACACTTTTACCATACTCCGTCCCGGAGCAGTCTACGGTCCCACCTCCGCGTATTGGACCCAGCGCTATCTCCAACAAGCGCGGGAAGGATCCATAGCGGTCCTTGGTCGAGGTGGACGTGTTTTCCCCGTCTATGACCGGGATCTGATCGACGCCGTGGTGCGGGCCGGCGATGCAGAAGCAGCCGAGGGTGAAGCCTTCAATATTGTCAACGACGAGAGCCTGACCTGGTGGGACTGGGCTTACGCCCATCACCGTCTTGCCGGTCGCGGCTGGCCCAGGCATCAGTCCGCCCTGCCTGCACGGATGAAGTCTGCCGCACGGATGCTGGTCGGGCGCGCGGCGTTTGATCGTCGGCTCGAGGTCGAGACCAGGATCGCGCACATACCGAACACGAAGGCCCGCGTGTACCTGGGATGGAAACCAACAGCTTTCGCAGATGCAATGATCGACTGCTTGAGGGAAATTGCGCCCCAGGCACCGTGAGCGAAAATTCAAACTTCAAACAGGGCGGGACTATCTTGCTCGCGAATCCAATCAGGACCGATATCTTAGAGCTTCCTCCGGATCTGCGGATCCTGTGTTGGGGACTGCATCCAGGCGGCAGTCGCCGCTTCGCCGCGGCAACAATCGAAATGCGTGCCACCAATATGAACGGTGCACCTGGGCTTGCTGATGTCTATCCTGCGGCGCCTGCTCGAGACGTCGAGGAGGTCCTCAGCGCCGCAGCTCGCGAGATCGCACATTCAATGAATGGCCACGATGAGCTTACCGGTGTCCTGCTGGTGGTACTTGCGTTGGCACACTGGGATCAGCAGTTCAGAGACTCCGGGCTTTTCCCCGGAAATATATACCTGTCCTCCGAATCCTCCCTTCCCCGCCTCATCGCCTGTAGTGGCCTTCCTGACTTCTGCCTTCCAAGCCCTCTTCAGGTGCATTCGACCCTAGACGGTCTTTTTCACCACGAGCTCATATACCGCTTCCCGGTAGCGCTCAAATTCCGCGCTCAGTATGCCCGCGATCGGCAGTTCCGGCTAAATTGCTGGGGACGCAGACTTGCCCAACGAATCCAGATGGGAGATGCAGGTACACGTATTTCAGAGCAAATAGGAGAGCGTATACGAACTCACCTTTCCATGCATTGCGATGACTACAGCAGGCATGTGGCACTGTTGCGCGACCTCGACGCCCATGATCTGGGCGCTGCCTGGATATCGGCCAGCTCACTACCGATTGGTGTGCTGTGTTGAGCGAGAAAGAACTGGGTCCTATTGCACGCACCCCATCGGTGACCCTGGTGATTCACCGCTGCCAAGCGACAGCTACACGCGCGCAGAGAGACGGCCGTGCTCTCGTGAACTCATATCGATGGCCGCTCGCTGGAGCACAAGCGCAGCTTGACGTTGTCTGGTGCGGCGTCCCTGACGAGGTCTGTTCACCGCCGGCAGCTCTGTCTCCTGAGCGCCCCGTCCTGAGGCCACGTGCCGATGGGCATCTCGAGGTTCACTGCGCTGAACTTCCCGACACAGCACAGCTTCCGTCATTGGTGGGGCTGCTGTCTCTCGTGCTAGGGGCACTGGCACTCTGCCACGGCTGCCTTCTGCTGCGAGCCCAGGTCGCCCCCGTTCCTTCCTCCAATGACGCATCTCTGGTTGTCGGGGACCTGCTGCCCTCCGATGTCAGCGGGGAATCCATTTATGGTCCGCTGGCGCTAGTCTATGTCGCCGGAGCAGCAGTCGAAGTCGTCACGGTTCCGGCTCATGTCCTCGGAGATGGGCCCATCGGCGGCGTTCGGAGCTGGCAGGTGAGACGGATCGTCGTTCCAGGCGTCGAGACGGGCATCCGTTACCTCGCGCCCGCAACACTGAAGGCGCACCTCCGAGCGGGCCGTGGCCTCTCCGGTGCAGGGCCCGAGAGCATGGGGCCGCTGTTGCCGGACCTCGATCGGTCCAGCCTCACATTCATCGATGAGTTGGCGATCGCGCTTCCCGGTTACCTTGTCGGGGGTGCAGCTCTCTCCGACTGGCTCAGCGGAAAAGTCGCGCTCGAGGCAGTGGTTGATTCGCCTGTGTCCTACACGACTGCCGCCCTTGAACAATTGCGGGAGATCCAGCGAACCGCGCTGTCCGTCTATGGGAGGCTCGAACCCGATCGCGCGCTGTCGTGGACGATCGAGGAGCTGGGAGAGCTGTCGCAGGCGATGCGGCGCCGCGAGCATCCAGTGCGGCTGCAAGAGGAGCTCGGCCAGCTGTTCAGCTGGCTGCTCTGCCTGGCCAACATTTGCGAGGTGGACCTTGCGGGGGCGGCGGCGCAAGCCCTTCGGCACGAAGCTTTGCGGCAGGCCGACGTGCACGGCGCTCTGAAGCCGTACGAATCAGGTGGGTTTCACCGATGCTGAGACTAGCCCTACCCAAGGGTAGACTCTGGGCAGACAGCGTTCGTCTGATGCGTCAGCTGGGAATCACTGTTACTCCTGACGACCGCCAATATGTGTTCCGCCAGCCAGACTTCGATCTCGAGGTGTTTGCCCTGAAGATCCCGGACATCCCACAGGTTGTCGCCGAGGGATTGGTCGACCTCGCCGTCGTTTCTGATGAATGGCTGCTCGAACGCGCTGCTACTTGCGTACCTATGATCCCGCTTTGTTGGTATCATGTGCGCATCTGCCTTCTGGCACCGTCGGGCGTCACGGACCTTCGGACATCCGTCAAGCGGGGAGTAGCTTCGCCCGAGCGGGTGTCCGTGATCACCCCATATGTACGACTCGCCCGCACCTATCTGCCAGAGGGGCGTTACCAGATCAGGCACGTCAGCGGATCAGCAGAGGCATACCCCGGACGCCTGGCGGACGTAGCTGTTGATTGCGTCGAGACTGGTGCGACGTTGGAGCACAACGGTCTGGCCATCGTCCGGACGCTCGTGCAGGCGGACGTGCGGCTTGTCCGAGCGCCCACCTACGATCTGAACCGACCCGCATGTGCCCGCATCTTGGCCGCCATCGCTGGCGTGGCGGATAATATAGGTTGCCTGTACGGGGCTTCCGGCACCCTTCAGGCGGCGGTGACGTGAGAGGCTCAGATACCGCTGCTCTCACTCGCCAGACGGTCGCCGAAGCCGTCGGCGCTGTGTTCCCGTTCTTCGGGCTCGGTGCGGAATACGCGAAGAGGATGGATAGCCTGGCAACGGCCGCCGTTGAAGAGGCGCTGCGCTCATGGCCCCACGCGGAGAAGTTGAGGCGAGTGAGCAGCGAAGGCCCGCGAGATGGCTCACCTCCGATCTCGCTACCCGGTGGAGGAGCCCCGAGCGGTCTGTCGGTCTTCTGCGATCCGCTGGATGGCACGCTGAACGGGGCGAGAGGCGGTCCACGCTGCTACAGCGTGCTTGCCCTGTCGACTCAGCTAAACCCTCTCGATGCTGCCTGCGCGGATGATCAGGCGGTGATCAGCCTGGGCAGCAACTCATGGGACGTGACCTGTGCGTTTGATGAGTCAACGTTGTGGGAGAACCTCGTCCGGGAACATCTGCACGATCGTTGCCGGCTGTCGGCCACACTTCATCGCCGCGACAACCTCGCGCTCTTCCGCGACCTGGGGGCGACCTGGGTGGACGAAGCCGCTATCGGCAGCAAGAGCGGCTACCAGCCCACCTTGCTCGCGGCGGGAATTCTCGCCGTAGGTGACGCGACCGTCACGCTTCCATGGGAGTGTGATCTGGAGCTTGGTCGCATGGGCCTGACCGAGGTGCAGATTCAGGCGGGGCTGTACCGAAGCTGGTGTGGACTCCTGGTCTCGCGCGAGAAAATCCTTCGCCATCCGGCCGGCAGCATCGGCTATCTGCGGGCATACATCCAGGCCCGGAACTGGGGAGATGGAGCCGCGATCTCCGGATTGTTCACAGCGGCCGAGATCTCACGATTCACCGAGCGCGGAGTTGCGCTGGTTGACGTAGTGCAGCCTCTTGCCCCGGATCGGTTTGGAATAGGCAGACAAGGTCTGGTATGTATCGCCGCGCTCAGTTCGCCTTCTGATCCCCTCGTGAGATATCGGCCTGGTATTCTAGAGAATCCTGTTCTGCAGGGCGACGACGGCTTTCTCCTCGTGGATGTGCGGACCCGCGCTGGCTTCATCGACCCGGTAAACGCTGCGAGCGGCGACTCAACACTGCCTACATCCAACGCGCGAGTACTGGTGAGACTCAACGAGTCTGGCGCCGCCATCCTGCCCGAGAGGTGAGCCTGACGTGGACGATGCTACTGAGCACTGGTCACACCTCGCCCTCACCAGACGGTTTGTCTCCGAAGGGTGCTGCTTTGCCGACATGGACGGAGACGGCCAAGAAGAGCTGGTGGCCGGGGACAGCTGGTGGTCCACGGAGCGTCTGGATGGCAACCGATTTCGTGACGTAAATCTTACCTGGCTGCCCCCATGGGGGGGTGGTGACCGCGTTGATCCCCATGCGCATCTGCGTGCCGGCGGTGGCCCTCCGCAGTATCGGGCGGCGACCTACGACTGGGCAGTACCGAATCCGGAGGGCGGTCCGGACCGCCTCGTGTCTGTTGGAATGCACCGCGACCCGATCTGCTGGTTCGAGGCAGAGGGAGGAGCAACCAGGTGGCGGCGCTACGTGGCAGTTTCTGGAGGGATCTACGAGTCGGTCGCATGGGGGTCCATCGACAGGACGGGTACTACTGGGCTGGTAGCAGTACCTGACAAGCCCCGTGTGGCCTGGTACGAACCCGGACCTGAGCCCGGCCGGCCCTGGGTCGAGCACGCGGTGGGCGAGCGGGGCGGCGGCTGGCATGGTCTAGGGCTCGGCGCACTCGATGTTGGTGGGTCGCCCCATATCCTGACGCCGCTAGGTTTCTATTACAGCGAAGGCGACATCCGTTCTCCATGGAGATGGTGCGACGTGTTCCAGGTCGATGAGAAGGGTAAGAAGTCGCGGGGACTCGGAGATGTAGGCATCATCCACGTCCAGGATCTCCGAATGGAATTGGGCGAATCAGCCTCGCTTTTCGCTGCTAGTCCGCACGGGCGCGGGCTCTGGCGGTGGGACATCCTCGAGAGTTCGCCGACGAGGCGGATCTACCAGCGATCCCTTCTCAGCTCGGCCGTCACTCAGCAGCACGCACTGGCTGTGGTCCCCGGACTCCCGCAGGAGGGCGTAGCTGCCTGGATCATCAGCGGAAAGAGGTGGCAGGCGCACGGTCCAGGGCAGGATGAAGATCCTGCCGGGACCCCCTACCTCTTCCGGGTGGGAGTGCACTGTGACCCTGCAATTCCGCCTCGTACAGAGTTCCTTGACGCCGCCAGTGGCGTCGGGATGCAGATCGCGGCCCGCCGCCTGCCCGGCGGCGGGATCCAGATCGCAACCTCGAACAAAAACGGGGTCCATGTGTTCACGCAGGGAGAGAGGAAGAGCGGTGTCAGAGACTTCGGCACTAACGGTTAGCGAACTTATTGCAACGCTTTCTTCTCGGCAGGCTCTATGTGCATTCAATGTGGAAAACTTTGACACACTCAAGCCCGCCATGAGGGCTGCAGCTGAGACCGGGTGCCCGGTAGTCATCTCGTTTACGGTACCAGCTGCCCGGTATTTTGGGTATGACCTTGTGGTCAGACTGGTTGGCTTGCTGGCGAGCACCTACGGGGTTCGCTACGCACTTCATCTTGACCACTGCGAGAATCCGGACGAGCTGATTTCGGCTGTCGCCGCCGGATTCTCATCAGGAAACTTCTTGGATGAAGGTTTGATCCCCGATGGCGAGTACTTGCCGGCGGCAAGGAGGCTCCGGAGCGAACTATCTGGCCGCGCCTCGCTGGAGTTTGTGCTCGGCAGACTTGGACACGCCCATGACGTACACCATGGCCATGCGGTAAGCGGCTCTGTAGCGCCGCCTACGGTGGAGGCTTTGCTTGAATTTGCCGAGGAAACTCGACCGGATATTCTCGGATTCGACTGCGGATCACTCCACGGAATGTTAAGCCGCGAGCAGGACATCGACGTTGGGCTCGTGCGTGACGTGTCCGTTGCGACCGGACTCCCAGTGGTACTCCACGGCTCGTCGGGAGTTCGAAGTGAGGAGATACAGAAGGGGATTGATGCTGGAATAAGGAAGATAAATGTGGAGACCTTCCTCCGGAAGACTTACATGGCATCCGTGCGGAGTTTTCTCGCGACCGGTGGGCCGGACGCAGGAAAACCTCGGTACCTGACAAGGGCGACGGACGCGGCGTTGAGTGAGGCGTTTTCCCACCTTCTGGAGGCATACACTATGAGGAGGTGCTAGGTCATGGCCGTGGTGAGTTCGGGTCAGACTCAAATCGGATGGCCTATGCCTAGCTTCAAGCTCCTTGACTGCTTCGGGAATCTCGTGGCAACTGATCAATACCGAGAAGCTCTGGGACTTCTGGTGGTCTTCCTCTGCAATCACTGCCCATACGTCCAGCACGTGGCGGATGAAATTTCGCGGCTCGCTTCGGAGTCAGCGGCCTCGCGTATCGTCACGATCGGTATCAACAGTAACGATCCCGCGCGTTATCCTGAGGATGACGTTGTGCGCATGCGAGATGAGGTCGGCCGGCGAGGCTATACCTTCCCGTACCTGGTGGATGTCGGGCAGGCGGTGGCCCGCGAGTTTGGTGCGGTATGCACACCGGATTTCTATTTGTTCGACAAGGACAGGCGGCTCTACTATCGAGGTCAGTTGGACGGGAGCCGTCCAGGTAACGGTGAACCAGTAACCGGAAAGGACCTCAGACTCGCTGCGATCGGGATGCTGGCGGGCGAGCCGGCGCCTGCTCTGCAGATTCCGTCGATGGGATGCACCATAAAGTGGGCGCATAAATCGGCTAATAGCGCCTGTCCGGATTAGACAGGGCACATCACACTCCGATCATACCCATGCCGCTGGGGGAGGGCCCGTTATACCCGGCTGGCGCGGGCTCTTCCGTCAGCCGTTCGGGCTTTGGCGCCGCTCGTGCCGGAGATCGGTGCGACCGGGGCGTGTATGGCGGTCGGCAGGTCACGGGCGGCGCATTGCCGCCGGCACCGGAAAGCCCCGCTCCGGCCCGCCCGGCCCCGGTCCACCGGAAAGACCGCCGCTACCCGCGGGCTCTAGAACCAGCCGAACGCGCACGGGGGTACTGGCGGTGCTGCGCGATCCGCGGTTCGCTGACGCCAGCCCCGCCGAGGTATGGGCGGTCCTGCTGGACGAGGGCGTCTACCTGTGCTCCCAGCGAACCATGTACCGGCTGCTCGCCGAACGTGGCGAGACCGGTGACCGCCGCGCCCAGGCCACCCACCCGCCCGGGGTCAAACCCAAACTAGTCGCGCACACACCGAACGAGGTCTGGACCCGGGACATCCCCGAATACATTCGACAGCATCGAGGCCCCCGCACCTGGTGCCGGGACTTCTTCGACCACTACAACAACCACCATCGCCACAGCGGAATCGGCCTGCTTGCCCCCAACGATCGTGCATTACGGCCAGACCGAAAGCCGTCCACGCCGTCCGCGCCGACGTCCTGGCCACCGCCTACACCGCCTGACCCGAAAGCTTCGGCGGCCTACCCCCGGTGCCACCCAACCCTACCGAAGCGAGTCTGGATCAACCAGCACCCGCACAACCCGAGCCGGCGGCAGAATCAACGACTCGGCAATCCCTACAAAATCCTGTCTCGTTCAGGTTGATGGATTCCGCCACCGGTCCCAGAGCGTCAGGTGCCCCTGCTTAGTAGAAGACCGCAACCGCATTCCGCCAGGTCTATTTCTCGCCATCGCCGTGGGAAGCTGTGACAGAGTGAGGCCGATGATTTTCGAAGATGACGCAATGCTGGAATCGCTTGTCAGAATGGTTGCCTGGGACGTCCCACACCAGTTTGTTCCCGACCTGTTGCTTCCCGTGCTCACCGACGAGTGCGCCCGGTTGCGGTTGCCGGCACCGGAGCCGGTCGCTGGAAACCTCGTGGTGGGCGACCTCTCTTCCGCCAGATTCGTACTAGCTGCCCATCTTGACGAGGCCTCCTTCAGCGTGATCGAGGTTTATGACGGCCAGGCGATGCTTGCTCCCTGCCACCGCTTCAGAACCCAGGAGGCTCGACTACCCCTCACATTCGTTGGAGTCAGGCGGGGCGGTCCGGGGAGTGTGGCCCACGGGATCGCAAAGGTCGTCGGCGATAGTCTTAGATGTTCAGATGCAGGTGATGTCCGACTGGGAGACCGAGCGGTGTACAGAATGCAAACCGTGCAGAATGGCCGGATAATCTCCGCCAAGGCTATCGACGATCGGGCCGGCGCCATTGCAGCTCTGCACGCCATGGCGGCTCTACTTGAGCTTGGTGTACCGTGCGCCGTTACGCTGTCCGACGGCGAGCAGAATCTTCCCGACGGCTATTTCAGCCGGACTTTTCCGCAGCTCCTGAGGAAGTTTCACAGTTCTGCCCTGGTGATATTCATCGATGGTATTTTTGGAGGACGCTCGGGGCGATCCACATTTCTACTGCCGCCGTCCGAGGCCCTCGTCGTGCCACATTCAGGTGACGGCCGCGGCTACACGGTACCTCCACGCCTTTTTGCCCGACTACGTGACGAAGTGATCCCGGGAGCCCGGTCCAAGGGAATCGATGTCCGGGCTTCCTGCGCTTACCATAGCCGAGGCGACGACTGGGGGATGGTGACGAATCCGACCTCGGGGGTTAATCATGCGGGATTCTTCGTGAGTTTCGGCGGAACGGGAGACTCTCCGCAGATACGTGATATCGATGTGAGGGCCCTGCAGAACTGTGCGCGGTTCGCAGCCTATGCCGTTAAAGCTTTGAGCGGTGGTGAGGAGGCTGATGGCATGGGGTAGGATAGAGATATCTGTCCTGGCGGCCCAGTCGCCATGTGTGTTGACTCGATCGTGAGAGGTGCACTTGTGACCCTGAACGTTGCGGTTCTGACTTCGCATCAGGGCTCGAACCTTCGCGCGCTGCGGACAGCCTCGGACGAGGAGGGTGCCGGATTTGATATCGTGCTCGCCATCTGTAACAACAGTGGAGCGCCCGCGCTCGCATTTGCTAAGGCTGCGGGGATCCCTGCGCTGCATCTCTCTCGCAAGACCCATCCGGAGGTAGGCGCACTCGACGCCGCGATGTGCTCTGCGCTGGAGGATGCAGGTGTCGGACTGATTGTCACTGCCGGGTATCTGAGAAAGCTCGAGTCTCGGACTCTGGCACGATTCGATGGAAGGATCATTAATGTTCACCCGGCTCCGCTTCCCGAGTTCGGTGGCAAAGGAATGTTTGGATCGGCAGTACACGAGGCGATTCTCGCCTCCGGGGTCAGGGTGAGCGGCCCCACTATCCATGTCGTGAATGCAGAGTATGATGCCGGACCTGTAATCGCCCACGCCGACGTTCCGGTCCTTGCGGAAGATACGGTGGACAGCCTCGCCGCCCGTGTTCTCGAGATGGAACATCGGTTGCTTCCTGCCGTGGTTGCTAGAATCGCCGCTGGTGAGCCATTTTCATTTCAGGACCCCTGGAGTCTTCAGGAGACGACATTTCACGCGACCCGGTCTCGATGATGAATGTGCTACAGCGGAGCTTGGTAGCTGCGGTTCGCGAAATCGAGCCTGGACGATGCCAAGTCTGGGGGCGGCGGCGAGCGCTGGGAGCCAGTCATAGGTCAGTGTCCGACTCGCCGTTACTGGTGGCGATACGGCGAACCAGCGAAGCGAAGCCGGCGTGTCCATTGGTTCCGAGATGTTGTAGCTTGTGGTGAGCGAGCAGCATTCCGAGTGAAACTCCTAGGTCTGGCCGGGGCGGCTCATCACAGAGCATCGAGAGGAGCCCTGCAGCGAACACGTCGCCGGCGCCTGTCGAGTCCCTTATCTCCTTCTCTTCTAAATACCTTTGCGGGTAGCGGTGAGTGGTGGTCCGGTGACCTGACCGGCGGTGGACAGTGATCCCTGTAGGCCGTTTGACGACGACTTTGGAGGCGTTCCCTTTAGACAGGTCCAGGATCCGCGCGACGGCATCGTCGGCGTGTTCGTCGCTGCGGGCTCGGCCCAGAAGCGTCATCTCGATGGCATTGAGCAGCAGGTAGTCGGAGAGTGCAACTAGACCGAGGACAGCCTCGGACCGCTCCGCTGACATGGCGTAGCCGGGGTCGAACACGATGGTCATGTCGGGGTGGACGCCGCGTAGTGCGGCGAGTAGCTTCAGCAGCCTAGGTGGTCTGACCGGGTCGAAGAAGGATGTGACATGAACTACCCGGGCTCGGCGGAGATAGGTGAGCAGTTCGTCGAAGCGCCGGTCGATGACGTCGCCTATCAGGACATTAGCTCCGGCGTGTGTAAGCAATGTCCGGTCGCCACCATACAGCAGCGACAGGCAGACGCCGTACGCTGCGTCCTCCCGGATCTCGACCTTATCGGTATCCACACCGGCACGCTGTAGGTCGGCCACGCCTGACCGGCCCTGTGGCGGGACGCTGCCGGCCACGCCGATGAATCCCAGCTGCAGGCCGAGCCCCAGCTGGGAGAGCGCATAGATCGTGTTGAATGCTGAGCCGCCCGACTGCGCGGTCAGCGACGTTGGCTCGGCATGCGCGAGGATGCCGTGAAGGATCCCGGCGTCGACTGCATTTTCTGTGCCCCGGATGAAGGGAACCGAGTCGCCGCTGCGCGTAAGGAGCCGGCCGTCGAGGAGGAGGCGGCGAAGCCCGGAGTCCGCAGCGGCGTCCGCCAGGTAGTCAAGGTTCAGGGCGCCGATTCCGACGATGTCGAGGGGCTCTGGAGGGCTAGTTGATCTGGGCTCATCTAGCATGACGGGCTGAAGATACTACAGGTGCGCCGCCACGCTCCAGCGGCTGGGCGCGCCAGGCCTCCAACCCCTCGAGGATCCTCTCGGTGATCGTGGAGATGGTCTGGCGCGACACCTCAGTGCCGTAAACCTCGGCCAGGTGGGCCTGGACCTCCCCGGTCGTGAGCCTCTTGGCGACCGGCGAGACCACAAGGTCCTCGACCCCGTCCAGTCGCCGCTGCCGCTTCGCGACGAGCTGCGGGCTAAGCTGCCGTTCCGGTCACGGGGCACGTCGATCTCGACCGGGCCGATCTCGGTGACGACCGTCTTCGTCCGGCTGCCGTTGCGCGAGTGCCGCGGTTGCGCCCGGCCGGGTCGTGCGCCTCGTAGCCCAGGTGCGCGGTCATCTCGGTCTCGAGCGCGGTCTCCAGGACCAACTTCGTCAGCTTCCCGAGCATTCCGCCCGTGTCTATCACCCGGTGGGCGGTCGAGTAGGCGTCCCCGGATGGCGGGCCGATCTGTGTTTCCATGATCATTGGGCGGTGGTCGCGATCTCTCTGTGGGGCGTGCCTTCCATCGGCACGGGCGCAAGTTGATCTCGGAGACGAGCCCAACCATCTGAGCCGTCACACCTGGCACGCGTGGATGCGCCACGATGCCACCCTTTAGGATCTTGGAAGGCTGAGGAGCCAGTGTCTGTGAGCGGGTCGCTAGAAATTCTTGTCCAGGCCGACGTCAAAGAGGTCCGCGGTACGTGCATGGAACCCTGTGCCGCGGCTCCTGGCTAAGCGCCGCCCTGCTCCGGTAGACACATTCACACCGCATGAAATTTCACACACTCGACTTCTGCCGTTTCCGGCCCCGCTGCTTCAACTCCATCATCCAGGACATCCACATCCACATCCACATCCACATCCACATCCTCTCCACGAGACCCTCTAAGCCCTGGATGGCAGATCTCGGCGGTTCTTCACGTCTAGACCGACTACGACGGCACCCCAGGTTTTCCTCGGGGATGAACAATCTAGACCTCTCACAGGGATGGACAATGGCGCAGGAAGTCGACAGCAATCAGCGGAATTCTGAAGGAAGCGGCTGGTCTCTATCGGACGTCGTACTCGCTGCCGCGCTCGGAGAGCTGATACTTGGGCTTGTCTTTTACTGGCTCGCTGGTCAAATATCGGCCGCAATTTCTACGGGTAAGTGGCCGGATCTCTCGATCCTGCAGATGGAACCCGTTATTGTCGAGTCCGTGCGCTCTCCGAGGCACATCACCAGCTCCTGGAAGTCGACCTACGGGATTGATATAGGGCCGGACTGGATCTTTGTTCTCACCATAGTGATACTTATGTCGATTCAGGTCTTTGGAACTGTATTCGTCATTCGTGTGGGGCTGAACTGGCGGCGTCGGAGGGAGTTTCGACTTTTCCGTCTCGGATTCGCTTCCGGTCGGGAGATCCGGCGCACCCTAGGAGTCAAGGCTGTACAGAAAAAGGGGCGCTCCGCTCGGCCTTCGTATCGCGGAAAAAGGGAGGTTGACCCACGCGAGGTCGGGTTCTATCTGGGGCGAGACGTCAGATCAAGACAGCGCCTTTATGGTTCCATTGAAGATGTCTTCATAATCTTGGCCCCGCCGCGCCAAGGTAAAGATGTACATTTCTGCACCCCTTTCACGATCGATGCACCTGGACCGTGCATTGTAACGTCAACGCGAGCCGACGCATTCACCAATACATACAGTTCTCGCGCAGAGGTTGGCGATATATTTGTATTCGACCCTAATGGCCTCACCCGCTGGCCTGAGAGGCTCAGATGGTCACCCGTTCGAGGGTGTGAGGAGCCCCTCATCGCCAGCTCGAGAGGTGCGGCGCTCATCATAGGTGCAGGCTTCGAGATGGGGGGCGAAGACTCCTTCCTGGTCAGTGTCGCGATCAGTCTTATGCGCATCTATCTGCATACGGCCGCTATAAGTGGTGGGTCAGTGCGAGACATCATGAGGTGGTCGACACAGCCGCTCAGTCCAGAACCTCTCATGATCTTGAGAAAAAGCGAGCGAGATGGGAGCACGCCTCATGGGTGGGCTAGCGAGCTAGAGGCCTGCATGGCGCGGGACTCGCGTACCAGAGCACAAATGTGGTCTACCGTTGTACAAGCTCTCGCCTGTTTCTCCGACCCTGCCGTGCTGGACTCTTGTTCACCCGGCCAGGACGAGAAGTTCGATATGAAGAAGTTTCTGTCGGGCAGGAACACGCTCTACGTCCTCGGGAAGGAAGACAAGAACGGAAGCGTTGCGCCGATCGTTACTGCAATGATGGAGGATCTGTTTGACGGTGCGCGGAGACTTGCATCACAAATGCCATCGAGCAGGCTTGACCCTCCCCTGACGGTAGAGCTGAATGAAGCGGCTCACATCGCGCCGCTACCCAATCTTCCCGCGTACATGGGTGACTCCGGCGGATTCTCCATCGCGCTACACGTCTACTTTCAGTCGTTGTCTCAGGCGCGAGCCCGGTGGGGCGACCACGAGGCGATGGTTATGTGGGATAATGCTGCAATCAGGGTGATCATGGGTGGGGCGGGTAATATCGATGATCTGGACAGTATCTCTAGGCTAATGGGTGAGATCAGAATACCCAAAAGTGGTGCTGGAGACTATCGCCGCGTTCTTTCCCCGGATGAGGTCAGGACACTGCCCTTCGGAACCGCCGTGGTCGTCGGGCGTGCCGCCAGACCTGTTGAGGTGAAGCTCACTCCATGGTGGCGCCGGCCTGATGGCAAGGCAATTGCGTCCGGGAAGGCCGTTGTCGAGGGGAAGATCGCGAAGCTGGTGCTGCCGGATGGTCGCAAGGTGGCTCGATGAGAGATCCTGAGAATAGCAGTCGTAGGTGGCTAATTTCGGTCGAATTTGGTGTCGGCCAGTGAGGATTAGATACATATCCTTGCCGAGTCTTCGCGATGAATCTAGAGAAAGGCGGACAGCCCGTGAAGGAGTCGCAAACTGATTGGGTTGAGAAGCAACCTCGCGGCGGAGGAAGGGATCGCATGATGCCGGCGGGAGTGGCGCCATTTCTGATCGACTGGAGTGAGATCTCGGGCCAGGAGAGGGCGGATATTTGGGAAGGCCTGGGCGGTTTCGTAGAATTTCTGGTCGGGCGATATGGGCTCGCATTCGAAATCAGGCCCTGCTGGTGGCGTCATGGTGAGGTGGTAGAAGAACTGACGGCGCTTTGGCTGTCACGTCAACATCTCTACTCCGATTGGTCGGTCTTGACTGCGGCAATGTCGTGGCAGGACACTTTCCACAAGAGTCGAAGTCGTTTGCGTGACATGTTTGGATCCTGCCGTGACTTTCATGTCGAGTCAATTGGTAACGACTGGATGACCGACGATAACCGCCGGGACTTTCTGGCGGCAGTACGAGCGGAGGTGGAGGAGGACTCCAGGATTCCGTGCCGGCGTAGCTGATCTGTCACAATGTGCAATGAAGCGCTCGCGGCGCAGGGCTGCTCATGGATCTGTGCACCGCAGGGTGCTGGCGCAGGAGGCGTTCGAGAATCCACCAGCGGCGGGTGCCGGTGGTGGATTCTCGGCCTCGCCATTCGGATGGGGCACCCTGTCCATGCTCGCCTACGCCACCCTCGCCGCCGTCCGCGCCGACCAGGTAAAAGGGGCCGCAACACCGCCTGTCAGGACATGATCGGACTGACAGTACCCGAGATTCGCAGGCTCATCGCCACCCTCCTCCACCGGCTCCACCCTGCCGCCTTCGTCTGGGCCTGGTCCACCTGGCGACGCCGCCGCCAACACAAGGCCCGACGCTCCCACTACCAACGACGCGGCCACACACATGTGCCGTTGCAGTACTAGGTCGCGGGGCTGTCGAGGGCGAACTCGGGGCCGTGTTTGGGTGGACGGCCGCTGGTGCCGGGCTGTCTTGGTGGTGTGGGGAGGCGCAGGACACGGTCGGAACGGATCCGGCCGAGTACCTCGACGGGCAGGTCGGCCAGGACGAACGCCAGCCGGGTCATGTCATACCCGGCGTCCATCACGATCAGGATGTTCGGGTCTCCGTCGTGCCAGTGCCCGGCGGCGGTCAGACGGCCCACGACCGTCCGGAGCTGGTCGGCGGTCACCGCCGTGGATTTCCAGTCCAACGCGGCGCTGGCGCTGGCCAAGCGCGCTGGCAGGAAGCCTGCGGACCTGGCCGCTGCGGTCGCCGATGAGGTGCGCGGCTCGACCGGTTCCGCTGTGGTCGGTGTCGATGTCTCGGGGCCGGGGTTCGTCAACTTCACGGTGGCCGACACGGCGATCTGGGGACAGGTGGCCGCTCGGCTGGCTGGCTCCCGGCTCGGTATCGGCGGGCCTGAGCGCGGCCGGCGCACGGTCATCGACTACTCGGGGCCCAACATCGCCAAGGAGATGCACGTCGGCCACCTGCGGACCACCATCATCGGTGACGCGTTGGCCCGCATTCTGAGCTTTCTGGGCGCGGAGGTCATCCGGCAGAACCATCTCGGTGACTGGGGTACCCAGTTCGGCATGCTCATCCAGTACCTCGACGAGCATCCCGGCGCGGCCTGGCACCGGGACCAGCTCGCGGCGGGATCGTCGACGGTGCCGGCTCTCGACGGCCTCTACAAGGCGGCTCGCCGGGAGTTCGACGCCGACGCGGCCTTCGCGACCCGGGCCCGGGCCCGGGTGGTCGCCCTGCAGGCCGGGGACGAGGCGACCATCGCCCGGTGGCGGGAAATCGTCGCCGAGTCCGAGTTCGCGTTCCGGGAGATCTACGATCGGCTCGGGGTGCTGTTGGAGCCGGGCGATTCGGCCGGGGAGTCGACCTACAACGACCAGCTCGCGGATGTCATTGCCGAGCTGACCACGCTGGGGCTCGCCGTGGAGAGCGACGGAGCGCTGGTCGTCCTCTCCCAGGAGATCACAGGGCCCGACGGTGACCCGGTGACGCTCATGGTGCGCAAGTCCGATGGTGGCTACGGCTACGACACCACTGATCTTGCCACCATTCGCCACCGTCTTGTGGACCTGAAGGCCGACCGGCTGCTGTACGTCGTGGACGCGCGCCAGGCTCTTCACTTCCGGCTCGTCTTCGAGGCCGCTCGTCGTGCGGGCTGGCTCACCGATGGCGCCGAGGCGACGCATGTCGCCTTCGGCACGGTGCTCGGCCCGGACGGTCGGCCGTTCAAGACCCGCTCCGGCGACACGGTGAAGCTGATGGACCTGCTCGACACGGCCACGCGGAAAGCGCGGGCCACCGTCGCGGAGAAGGATCAGGATCTCACGGGCGCCGAGCTTGACCAGATCGCGGAGCAGGCGGGTATTGGCGCGGTCAAGTACGCGGACCTGTCGACCAGCCGCACGAAGGACTACGTCTTTGACGTGGACAGGATGGTCTCCTTCGCTGGTAACACCAGCGTGTACCTCCAGTACGCGCACACGCGAATCCAGTCGATCCTGCGCCGGGCGGGTGACGAGGGAGCTGAGGTCGCCGCTCCGCTCGTCAATCCGATGCTGCCGCTGCATGCGGCGGAGCGCGCGTTGGCGCTGCAATTGGACGGCTTCGGCGACGTGCTCGCCGAGACCGGCCGACTGCTGGAACCGCACCGCCTCTGCGGCTACCTGTATGAACTGGCCAAGGCGTTCTCCGACTTCTACGAGGCCTGTCCCGTCCTGTCCTCGCCGGTCGCGGTTCGGGCCAACCGCCTAGCGCTCTGCCAGCTCACAGCCAGCACGCTGCGCCTCGGTCTGACCCTCCTGGGCATCGCGGCGCCGGAACGGATGTAGCTGGCGGTCGGCTCGCCGGCGAGAGCGCCGTGTTGCGAGGCGCGCCTACTTCGAGGTCGTGCGGGCCGGGCTTTTTCACCGCAGCTCGGCCGGGCGACGGGCCTGGCACGGAACGGCGTCGATGCGACCGGGACCGCCGCCGTGCCCGTCCAGGAAGTCCAGACCGTGAACGAGAGCCCGGAGCGCCGGTGAGGTCCAGCTTGGACGGACAGCTCTCAGCTGTCCCAGGGATGTACGGGCGTCCAGCGCTCGCCGGCGGATCGGAGGCGGACGATGGCCTGCTGGCTGTCGGCGATGACGCCATCGGCCTGGGTGCCGGTCCACAGGACGGTGACGTCGAGCTGAGCAGAGCCGCCGCTGGGTGAAGGGGCGGCGGCGGTTACGGCGGCCGCCTGGATGTGGACGGCGTGGTAGGTCGGCTGGAAGGCGCCGGCCGTCCAGTACCCGGGAAAGGCAGCTCGGCCGACGCCGGTGATGTCCGCGGTCAGCACCTGGCGAGCCACGGTCACCGCGGCCGCGGCTGTGCTGGGCGGAACGCCTGCCGCGGCTGTCGCGTCCAGGCCGGCCTGCAGGACGGCGTCGCTCGGCGGCCCGTCGCCTGAGAGTGCCGCATCGGGCTGGGCGGCCGCTGACGATGCGTCCGCACGACCCGTGCTGTGACGGTCGGCGCCGCTACTGCCATCGGCTCCTGGTGACGAGGCGGGCGGCATCGGGCGCGCGGCGGCGGGGTTGGAGACCGGCGCCATTGCGTGATGTGAGTCCAAGCCCTGACGCGAGTCCGAGCCGCCTGATCGCCCGGTCGCGAACGTCCCGGCCGGGCCAGAGACGAGGACGAGCAGCAGGAGCCCGAGGCTGATCAATGCGAGCGGACCTCGTAGCTCCCGGCCCCTCCGCGGCCTGGTTTTTCTGGCCACGCGCAGGACCGTTGGAGCTCGCCCGCTCGTGCGCGGGTCAGGGCTCGTCATCTGTCTCGACTCCGATGCGACGAAGCATGTCGGGGGTCGCGGCGACGTGGACATGGTCGTGGTGTTCGGCTGCGACCGCCGCGTAGACCGCGGTGCAGGAGACGACCGCACCGTCCTTCACGCAGGTGCCACCGGGCCCGGTGTAGATCAGTTCGCTCAGACCGGCCGCGTAACGGGCCCAGTACTGGTTGATGGCGAGCAGCTGCGGGTTGTCGGAGCCGGGCATGGAAAAGTCGACTGCCTCACGGAAGGCGTGGTAGCTCTTGTGCGGGCTGTCGGAGTTGTCGGGCCGGAACGTGGAAGTGACGGTGTAGGGCAGCCCGGACTTCGCCATGATGGCGATGATGGTGGCGATGGTGTCGCCGCCGCGTGGAGCGGGAACGGAACCGGGAACGTCGTCCGAGGCGGCGGAGTCGTCGGCCGGAGCGCCGAGAGCCGCGAACATGTCGATGGCCTGCAGGACGTTCGCGACGTAGGTGTCGCTGGCGTTGTACCCGAAGATCGCGCGGGATAGTTGGGCGCGATCGCCGAGATTGGTGGGACCCCGGCCGCACAGATGCACGACCGTCGCCGCGGCGGCATCGTAGGCGTTGTTCGGGTCCGCGACACCGTCGCCGTTGCCGTCACGGCCCATCGACTCCCACGTGCTGGGAATGAACTGCATGGGCCCGACTGCGCGGTCGAGCACGGTGTCCTTGTCCCAGCGCCCGCCATCAGTGTCCGTGATCCGCTGGGTGTCGTTGCTGCCGTCCAGGCGCGGGCCGAGGATCGGCGGCGTGATGTCACCGCCCGCCGTGATCTGGCGGCCGGCCGCCTCGCCGGACTCGATCTTGCCGATTCCGGCGAGGATCGACCAGCGCATTCCCGTGCAGCCGGGCGCGTATTGCTGGGAGTCGCGCGCGGCCTGCGTGTACGCATCAAGCATGACGGCGGGTATCCCCGTGACGGATGACGGCGCGGGTGCGAGGGAGTCGCCCCCGCCGAGGAAGTGGGGTATCAGGGCGGCGGCAGCGGCCGCGACGATCAGCCCCGTGATGATGACGGTGAAGTTGCCGAGCACGATGACCAACACCGCCAGCAGCCACCATGGACGGCTCTTGGTGTTTTCGGCACTGTCCGATGCGGTCGCGGTCGCGGGCCGTGGAGCGGGCAGGCGCCGCTGAGCTGTCCGAGCCGGACGCAGCGCCGTCCGGCGGGCGAACCTGCTGACTCCTGACTTCGCCGCCTTGACGACGATGGTCGGCATGGTCATGCCTGACCACCGTTACCCGATCCGTTGGACCGCCTCCGGTTCGTGCGGTTCCGCCGTTGCGGTGCGGCGGTTGTGCCAGCGGACCGGCGCTGGCGGGCGGCCGGCTGCCCGAGTCGGCGGCCCGCGACGGTGGGGTTCCGCTGCTGTCGTCGTTGGTGCTCCTGGCGCTGTTGTTCCCGTCGCTGGTGCCGGCGTTGGCCGGCGACAGGGGGCGTCCGGCGTCTCGTCCTGGACAGTTCCTCGGATGCGGAGGACCCAGCGGTCGAACGTCGGAAGTTCCTGCTGGAGGCGCGCCCATCGGCACGGGCATCAGGGGCGACACGCTGGCGCCGCAGGCGGCCGACGTCCTCCGCGTGTCGGAGCCGCTCGCTTTCGGTCGCCCGTGGCGCGCTCATGTGGATGGTCACGTTGCGACCGAGGTGGAGACCGCCACGGGTCGCGCGCTGGGCGGATCCAACCGGTCCGGAACGTTGGGCCTGGCGTCCTCGTCGGCCCTTCCCGCCCGCGGAACCCGTGTCCTTCGTCGATCCTGAGCGGGTGCCGTTGCGGCGAAGGGCGCGACGCCAGTAGAGGGCGCGTTCCGCGACATCGAGTGGCCGCGGCGCGAAGGAATCCTTTCCCATCTCCCAGGGCGCCGATCCACCTCCACCGCTGGCGGCCGCGGCGGGACGTGCCCAGGAGGCCACCGGGGCGTTCGCGCCGGGCTGGAATTTCTGCATCCGGCTGCCGAGCTGGCGGTTGAGGCGCTCGCCGGCGCGGCGCATGCGTCGGTAGAAGATGAACGAAGTCGCGGCGAGCAGGTCCAACAGACCGAATTTGACGATCATGGGCTGGTTCTCGGTGGACCGCAGGAGTTCTACCAGGAAGTACAGGTAGACCGACAGGAAGACGATGCCGATCAGGACGGCTGCCGCCGCCTTGAGACAGCTGGCCAGCCAGGAGTAGAAGACCGCCCTCCCTGGCCCGGGGGCCTGGCCGGCCGCGACCGCGAAGAAGGTCAGACAGACGAGGGCGATGAGGACGAGCTGAGCCACCAGCAGGCCACCACCGATAAAAACCAGTAGCACGCAGACGAGGAGGGCGGCGAGTTCGACCATAAGTGCCCCGACGAGACGTTCGGCCGTCATCTTCTCGTTCCAGTCGGCCATCTTGTCGCAGACGTCGTGGCCCGCTCCCTCGACCTTGCGTAGATAGTTCTTTCGGGGGTCTCCTTTCGTGTTCCAGGGGCCATCCGCGATGGCACGTCGGTAGGCGTCGAAGCATGGATTGCTCTTGTGGAGCACCTGGCCGGTGTTGAGCACCTCGTTTGGCTCGACGATGAACGCGACCTTGATCTCGGCGACGAGGGGGCGCGCGATCGCGGCCTGATCGCCGCCCGTGGCGGTGTCACAGCCCGTCGTGGTGGCGGCGGCGATACACAGTCCGATGTCCCTGGTCGTGTTCAACAGGCCGTGGTCGCCCAGGATGGTCTGGCTCGGTGTCATGAGCAGGCCGGTCGCGAGGGTGGAGATGAACAGGCTCGTGGCTGCCTCGGCGAATCCCCGGGACAGTCGCCCGCGAGCGATCTGGAACGCTGACCAGATCTGGGACGAGGCCAGGCAGAGCAGGGGAATTCCGAGCTTCACCAATGCATTGCTCTGATAGAGGGAGGCGGCTCTCCCGGCTGGCTCGGCGAAGACTTTCGCCAGGCCGAACTGGAGGGAATAGGTAATGATCCAGATTCCGATATGTATGGTGACGCGGGCGAGCGCGAATATACACTGAGTGAGTGTTCCGATGACCTTGGTGTCGAACTTGGACGGGGACCAGCCGCCGGAGTCATACCAGATGTCGAAGTGATCGATAGGGATACACTGAATGTCGGGGCTCTTACTCGGCGAGCAGGACGGATCGTCCCCGAAAAACGCGTCGTCCACGCCCACGGGCGGCTTGCTGTCTGCGTCGTCGTCTGATGTGTCCATTGTCGGATTCGACGGAGGAGGCGTGCTGCCGCTCTGCGCAGATGATGACGCGGAGGATCGCGGCGGTGGCAGGGCAGTGGATGGTGTGGCGGTGTCTGGCGTGGCGACGGTGGTCGGGGTGGCGGTGACCGGGGTGGGGGCGGTCGGGGTGGAGGCGGTGGGCGCAGCGGCGCGGGCAGGCGTCGCGCTGGTGAGGGCGAGCAGTAGTCCGCCGGCAAGCAGGGTCGCGAGCCCGAGCAGCCTGCCCAGCCCATGGAACCGGATGGCAGCGGAGCCGCCGCCTGGTCGCCGCGCTGTACCGCGGATCATCGTGGGCCCGGACGCGGCGGCGATCCCCGGCCGCCCGCGGTGACGTGCCAGGCGGGGGGAAGGGGCTTCGCGAGCAAGGTGCCTCTGCCGTCGGGTGTCGCCTCGGCTCCTGCCGCCGGGTGGGCGGTGGTGGGTGCGACGACGGTGGCGGGTGCGACGACGGTGGTGGGTGTGACGACAGTGGCGGGCGCCACGGCGGCAGGTTCGATGGTCGCGGGCGAGATGGCGGGATTCCTGGTCGAGGTCCTCGCGGCAGGCCTGGGATAGCTGGCCGCGACGACGGGGGAGATCGGTTGCTGAAGCGGCGTCGGGCGGTGGGTGGCGGCGCGAGGGTTGCTGTCCCAGGCGGCGGTGAGACCGGCGACGGGTGGTGGGACGACCTGGAGGAAGCCGACCCGTCCGTCGAGGTCGCGCAGGTAGCATTCGCCGACCCGGTCGGGTTGGCGTTCCGCGTCCGGGTTGATCTCCTGCAGGGCGGTGACGTGCTCCTCGTCGGCGTCCATGCCGAGCAGTTCCAGGGCCTGCTCGGCGGCATACCGGCTGCCCTGGCGGCCGGCGATGCGGATGGGGATGAGCGCGCGCAGGCGGGGCTCGCCGAGGGAGGCGACGTCCTGGGCGGCGACCCAGACGGCGGCGTTGGCTCGGCGGGACTCCCGCAGGCCCTCCTCGTAGAGTTGGGCGCCCTCGACGCTGGCGGTGAGGAAGCTTGCCTCGTCCAGGCACATGGCGCCGAAGCGGCTGCGGTCGGTGAAGGTGATCTTACGCATAACCGCGGCGGCGAGGTAGACCATGGCCTGTGCCAGCAGCTGCTCACCGAGCAGCCGTTTGGCGAGCTCCGGGCTCAGCAGGACCTCGCGCGGCGGGGGTTTGAGGCCGGGAGTCCAGAGGATCACCGAGTCGGCGCGGGACAGCCGCAGGGGTGGGGCGTCGCCGAAGACGACCCGGGCGAGCTTTTCGCTGATCCGTCCGCGCAGCCGGCCGGCGACCAGTTCGGCCGCGTCGCCGAGCCGGCGGCCGCGGTCCTCGCGCGCCCGCTCCTCCAATACCCCGACGAGGCTCGCGGCGCGGGGCCGCCGGTCACCGAGCACCGTCTTGATCGCGGCGGTCAGCACATCACCCTCGGTCTCCTGGATGCCGATGCCGAGCAGCAGGCACAGGAAGCCGGTACCGAACTGCAGCGCCTCGTCACCGGTGAAGATCTGCAGCGGGTCGATGCTCACGGCGGCGTCCGAGGTAAGGGTGACCACCTCGGTGCTGCCCGGCGCGTTCTGCGCGAACTGCACCCATTCGCCGTGCTCAGTGCGGTCGAGGGTGGCGAACTGGCCGCCGCGGGCCAGCACGCCCCAGGCGAGATGTTTGAGCGTGAACGACTTGCCGGCGCCGAGCGCCGCGGTGATGGCGATGGAGCCGGACCGGTCGGTGGCCGGCCCGCGGGCCGGGTCGATCAGGACCGGGCGGGCGCTGCCGCCGTCCAGGGAGAAGCCGAGCAGCATACCGGCGGGATCGCCGAGGTCCGCGCCGGCGAACGGGTTGCCGGCGGCGAGCTGGCGTGGGGTGAGCATCTGCTCGAAGTCGCGGCATGCCCGGGGCGGCGGGTTGCCCGGCTTGCTGCCCTCGTAGAGCGCCTCCTGGTCCCCGATGGGCCGGGCCAGGCGATACTCCCCGCCGCGCAGTACGGCCTGCAACCGCGCGATGCGCCGGTCGGCCTCCTCGGCGGTGTCGGCGGCGACGGAGAACACCAGGGTGGTGGCGAGCATCGGGTCGGAGGAGGAGCTCAGCTCGGCCTGGGCGTCGTCGAGGGCGTCGATGGCGTTGCCGAGGCTGGTGGGTAGCCCGGCGGTCTCGCCGACGTACTCGTCCTTCTGCGCGACGAGCTGGCGCAGCTTGCGCCGGGCCGTCCGGCGGGCCTCCTCGTTGGGGATCACCCGCAGGCGGGCGTACCAGTCGACGGGTTCGTCGACGGCGTCGTCGACGCCGAACCATTCCGCGCCGTCCGGGAAGGAGAACGCGTCCGGCATGTCGGCGAGCGCGCCGAAGGCCTGGTAGCCGACGCCGAAGGCGCTGGTGAGTTGGACGAACCGGCGTAGTCCTTCGCGCCGTTTCGGGCCGCCGCGTTCGCCGCCCTCGAAGGCGACCGCCTCGTCCAGCACGGTCAGGGCGGGGCCGCGCAGGTAGCCGTCGCGCACGTGGGACTCGGCGGCAAACCGCCGCCCGTCCGGGTCGTGGTGCGGATCGCCGTGCTCGAGGTCCGCGTCCGGGCCGTCCAAGGGGAGGTCGAACAGTCCGCGGCGGTAGGCTCGCGCGTAGATCCACGCGACCTCCGTCGCCGTGGCGCGGCGCAGCAGCGGGCCTGCCCCGAGCCTGGTCAGGTAGTCGGCCTCCTGCTGGCGGCGACGGCGGGCCTCGGCCGCCGCCGGCGGGCGGGCAGGCAGGCCGAAGACCCCGGTGACCCGGGACGCGGCGGACGCGGCGATCGTCCGAGCGCCGACCAGGGCCTGCGCGGCGGGCAGCTCGGCGACGAGGAACCGGGCCCGGTCGTAGAGGTCGCACTCCACCAGCAGGTCGAGCGTGGCGTCCACCGCCGTGACCCAGTCTGGCTGGGAGGCGAGGTCGACGCCGTCGACCATCCGCTGCGCGGTGGCGATCGGGTCGATCGGCATGGTGAGCGACAGCAGCATCGCGTCGGCACGCAACTGGGCGAGGACTCCTCGGGTGGCGTGGTACAGCTTCAGCTTCTCGGCCCGCGACGTGTGCAGATAGCTCGCCGGCCGCACCCGCCAGATCGCCAGCACCGTGCCGTGCGCGGTCCAGACCAGGTTGCCGGCGATGTGCCGGGCGGGCGCGGTCATCGTCCGCGCCTCGTCGGGCCGGCGGGTGGCAGGAGATCGACCAGAGAAGCCGGGTGCGGGGCAACCCGCGCCTCCAACGGTGGCCAGGCGGGCGGCGGCTCGGCGGTGGGCCCGCGACCGGCGGTGGCCATGGGAGCGGCGCTGGAAGCAGGGGTGTCGAGGTCGCGGATGAAGATCCTGCGGGGTGGACGTGGCGTCGGGCGGGAGACGGCCGGCCGGGTGCGGCCATGCCGGCGTCCAGAGCGAGGGGCCAGGGCGTAGCCGACGAGGGCGACGACGGTCCGCAGTGGGCTGCGACCCTCAGGACGAACGAAGCGCTCGGCCATCGCGAGCCCGAACGGGACGCCGATCAGCAGCAGGATGTCGAACGTCGCGCCGAACCGCATCCACACCTCACGAGTGAGATACAGCGCGACGACACCGCCGACGAACAGCCCGACCTGGGTCAGCGAATAAGGGCCGAAGGGGATGGCATGCCCGCCGGGCAGTTGCCCGATGACGGTCCCGTGCCGGTGAGCCTTGGCGTAGTTGCGGAAGGTCAGCCGCTCCTCGCCGTTCGGTGGCAGGTGTGCGTCACTCACGTCCCGCTCCTGGATGAGGCGGGGCCAAGGACGATGCGGTCTAGCGACACCATGCTCGGTGAGTCGGACGCGACGGTGATCACGGGAGCACCGTTTACCTCCTTGTCCGTGCGATTGGCGTTGGGCTCGTAGTTCTTGGCGAGCCAGAAGGCCACAGCGCCGGTCAGCCCGGCGGCTATGACTTTTGCGATTGCTCCCTTGCTCGTGTGCATCGTCGTGAGGATCGTGACGACGATGACCACACCCAGTGCGGCCAGGGCGAGCGTCTTGGCATGGTCGATCAGGTTGTTGAACGTGTCGAACCAGCCGCCGCCCGCGGCCAGGACTGGGTGAACCGGGGATCGGGACGTCAGGGAAGCGGGCATCTGGGCCGACTCCTTCTCAGCTCGATGTGGGTGCAGGCAAGGCCGGCGTCGCAGCGACCTCAGGCGTCGCCCCGGGGACGTCCGTTGCCGCGGGGGCGGTCGGCATACCGTCCGGCCCGGTTCCTGTGGACCAGCCCGGGGTGGTCGGCTCGCCCGGCGCCGGTTCGGTCGACGGGGAGGTCAGCGGTGCGGACGTGTCCTGCGGGGTGGGAGCCGGCGCCACGGGGGGTTCGGCGCCCCGCAGTGGGGGAGTGCTGTCCAGGGCGTAGACCTCCCACCGGCCGGCTCGGGCGGTCAGGCGCAGCGGGTAGGAGAGCATGCGGATGCCGTCAGGCCCGGACACCCGGATCGTGGCCAGCACCCGCAGCCGCTGCCCGTCCCTGGGCGCCGTGGCTTCGGTCGAGTCGCCAACGGAGGGAGCGGTCGTGTCCCGGGCGAGGCTGACCAGCTCGACGCCGGTGTAGGGCGCGGGGACGATCGGTCGGATGCCCGCGCCGGGGCTGCTGTAGCGGCTGACCTCTCCATCGCCGGTCAGCAGTGCTGCCAGGAAGCGGCGGACGACGTCGTCGACCGGATCGCTCTGGTTGAGGTCCGCCTCGCCCAGCGCGAGGTTGGGCGCGCCGGCGAGGGTGGGCGGGCAGGAGATTCGGTCTGGTAAGCGGGTGGCGGCGTACCCGGTGGGGGAGCCAGCCGGCGCGACCCCACCGGCCGCCGCGTCTCCCCGGGCCAGCAGCGACACCTGATAGCAGGCAATGGTGCCGCTGGGGGATCCCCCGTTCCCCCCGGCTTCCGCCGGTCCGGCAGAGCTGGCGGACCCCTCGCCTTCGGCTCCCTCCGTGTTCTCGCCAGCTCCGCCGGCGCCAGCCGTGGTGGTGGTGGCTGGCTCGGCTACGGCTACCGTCACGGCCCAGTAACCGGGTGCCGTCTCGGCGGCGCGCAGCGCGTAGGGGCTCACCGACGCCCGCGTGCTGGTTGCTGGCGTCACCTTGTCCAAGGTGGGGACACCCGGATAGAAGGCTCGCAACTGAGCCTCCTGGCCTTCTCCGGCGCCCAGGTAGGTGGCGACGAAGGCCTGGGCCCAGCCGATGGGGCCTGTCGGCGAGCGGACCATCGAGGGCGGAGCTGAGCTGGCTCCCGCCGGTCGGGTGAACCAGGCTGCGAGGCCACCGATCGCGCCCGCACCGACGAGCAGCCACAGCAGTATCGAGGCGGCGGCGGTCAGTCGGGCGGCGTGGTGTGACGAACGGACGAAGGCTGGGCCGTGACGATCGTCCAGCTCCGCGGCGTACGGGTCATCATCTGGTTCCGTTGGTTCCGTCCACGGCTGGGCGACTCCGCCCGCTCGGGTTCTCGCCATCGCGTCACCTCCGGCGGCTCGGCCGGCGACGGACCGATCTCACGGGGACCTCCCGCGGATCGGCGGTGGACCGGGAAAGAAAGGGAAGCTGGTCAGCGCGGCGAACTCCGCGGCTGCCCGGGAAAGGCACACCAGGCGTGGCGGGAGGGACATCGATCCCCCCGCCACGCCCGCGTCTCACCGCGAGGGAATTCGCATCAAGCCGACGGGGATCGAGGTTCACCCGCCGCGCGGATGCGCTCACGGCCCGTAGGCGGCGTCGAGGGCGGCGGCGTCGAGCAGGCGGGCGTCGTGGCGATCGCCGGGCTGGTGGATGGGGACGAGGCGAAGGACGTCGGTGGCGACGCGCCGGTCGAGGTGCCGGCTGTTCAGCCGGGCGAGGGCGCAGGCGATGACGAGCAGGCAGACGAACAGTCCGAGTGCCGGCCAGGGAGCGATGATTCCCAGACGGCGCAGCGGCGCCAGCACGATCAGGCCGATGGGATAGGCGGACGCCGCCATCAGCCAGCCGAGCCGGTCACGGATCTCGTAGCCGCGGCAGGCTCGCACGATCGCTCCCGCGGCCTCGTCCACGCTCGCGTGGACGCCGATCCGTAGCCGGGTCACCCGTCCCCACCAGGTCAGGTCCGACGCCGCCGTCGTCCCCGGCACCCAGGCGACGGGCGGTACCCGGTTGCCCTGTTCGGTCAGGGTGGCCACGACGGCGTCGAGGATCAGGTCCGGCCCGGTCGGGGCTGCCAGGTCGCCGGAGGGCTCTAGTGGAAAGGGCGCGTCGGCGTGGCGGGGGATATCAGCAAGGTCGGGAACCCAGCCCGCCTGGGAGGTGAGTGGCATGGGAAGGCACTCCTTCGTCGGATTGACACGTACGCGCGGATGGCGACGCGGATAGGCGGATCTGGGAGCGTTGCGTGGCCGGCGGGACGTCGCCCGGAACGTCGCGCCGGCCGGGGAGGGGCACCGTGCGGTGTTTCGCGCTGTCAGGCGGCCACGGGGAGGGGCCAGCGGCCGGCGGTTCGGGCGGCGTCGGCGAGGGTCGCCTCGGCGCGCTGGCGGCGGCGCCGGACGCTGGCCGCCGCGATCCCGAACTCGTCGGCCAGTTCGTCCGGGCTGTGGTCGGCAATGCGGGTCCGGGCGATGAGGCGCACCGCGTCGGCGGACAGCACACCGGCGCGCAACGCCCAGCGGAGGAGGTCGACGAGCGCCTCGGTGTAAAGGACATGTTCGTCCGGCCCGGTGGGGGAGGGGAGATCGGCCAGCGTGTTGTCGTCCGTGCCGGAAAGACGAAGCGGGTGGTCGCCGGTACGAGCGTGGGTGACCTGGCGGGTCAACCGCGTCCGGACGTCGTTGAGGAGATTCAGGTTCGCCGGGCCACGGCGGGAACGCCAGTGGTATCCGCGGATTCCGGAGACGAGGAGTTCCAGCGCGACGGCGGCGCACTCCTCCCGGTCGGCGATCAGCCAGAGGCTGCCGCCGTCGGGAAGCTGGTGCATCCATCGGGACCGGGTGCACAGCGCCTTCAGGCCGGGCAGCAGGATCTGCACCAGAAGCCGCACCGCGAGGTCCTGGTCCGAGTCGCGGCCGGTCTTTCCGTGGTTTGTCCTGCTTGTGGCGGCCTCGGGAGCATCGGACGCGATGCGGGTAAGGGCAAGGGTGATCGCACCGACCCGTTCGTAGTCGGTGAGGTCCCGGCCGGCGGCCAGAATCATGTCGGGGGAAATAAGGCCACCAAAACCGGGATCGGCGGTGGTCCACCGTCGGCAGGCGGCCCGCAAGCGGGCACTGTCGACGAGGTGCGTCCATTCACTATCCAGCGCGTCGAACACGGCGATGCGACGTCGTGTGGGTGACGCGGAGAGGAAGGCCGGCATCGGGGGCTCCGTTCTCGAATCGGTCGAGGTGTGGAACCACCGTCGGTGCCGGCGTTGCCGGTCTGATTGCTTCTGACTCTGGTTGCCCCCGATGGGACTGCCGGCAACTCCTTTCTCGGCACCGGTTGCCCGATGCCGAGGATCTCGCCTAGGGGTGCGGGCAACATTGCCGGCGGTGACCGTCGCTCAGCGGTGACCGCAGGAATCACCTGGCTCGTATGCCCTGGGGCACGGCCTCGCCGAAAGCAGCTCTCCCGTGATCGTGATCCTCGCGGCTATCGGGGAGGCGCGCCGATCGTGTCGATGCTGTCAACGGCGACGTCGGTGGAGGCGGTGAGCCGTACCGGCTGAAGCGGCAGCGGTTCACGGACGCCGGCGAGGGTGAACGTTCCGGTCCACGTCACTGTGAGAGCCACTCGGAAGGTGCCGGATCTTCCAAAGTCGTGAGCCGTCTCGGCCATGCTCGGGCCGCGCGCAGCCAGAGCCATGGTGGAAGTCTCCTCTGTCGTGCCGTCACCGAAGTCCCAGTGGTACTGCGGAGTGGCGTGGATGACGGCGGCGAGCGGTTGCGCGTTCCGGGTCGTGTCTCCCGAGTACACCGGCGGCCCAGGCGCGCGCAAGAGGAAGCGCGGTCCGGTGAGCCGGGGAATCTTCCTTGTCACGGCGATCGATGGCTTCGGGAGCAGCTTCTGACGCATGGCTGCGGCCAGAGCGGTCTGGACCCGAGACAGTGGAATCGGGTCGTCGACGAGAAGGTAGTTCCCGCAGCCGGCAACGGTGCGGTCATAGGCCGCGCGCTCCGCCGGACTCATCATGGGGTCAGGGCCGACAGCGGTGAGCAGGTCGCAGACCGCGGCGGGGTCGGCGGGACAGTTGACGTCGCACGGGGCGGTGGTGGATTCCGGCGGTACCGGGACTGGTGAGACCATCCCGTCTGCGTAGCTGTAGCGATATCGGTATCCGCCCGGGGCCGACTGGACGGCGCATTCTCCCCAGAGGGTGCCGGCGCAGGGTGTCGTCGGCTCCGGTCGCGTGTCGGCTTTGGCGGGCCCGATGAACAACGCCGTCCCCGCCGCCGTCCCGGCGACGATGACGGCCATGGCTCGACGTCCCCGCCAGCGGTGCTCCTGCATCAGACTGACCTGGAGTGGAATCGCACGCGGTGCCGGGCGTGTTCAGGGGGCGAGGCTGGGGTCATGGGAGAGGAAGGTTCCGGGCAACCAGCACCCGCGACATGCCGCTGATGCGGGTGCCGGGCCGGTCAGCTCTGATCGCGTCCCTGGTTGCCTGCTCGGAATCGTCCTGAGGTTGCCTGGTCGCCTGCTCCGGCGAGGCGCTCGGGTGGCTGGCGGGCAACGTTGCCCGAGGGGCCGTGACCAGGTTGTCCGAGGCGCCGCCGGCAGGTTGTCCGAGGCGCCGCCGGTAGGTTGCCCGAGGTGCCGTGAGCAGGTTGCCCGCCGGTTTGGTTGCCCGGCCGGGCGGATGGTCGCGAGGTTGCCCGCCGCCGCGGGGGATCATGGCATCCGTGCCCGACGGCTCCCGAGCACGAAGGCGAAACGATCAGGGAAGGAGAGCATGAGTTCCGGATGGCGGGCCTCGATCTCCCGAATTCCCGCCTCGATCGCGTCCTCATCGAACGTCGAGAGGAGTGACAGGTACCGGCCACGAACCATTTCCAGGTAACGGTCCCTGGGTATGTTCAGCGAGAACTCGTGATACTCGATGCTCGCGGACAGGCCGGCTCTGCGGATATGCTCGACGATCTCGGCCGGGTCGGGCTGTAGCTCCTCGAATCTGCGCAGGGCGGCGGCGAAAAGAGGGTAGTCAATTCGCGTGGGTAGCATGACGATCAGCAGGCGGCCGCCTTCGGTGAGCAGGTTGCTCAGGCCGGCGATGGTCGGCCCGCGGTCCGACGGTGCCACATGGTGAACAGCCTCCTTGATGAGTACGGCGTCGAAGCGGCCCGGCGGAGCATCTGGCGGAGTGGGACCCGGACGTGCGCCGGCCAGCTGTTCGGCGGAAGCCAGGACCGGGCGAATCCCGGGCGTCGACCGGAGACGGCTGAGCATGGCCGAGGACGGGTCCGCGCACAGAAGCGGATTGCCGGGTTGTACGGCGTCGACGATACGACGGGAGTACAGCCCTGTTCCGCAACCGACATCGATGATCCGATGGTGGCGTCGGAGGGAGAGCCCATCGACGATTCGGGCGGTCATCCAGGTGACGAACGCGTCGCTATGGCTCCAGTGTCGATCGTAGGTGGCGGCCAGCCGAGCGTAGTGCGCCGCATTGTCAGCCGTGGTCATGAGTGGCCACAGTGAGAACCTCATCGGGTGCATCCGTCGCGATGAGCCCGGGGAGATGGGCATAGTCTGGGTCCGGATCGCTGCCTTCGTCCTCTAGAGCGGCCAAGTCTTCGATGATGGATTCGAAGAGCTGCTCGCCTTCCCCGTCATCCTCGGTGAGATCGGTTTCCGGCTCGCCATCCTGGTAAGAGTCCGCCAGGGTCGGAAGGACGTATTCCTGAGCGCGGCCAGCGAGATGAAGAGGTAGCGGCAGGGACAGTGCGTCGAGATAGTCGGGCGCCTGACGCAGTTGATGTACCGCGAGTGCCAGAGCGTGCGGATCATCGCCGCGGTCGACGTGGCAGCCGAGAACCGCGATCTCGACGAGGCCGGGGTTCCAGGCGGGGACGCCGGTGTCGATTGTGAGCTGCCCCTTGCGTGGTCCGGAGCGGATGGGGCGGCCGGCCAGTTTGTCGGCCTGCACGGCGGAAGCCTTGAAGGTGGCGGCCTTTTCGGTGGTGCTGTAGAACACCCGCGCTGCGGACGGAGACGGCTGGTTGACTCCCGGAGTGTCGGACAGCTCGGTCCACAGACCGGCCGGAAGGCCATTGACTCCGGTGGCGCTGCCGATTCCCCACCACTGTGGCGTCTCGCGTCCGGTGGTACTGCGAACGCGAACAAGCCGCATGTTCGGCCGCAGCCGGGACGCCGGAGCGTGGCCGGTGCGGATCTGGTCGATCTCCGTCCGGCCATCCTGCAGCCATGGCCAGTGCGCGCGGCTGTTCTGGGAAAGGGTGATGAGCACGGTCGGTCGAGCTCGGAGCTCGGAGGAGTACAGGAGCTTCCTCGATCGGTACCCACGGTTACATGGCCCCCGAGCAGCTCCTAGAGCAGGAAATCACGCCGAGAACCGACCTTTACGCTCTTGGCTGTGTGCTGTACCTGCTGCTGGCCGGACGACCACCGTTCATCGCGGACCGTCCGGGACGGGGCGTGCCTGGCCAGCACATCAACGACAAGCCCATTCCACCATCTGCACATGGCTGTGGGCCAGATGATCTCGATGACCTGGTACTCCGCCTCCTTGAAAAGGATCCGCGGGATCGACCCGCCGACACGGCCGAGGTCCTGGCGGTGCTCTCCCTCCACCTTCCCCGCATCGGCGATCCGGCTCCGGATCCGGCTCTCACTCCCGACCCGACCGTGCCCTTCCGAGCGCCGGACGCCGTCCGGGCATCGGACGCCGCGCCTGTTGTGCTTGCCCCCAACCGCGCCGCGCCGCCGCGCCGCGTGCGCGCCCGCCGGTTCCTGTCCCGCGCGCAGGCATCAGCACGACTCGTGCAGGCCAGTGAGGAACTGCGCGCCGGGAATCCGGAGGCGGTTCGAGGGGATCTTGAGAATCTCCTCGCGGAAGCGGTGCAGTCCTTCGGGCAGCCGGACGTCCTAATTGACCGCATCCGTCTCGCCCTCGCGGACAGTTTTCGCCTCATCGGCGAGTGCGCAGTCGCGGCGGAGCACTACGCCGTGCTGGTCGGTGACCGTGGGGCGTTGCCGAATCAGGGTGGGGAGAAGGGAACAATCGTCCTGTGCGCCATGCTCGGCGAGGCGGAGTGCCTCGCCGCTGTCGGGCGGGGGGAGGACGGCGGAGTGGCGGTACTGCGGACCTGCATTCCGCTCGTGGCGACGCTGCCACGCGCCCTCGCTGACGAGGTGGCCGACCGGTGCCGAGATCTCGGCGTCCAGCTGATGGAGCTCGGCCACGACGTCGAGGCAGCCCGACACCTTCTGCAGGAGCTGCCGGAGCGAGTCGATACCTGACCCGGGAGCGACCGAGTCGCTCGACAGGGCAGTGTCTCGGCCATTCAGTCGTCAGAGCAGACCTGCCAGCAGCGTCTCGCTGAGGCCGTGCACGAGAGTCGCCCCGAGATCATCGGTCTTGCGCAGCAATGATATGAATTCGGCGAGCAGCCGCGCCGCTTCGCCATAACGACGCTGCTCGTCCAACGGCAGGCATAGCACCTGAAGTCGGCGAACGTCAATGCGGGCGGCGCCAGAGGAATGGGTGGCCGCCCGGCGGGCGTTGGATGGCGCACGCAGGCAGCCCGCGAGGAACCATGGGTCGAGCAGCGCAGGATCCAGTCGCAGGGCGTGGATCTGCGCGCCGATCGCAGGAGGGGAATCCGCCGCAACCCACGCGGAGAAGGCGCGGGGTACGGCAACGACAATCACATCGCCGGCCTTGCTGAGCGTCAGTTCGCCCGCCTGCTCAGCTGCTGCGGCCTCCTCGGGCGGCAGCCACTCGGACGGTGCTCGGTCAAGAAGCGCGTCCTGCACCCTGAGCGCGGGCACTGCTTCACCTGATGCCTTGGTGGCACGCGTCCTTTCTGCCGCAGGATTTCGTCCCGCGAGCAAGGTTAATGCGCCTGCCCCCACCAGATCACCGATCGTGGTGAGCGGTACCGCCGCCGCGCCGTTTGCGGGGCCTGCCTCTATCTTGGATAGTGTGAGTGCGAGCTCATGAAGATCGTCCAGTCGCGCCGCGAGTTCGGCCCACAATGGGCGTATATGGAGAATTCCCGCATGCGGGGATGACGGGACGTGCCGGGCAGGCGTTAGATCAACCTGGTCGTCGAGAAGATCGATGACTGGTACGGATGCCCAGCCATCGCCGCTCCCGCGCAACGCACCCAGCACGTACTGTCGCAGCCCAGGCCAGTCCACTGCGTCCCGGCCGCCCGTCGAGGACCGGTGGTCCGCATCGCTCTCGGTACTGGCCGCATCCACAAGGAGAACCTCGCTTGTGGCCGTGGCCTGTTCACGGTCCCCGGGCGCGCGGAGAACCCAGAGGTGGAGGGCGAGGCTGTAAGGCGGCGCGCAGCCAGCCGGCAGCGCCACGACGGTGCGCAGCGCGCCCGACCGTAGCAGGGCGGTCCTGATTCTTCGCCCTGTCCGGCGAGAGGCCACCGCAGGCGGCATCACCATGACCGCGACGCCCCCGGGGACAAGCCGCGCGAGCGCATGCTGAACCCAGGCAAGCTCGGGCTCGCTGCGTGCTGGCAGGCCGTATGCCCAACGGCGGTCGGTGGCCAGTTCCTCATGGCCCCAGTCCCGAATATTGAACGGTGGGTTGCACAGAACGACGTCCGCACACGCCACGGTATGCGCATCGGCGCGAAGTGTGTCGCCGGTCCTGATATCCGACAGCCGTGCCTTGGCCTGCGTGTCCTGCGCCATCTGAGTCAGACCCAGTCTGGCCGCGGCGAGAGACGCGAGGACTGGGTCGAGTTCCTGGCCCAGTACCCGAATTCTCCTGCCCGCCCTCGGTGTCCGGTCACCCCACCGTTCGAGCGCGGCCGTCAGCAGAGCACCGGTGCCGCAGGCGGGATCCAACACAGTCAGGACAGCATTGCTTGGTAAGCCGACTGTCTCCGCTACTTCCACCATGAGCCGGGCAAGCGGTGCTGGAGTGACGCTTACCTGTCGGGCGTTGGCCAGATGCCATCGACGCAGCAGGTACTCGTAAGTCACCCGGGCGCCTTCGCGGGCGGCGAGATGATGGATCTGGTCGGCGACCGAGCGCTGGTTGGCCGTGAGGGCTCGGCTCGTCTCGACCAGGTCGGGGAGCCCTGCCATGCGGGCACCTGCTGCGGCGATCGTCGCGCCAGCGCCCTCACGGTCACCAAGCGCTTCCAGCCGAGGCCACAGCAACTCGCGTTCGCCAGCGTTGCCGGCCCTCCCGCTGCTTCGCAGCCAACTCTGGATCTCGGCGAGCGCGAACTGAGGACTGCTGGCCGTTCCGCCAACAGGCGCGGGAAAGGTTGCTTGTCGTCGACGCCAGTTACTCACCGCGGCGCGGCCGACTCCTGCGATGCGTGCGATCTCCGCTAGCGTGACTGTAGCTTGCGGACCAGGCACGCTGGAGTGATCGAGACGCGTCCCGCCCTCATCGCCCGGCAATGGTCGTCCCAGTGGACGTCCAGCCGCCCCCAGCGCGAGGCGATGTCTCCCGATGCGGTGCGTCGCTGGCTCGCGAGCAAAGCAGCATGTTGACGTAGTACACACACTGCTGCGGATGGGTGCCGGATTGGGGCGCCACCGATAGCAGGTCGTCTCGAGGTGTCGGGACTGAGATCAGATGGATGAAGCGGGCCTCAGCTATCTCCTTCTCGCGATCGTGCGGCAGCGAAGGGCTCGTACAGTGTGCGACGGACGGTCAGGCAGTGACCGCGGGTAGCGCTCGTGTCTGCTTGACATGCAGTCGCATGGGCCACGGTGGTTGGGGATGTTTGTGGTGCGTTGCCGAGCGCACGTCAGGTTGAGACAGGTCAGAGCCCCGCAGCCGATCATACGGCGCGGGGCTCTGGGCTTTCAGGAGCGCGAGTACTGCAGTTTGTACTGCAATTGGCGGACGGTACTGCGGGACGCCTCAGGCGGCACTCTCGTCCGTCTCACTCTCCGTAGCGGTTGCCGGGGTTCGGAGCCGGGTCAGGATGTCGTCCATGCTGCGGGCCGTCCCGCGGCGGACGTCCTCCAGGACGTCGACGTAGATGTCCGCGGTGGTGGCAAGGCGAGTGTGCCGCAGCAGGGCGCGAATCTCGTTCAGGTCGACGCCAGCCCGGAACAACATCGTCGCCGCGGTGTGGCGAAGGTCGTGAACGCGGGTGTGCCGAACCTCGGCCCGTTCGCATACCGAGTCCCACCAGCGGTTGACGTTGCGCGGGTCGACCTTCCGGCCAGCAGCGGTGGTGAACACGAGTCCAGGGTCCTCCCACTCCGCCGGTTCCGCTTTGGCGTTGAAGTCGGCTTTCGCGTCGTCCTGGCGTCTGCGGTGGTCGCGGAGCATGGTGACGACCATCTCGGGCAGCGCGAGAACGGCCTTTGAACCCCTCGTTTTCAGGTCCTCCTCTTCGACGAGTTCCCAACGCTGCCGGCCGGTGTCCGGGTCGATTCCCGCCTTACGGCGTCGCTGCTTGCGCACCACGGCGAGCGTTCCGGCGTCGAGGTCGAGCGCATTCCAGCGCAGCGCGAGCGCTTCCCCCTTGCGCAGCCCGAGCGCCAGCAGCACCAGCCACAGCGCGGACATCCGGTCGACGAGGGCGACCGCGACGATCCGCCGGGCCTCATCATCGGTGAGCGCCCGTATTGGCGCGTCGGCCTGCTTCGGTGGCTGGACGAGTGCGGCGACGTTCCGGGTCAGCAGCTCTTCCCGGACCGCGTCGTTCAGCGCCGCGGTGAGGATCACCAGCAGGTAGCGGACCGAGCGTGCCGACAGCGGTTTGATCGGCTTCCGTGCGGGCCGAGCGGATGTAGTCGGCTTCCTGCGTGCCGTGGCCCGTCGAGCCGGGTGGGACTGGTTCGCCTGCTCGCGTTCCGCTGCCTTGCGGGCCGCCTCAGCTTCCCAGGCCGCGCGCTGTGCCACCCCGGCGGATGACGGTTCGGTGAGCTTGCGCGTCATCCACTCGCGGATGTGCGCGGTGGTCAGCTTCCGCAGCTCGTGACGGCCAAGGATCGGCACGATGTGCAGCCGGACCTGATCGGCGTAGGACTCGGCCGTTGACTCGGAGAGCGTGCCCGCGACCACGCGGGAGGGCAGAACGACCGTCACCCACTGATCGAGATAGGCGGCCACTGTCATCCGCGTCGTGACCAGCGGAACCCCGTCCTGGACGGCCCGCAGCGCCGTCTTGATCTTCTCTCGGACGTCCTCCTTGGTCTTGCCGTAGAAGGTCGGGCGGGTGCCGTCCGGCATGCTGACCTGACCGGCCCAGCCATTGCGATAGCGGTAGATCGATCCCTCGCCGTTTCCTCGCCGACTGCCCTTGCTCGCGGCCATCAGGCAGCGTCCAGCGGGTTGCCGCCGGGCCATTCGACGGTGTCGCACCAGGGGCAGCCGTAGGGGCTGTCTTCCATGTCGCAGGCGAACTTGGTCTCTCCGTCGTGCTGGGGGTAGGCGCGCCCCTGGCCCCGGCCCGCCCGGTCGAGATGGTCATGCAATGCCTGCGTCAGGCTCATCCGCGGGGTCGGCGGGAAGTATATGGACATGCGGAATGTGGCTCCTTGCCCAAAGAACGGTCGCGCGGGTCGCGGGTGGCGTTGTCCGCGTGTCTGGGTTTCCGTTCTACGGCGCTGAGATCGTTTGTCGGTGCGCCGGAGAACGGAAGAAAGTGGATGGGCCGAGGGATCCGCTACGGACGGGTTCCCCTTGCCGCCGCCGGCACCGTGGGGTTGGTCGCGCCGGTGGGCTCGGGGTCGGGGCCCGCGGGCGGCGTGCGGAAGACCATGGTGAGGTCGATGGTGCCGAAGTGTTCCGTCAGGAACGCGTCGACCGGCAGACGGGCCAGCGTCTCGGCGACCTCGCGGGCATCGGCGCCCGGTCGCACCGTCAGCGCGTAGACGCCGGTGCGCACGTGGCTGACGACGATCAGCGGCGAGGTTCCGCCGGGGGTCGGCCCCGCGATCGGACCGTCGGGCGGGAAGATGGGCATGGGTCTCTCCTGTTCGCGCAGGAAGGGATCAAGGTTCCGGTCAGGTGTTCGCGCACCGGGCCGGAACCGCCTCAACTCGACTGGACGACCGTCCAGTGGCGCCCACGGTACACGCGGCGCTGGACGGTCGTCCAGTAGATTGCGGGGTATGACGCAACCGCTGATGGGGGCGGCGGAGATCGCCCGCCGGTTGGGGGTCGGGCGTACCAGGGTGAACCAGCTTCTGAAGGAAGACCCGACGTTCCCCGCCCCGTATGCCTCTCTGGCCGCCGGTCACATCTGGCGGACCGCCAGCGTCGAAGCGTGGATTGCCGAACACCGGCCCGACCTCCCGCCGCCCGACGGCCCGTGAGCGTGGTCATGCTGCCTGTCCGTCGTCGAGGCCGCGGAGCCGGTTGACGAAGTCGTGCAGTGACGCGGAGGGGATGCGGCGGGCTCGGCCGATGTGGACGGATTCGATGTCGCCGCTGTTCAGCAGCTCGTAGACGGTGCTGCGGCCGACGCCGAGCAGGTCAGCGGCTTCTGTCGGGGTGAGCAGAAGTTTCGTCACGCGGTTCTCCCGGGTTCGCAGGCGGACGGGTCAGGCAGCGTCCGAGAGCGGCGGTCCCGTTGCCGAACTCCCGCCGAGGCCCGCACCGGTGTCGAGCTGTGCGCGCCAGGTGTGGCGTTGGGCGATGGCGTGCAGGATCAGGTGCTCGCGGCGGGGTGCGGCCGGGTCGCCGGGGCGGAGCAGGGTCCAGGCAAGCCGGCCCGGGTCGGTGTCGGGTGCGGCCGGGCCGCTGCCGGTGGCGCCGAGGGCGGCGAGTTGCTGGCGGATGAAGTCGACCCGGTCGTGGCGATGGTCGGTCAGCGTCTTGCCGGACCAGCGGCGCGAGACCAGCACCCGCCGCCCACCGAAGCCGAGGGTTTCCCGCCGGTGTGCCTTGCCGGTGCAGCGGCCGGGGGCCAGGCCCTTGCGCGGGTTGCGGGGTTGGATGCCGTAGCGCAGCCAGTTCGCACACGTCGGGGAGCAGGGTTCGTAGCGCAGGGCGTCGGCGAGCCGGTTGACGTGGGCTCGCTGCCGGTCGGAGTGCACGGCGTGGCAGGCGTCGAGACTCTTCGTCAGGTATTTGGTGAGGTAGCCGATCATCCGGCCGGTGTTCGCCGAGTTCGCCGTCACCCCATCGGCGCGGAGTTGCGGGCCGAAGCGGACGACGTGGGCGGGTTCGTCGTCCTCGCCGATTGCGTCCACCGCCGCATCCCACGACGGCAGCGGTTCACCAGTGCCGGGATCGTGGTAGCCGCCGGTGGTGTCATCCCAGGTGGGAAGGGTCTGATTGTCGTAGACCGGCCGGTCTGTCGCCGGCCACCAGACCTGGTGATATGTGGCCGCCGCCACCAGGCGCAGCATCGTGCGGGGGATGGTGCCGCGGATCGCCGCGTGCAGGTGCGGAGCGAGACGCCGTTGCGGTTCGAGTGCGGCGAAGTACTGGACATCCCAGCCGACCGCGCGGCGCAGGTTCTGCCAGAACCGGTCGAGCAGCTTCGGGAAGTGGATCGCGTCCCGCGCCGCCCGCCGGTAGTCGTAGGTCGCCGGGTCCACCGGGGTGCCGTCGGAGCGGACCCGGCCGTAGGTGTCGCAGGTCAGCGTCAGGAACATCGACGGCCGCCACACCGTCCCATCCGGAGCGGTGAACGTCCGCCCGACCGTCCGCCGCTCGACGGGCAGCCGAGGCAGGTCCGGGGCATCCTGGCGCCGACGGGTCGAGCGGACCCGACGCGGCCGGTCCCGGTCGACCGGAGCGATCCGCCCGCGAACCCCCAGGTCTGACAGCTCTTGGTCGACCTGGCCGATCATCTGATCGATCTCGGTGACCTGGCCGGCGTCGCCGGCCGCCAGGACCTCACCGCGCGCTTCTTCGAGGTCCGCCCGCAGCACCGCAAGTGCTTTCGCGTCAGTCGAGGGCGGGTCCGGGTCGGGAAGGGGTTCGTCGTCGAGGTGCCATCCCGTCTTGCACTGGGCCATCCGCAACCGCCGGGACCGTTCCGCGCACGGCGGACACTTGCTTGCCAGAGTGGCGCCGCAGGGAACGGGGATGATCTGTGTTTCTCCGGTGTCCAGGCTGGTCCGGCGCATCGCCAGCGGCCGGACGCACACCCCGTGGTCCACCGCGACCGCTTCGACGACCTGACGGGCCAATGGCGACCGCATCCGCGCGGCCCGCGACCCAGGCCGGTCTACCGGGCCGGGGGTGGCCGGTTCAGGGTGCGCCGGGGGCAGGTGGTCCGGGGTGGCGGTGGGGGAGGTCATCGGTAGGGGGTTCCTCCGAAGCGTTGGGGACGGGGTCGGTGTGGCGGGTGCAGCCGCAGCGCAGACTGGCGCAGTCGGCCAGGCAGCCCCGCCGGCCGTGCGCGACGAGGAGATGGCCGCAGGTCGCACAGGCCGGCAGGGAGGGAATCGGGACGCAGGAATGCGGGTCCGGTCGGCTCACGCGGCCCGGTCGAGGCCGTCGAACGGGTCGTCGTCGTCGAGGTAGCCGCTGACGTCCGGTGTCCAGCCGCCGGCCGGGGGAAGCGGCCGGTAGTGGCTGACGATCCGGCCGATTTCGGCGTCGTCGATGTAGCCCGCCCGGACCCGGACCGGGTCGGGGTTGCCGTCGTGCAGCACGTAGCCGACCCCAGGCAGCGCACGGGCGATCTCGTCAGCGCGGGCACCGCGTTCGCGGGCGCCGTTGCCAAGGACGAGGTCGGGTTGGTCGGTTTCGGTCATCCGTAGCGCGACCCGCACGGGGAACAGGTCGCGGAACGGCAGCACTTCCTTACGCGGGTCCTGCACCGCGGCGACGATCACCACGCCGGGGGCGCGGCCCTGGGACAGCAGCAGCGGCAGCGCCGCCCCGATCCGCTTCTTCAACTCCCGATCAGTCACATAGGCGGTCAGCGAGGCGATTTCGTCGACCACGACGACGATCAACGGTTCCGTGGTGGTGGGCGTGTGCAGCCGGGTATTCCCCGCCAGCGCCGCCGTCCGGTGCTGCATCCGGGCCACCGCGTCGTCGAGTAGATCAGCGATGCTGTCCGTGGTCGTGGCAAAGCGGGTGAACAGCGGACGACCGAAGGCAAGTTCCATCCCGCCCTTCGGATCACACACCCACAGTTCCACCAGGCCAGCGCGCACCGCGGGCGCCAGACCGCGCAGCAGCCCCCACAGCACCGAGCCCTTGCCCGCCCCGGTCGCCCCCGCGATCAGCACATGCGACCCGCGCACCGGCAGCGTCCACGCTGTTCCGTCCTCGCAGCGGCCCACCGGAACCGCCGACAGCCCCGCCACCAACCGGCCCACATCCGACAACCCTCGGGCACCCGTGGGGGTGACGGCGCCGGCCGGGTCAGGGTCAGCACCGTCAGCATCGTCGAGGCCCGCCGGGGGCACCGGGCGAGTCAGCGGGTCGTGCCTGTGGAAGGAGACCCGCACAAACCGGGTCGTCTCCCCGTGGACCTGGCAGCGCCGCGCCCGGAAGACGTGCCGCAGCGCTTCGGCCTGCTCCGCCCAGGATGCGGGGGTCTGACCGGGCAGCAGTTCCACCCGCAGCACGTCCACTGACCGCGACGAGCGGATGGAACGGATCCGGGGAAAGTACTCGTCGAACGTCACCTGATCGCCGGTCGAGGTGGGCATGCGGATCGCAAGGTCGGTGTGGACCATCGCCGGCTTCCACCGCCACCGGTAGACGAACGTCAACCGGGCACGGCCCCACAGCCACCACGCCACCGGCCAGAACGACCGGCCGTGAAGGCGCCACCACGCCACGGCGACGAGCACCAGCCCGCCGACGAGCGCGCCGAGCCCGACCAGGCCGAACCGGTGCACCGTCAGCAGCACCGCGACTAGCGAGCCGACCACTACCCGGTGCCGCCAGCAGCCCCGCGCCGCCAGCCACAACCCCCTGAACGCCAGCGCCACCAGCAGCATCCACAGCGGCACACGGACCTTGTCGGCACGGGTTGGGACCCGCGGGAAACGCTGGTCACCGTTGATTCTGGACATGGCAATACCACCCGCTTTTCGAGCGCAAGAAACCAAGGGCAGGAAGAGAGAAGGGAAGGATGTCCGGGCGGCCCGGAGTCCGGAACTGTGGGTGTCCGGGCCGCCCGAATAGACCGGCCAAGCGCGGGTTACGCGGCCCGCGGTTCGACGGTGTCGTTGGAGGCGAACCGGATGCGTTCGCACTCCACGAGGTAGTCATTCACCGCCGCGATCAGCGCGTAGGCGAAATCAACGTGATCCGAGGTGACCGCGTTCGACACCGGCGAGAACGTGACCGAGGTCAGGCCGAGTCGGACCGTCAGAATCGGCGACCGATCTGGATACACGTGGCAGGCCGTCGACCAGTCCGCCCCGACGTGCAGCCCGAGGTGAGCTGCCGAGCGGACTCCGTCGATCGAAGGACCTCGCCGGCCGGTCATGCCGCCACCGCCGGACGCCGGCCCGTGGTCGCCGGCCGCATGCCCGAGGCCCGCAGCGAGAACTCCTGGCGGGGACGGGCACCGTTGGTGTCCACGTAGGGGACGACCAGCAGCCCGTCGAAGACCACCGGACGGAACGGCGTTCCCGGCAGCATCTCGGGCAGGGTGGGCGGAGTCTCGCCGGTCATCTTCACCTTCACCTCGGCCTTGCGTGCCGCCGGGTCCACGTCCAGGACGCGCACCGTCCAGACCCGCTCGCCGGTGGTCTTGTCCCGGGCCTGGACGTCCGACAGGCCCGCCTTCACCTTCTCGAAGTCGTTCGCCGCCTCCACCGCGAGCACGTATGCCCCCTGTGGAAAGACGTCCTCAAAGCGCGCTGGGATGCGCTGCGGAACCGCCACCGTGTATTCCTCCGCTCGCTGTGTTCCATCGAGCCGGCCGGTTGTTCCGGCCGCCGGATACACAGTGCTCCGCTCGGCAAGCGCGCATCAACCGCCAACTTAGCGTTGGATGCAGCCTTGGGATGCTCCCCATGCGGGACGCATAGGGTCATGTCATGGTGGGCGGAATCAACCAGTCATGGCGACACATGACTTGCCAGCAGATCATTGAACACTTCAACCGGCTTACGCCAGCCCAACGTCTGTCGCGGCCTCCCATTTAGCTCTGCGGCCACACTATCAAGGTCCGCCTGGGAATGCAACGACAGGTCGGTGCCCTTCGGGAAATACTGCC